>JACXTT010002581.1_pt1 | contig 28547 bp, 22 predicted proteins | sample 9270951 | NCBI WGS metagenome assembly JACXTT01 (sample SAMN15532306, study PRJNA645909) | rock metagenome | isolation source: weathered quartz diorite | place: Puerto Rico | collected 2017-06-21 | reverse complement strand
AACAGGTCGAATACGACGCTTCGATCTGGGCGCAACGTGACCTCATGCGTGAAAAACGACTCGAGGCGAAACTCCACAAACAAGCCGCTCAACGCGGCTACAAACTTGTACCGATTGAGACAGCCGCGTAACCCACTGATTCGAAACTCCCCAGCATTCGGTTCCTTAGAAGCGTTCAAGACGTGGTGATACGACGCTGTACTGGTGCTTTCCGAAGTGCGTCTCGCCAACGGGAACGTTCACTACGTATCTGCAGTCGTAATGATTGGGCATAGGGGAAATTCTCGCATCTTCCCGAGCCTGGTACTCGCTCTGCTCCGAAAGAATCACAGCGGATAGCGCGCTTTGTAGCTCGGGACCTCGTGTCTTAACAACATGACTCTTGTGTCGCGACGGCTGAGGGAAGGCTCCGCATTAGCCTTGAAAAGGATGGCCTTGGCGATCGATCGTAGATCGGAGCGCCTCGATCGCGCCGAAGGACGGAGGTGCTTCGCAACCAAAGCAATACTTCCGTAACCGTCATCGGCATTGAAGGAGTTGGGAGCATATCTGGCGACGGGATTTTCGCTTCGAATGAACTTGCCGGAATGGGCGCCCTCGATCTGGCGGATAGTGTCGATCTAGCGCGTCGCGGCAACGACGGTGACGTCGTGGCGCAGAGCCCGGCGGACGAAAGGCCTACAACGCCTTGCGCTTGTTCCAATACCAGCGGACCAGCAGGAAGATGGCGATGGCGGACAGCAGCACAATGCTCGCCTCGGTCATCGAGTGGTGCACCCTCTCGGCGAACGCCTTCCAGTTTTCGCCCACAAAGTAGCCGATCGTCAAAAACGTGGTGACCCACAATGCCCCTCCGGAATAGGCGTACGTGCCGAAGTGCACGGGCGTCAAACCTGAAGTGCCGGCCACGATTGCGCTGAAGTGGCGCACGCCCGCGATGTAGTAGCCGACAAACAGGGTCCAGTGCCCAAGCCGGTCGAACCACTGCAGCACCTTGTCCAGCTTGTCGGGCGTGAAGTGAACATACTTCCCGTAGTTGTGTATGATTTTGAGCCCGAATGTCCTCCCGAGCATGTAACTGATGGTGATGCCGCAAACGCTGCCCGCAAAGGCAGTGCACCAGGTTGCTACGGGATTGAGCGTACCCTTCGAAATCAGGTACCCGCAAAACACCATGAGCGTTTCGTCGGGAATCGGAAGTCCCACGATGCCCAGCATGAGCAATGCGAAGAGAGCGATATAGCCGTACTGTGTGATCCAGTCGAAGACAGCTTCCATAAAATTGAAAGGGACCCTGAAAAACTACAAACGCGGATGAGACTTTGATTGTCTCATCCGCGAGGTGGATTGGGAAGTGTTTGCAGCTGTTTACTTGCCGGCCGGCTTCTTGGGCGGGGCCGTAATGGGCGCGGTCATCGCGGGCTTGGCCGGCGTGGCGGCTGCGCCAGCGGCGGGAGCGTTCTTGTCGTACATCTCGATGATCGCCTGCGTGATGTCGATGGTGTTCGAAGCGAACAGAACCGGGGTCTGCGGATTGCTGACGTCGAGCACGAGTGCGTACGTGTTGTCGCGCGAATACTTGTCGATGACAGCCATCATCTTCTGGCCGAGTTCGTTCAACACCTTATCCTGTTCCTGCTGCAATTCAGCCTGGGCGTCTTCGAGATCGCGGTTGTACGACTTGGTCTTCGTATCGATGTTGCTCATCAACTCGCGTTTGGCCGCTTCAGACATGGCGGCGCCGCCCTTTTGCAGAGAATCCTTGAGCGCGTTGATGTCGCCCTGCTTCTTCTCGAGCTCTTTCTTGCGGGGGGCCATGCGGCCGTCAAGTTCCTCCGCCGCCTTCTTACCTTCTTTGGTGTTGGCGATGGCGGCCTGGATGTTGATCACCGCCACCTTGGTCTGCGCATTCGCCGCGATCACAGTCGCTGCCGCGAAGGCAATTAGCCGAATAAACTTCATATCTTCAAGAACTCCTCTGCTGCATGAAACGCTTTAGAACGTGCGTCCGATCGAGAACCGGAAAGTCGAGCGGCGCTCTCTGTACGCGAAGGGCCGTCCGAACTGCAATAACGAGTTGACGAATGTCGCATTGTTCGGGAACGACGACCGGTCGGTCGCAATCGGCGGCTGCACCGTGCTGTCGAAAATATTCGGATTGTACGCCCAGTATAGCCGGAACGGAGCGTTGACTACAGGCATCATCACCTGCAGTTCCAAACCCGTGGAAGAACGAAGCGCCTGGGACGCGGTCACAATTCGCGCTTGCGACTGGAACCCCGCTTCGGGGAACAGATTATTGAGGTCGGACACCCGCGAATCGTTGATCTTCAACTGGCCCGGCCGCGAAAGCCGGTTCATGCCTGCGTCGAAGAAGTACGCGAGCCACACGGGCCCAAAGATCGGAATGCGGTATTCGAAGTTGCCCACCAGACTCGTATCGCCGCCGGGCGAAATGAACTGGTAAACCGGAATCGTCTGCGTGACATCCACAAAGCTCGTGGTGCCGTCGGTGTTGATCACCTTTTGCTGGCGGTTCGAACCGTCGTTGTTCTTGACGTTGATCGTGGCCTGGCTCGGGATGTAAGCAAACGGCGACAGCTCCCAAACCTGGAAGCCGCGGATGTCATTCTCGCCGCCCATGAAGAAGCGGTTGAACGGAGGCGCCACTTTACCGCCGTAGCCCGTAATGAAGCGGCCGGTGAAGTGCATGCCGATCACGTGGCCCTTCTTCAAGCCGGCCCGGAAGTACTTGGCGTCCACCTGCGGTTCAAACGAGTTCACCGCGCCGCCGAGCGCGCTGCCCGCGAAGGCAGTCGAAATGAAGAGGCTCTTGCCTGCGGTCGGCGTAATCGGATGATTGACGGTGTTGAACGTATAGGACGGCGTGATCATGCTCGTCCGGATGCCGCTCAACTGGTTCGGTCCGCTCAACTGCTGGAACGAAGAGTAGTTGAAGTAGGCGCTGGCCGCATCGGTGAGGGTCCGGATGTGCTGGATCGTGTAGCCGTAGCTGAGGCCGAGACGGGCGAAGCTGCGTTTCAGCGGATATTGCGCGAAGACAGTGAAGCCGCGGCCGTTCGAAACATAATTCAACAGGTTGTTCGTGCCGAGTTGCTGGTAGTAAGGAAGCAGGTTGCGGCCCGAGAGCAGCGAAACTTCGCGGCCCTGATCGTAATTGAAGCGCTGCAGGAACACGGTGAAGCCGACTTGCACCGGCTTGTCGAGAAAGTAAGGCTCGGTGAACGAGAACGTCACGTCGCGCATACGGTCGCCCAACTGTGTGGACAAACTCAGCGTTTCGCCGAGGCCCAAAAAGTTATTGGTTGCGTATGAGAATCCGATGAAACTACCGGCGATGCCCGACACGCCGCCATTCATCTGCACCGAGTTCTTGCCGCGTTCCTTCACTTTCAAGGTGAGGTCGACGGTGTTGTTCTTGGTGTCGCGCTTGATGTCGACCGACTCGTTTTCCTTCAGAACTTCGAAATAGCCGAGCTGGTTGAGGCGAAGAATGCTGAGTTCCCAGAAGCGCGTGTTGTACATGTCGCCTTCGTCGATCAGCAGTTCGCGGCGAATGACCTTGTCGCGCGTGGTCGTGTTGCCTGAAAAATCGATGCGGCGGACAAAGAACTGCTTGCCTTCGTCGATGGACAAGGTCAGCTCCATTTTGCCGCTTGCGGTATCCGGCTCGAACGAAGGTTCCGGCACCATGTCGATGAAGCCGAATTCGCCGTACAGCTTGCGCAGCGACTCGAGGCCCTTCTGCAGTTTCTGGGTGGCGAAGATATCGCCATCCTTCATGCCAAACAGCGGAGTCATCAGCGCGTCGGGCGTCTTGAACAATTTGACGCCGTTGAAATTCACCTTCGCGAGGCGGTACAGCTTGCCTTCTTCGACGATCATTTCGATTTCCGCCCGCTTGCCGACGCCCGTCTTCGCTTTCTGGATCAACGGCACTCGGAACCAGTTGTGCGTCTCGAAGTCCTTAATGGCGACCTTACGATCGACCACGCGCGCCGTGAAGTAGCCCTTCTGCTGCAGAGCGACGCGAACGCGGTCGGCATCTTCTTCAAGCTTGGTGGAATCGAAGCTCTTCGAAAACAACTCCTCGAACAGGATCGAGTGCGGAATGCCGATCGGCTTCAAATTCTTCATCGCCCGGCGGATTTCCTTGTCCGAGAAAACCTTGTTGCCCGAGATCTCGATCTTGCCGACTTTGACCTTCGGACCTTCATCGATCTTGAACGTCACTTCGAGGGAAGACGGCGGAATCTGGCGAATGTCAGGCTCCACCTTCGCGAACTGGCGTCCGCGTTCGGCGAGGTATTCGATCAGGATGTTGCGTGCGCGCTGCACCTTGTTGGGATCGTATTGCGATTCCACCTGCAGACCGACCTTGCGTTCTTTGTAGCGGTCGAGGATTTCAGAAACCGTGATGGACTTGTTGCCTTCGTATTTGATCGTGCGAACGATGCGGCGTTCGGTCAATACGAACCGGAGAATCCAGCCCGTCTTGCCGCCTTCGCGCTCGAGGCGGATATCGTCATAGCGCCCGGTGTTCCAGAGCGCCATGAAATCGCGGTTCAAGGTTTCGGGATCGAACTTGTCGCCCTTCTTTGTAAAGATGAGAGCCTTCAACGTGTCCTGCGGAACGCGGCGCGCGCCACGGAACTCGATCGCTTCCACAACATCTTCGATCGGACCCGTGGTCTGCGGTTCGCCCGCAGCGGGCTTGGGAGCTTCGAGAACCGGCTTGGCTTGACCCGGCTGCTGCGGCGCGGGCTTGGCCTCATTGCTCAGCGGAACGGATTCAAACGGACTCGGGGCCTGCTTCTTTTGCGGCGGAGGCGTAGGCGTCTGTGGTGGCGGCTGTTGTTGTTGTTGCTGTTGCTGCGCGAAAACCGGCTGAGTGGTTAATAAGAAAGCGCTAGAAAGAACAAATACACAGACTGCTATGGCAGACAGGCTTTCAGGCCTGCGAAACTTCATCAAACCACGTTCCTTTCCACTCTGCGCTTGCAAACGAGACGTACCGGCTGGGAGGTAGGTTTCAATCAGGAGTACCCGGGACGGGCAAGAGACCTACAAACCTCAAACTTTCCTATTCTAACCAAAACTCGGCGCCGATTTCATCAGTTGCGGTGCTTTCGGCTCCGGGCGCGGTCAGTTTTGGATTGTGCCTTCTAGTGTATCAATTCGCGCCCAGCTTCCGATACACTTGTCTGTTTACGGATCCCGGAATGACTCTCACTCGACGTTCGCTTCTTGCCTCCACAGCCCTCGCGCCGGCAGCCTCTTTTGCCGCGAAAGCCAGGCTGGACCGCACCCGTTTGAGCGTCATGACCGATGAGGTGGCCCGCAACCTTTCGGACGCTATCTCCTTCGCGAAACAATACAAGCTGCAGTGGGTGGAGTTGCGCGCCGAGTCCGGATCGAACTACTACGACCGCATGCCGGCCGCCAAGCTGAAAGAAGCCGCCAGGCAACTTTCGGATAACGGTTTGCGCTGCTCGTTTTTGAATTGCGCCCTGCTCAAATTCACCTTGCCGGGCTCGAAAGCCGTGAGCAGCGAAGAGTTCTACGAGAACATGTATAAGTCCCTTGGTTGGACTCCAGAATCGATGTGGAAGGACCGGATCGGCTCGTTGCAGCGTTGCCTCGACGCCGCGCAAATTCTCGGGGTAAAGCATTTGCGGTCATTTACGTTTTGGCGCGTCGGAAATCCCCGGAGCGTCTTTCCGCAGCTCCGGGAGACTTTGCATGAGATGGCGGAGGTCGCGGCCAAGGCCGGCTGCCGTATTCTGGTCGAGAACGAGCTCGCCTGCAACATGGCTTCTTCGGTCGAGACGGCGGACTTGCTGAAGCTAGTCAAACATCCCAGCCTGGGGCTCAACTGGGATCCGCAAAACTCCACCTCCTTCGACACAGAGGGTGTCTTCCCGGCAGGATTCAACGTGCTGCCCAAGAACCGGATTCATAACGTCCAAATGAAGGCTGAAGGCCTGATTGGACCGGGCAAGCGACTGGATTGGGCGGGCATCGTCAAAGGCCTTGAAGCCAGCGGCTACCGGGGAACCTACGGCCTCGAGACCCACACGCTCAAAGGCCCGGCAATCAACATTCCGGCCTCCCATCAGTGCGTCAAAGAAATGCTGCGTCTCGTCGGCGAAACGTCGTAGTCCCAAAAGCGGACGCCTGGCGTACACTGGCTTCCCTTTAGATCATAGATATAGCCGCGGCATGCAACGTGCCTGGTTCCAGAGCCATGGACATCCGCTTTGCCCTCCGTTCCCTCCGCAAGAACCCCGGGTTCACCGCGCTCGCCGTCATCGTGCTCGCGCTCGGCATGGGGGCTAACACCGCGATCTTCAGCGTCGTGAACACGCTGCTGCTGCGCCCGCTGCCCTACCCGGACCCGGACCGCATCGTCTCCGTTTACAGCAAGTGGTTGAAGAGCGGATCGCTCGGCAACATCTCGGGCCCCGATTTTCACGATTGGAAAGACCAAAGCTCGAACTTCGACGCCTTTGCTTACTACGTGGGAGAGGAAACCAGCGTCATCGTCGATGGCGTTGCCGACTACACGCAGGTGGCGATGGTGTCCGCGGGCTTCTTCGATGTGTTCCGCGTGCAGCCGGTAGCAGGGCGTCTATTCAGCGCCGACGAGTTCAAGCCAGGCGGCCCGCCGGTCGTGCTGGTGAGCGAAGCGTTCTGGAGGAGCAGGCTTGGGGCCGGACCGAAAGCGCTCGGCAAGCAGATCCGCTTTGGAGGCAAGCTGTTTACGGTCGCGGGCGTTCTGCCCTTCCGCTTCCCCGACAAAACGCAGGTATGGTTTGCGTCTGGCCAGGAAGAAGAGAACACACACCGCACCGCGCACAACTACCAGGGTGTGGCCAAACTCAAGGCGGGATCCTCGCTCGAGCAGGCCAATTCAGAACTGCAATCGATCGCCGCGCGAATCGCAACGCAGTTCCCCAAAGAGAATGCCGGTAAGAGCGCGGAGGCCGTGCTGCTGCGAGAGGACCTGGTCAGCGGCATCCGGCGGACTCTCGGCCTGCTCTTTGCCGCTGTCGCTCTGGTGGTGCTCATCGCATGCGCCAACGTCGCAAACCTGCTCCTGACAAAGGCAACCTCGCGTTCTCGTGAAATCGCCATCCGCGCTGCAGTTGGCGCCAGCCGCTGGCAGGTGATCCGGCTCATGCTTTGGGAAAGCCTGTTATTGGCCCTCGCCGCGGCCGCCTGCGGATTGCTCATCGCCTATTGGGGCGTGGACGCGCTTGTCGCAGCGGCGCCCAAAGACCTGCCTAGATTGGACGAGATCCGCGTGGATTGGGCCGTGCTGGGCTTCTCGCTTTTGACCTCGCTGGCATCCACATTCGCGTTCGGACTCGTCCCCGCGGTCGCCGCGTCCAAAGTGGACCTCAACGAAGCGCTCAAACAAACCTCGCGAACCACATCGGGCGGCGCGCCGAAGCTTCGGTCGGGACTAGTGGTTGCCGAGATCGGCCTCAGCGTCATGCTCGCCATCGGCGCGGGCTTGCTGGTCAAGAGCCTGATGAACCTCAATCGCATCCCGATGGGCTTTCAGACTGAGCGTCTTCTGCTCGCGGAAACGACCACGCCGGCGCAGGACCGCAACGCCGCCCAACGCAATATTCGCTTCTATCGCGATGTTCTGCCGCAGATCGCCGCGATCCCTGGCGTGAAGTCGGCGGGCGCCGTGACCGCGCCTCCCGGCAGGCAGATCCGTTCGAACGGCGCCGTGCAGGTGGAAGGCCGCCCGTTTGATGGCGATTGGAACAAACTGCCGTCCGCGCTGTTCACCGTCGCCACACCTGGCTATCTGCAGTCCATCGGCATCCCGCTTCGCGATGGCCGCGATTTCGACGATCGCGACACCGCGGATGGCGTCTACAGCGTCATCATTAACGAAGCCTTCGCGAAGGCCGTCTTTCCGAATGAGAATCCGCTTGGACAACGCCTGCGCTGCGGATATGATTCCCCGGAATGGATGCGAATCGTTGGCGTCGCAGGCAACATCCGCCAGCGTGGACCTGCGCGCTCAGCCGCTCCGGAACTCATGATGCCCTACCTGCAACATCCGTTTCCGGCTACCTATATGACGCTGACGGTGCGCACCGCAGGCGACCCGGCGCAGATTCAGGAATCCATTCGCTCGAAGATCCGGGCGGTGAATCCGGAAGTGCCCGCCAAGTTTTCCAGCATGGAACTCGCGCTTGCCGACGTTACCGCGCAACCGCGGTTCCGCACGCAATTGCTGGCGCTGCTCGCGGGTCTGGCGGTAGTGCTCGCGATGATCGGAGTTTATGGAGTGATGGCGTATTCGGTCGCCCAGCGGCTTTCGGAAATCGGGCTCCGCATGGCGCTCGGCGCGGACGGTTCCGACGTTCTGCGCATGGTGCTGGCTGAAGGCGTTAAGCTCGCGGCCATTGGACTCCTGTTCGGAATCGCAGGCGCGTTCGCCGCGGGACGCATCGTGGAATCGCTTCTGTTCGAAGTCCGGGCGATGGATCCTTCGGTGTATGCAACGGTCGCCGTGGGAACGCTCTTCGCTGTCGCGCTTGCCACGTGGATGCCGGCCCGCCGCGCCGCCGCGCTCGATCCGGTTCAGGTCTTGCGGCGGGATTGATACACGTCCACCGGAACCCAACCCATTTCGCGAAAACCGCCAACCCCGCGCGCTCTTGTGGACTCATGGTTTCATAGCGAGTATATCCCTGCGCTCATCCTGGTAGACTAAGCCCCAAATGCAACGTCTGCTACTTGTCCTGCTTCTTTTCGCAAGCGCCGTTTGCGCCCAGTTGGCGCGTCAGGTAACGATCTATCGCGATGCCTACGGCGTTCCGCATGTGTATGGCGCAACCGATGCCGCCTGCGTCTTCGGCTACATCTATGCACAGGCTGAAGACAATTTCTGGCAGATCGAAGACAGCTACATTCGCAGCCTCGGTCGCGCGGCTGAAATCTACGGTGAACGCGCATTGCCCGAAGATTTGCTAGTGCACGCACTCGAGGTTCCCCGGCTGTCAAAGGCCGAGTACGAGCGGGCGAGCCCAAAAATGCGCGAGCTTGCCGACGCGCTCGCCGCGGGCCTCAACCACTACCTCACATCGAATCCACAAGTGAAGCCTCGTCTATTGACGCGCTTCGAGCCGTGGCATGTGTATGCGTTCAACCGCTACGCGCTCTACGTCATGTTCCTCGGCAAAAACACCGGACTCGCGCCCGAGGGCATTGTGAAATTGTCTGCGCAGATACAAGGTTCGAACACCTGGGCTGTGGCCCCGAAGAAGACCTCCACCGGACACGCGATGCTGTTCATCAATCCGCATCAACCCTTTTTCGGACCCGGCCAATGGTACGAGGGCCACCTGCAATCGCAGCAAGGCTGGCACATGTCGGGAGCGTCTTTCTTCGGGTCCGGTTTTCCCACCATCGGCCACAACGAGAACCTGGGCTGGAGCCACACCGTCAACAAGCCCGACGTCTTCGACATCTGGGAAGAGACGTTCGACAAAGCGGACGATCCGCTCGCCTATAAATATGGTGGTTCCTATCGCCAGGCCACGCGTTGGAGCGTCCCCATCAAGGTGGGCGCTGAAACCAAGCCATTCCATTTCCTCAAGACGCATCACGGCCCTGTGTTGGGGGAACGCAACGGCAAGAAGCTGACAGTGAAGTTCGCACGTCTCGAAGAGGGCGGGCAGATGGAAGAGTGGTACGAGATGGGCCGCGCGAAGAACCTGGTCGAGTTCAAGAAGGCGATGTCGCGAGTGGCCGTCCCGCTGTTCAATACCATGTACGCCGATCGCGATGGCAACATCTACTACCTTTATAACGGCGCAGTTCCGCGGCGCGCGGCCAAGTTCGACTGGTCGAAGCCCGTGGATGGCAGCGATCCCGAAACCGAATGGGCGGGCTACCATCCGCTCGAGGACCTGCCGCAGGTGGAAAACCCGAAGTCGGGCTTTGCGCAGAACTGCAATTCCACGCCATTCACGACGACAGTGTTCGACAACCCCGATCCAACGAAGTTTCCGGTCTACATGGTCGGCGAACCCGACAACGCACGCGCCCGCATCTCACGCCGCATCCTGTGGAACACCGAGAAGTTCACGTTTGAAGAGTGGGCCAAGTCCGCGTTCGACACCACGATCATCGAGGCCGAGACCGAGATCCCACGCATTGTCGCCCGGTGGGAGGAGGTCCGCGCCAACGACCCGTCCCGCGCCGCGAAACTCATTGGCCCGGTCACAGAACTTCGCGAATGGAACCACATCAGCACCGTGAATTCCAAGGCGATGACGCTTTTCACGCTTTGGTATCTGCGAACGCACCGCACTCCGCTTTCGCCCAACGGGAATCCCAAAGCGGACGCGCTCGAAGCGTTGGAAGCGACGGTCGCCGATCTAGCCAAAGGCTTCGGGACATGGGAGGTCGCGTGGGGCGAAGTGAACCGCCTGCAGCGCGCGCAATCGGGTGGTGAAGAGCAATTCAAGGACGCGAAACTGTCCGTGCCCGTGGCCGGAGCTCCGGGAGATTTGGGCGTGGTGTTCAACTTCTACGCTCGTCCGGAAAAAGATCAGAAGCGCCGCTACGGCGTGGCCGGGCATTCATTCGTAAGCGTGGTGGAATTCGGTCCGCAAGTGAAGGCGCGGTCAATCCTGGTGTTCGGGGAGAATTCGAATCCGGACTCGAAGAATTACTTCGACCAATCGGAGTTGTACGCCAAGCAGCAGTTCAAGCCCGCGTACTTCACGCTTGCCGAAGTGAAGGCGAACGCGGTGAAGTCCTACTGGCCCGGTCAACCCGCGCGCAAGTCGATCGCCCGGGCCGCGTCAGGGGCAAAAGCCGAATGAGAAGTCGCCAAGTGCAACGCTCTGGAAAAGAATGATTCAGTAGTGGTAACGGGCCTGAAGGAAAGTAATGCGATCGGTAGCCACGTGATAGACCAGTCGATGCTCGTGATCGATTCGTCGCGACCATGCGCCTGCTAATTGTCCCCGGAGCGGCTCGGGCTTACCAATGCCAGAGAAAGGATCTCGAATCGCCGATTCAACCAAGTCCAGAATTCTGGCAGCCAGACTGGGCTTAGTCTTGATCCACCAAGCAAGATCCTCTCGAAACGCGCGATCGAATACTGCGTCGCGGCTAACGTGACGCGCCAAGGCCAAGGTCCGCCTTTAGGCGATCCACCGTTGACACTTTTCCAACGCCTTTCTCGGCGCGGCGCAAAGCATCAAGAAGGCGCTTTGCGTTGTTCGGAGAGCGAAGGAGGTACGCAGTATCCATCAGGGAAGATAGTTCGTCGGCTGGAATGAGCGCCACATCGCGGCCACCACCACGGCGCCGGACAATCACTACTTCCTGATCATCGACGACCTGATCAAGGATGGACGACAAATTAACGCGGAGATTTGTATAAGTTGTGTCGATCGCCATCGCCAGCCTCCAAAGCTTAAGTGTACAGAAAACCTGTACGGCCCTGCAAATTTCCTTCCAAGGTATCCTGAAAGCACATTGCACCCCAATCCTGCTCCCCAAAAGCGCAGCAGGACTCCCCGATGTTCCCCGGACGAGATCCGGCTGGCAATCGAGCGTTTTCTCACCGCCAGCAAGCAACCCCAACTCTTTGAACCCGGCGAGCCGCCTTTCGAGATCATCCGGGACCAGTTCCTGCTCGAACCTCGCGGCGCCGGCGCTCTCCAACTCACCCTGTGGGACGGCACTCGCAGCTTCTCGCGCAAAATCACGAACCTCGAAGAAAACCATCGCGCGCGCCTCGAACTGACCGTCGAGCGCTTCGGCAAGAAAGAGGGCAAGCTGATCCTCGCGGATCTCGCCGCGCAACGCAACGCAAGTCTGCCCAAGCGCGGCGCACGCATGATCCGCCGCGAGCAGTTCCGTCATTCGCTCACGCGCCAGTTCACAGGCTGGCGAGTCGCGGAACTCACCTCCGAACCCGACCTCGAACATAGCCTTTCGCCGTCCTACCCGCGCGCCTGGATTCGTCAGGGCGCACAGGGCGTCGCCGCAATCGCGGCAAACGACGTCGAAAGCGCCAGCGGCGCCCTCACCTTCGGCCTCATCTGGCTCGACTATCTACGCGCCCGCGAACCGAAGGTCACCACCCACAGCCTCTGCGTGTTTCTGCCGGGCGGCTCTGAAACCGACACCGCGCTCCGCCTCCGCCATCTCGACCCCTCGCAAGTCGCCTGCGAACTCTACATCTTCACCGATGACGGCTACGAAGATCGCGTGGATCCAACCAGCTACTCGAACCTCGATACCAAAGTGCTGCCGCTCGAACCACGCGACCTCGACACCGGCGTCGAAGCGGACCGCCTCGAAGCCGCAATCCGCGCCATGGACACCGTCGAAGCCATTGAACTGCACGACCGCTCGATCAGCTTCCGCGTCCGCGGCCTCGAGTTCGCACGGCGCAACCCGAACGATGAAATTCTATTCGGAATCGAAACCCGGCGTCCCGCCGCCACATCCCATCTGGCGGAGATACACGAATTCGTGAAACTCGCGAGCCAGTTGCGTAGCGGCGAAAGCCCAAGCAACAACGCACTGTTCCGGCGCAATCCGGAAAACTGGCTCGAATCGCAGGTAAGGGCTCGTCTGGATGTGCTGGACTCGAGCCTCTGTCCGGAACCGGTGTACGGACAGGCCCCTGCGATGGCCGGAGCACGGCGGAGCGCAGCCGCCGCTGGCAACTTCAGGGCCGACCGCGATGTCATAGACCTGATCGCGATCGGCCGCTCCGGCCGGCTCAGCGTCATCGAATTGAAGGCCAGCGAGGACATCCACCTGCCCATGCAAGGCCTCGACTATTGGATCCGCGTCAAACATCATTTGGAACGCGGAGATTTCAGCGGCCATTTTCCGGGGATGTCGGTGTCGCGCCAGGCGCCCAAGCTCATGCTTGTGAGCCCTTCGCTCGACATCCATCCCTCCAATGAGACCGTTCTGCGGTTCTTCGCGCCCGATGTGGAAGCCGAGCAGATCGGCGTCGGCGTAGAATGGCGGAAGGACCTCCGCGTGATGTTCCGCCGTTCGAGATAGAGAAACAACACACCATGTCACTGGGATTGATTCGAAATATCAGGCAGGCGATCACCTATCTGAATCCGGACGAGGTCCGGCACGACGCCGGCCAACCGCTGGCCATCAGCCTCAATGCGCCAACTCCTGAAGCGCTCTGGGCGATGGAGGCTTATTTCTGCCCTCCGGTTCTTTCCAGGGCCAAGCGTGCTCAGGTGCTGAAAATCCTGCATTCGAACCGCAACCCCGACGTCGAGATCTATCACGCGTCAATGTCCTGCCCCGAAGGGGGCTTCGTGTTCGATCCAGACCAACCGGAGCTTTGCCTCCGCGCGATCTTGAAACGCCGCGCCGACCTTGCCCTTTCGCTCGCCCGCCACCTCACGCCCTTTCGCGAACCGGTCGTCAAACACGTGGTCAACGCGATCTCCAAAGAAAACGCCTTGTTCTCGCTCGCGACGGCGCTGCCCGACGTAGTGCCGCTGATTTCCCTGCCTTGGGCGATCGGCGAGTTCGCTTCCGACACCGCGTTCCTGACCATGAACCAGGTCCGCATGACCTTCATGATCGCCGCCGCCAGCGACCATCCCATTGGTTACACCGAACAGAAGGCGGAACTCGGTTCCATTCTCGCCGGCGCCTTCGGATTCCGCGCCATCGCCCGCCAACTCGCCGCCAAGATTCCACTCGGCGGCGGACTGATCCCCAAAGCCGCCATTGCCTACGCCGGCACTCGAGTCGTCGGACTCTCGATGGAACGCCTCTACCGCACCGGCTACGCTTATTCGCAGGACGAACGCGGACCCGCCTATGAAGACGCCTTCGAAAAAGGCAAGGATTTCGCCGGCGGCATGCTGAAAAAGCTCCAACGCAAGTAACGCCGCTCGATCGAACGCCACGCGATATATCGCGACGTGATATAGTCGCTTCATGGACGAACCGGCCGCAGCCCCCATCTCGCAGCAGGTGTTTCACATCCTCCTCGCACTCGCCGCAGCCGATCAGCACGGCTACGCAATCATGCAGGATGTCGCGGCGCGCACCGACGGCAAACTTCGCCTGAGCCCGGGCACGCTGTATGGCTCCATGAAACGGCTGCTCGATCAGGGCCTCGTGGTGGAATTGCGAGACAGCCAGCGGCCGAAGGATGACGAAGACGATGAACGGCGCAGGTATTACCGCCTCACCGCCCTGGGCCGCAAGGTAATTCGGGCCGAATCCGAACGGATGGCGAAGCTTGTCGATCAGGCGAGGGTCTATGGTCTTGCGCCAAAGCGTGCGTAAGAACGGAAGCAAGGCATATCGCGCCTTGCTCTACCTGTATCCGGCGGAATTCCGGCACGAATACGGACTCGAGATGGAACGCCTCTTCGCGATGCGCCGCGAACGCGAACCGCATCTTCTACTTTGGCTCGAAGCGCTCGCCGACCTCGCGCTCACTGCTCCACGAGAGCATCTCCACATTCTCGCGGCCGATCTGCGGCACAGCGCGCGTGCATGGGCCAGTTCGCCTGGTTTTGTTCTCACGGCGCTTCTCACCATCGTTCTGGGCATCTGCGCCACCACCACCGTGTTCAGCGTCATCCACGCCGTGCTGTTGCGATCCCTGCCCTATGGCGATGCGGACCGCCTCGTTTATGTATGGACGCCCGCTCCGGCCATCGCGGACCTCCCTCGGGAGATACAGCCCTTCTACTCGGACATTGCCGCCTGGCGAAGACTCAGCCATACGCTCGAGAACATCACGGCCATGAAGCGCTACGAGGCGCAACTCACAAACGGCAACGGCGGTGGACTGCAGCGCGTCGGGGCGGCGAAGGTGCTGAGCAACTTCTTCGAGACCCTCGAAGCCATGCCCCAGTTGGGACGTACTATCGGCCCCATCGACGAGCGCGACCCGCGCGTCGCGGTGATCGGCGATGGACTCTGGCGGACTAGGTTTGGCGCCGATCCGAACGCGATTGGTAGAACCATTCATGTCGACCGGCAGCCGTATCGCGTAATCGGAGTCATGCCGCGAGAGTTCACCTATCCGCACGGCAACGATTTTCCGGGCCAATACCAATTCGCTTCGCTGCCTCGCACCGATCTATGGATTCCCGCCGTGCTGACCTCGAAACAGCAGGCGGACCCGTCATTCGACGACTTTGACGCTGTGGTCGCACGTCTCGGTTCTTTCAAATACGCCGCGAACACGCTCGCCCAAGCCCAAGCCGAACTATCGGCGATCGAGTCCCGGCTTGCCCCGCTGCATCCGCCCGGCTGGACGAGCCAGCAAGTGCTGCTCGTTCCGTTTCTCGAAACTGCCGTCGGGCCGGTGCGTCCGCTCATGCGCCTTCTCGGCGGCGCGGTTGCTCTGGTGCTGTTGATGGCGTGCGTCAACTTCGCAAGCCTCCTGGTGGCGCGCGCCGCGAACCGCGCGCACGAGATGGGTGTACGTTCTGCCCTTGGCGCCGAACGTTCCCGGCTCATCCGGCATCTGTTGACCGAATCCGTGATGCTCTCCGCCGCAGGCGGCCTGCTTGCCATTCCCTTGTCCTATGTTGTGTTGAAGGCGGTGGTGCGGCTGAATCCAGGCGATATCCCGCGATTCGAAGAGACAGGGCTCAATACACCCGTTCTCGTGTTCGGCGCCTTGCTCTCGCTCGCGACAGGCTTCGCATCTGGAGCCATTCCCGCGCTATCCGCTTCGCGCATCGGCGTTGGCGATCTGCTGCGGCTTGGCGGCCGCGGCGCGACTGGCGGCTCGCCACTGTGGGTCCGCAACACGTTGATCGTTTCGGAAATTGCGCTCGGTGTTGTCTTGCTGGCGGGAGCGGGTCTCATGATTCGCAGTTATCTCGCCGTGCAAAGCGAATTTAAGGGGTTCTCGCCATCGACGCTCACGATGAGCGTAGTGTTGGACCAGCAACTTGAGAACTCAAACCGGATCCGGCGCGAAGTGCTGAACCGCATCAAGGCCGTTCCCGGAGTGCAGGTTGCGGGCTCCATAGACGATCTGCCGCTGAGCACATTAGAGGACAAAGGCTTTCTCGAGATCGAGGGCAACGCCGCGATGCCGCGGCAACTCGCGGCCGTTCGCGAAACTGGCGGCGAATACTTCCGCGCAATGCAGATCCGGCTGCTCGAGGGGCGCTATCTCGATGATGGCGACATACCGGCCAAGCCAGAAATGCTGGGCCATACGGCAGTGATCAGCGAGAGCCTCGCAAAGCGCCACTTCCGCGGACGTAGCGCCATCGGCCATCGCATACGCATCAACGACTTCCCGTGGTCGACAATTGTGGGCGTGGTCGGCGACGTCCGGCACGTCAGCTTGGAAGAACAACCGCAGCCGATCGTCTACTATCAGAACGGCTTGGCCGATAGTGTGGCGGTCCGGACGCTGGCCGCCCCGGAAGCGATCGTCCCCGCGATTCGCAAGGCAGTCGCTACGGTGAACTCAGGAGTGACCGTTGAGGACATTCGAACCATGAATCAATATGTCGATCAAGCGGCCGCGCGGCGCAGGTTGAGCACCATATCGCTGACTGTGTTTGCCGGCGTAGCGACGATCCTTGCGCTAGTCGGCTTCTATGGCCTGCTTTCGTACACCGTCGCGCAGCGCACGGCGGAAGTTGGCGTTCGGATGGCTCTTGGCGCCTCGCGCAGAGCCGTCGTCGCGATGGTAGTTGGCCATGGGCTGAAACTGACCGCAGCCGGAATCGGTCTTGGCCTCGTGCTTGCACTACTCCTGACGCGGGTGATGGCGAGCTTCCTCTATGGAGTCCGTCCTGTGGATCCTGCAACCTTCGCCGCTGTCCCGGCGCTCGCAGTCGCCGTCGCGCTGCTCGCCAGCTTGTCGCCCGCCTGGAAAGCAGCCCGCGTCGACCCAATTGCCGCGCTTCGGCAGCAGTGAAACGGCTGGGATATACTGAATCCTCGAATCAATACGAGGTTTCGCCCATGTCGCACATCACCCGTCTGATCATCGTTGCCGGAGCCGTGCTCGCCGCCGGCGCGGCGCTTCTGCGCGGAGATAAGCCGCCCCTGCAGATCCGGCCCAATTCGCAGCCGAACCCGTATACGACGACGGAAAACTGGGGCCAGCTTCCCGAAGGCCGCAAATGGGGATCTTCCTCCGCCGTAGAAATCGACCGCGACGGGCGTAGCGTGTGGATCGCCGAACGCTGCGGCGCCAACTCCTGCGCGAACGACACCACCACCCCAACGGTCATGAAATTCGACCCCACGGGCAAGATGTTGAAGTCCTTTGGCGCGGGTATGTTCGTTTTTCCGCACGGCATGCATATCGACAAAGAGAACAACATCTGGATCACCGACGGGCAAGGCCGCAATGGCCGCGGACATCAGGTCTTCAAGTTCAACTCGGACGGCAAACTGCTGCTTACTCTCGGCAAAGCCGGAGTCGCGGGCTCGGGTAATGACGAGTTCAATCAACCATCAGATGTGCACGTTGGCGCGAACGGCGATATCTTTGTCGCGGACGGCCACGGCGCCAAAACCAACGCCCGAATCATGAAGTTCGACAAGAACGGCAAATTCATCAAGACCTGGGGCAAGCTCGGCACAGGACCGGGCGAATTCAATTGCCCGCACGCCTTGGCGATCGATTCCAAGGGCCGCCTCTTCGTCGGCGACCGGTTCAATAACCGCATCCAGATCTTCGATCAGGACGGCAAGTTCCTCGAAGAATGGAAACAATTCTCGCGCCCCAGCGGCCTCTACATCGACAAGAAAGACAATATTTATGTCGCGGACTCCGAATCGATTGACAAGAACGGCTATGCCGGCGACAACCCGGGCTGGAAGCGCGGCATCCGCATCGGCAGCGCCAAGGATGGCACGGTAGTCGCATTCATCCCCGACCCGACGCCGGGTCTTGGCGCCACGAGCGCGGCAGAAGGCGTAGCGGCCGACAGCAAGGGCGTCATCTACGGCGCCGAGGTTCTGTCGAAATCGATCAAGCGCTATGAGAAAAAGAAATAGCAGAGCGGCAAACTAGCGCGAGCGTGACTTGTCGAGCTATTCTTGAAACTCCGACTGGAGAAATCTCATGCAGACCAACAACATCTACACCAACCAGTCCTTTCACGCCAAGCAGTAAACGGCGGAGGGGCTTCCCATCCGAGACGCATGTCAAACGCGGACTCCGCGTAGTGCATGGCGACAAGGAACTCCTGGAAAAACTGGGCCGGAACGACCCGTGTCCGTGCGGGTCCACTCGAAAGTTCAAGAACTGTTGTCTTCGGCGCGGGCCACTATGACGGCTCACGGCGCGACCACTTTTTTCAGGGAATAGGAATTCGGGATTGAGAGAGAAAGGGGGGCGAAGTGGCCTCCCTTTTCGCTATAGAAAAACCCTTGACCATCCGATCCATCCCGCATGGACCGCCGCAGCCTTCTATTCGGGCCTCTAATCGCCCTCCATGCCTCGCGGACCACTACCGCTGCTGAACCCTCCTCCATCGCCGGACGCTGGCGCTCACAAACCACCACTCGCGGCGGCATCGGCGCCATCTACGAATTCCAGTCCAACGGCAGCGCCACTTACAGCAGCGTCGTTCTCGTCGAGACGGAATACCAGCAGTTGCCGGATGGCGCCCACCTCGTTCTCGATAGTTCGAGCAACGGACCGGAACCGCAGCAGGCCATTGGCATGGGTTGGCTTCCCGGCGGCCGCCTGCAGCTCAATTACGGCAAAGACGACCTGGAAAATTACACCCGGCAAGGCGATGTACTCGATCCCGCCAATCCACTCATCGGGGAATGGAAAGGCAATCGCACCGGTCCGCACGGTCAGCGCATGCCGGTGACTTATCGATTTCTCCCCGGCAAAGCCGGGCTGGTCATCTTGTACCTGAGAACACACTCCGGCAGGTATTCTCACATGCCGGCCGGCGACTGGACCATGACGATTCCCACGCTTGCCACTCGCACGATGAAGCTGGACCCTGCCACCGGCAGCCTCGCCATCCGGGAAGGGGCCGGCAACCCCTACCAATTCAGCCGGCTCGAAACGCCGCGTCTGAAACAGCCACCGGCACACGGGTAGAACAGGCATCCACGTAAGCGCACACCATCGAGATGAGTTCCTGCTGCAAGGTCTCGAGCCGGCCTGCTGGCGCGCCGGACTCGAGAAACCTCCGGCTGACCCCACCAATCGCCCCCTGCAACATGAACGCAAACAACTGGGGATCGATCGTCAGGCGTTCCGATGCGGACTCCAACATCCGCACGATTGCGCGATCCGAGCGTAGCCGCATCTCCTGCATGATCTTCATTCCGTCCAGGCCGGAACTGATGGTATAAAGCGCAACGCTCATCTTCGCGTCCTTCATTTTGGCTTGCAGAAATGCGGTGACGACCGCGGCAGCCATCTGACGCAACGTGCAACCCTCGCATTCCAGGCACGCGAGTTCGACAGCGTCCGTAACCTCGCTCAGATGACGTCGCAACGCAGCCTGCAGCAACGCGCTCTTGTTGGGAAAGTACTGATATAGCGTCCCTACGGAAACGCCCGCTCTCGACGCCACTCGCGTGGTAGTCAGCCGGTCCTTTCCTGCCTGCAACAAAACCTGAATAGTGGCCTCGAGAATCGCGTCGACGCTCGCCGCCGAACGGGCCTGCACCGGCGATTTTCGGGGCTCCAACCGGACATCTGTGCGCTTGGGCAAATGCGAACTCCTTCTTGGAACCTTCTCTCATCTAAGCAAAGGCAGGCGCATGACAACAAGTGATGCAGCCGAAAATAGGAGATACCGAAATGACAACACAGATCGATCTGGGCGGCGCCTTCACGCTCCGCGGAGCCACGACGACAATGACCGTGAACCGCATGGGTTACGGCGCGATGCAACTGGCGGGACCCCAGGTATTTGGGCCTCCACGTGACTTGGATGCCGCCATTGCGGTTTTGCGGGAAGCGATCGAAGCCGGCGTGAATCACATCGACACCAGCGATTTTTACGGCCCGCATGTCACCAATCAAATTATCAAACAGGCGCTCCATCCCTATCGGGACGGCCTGGTGATCATTACTAAGGTCGGCGCGCGTAGAGGCAGCGACAAATCCTGGATTCCTGCGCTTTCACCGCAGGAAATCACCGCTGGCGTTCACGACAACCTTCGCAATCTGGGTCTCGACGCACTCGATGCGGTCAACCTCAGGGTGGGAGGAATCACCGGGCCGTCGGAGGGTTCGATCGAAGAGCCGCTGACGGTCCTCGCCGAACTGAAAAGCCAGGGATTGATTCGCCATGTCGGTCTGAGCAATGTGACTCCCCTACAGTTGGCGGAGGCGCAGAAAATCACGGAAATCGTGTGTATCCAGAACATGTACAACGTGGTGCACAGGAACGACGACCCCTTCATTACAGACCTAGCGGCTCGAGGCATCGCCTATGTGCCATTCTTTCCGCTGGGAGGGTTCACTCCTCTGCAATCGTCCAAGCTCGACGCAGCCGCGGCGGCGCTGCAGGCCACGCCCATGCAGGTTGCGCTCGCATGGCTCCTGCAGCGCTCGCCAAACATCCTGCTGATCCCCGGCACATCGTCCGTAGGCCATCTTCGAGAGAATCTCGCGGCCGCATCGCTCCGGCTTCCGCCCGAAATCATCGCGGATCTCGATCAAATGGGCCATCCTGAACAAACAATCTGAGCCAGAGTCGGTATCATTACTTCATCCCATATGACGCCTCTCACCTTGCATCTAAAGTTCGAGCCTGCACCGTGCGAGTAGAGTTCATTGGCGGTTTCGAACATCACAATCCTGATTGCGATCACATAGACGTGTTGTTGCATCTGGACGACGGCCGAGTTTTCGCCTTCGACGTCGCGACTCCCAACTTCCTGGACCAATACATGGAGCGCGAGAAGGAGAATTGCTACATAGGCCTTCCGCCGGTTCTGGTCAAGAGGATCACTCCGGAAATCGTCGAAGGGGCGTTGAGAGCGGTGGTCGATGCCGGTGAGGAGAGGTTGAACGTCTACGGAGTACTCACCACAACCTGGGAGCACGAGGAAAAGGTGCAACTCACCATCGGCAAGAACGAAGCCCTGATTCTGTTCGAACTGCTCACCGACTTCTCCAACCAACCTGCCGTCGTTGTGACTGACAGCGCTGACCGGCTAGCTCTCAGCCGCCTCGGCGGGGCACTGGACAAGGCGCTTGTTGAGCCGTTTTCGAGCGATTACACCGAGATTGCAGAATGCGCCCGGAAGCGATTGATGGAACAGGCGGGTTGAGCCGATTCATCGAAGAAATGTGGGCCAACGCATCGCACGTTGGCCCGTTGCACTCCCGGAACGCGGGTCAGTTGCCCCCGCTCGGCGTCCCCGGCTGCGAGGTGAACCCGAGGTCGCCGCGGTACCGCAGGATATTGATCGTGCGGTCCTCGGTGGCCGCCGCGAGCTTCGCGGTCATCTTGCGGTACGCCTCATCGCCCATCGCCGCGCGAATGGGGTTTGGCTTGTCGCGATCGGCCCACGAGTCCATCCGCACCCACGTGGTGAACTCAGACCGCGATCCGCCGAACACGACCCGGCGCGTGGTGAGCGATTGGCCCGCCTTCTCATGCGCCGGCTTCAGTTCATCCTTCACAGCCGCCATCCAATCCTGCACCTTCGAGGGCGTCAAACGCGTCCTCGACAGCACGATGAGCTTCGGTGGGCCGGGCTTCCGCGGCAAAGTCAGCTCGGATTGCACTTCCTCGATCCGGGATGTCCGCTTTTCGACGCAGTTGTTGATGCGAATGTTGATTCTCGCGAGTTCCGCGCTGTCCGCCATGGCCTTCGCCACGGGGTTGTCACTATCCAGATCTCCAAACTTCGCGTAGTCGCGAACCAGCATGTATTCCCTGTCGCCGGTCAGTGACTGGAACACGGTCCGGTTACGAACGCCGGGGATCTTCGCGAGGGCGGTGTGGTACTGCTTCACGGCCGCTTCGTACTCCATGACATGGTCCGGTTTGACAATATCGACGGTAATCCGCCGCACGACTGGCCGCTCGGTCTGTGATTGCTGTTGCCCCCACGTGAGGGCTGAAGCCAGAACGAAAACGCCGCCGAGTGCGATGGTGGTCGCGCCCCGGCGGCTGATGCTATCGAGTGAACTCATGATGTGTGCTCTCCTTTTGCGACTGGAGGCCGGGAGTCACCCTTCCGGTCTCAGCCTGGTAGCGCACACAAGGCGGTCAAAGGGCCAAAATCATCATTCTCAGTGGTGCCCGTTCGCTTCCAGAAAGCGCTCGCACTCAATGGCGGCCTTGCAACCCGCGCCCGCGGCAGTAATCGCCTGCCGGTAAATCCGATCTTCGACGTCGCCCGCGTGGAACACCCCTTCGATGTTCGTCCGGGCTCCGCCCTTGGAGGTGATGTACCCGTCGGGATCGAGATCGATCTGGCCCACAAACGGCTGCGTATTGGGGATGTGCCCGATGGCGACGAAAAACCCGTCCACGTCGCGCTGCTCGACCTCGCCGGTCACGACATTCCGCAAGGTCACGCCAGTCACTTCGCCCTTGGCCACGTCGTGAATGTCTTCCACAACCGTATTCAGCAGGAACTTGATCTTCGGATTCGCGCGAGCACGGTCCAGCATGATCTTCGACGCGCGGAACTCCTCGCGCCGGTGTACGATCACGACTTCGCTGCCGAAACGGGTGAGAAAGGTCGCCTCTTCCATCGCCGTATCGCCGCCGCCGATCACCATGATCTTCTTGCCGCGATAGAAAAAGCCGTCGCAGGTCGCGCAGGACGATACGCCGTGGCCGATCAGCTTCTGCTCGTTGGGCAACCCGAGCCAGCGCGCCGATGCGCCAGAGGCGATGATGAGGGTCTTGGTTTCGTGCCACTCACCGTCGATCTGAATGCGGAAGGGGCGCTTGGAGAGGTCCGCCGCGGTCACTTTGGCGTGAAGATACTCGGCGCCGAATCTCTCGGCCTGCTTCTTCATGTTTTCGACCAGGTCCGGACCCTGGATGCCGTCCGGAAAACCAGGGAAGTTTTCGACCTCAGTGGTGATGGAAAGTTGGCCGCCAGGTTCGTGGCCGATGAGTACGAGGGGTTTCAGATTGGCCCGGGCCGCGTACACGGCGGCAGTATTGCCGGCGCAGCCCGAACCAACAATGATCACATTCCGCATGATGTTGGTTTCTTGGTGGGTGAAACCTCATGCTAGCACGCGTGTAAAGCGCGCCCGATCCTCACGCGATCGCTCGAACTATCCTCTTACTTATGGCGCTTGCTGCGAAACCGCAGCCCCGCGGCGACCAGCAGCCCGCAACCGATGAGGCCGAGGCTGGCCGGTTCCGGCGAAGGCACAGCGGCCAAAATGTCGTTGCCACAGGTGGCGGAAGCGAAATGGATGGCCGGCGAATTGTTGAGATTGGCGCCAATGGCGCTCGAATAGGCGAGGTTGATCGTCACCACGAATTCGGGATTGATCACGCCATCGCCGCCACCCTGTACGCTCACCGAACCGTTGGCGATGCTGGTCACCGAACCCGCGCCATCGTCCTTCAGCCAGACGATTTCGGTGGGCCGGTAGCAGGTTGCGCAGAACGGTGGATTGTTCAGCGCTTGTTGCGCCGTAAGCATACCGTTCGCGTTGTTGATTTGGTACAAAGTGCCCGCTGTGACGCCACCCGCGTGGCTCTGCACGCCAATGCCATAGTTGTAGCCCGGACCCGAAATGAACAGGTCGCCGATGCTCAGCACGACGCTGCCCAGCGTGAATGGGGCCAGACTCGCGTTGTCGGGGCCGAAATTGAGGTACAACTTGACCGTGCCTGAGGTGGAGCCGAAATTGAACTCACCCTTCTGAATATCGAACTGCAGGTTTGCGCCGACCACGTCCGGCGGGCCGACTCCAAATGGGTCGTTCACCGTAAACGCGCCGCCGAATGCACTCGGCAGGCATGCCATGAGGGCGAGAAGCGGGAAATGCTTGATGTACTTCACGTAACCTAGAATGAGTTCTGGCAAAGTATGCAGCCAGTGGAACCTCGGTCCAACCGGGCATAGGACCCCGTCTGGTACTGGTTTGTCCAAACCGGGCTAGTACGAGACCAGATGAGGAGCGGGTCCGGGTTTTACACGAGGGCTTGTAATTTCCCGCGTTTTGCATCGTCTCTCCTAGGCAGGAAGCGAGAGATCGTGCGTGCTAAATTGAAGACACCGCCAGGATTTCTCGAACTTCGAGCGCATGAATTGCGTCCAATCCTCTTAGGGAGCCTCAAAGAACTGTGAAGAAGTGGAAGATTTGGTTGGGCATAGCCCTTGTCTTGATCATCGCGGGCGCGATTTTCGCGTCTGTACGCATGAACCAGCGCGGAATCGTATCCGTGCAAACCGGCAAGGCGACCCGCCAGGACCTGTCGTCGATCGTCACCGCGTCTGGCGAAATCAAGCCTCGCACTTACATCAACATAGGAGCGAACGCCCAGGGCCGCATCGTTGACCTTCTGGTCAAAGAAGGCGACCGTGTCCGCAAGAATCAGGTTGTCGCACGCATCGAGGCCGTCCAGGCCGAAGCCGACGTCCAGGCGCAGAAAGCTTCCGTCTCCTCCGCCATGGCCGATTCCACGGCCTCTGAAGCCGGCCTGAAATCGATGGACGACAGCATCGTCGCCCAGATCGCCACCGTCGACCGCGCCAAAGCGGAGCTCGACCGCACCAAGGTGGAATTCGACCGCACCGCCAAACTGTTCAGCGATAAATTGGTTGCCCGGCAGGATTATGACGCGAAAAAGTCCGCCTACGACGCGCAGCTTGCCTCCGTTCGCGAAGCCGAAGCCCGCGTAATCCAGATGAAGTCGCAGCGCGCGCAGACGGCCGCTCAGCTTTCGGCCACCCAGCGCCGCGTCACCCAGAATCAGGCCAACCTCGTTCGCGTTTCCGACATGCTCGCGAAGCACAACGCGACCGCGCCGCTGGACGGCGTTGTCACCAACCTGCCCGTGCGCGTGGGCGAAACCGTGGTTCCCGGCGTGCAGAACTCCGCCGCCAGCACCATCATGACCATCGCCGACATGTCCATCATCACGGCGGAAGTCAAGGTGGATGAAACCGACATCGTCAACGTCAAGCTCGACCAGTTGGCCGACATCACGATCGACGCCATGCCCAACCGCACCTTCAAAGGCAAGGTCATCGAAATCGGCAACACCGCGATCCTGCGCTCCTCGGGCGTCGCGGCGTCGCAAAGCGCGGTCTCCAGCCAGGAAGCCAAAGACTTCAAGGTGGTGGTCGCCATTATCAATCCGCCGGACGAAATCCGCCCCGGCCTGTCGTGCACCGCCAAGGTCGTGACGGCCACGCGTCCCAAGGCGTTGACCATTCCGATTCAAGCCCTCACCGTTCGCCAGAAAGGTGACCTCGATCCGGTCAAGGAAGGCGCCGCGAAGGAACAGCAACCGGCCCAACTGACTCCAGCGCAGGAAAAAGCCCGCAAAGAAGAACTGCAGGGCGTCTTCGTCGTCAACGCAGGCAAGGCTGAGTTCCGCAAGCTCGAAACTGGAATCACCGGCGCCACCGACATCGAAGTCGTCACCGGGCTCAAAGAAGGCGACGAAATCATCACCGGCAGTTACAAGATCATCCGTACGCTCCGCAACGAGGCGAAAGTAAAAATCGACAATCGGGCTCCTGGCTCCGAAACCAAGAGCTAACTCCCAGCGCCATAATCAGATCAGGAGCTACGAGAACCTACATGCCCGCAGTCATGGAATCCACCACCGCCGAGCGCGGCGAACAACTCAAGCGCGACGGCGTCGTCATCCGGACCTACGATCTCTGGAAGACATACGTCATGGGCGATCAGACCATCAACGCGGTCTCAGGTTGCGACATCGAAATCCACAAGGGCGAATACGTCGCCATCATGGGACCTTCGGGCTCCGGCAAGTCAACCCTCATGAACCTGATCGGCTGTCTCGACACGCCGTCGAAGGGGGAATACTTCCTCGCCGGCCGCGCCGTCAGCCAGATGAACGACGACGAACTCGCGCAGATTCGCAACAAGGAAATCGGGTTCGTCTTCCAGACATTCAACCTGTTGTCCCGCGCCTCCGCGCTGCACAATGTGGAACTTCCGCTGATCTACTCCGGCATGCCATCGGCGAAGCGCGATGAGATGGCCCGCGCCGCGCTACGCAGCGTGGACCTCGAAAAGCGCATGTTTCACAAGCCGAACGAACTGTCCGGCGGCCAGCGCCAGCGAGTGGCCATCGCCCGCGCGCTGGTGAACAACCCCTCGATCCTGCTCGCCGACGAACCCACCGGCGCCCTCGATAGCGCCACCGGCATCGAAATCATGGGCCTGTTCGAACGCCTCCATCAACAAGGCAACACCATCGTGCTCGTCACCCACGAACACGACATCGCCCTCCACGCCCACCGCGTCATCCACATCCGCGACGGCAAAGTGGAACGCGACGAAAAAATCAAGAAGTAACCCACCATACATTGGATGCGACTGCCGCAACGGCGCGGCTACGGCAATGCTGCTGCCCGCTGCGCCCGAGTCGCCAGCCGGAACGCCGCCATCTCTTCGCCATTGCGAACCAGCACCACGTCGCCCGCCAACACCGGGTGATTCCACGTCTTACCTGTAATTGCCGGTAACTTACCAAACTCCGTGAACTGGTCGGGCGCCGCTCCCACGAGCGCCAGTTCGCCTTCTTCCGACAGCACGACCAGCAGGTTCTGGCTTGGCAACAGCACCAGTTGCCCGTTGCCATAACGCCCGCCCTTCCATTTGCGCTTGCCATCCTGCAGGTCGATGCACGAGAGGATGCGGCCGTCGAAACCATAGGCGTAGCCGTTGTGGACCACAAAGTCGTTGAAGTAAGGCTTCAAGCCCACCGAACTCCACCGCTCCTGCACCACCCAGCCGCCGCTCGCATCGCGAGACACGTGAATACGTCGCAAGTGTCCGGCATCGCCCTCGGCGAGCAGGATGTCGCCATCTGCCGTCAACCCCGGCTGAATGATGCTTCCCCCGTCGTTCAGCTTCTGCTCCCACAGTTTCTTACCGTCGGCAGCCGTAACGCTCATCACGCCAGGCCCATTCATCAGCAGGATCTGTGCGACCCCATCGATTGTCACCGGCTGCGGCGAACTATAACCGCCACCCCCATCCGGACCGTACCAGCGCGGTTCGCCTGTCGCAAGATTGTAAGCCGCCAGTTTACCGGCTGCGGCGACAATCACGGTATCGCCTTCGGCGGTCACGAGGGGCGAACTCGAGAATCCCCAGCCCGGAACCTTCTTGTCGGCATCCTTCGCCACGTTGCGCGTCCAGATTACCGCCCCCGTCCGCGCATCGAGCGCATTCATGATCCCTGTGGCGCCAAACGTGTAGACGCGGCCGTCGTGCAATGTCGGCGTCGCCCGGGGACCCGCGCCTGCGTTGGATTCCCAAAATCGCGCCGCATCCCGATGCCGCCACACCGGTGCGCCGGTGGACACCCGGTAGCACGCCACAATCTCATCTTCTCCCCGTTGTTCCTGCGTATATAGCGAGTCGCCCTGCACAGCAAAGGAAGACCAGCCCGGCCCAATCGGCCGCCGCCACAATTCCACCGGCTTGTGAGGCGCGTTAACCCAATCGGTCTCCACTACAAGACGGACGTTTGCAATTACGCCATTCCGGCCAGGTCCGCGGAATCCAGGCCACTCGGGCGGCGCGAGCCGAAGCGGAACCACGGCGTCCGGATTTCCTGAGGCTGGAACAACCGCCTCAGAGGCAGGAGCGGTTTCCGCGGGGGCAGGGGTGGAAGGAGCAGCGGACTCGGAAGCTGGAGCCGGGACCGGCGCCGCCACAACAGGACTGGCCGGCAAAGATGCCGGACCTTGCGCGAGCAACCGCGCCTCCGCCGTCTGGGACCAGCGCCACGCGAAATCCGAAGTGGCGTCCCCGGCCATGCCGTTTGTCCTCAGCAGCGTGAAGGCGCCGCAAGTCAGCAGAACGGCAGCAACCATGGCCGTGCGCCGGGCGGCAGTTGAGGAGAGCCCCCGTGTCGCGACAGCCCAAACGACAAGCGCCACGCTAAGAGCTGGAATTGCATAGATGTAAAACATCATGCCCATCATGCCGGTCGCAATCGACCGGTCGACGACACGCGGAGTCGCAGCCAATGCGGCAACTATCAGCAGGATGCCGCCCCAACGCTCGAGGTTCGGGGCCCTACTAAAGAAAGCCCACCAGACAAAAATTCCGAGTGCGGCGACACCACCGCCGATGACGGCAAGAAACAAACCATCCGCCCAGACCACAGGCATGACAAACCGGACCAGCAGGAGCAACACCGCCATGACGGCGCCGGGCCAAAGCCGGAGCGACCGGCGAGGACTCGGTTGGCTGGTAAGAGTTGGTGCAAAGGTTACATCAGTACCAATAACCCCATACCCCGGCCCGGGGGGCCTGTTTACCTTTTTTTACCCCGCACGGCCGCATTTTGTCGTAGTCC
>JACXTT010002580.1_pt1 | contig 28573 bp, 24 predicted proteins | sample 9270951 | NCBI WGS metagenome assembly JACXTT01 (sample SAMN15532306, study PRJNA645909) | rock metagenome | isolation source: weathered quartz diorite | place: Puerto Rico | collected 2017-06-21 | reverse complement strand
ACATCGCCGTGCGGATCAAGCCGGAGGCGATCCCGGAGTACTGGCTGGTCCGCCAGCGCGAGCTGGCTGACGCCCGGGAGGCCGGCGGGGAGCCGCCGGCGCTCGGGAGCATGACCCGCGAGGAGGCGGAGCAGGCCCTCGGAGGGGGGTTCGGCAAGGACGACGCGTAGGCCGCTGGCTGTGCGCTACATCACACGCACAGCCCTGCCGATACTCTTCGTGGATCGAAGGTCCTGCTGGTATCGTCGATGGCCGAATCCTGTATGGGAGGTTGTGTACGGTGGGTGACGTCAGCACGCGTATCCGGGACTTCATCACGAGCGAGATCATGTTCGATGACAGCTCGGCGAACCTGACCGACGACACGGCATTGCTGGGCTCCGTGATGGACTCCCTGGGCCTCATGCAGCTGATCGCGTTCCTCGAGGAGGAGTTCGACGTCGAGATCGACGACGCGGACGTCACGGTGGACAACTTCCGTACGGTCGGCGACATCGAGCGCCTCGTCACGGCAAAGGCCGAGGTTGGTTGAAGACGGCGACCCAACCGGTCATCGAGTGGGTCACGCCTGAGCAAGCCGAGTACTACGAATCCGTCCTCGGCTTCGCGCGGACGCTTCCACGCGACACGCTCGAGCGCGACCGCGAGGAAACGTTCTCCCGAGACGCCTGGAACCGCTGCGCCGCGTTCGGCATCCAGGGGATGCCCATCCCCGCCGAGTTCGGGGGCGGGGGCGCCGACGTCGTCACGACGATGCTGGGGCTCGAGGCGCTCGGCTATGGCTGCGACGATGCCGGCCTGGTCTTCTCGATCAACGCCCATATGTGGACGAGCGAGGTTCCGATCTGGACGTTCGGGACCGCCGACCAACGCGATCGATGGCTCGCCGGGCTCTGCGGCGGGCGGTTCATCGGCTGTCACACGATCACCGAGCCGGGGGCCGGGTCCGACGCCTTCGGGATGAAGAGCACGGCGAAGCCCGTCTCCGGCGGGTTCGTCCTGAACGGCTCGAAGACCTTCATCACGAACGCGCCCGTCGCGGATCTCCTGATCGTGTTCGCGCGGAGCGGCGAGGGGATCGGGCCGTACGGGATCAGCGCCTTCCTGGTCGAGGCAGGCACGAAGGGCCTCACGGTCGGCGCCCCGCTCGACAAGATGGGCCTTCGCACCTCGCCCATGGCCGAGGTCTTCCTCGAGGACTGCCACGTGCCTTCCTCGGCGCTCCTCGGCGGTGAGGGACAGGGGGGCGAGATCTTCCAGACGTCGATGCGGTGGGAGCGGGCCTGCATCATGGCGAGCCAGGTGGGCACGATGCGCCGAACCATGGACACGTGCGTGACCTACGCGCGGGAGCGCCGCCAGTTCGGCAAGCCGATCGCCAAGTTCGAATCCGTGGCCGACAAGATCGCCAACATGAAGGTCGCGGTGGACGCGGCGCGGGCGCTCGTGCTTCGCGTCGGCTGGCTGATGGACCAGGGGCGCGACACGATGGTCGAGGCCGCGGTCGCCAAGACCTTCGTGAGCGAGGCGGCCGTTCGCACCCACCTCGATGCCGTGCAGGTGTTCGGCGGCTACGGCTACATGACGGAATACCAGGTCGAGCGAGGCCTCCGCGACGCGGTCGGTGGCACGATCTACTCGGGGACCTCGGAGATCCAGCGCCGCATCATCGCCCGCGGGCTGGGGCTCTAGGGGACGCGGGGAGGGCCCGTGAGCTTCCTCCTGCATCAGCTCCTCGCCGAGGCGGCTGTGGCCTCGCCCGAACACGAGGCCGTTCGGTGCCTGGGGCGCTCGCTCACCTACGCGGAGCTGGATGCGGCCTCGAACGGCGTCGCGCAGGCCCTCATCGCGGGCGGCGTCGAGCCGGCCGACCGGGTCGCCCTCCTGCTCCCCAAGCGGGTCGAGACGATCGCGTGCGTCTACGGGGTCCTGAAGGCGGGCGCCGCCTACGTCCCGCTCGATCCCAAGGGCCCCGCTCGCCGGGCGGCCCTGGTCGCGGCCGACTGCACGGTGAAGACGGTCGTCACCACGCCGGCGCGCGCGTCCGAGCTGCTGGCCGCGCTGGACGAGCAGGGGCACCGGCCGCGCACGGTCCTGCTCGTGGATGACGGCACGCCCGGGGACGCCGCCCTGGCCGGTCCCGGGGGGCGCTCGTACGAGGAGGCGGTTCGGGCCGGCGGCACCGATCCCGGGGTCGCCGCGATCGACTCGGACCTCGCGTACATCCTGTACACGTCGGGCTCGACCGGCACGCCGAAGGGCGTGATGCTCTCGCATCGCAACGCCCTCACGTTCGTCGAATGGTCGGCGCGACGCATCGGGATCGGCCCGGACGATCGGGTGTCGAACCACGCGCCGCTGCACTTCGACCTCTCGGTCTTCGACCTGTACCTGGCGGCGTACGGCCGCGCGACGCTCGTCCTCGTCCCGGAGGAGGAGGCGTACATGGCCGCCTCGCTCAACAGGCTGATCGAGGAGGAGCGCATCTCGGTCTGGTACTCGGTGCCGTCGGCGCTCATGATGCTCACGCGCATCGGGCCCGATCCGGCGACGCTTCGATCGCTGCGGGCGGTGGTGTTCGCCGGCGAGGTCTACCCGACCGCCCACCTTCGCGAGCTGTTGCCGCTCGTCCCGGGCGCGCGCCTCTGGAACCTCTACGGGCCCACCGAGACCAACGTGTGCACGTACTACGAGGTCCGGGACCTCCCCCCGGACGACCGTACGATCCCGATCGGCCGCGCGTGTGAGAACACGGAGGTGTTCGCCATCGCCGAATCCGGCGCGGTGGCCGGGGTCGGCGAGGAGGGGGAGCTCTGCGTCCGCGGGCCCACGGTGATGAAGGGGTACTGGAACCGGCCGGAGCGGACCGCCGAGGTGCTGGGCACGGATCCCCGGCCCGGCGGCCTCGGCGACCCGGTGTATCGCACGGGCGACATCGTGCGCCTGCGGGCCGACGGCGACTACGACTTCCTGGGGCGCCGCGATCACCAGATCAAGAGCCGCGGGTACCGGATCGAGCTGGGAGAGATCGAGGCGGCGCTGAACGCGCACCCGGCCGTCCTGGTCGGGGTGGCCGTCGCCGTGCCGCACGAGGAGTGGGGGAGCGCCGTCATCGCCTTCGTGACTGCGCGCGATGGGGAGTCCCTGAGCGAGAAGGATCTCCGCCGCCACGTGGCCGGGCGCTTGCCGCGCTACATGATCCCGGCTCGGATGGAGGTCCTGGAGGAGCTCCCGCGGACCTCGAACGGGAAGATCGACCGCCAGCGCCTCATGCAGGAGGCCAGCTCGACCGTCGCCGGCTGAGCGCCCCGCTCAGGACCGGCCGGACCGCACGAGCTCCGAGAGCGTCACGCTCCGAAGGCCGCGTTCGCGAAAGCCTGCCAGGATCGCCGGCAGGGCCGCCAGCGTGTGCTCAGGGGCCCCCGGGTCGCCGTCGGAATCGTGCAGGAGCAGGATCGCCCCGGGCGCCGCCGCCGCGAGGATGCGCTCGGCGATCAGTGCTGGCGTGGCCTCCGCCTCCCAGTCGCGAGCCCCGGCGGTCCAGAGCGTCCGGCGCATCCCCAGCCGTGCCGCCTCGACCCAGGAGGCGAGGTTGAACCGGCCATAGGGTGGCCGGTAGAAGCGGGGACTCACGCCGGTCGACTCGACGATCGTGCGCTGCGCCACGCGAAGCTCCCGGAGTGTCCCGCGGGGAGGGACGCGGGTCATGGTGCGGTGGCTGTCGCCATGGCTCGCGAGCTCGTGCCCGGCCTCGGCCATGGCGCGCGCGAGGTGTGGCCATCGCCGCACGTTCATCCCCAGGACGAAGAACGTGGCGCGCGCCTCCCCGAGCGCCTCGATGAACCGCTCCGTGGTGTCGGGGTCAGGCCCGTCGTCGAACGTGAGCGCGACGACGGGCTGGTCGGTCTCGACCCGGAAGAGCAGCATCCCGCGCAGGCGGTTGCGGATGAACGAAACCGACGCGAAGCGCACCCCCCAGTAGACGCTCACGGCCGCGAGCGCGGCGACGACGATCGCGACGAGGAGGGAGAGCGGCACCGACGCATGATAGACGCCGGCGGCGGTCTGCTATCCTGCGGGCGTTCCCGCCCGCCCGAGGAGATCTCGAAGTGAAGAGCCGCGGCTCCGTCGTGTCGGCCCTCGTGTTCCTGGCCTTGCTTCAGCCCATCTCCGCGCTCGGGGCGCCACGGGCTCCCGCGGTCTCGAGCCGGGGCGGCGGCTACGTCCCTCGACCGTGGCCCCTGTCGCCCCACGGCCCGATCCTGCCTCGGACCGGGGCGCTCTGGGGCGCCCACATCGGGATCGACCCTGCCTGGACCGGTTCAGACCGACGCTTGGCGTGGGCCGCCGTCGAAGCTGCATCCGAGCGCAAGCTCGTCGTCGACCGCGAGTACTACTTCTTCGACGACACCTACCCCACGGTCGACGACTATTGGTCCCGCGACCAGGGGCGAACGCTCTATCTCAGCATGACCGCCTACAACGCCGACGCCTCGATCAACAAGTGGGCGGACATCGCGGCCGGCCTCTACGACGCGACGCTGCACGAGCACGCGGCGGCGATCAAGGCGTTCGGCGCGCCGATCTTCTTCGCGTTCCACCACGAGCCGAACAAGAACAACGGTCAGGACCCGGGGACGCCGGCCGACTTCATCGCGGCATGGCAGCACATCCACGACCTGTTCATCGCCGACGGTGTGACGAACGTGAGTTGGGTCCTCACGCTCATGGCGTGGACCTACAAGAAGAACGCTGCCGAGCAGTGGTACCCGGGCGACGCCTACGTCGATGAGCTCGCCGCCGACGGCTACAACTGGTACGGCTGCCACAGCCCGTCCGGTCCATGGACCGAGGTCCAAGAGATCTTCCAGACCTTCTACGACTACGGAGTCTCCAAGCACAAGCCGATGATCGTGGCGGAATGGGGAACGGGCGAAGATCCGGCCGATCCGAACCGCAAGGCGAACTGGTTCACGAACTCGCTCGCCGACTTCAGGCTGTGGCCGCAGATCAAGGTCGTCAGCTACTACGACTCGTCGAAGGTGCAGACGTGCTTCCGATGGGTCAATACGTCCCCGGAGTCGCAGGCGGCCTTCACCGCCGAGGGCCTCGACCCCTGGTTCAACCCCACGCCGATGGTCACCTTCACCTCCGGGCCACCCGATCCCACGCCGCTTCGCACGGCGACGTTCACGTGGACCACCGGGGTCGACCAGGGGGTGTCGTTCTCGTGCTCGCTCGACGGGGCACCGAGCACGTCGTGCTCGAGCGGCAAGTCGTACTCGAAGCTCCCCACCGGGGCCACGCACTCCGTCTCGGTCGTGGCGATCGATTCGAAGGGGCGCCTGGGGAACCCGAGCACCTGGACCTGGACGATCACCGGACCGGTCACGACGATCACCGCCGGCCCCGCGAACCCGACGCTCGCCCAGAGCGCCACGTTCACCTACCAGGGCGACCAGGCCGGCTATACCTTCACCTGCTCGCTCGACGGGGCGGCCGGGACGCCGTGCGCGAGCCCGACGACGTACCCCGGGCCGCTCTCCGTCGGCGCGCACTCCTTCTCGGTCTTCGCGACCGACGGCGACGGCGACGCGGGCCTGCCCGCCACGTGGGCGTGGACGATCGCGAGCGTGGGGGCCGGCGTCGACGTTGCCGACTTCAGCTTCTCGCCCCCCGCCGTGGACGACGCGGCGGGCGACGCCGTCCTCTGGAGCTTCTCGGGGCCGAGCGACCACACCGTGACGGACGCCACGGGGATGGGGCTGTTCGACTCGGGCCCCCTCGGCCCCGGCTCGACGTACTTCTTCCAGTTCGTCGCGGCCGGTTTCTACGCCTACCAGTGCACGATCCATCCCACGCTCATGTCGGGGACGGTGAGCGTCCCCATGTCGATCGAGCCGACGTCGGGAACGGTGACGACGGTCTTCACGCTCACGTGGGCGACCACGGAGGCGCCGGCCGGGTTCGGCTACGACGTCCAGATCCTTCGCCCTGGGGCGACGAAGTGGGTCTCCTGGGGGGCCACCAAGACGTCACCCACGGGGGAGTTCACGCCCGACTCGGGCGCGGGGACTTACGAGTTCCGGGCCCGGTTGACGAACCAGTCGACCGGCCGGGCCGCGGCCTACTCGAAGGCGTTCGCCATCACCGTGACCGACTGATACCCCCGTGACCGAACCTTCGCGCGCCGCGAGGGGGGTTCGGTCCGACCTCTCGAAGCTTGCCCGCGGCGGATCGATGACGCTCGTCGGGAGCGTGGCGAGCAGCGTCCTCGGGTTCGTGCTGACGCTGCTCATCACCCACGGGCTGCGCGCGACCGGCGCCGGGGTCCTCTTCGAGGCGATCGCCCTGTTCATGATCGTGTCGAACATCGCGGAGCTTGGCGCTGACACCGGCCTCGTGCGCCAGGTGGCGAGCGATCGCGCGACCGGACGGGTCGCTGAGCTTCGGCCCCTCCTTCGGGTGGCCCTCTGGCCGGTCGGGGTGAGCGGCGCCATCTTCGCTGTGGCCGGCATGATCTTCGCCCCGCAGCTCGCCCGCTCGTTCATCCACGGCGCGAACCCCGCGGAGGCCGCCGGCGACATCCGCGTCTTCGCCCTGTTCCTGCCGGCGGCGGTCCTGACGACGGTCGCCCTGTCCGGCACGCGGGGGTTCGGGACGATGCGGCCCTACGTCGCGATCCAGAGCTTTCTGGTCCCCGGCCTGCGTCCCCTGCTGGTCGCGATCGTCCTCCTCGCAGGCCTGGGGGCGGTCGCCGTGGGGCTCGCGTGGGCCATCCCGCTCGCCTTCGGGTGCCTCGTCAGCATCGCCGGGCTGCGATTCCTGCTGCACCAGGCGGAGGAGCGCGACCGCTCGCCGCACGGCGCCGCACGGCCGGCCCGGGCGATCGCGGCCGAATTCTGGCGGTTCTGCATCCCGCGGGGGATCTCGGTGGTGTTCACCGTCGCTCTCTCCTCCATCGACGTGCTCATGATCGGGGCCCTGCGAACGGCCCACGAGGCCGGCGTGTACGCGACCGCGATGCGGTTCCTCGGCGTCGGGCAGTTCAGCCTGCAGGCGGCAAGCCTCGCGATCGCCCCGCAGCTCTCGGCGCTCATCGCCCGCGGAGACCGCGCGCGAGCCCGCTCCTTGTTCCAGACGGCGACGGCCTGGCTGGTGCTCCCTGCCTGGCCGACCTATCTGATCCTGGGCGCGTATGCGCCGCTCCTGCTCCGGGTGTTCGGCCCGCAGTTCCCCGAGGGGCAGACGGCCCTCCTCATCATGGTCCCCGCGTTCATGGTCTTCGTCGGCACCGGCAACAACAAGGTCGCGCTGTTGATGGGCGGCAAGAGCAGCTGGAACCTGGCGAGCATCGGCGTGTCCGTGGCTCTGAACGTGGTGCTGAACCTGATCCTCATCCCGCATCTCGGCATCGAGGGCGCGGCGATCGCCTACGCGGTGAGCCTGACGCTCGACACCCTCATCACCGCGGTGGCCGTCTGGGTCTTCCTGGGCCTGCAGCCGGTCGGGCGCGCCTATCCCGTGATCGCTGCGGCGTCGCTCGCCACGTTCGGCGCGCTCGGGCTCCTCGGCCGGCTCGTGTTCGGCGCGACGATCCTGTCGTTCGGCTTGTACGTCGTCACGGCCTCGGGCGCCTTCCTCGGCCTCCTTTGGCGCGCCCGGGATCTGCTCGACCTGGGGGTGTTCGCTGAGCTCGTGCGAAGGTGGGGGAGGGGGCACGGGGGAGGCGCCGTCACGAGTTGGCGGAACCCCTTGTGACACCCCCCACCCCCGCCGATAGCATTAGGAAGCCTCTCGAAAGGACGCCGGTTGCCCGTTGATGAACGCCTGTTGCTTGCTCACCGTCGCTATGAGGACGCGGCTGCGGGCATCTCCGAGGAGTTCCTCCAGCCGAAGATCGGAGGGGGGCGCACCGTGGCCGTGCTCGCCCGGCCGCTCGGGCCCACCCACCCGGTCGGCTGGGTGATCCTGCATTCCTTCGGGCTCGAGCAGATGCACCTGTCTCGGCTGGACGTGGTCGTCGCGCGGAGTCTGGCGGCCGCCGGCTTCCCCGTCCTTCGCTTCCACGGCCAGGGCTATGGGGACAGCGAGCGGATGACCGAGCCGATCGGGCTCGCGTCGCATCTGGCCGACGCGGCCGACGCCGTCGCGCTCATGGCCGAACAGGATGGGGTCGAGCGCGTGGGGGTCCTCGGGGCGCGGTTCGGCGGCACGGTGGCGGCGCTCGTCGCCGACCGGGAGCGGCTGCCGTTCATGGGGCTCTGGGAGCCGATGGCCCGCGGGTCGCACTACATGAGGGACGTCCTGCGGTCGCGGGTGTTCTCGGAGATGGTCGGCAGGACCGACGAGGCAGGCGCCTCACAGATGGAGGAGCTCCGCGCCGAGCTTGCCGCCCAGGGCTGGTCGGACATCAAGGGCTTCCTCCTCACCCGCGAGGCCAACGAGGCGATCGCGGCCGTCGATCTCTCGAAGGATCTCGGGCGCTTCGACGGCCGGGCGCTGGTGGTCGGCGTCTCGCGCACGGGCAAGCCGAGCGCCGGCCTCTCCAAGCTCACCCAGCGGCTCGCGGACCTGGGGGCGACCTGTTCGCTCGTCATGCTCCAGGACCTCCTCGCCGCCCAGTTCGGTTCCTTCCACTTCCAGACGACCGACGGAGGCCGGGCGAAGGTCGATACCCAGTACGACCTCAACGCGCGGATCGCCGAGACCACCTCGCGGTGGGCGATCGAGGTCTTCGAAGGCTCGCCGGCACTGAAGGGCGGCCGGCCGTGAGGGAGTTCGCGGTCTTCGTCCCCGACGGCGACGATCACTTCGGCGCGGTCATCACCACGCCCGACGCCGAGCCACAGGGGCTCGTCCTGCTCCTCACGGGGACGGGCGCCGCCAGGAGCCACCGGTTCCAGCTCTGGACGCGCGTCGCCCGGGAGCTCGCCGATCGCGGGCTCGCCGCCGTTCGGCTCGACTACGAGGGACTGGGGGATTCGACCGGCGGGATCCGCGAGGTCGGACTCACGCTCGAGCAGCGCGAGGCGATGGTGGTGCTCGAGTTCGCCCGGCGCGCCGTCCACGTGGACCGCATCGCGGTGGTGGGCAACTGTTCCGGGTCGATCGCAGCGCTCGGGGTGGCGGCGCAGTCGCCCGACTGCATCGGCACGGTCTGCATCCTCACCCGGCTCCTCCTGCCGACGCCGGTGAATCGCATCGTCATCGCCCGGCGTGGGAGCCGGCTCGCGGCCTTCGTTCGCTCGAAGCGGCTGCTGCACCGGGCGAGCCGGCCACTCCGCGGCCGCCGCGGCAAGCCGAGCGAGAACGTCACCGGACCGTTCCACCGGGCGCTCGCGCACAGCCGGCTGTTCTTCCTCTACGGCGAGGAGGACAGCGACGCCTACAACCCCAAGGTCAAGGCGGAGTTCCAGCGCCTGCTCGCTCCCCACACGCCCGAGGAGCGGGCTCGGTTCGAGCTCGAGGTCCTGCCGGGGGGTTCCCTCTCGGGCTTCGAGTCGCTCGAGACCCAGCGCCTCACGATCGAAACGGTCGTCGGGTGGCTCTCGTCGTGCTTCGGGCTCGCGCCGCTCGAGGCTCGCGAACCCTCGCCGGTCGCCACGCCGTAGCGGGCCCGGTCAGGCGTCCCAGCCGAGGTCCCCGCCGAGCAGCTCCGCTAGGCGCGAGTTGTGGGGCCGGAAATGCTCGACGAGGCGGCTCCGAACCGCGGGGTCCATGCTCCCGGAGCTGAAGGCGTTGAACGTCTCGTGCTCGCGAAGCTCCCACGGCGGCGCGCCCAGGAACTCGAGCACCTGCCGGTAGACGGCCGGCGGGTCGACGAACAGCTCCTCGGAGCGGAGGATCAGGAACTGGTCGCGCGGGAAGAGCTCGAACCAGGTTCGGAGCTGATCGGCGTACATCCCGCGTGCGAGGTACGAGTGGTGGTGGCGCTCGTAGCTCACGTAGCGTTCGTCCTCCAACATCCGCTCGAGCTCGCCGGCCAGGCGTTCCGGCTCGCGGTCGACCGCCTCCTCGAAGCCGAGCGGCTCGAACCCCCGGGCCGCCTGGTGCCAGTAGTGCGAGTACGCTCGGTCGACGGGGTTTCGGAGGAGCACAACCAGCTTCACGTCGGGCAGGTCGCGGGCGATGCGCGCGGGCGCATAGGGGTGGAAGAGGTAGTCTGGGCTCGATTCGCCGACGATCATCGACAGGCCCCTCGAGCGGCGCAGGCGCTCCCGGTGCCGGACCGAGGGGAAGCGCGACCGATACCAGCCGAACCCTCGCTCGTAGTGCAGGTCGAAGAAGCGCAGCTCCTTCGTCAGGGCATGGGCGATGGCCGGGTGCTTCACGAGGTACTTGTAGAGCGACGTGGTCCCCGCGCGCTGGGTGCCGATGATGATGTAGTCGGGGAGCAGGCGCGAGCCGCTCGTGAGGCGCGCGTAGCCCGCCCAGGCCGACTTCGCCCCGTCCTTCACCGGACGCGGCAGACCCTCCCAGGCGCGGTCCACGAGCTGGGTGATGCCCATCACGCCATCGCCATCTCGTCGCCTCGCGCGTGCCCGCGCATGCGGACCGCCTCGCGGAGCACGGACAGATGCAGCCGCTCCCGGAACCGCCACAGGATCCCCGCGTAGACGATCGATGCGCCCGCCACGTACAGCGCGAAGGTCCCGATCGTCATGCCGAGGAGGAGGCGCACCGCGATGCCGATGCCGACGTAGCAGGCGATGCTCGCGAGCGCGACGACCGCGTAGCCCCCGCCGAAGGGCTGCAGCCGGAGCGCGAACAGCACGACGAGCGTCGTCGAGATGTTGTCGAGCGCGATGCTCGCCGCGAGTGAGATGGCAGCCCCGTTCACGCCGAAGCGGGGGATCAGCAGCAGGTTCAGCGTGAGGTTGGTCACGAGAACGGTCCCGGAGATCGCGAGGTTCCAGCCGCTCTTGCCGCCCATGAGGAGCACGATCTTGTTGTTGCCGGTCCCGATGAACACGAGCATCCCGATCGCGAGCACGACGAGCGCGGTGTGGCCGGCGACGAACTCGTGTCCGAAGACCCGCAGGAGGAGCGGCGCGAAGACGGCCAGGCCGAGGTACAGGGGCCACGAGATGGCCATGAGCCACCACGTGGCCGTCTGGAAGACCGATTCGGCCCGCTCGTGGCTCTCGCGAGCGAGGAGATCGCTGATCTGCGGCCCGATGGCGAGGCCGATCGCCTGGATCGCGAAGGTCCCCACCATGACGTACCGCGTCACGGCGGCGAAGATGCCGGCGTCGCGCGTGGTCCCGAGGCCTCCCACCATGAGGATGCCCAGCCAGACCATGGTGATCTGGAAGAAGCCGGCCAGGCCGCGAGGCGCCGAGAACCGCCAGAACTCCGACGCGAGCGCGCCGCGCGACCGGGCGGGCACCGCCTCACGGAACCCCGACGCTCGCTCCATGCGGCGGACCAGGATCGCGAGGATCACGACCGAGGCGAGGAAGCCAACGGCGAGGGGCGCCGCCCAGGCCACGGCGATCGCCGCGGTCCCCATGCCCGCCAGCAAGACGAGCCCGACGAGCATCGGCCGGAGGATCGGGACCGCGATGTTGTAGACCGTCACGTACGGGACCATCGTGCCGAACCCGCGCGTACCGGCGAGCACCACGGTGATGGCCGTCCCCGCCGGCAGGAAGGGGGCGAGCAGCCGGAGGTCCTGGGAGCCCAGCTCCCGGTTCGCGCCGTGGATGAAGGCGCGAGCGAGCTGCGGCGCGAAGACGAAGACGGCGGCGGCGAGCACCATGCTCGCGCCCAGCACCGGCCAGATCGCGACCGAGATCGTGCGCGGGATGTCTCGCGACCGCTCGTTCACGCGATACCGCGGGATCATGCGCACGAGCCCCGTGTCGGCGCCGAGCTCCGCGGTATTCGAAAGGATCGTGAAGAGCGCGATCGCCTCGAACAGGATGCCGGCCCCGCGCGCGCCCTGGCCGCGGGTGATGACCACGACGATGACGAAGCCGAGCAGGGCGTTCACGATGGTCCCGACCAGGCTCAGGGAGCCGCCGCGCGCGAGGGCCCGCAGGTCCGAGCGGCGGCCGGGGCGAGAGCGGCCGTCGCGGGTCGGGCCGGCGGGAGCGGATGGAGCGGTCCCGGGGACCGGACTCGTCCAGATCCGAGAGAGGTCCGTCGAGGAGCCCATCCGGCTAGCGGACGTCGGCCGGATCGGGGGCGGCTTCTCGCCAGGCCAACGCGGCCGCGGCCATCATGATGAACAGGCCCCAGGGGATCAGCTCGTAGTACGCCATCTGGATGATCCCCGCGACGATCGCGACGTGGGCCCAGAAATGGGCGTTCGTATCTCGTTGGGTCGAGGCGGGGAGCCGCCTGCCGGTCTTCAGGAGCGCCACGATCCACCACCCCATGAACAGCGTCACGCCGGGGATGCCGTGCGCGACGACGATCGTCCAGAACTGGCCGTGCGTGCCGACCGACGGCCCCACCAGGGGCGCGTTCGGGTTGACGAGCGTGATCGAGACCGGGGTGCCGTACCCGAGGAGCGGCGACTGCGCCACCGCTTGCAGGGACGACTCGTAGAGCAGAGCTCTCGTCTGGTCGCCGTAGCCGTGGCCGAGACGGAGTTGGATCAAGGCCCACAGGGGGCTCAGGAGCACCACGGCGCCGACGACGATCCCGCCGGCGATGAGGCCCCTCGCGATGCGGGCCATCTTCCGATTCCGACCGGCCGCGAGACGGAGCGTCGCGTAGGTCATGCTGACGCCGACGCTGAACCACGACCCGCGGTCCAGGGAGAACACGAGGGGCAGGATCGAGAAGCCGATCAGGAGCAGCAGCACCACGCGCCAGAGCTTCGAGCGGATCGCGCCGCCCATCAGGGCCGCCACCGCGAAGGGGAGGGTGAGCGCGAAGGCCGAGCCCCACTGGTTCGTGTAGATGAACGGCGACTTCGGCCGGTGGATCGAGGTGCCCGCGAAGGCGTTCAGCGAGGCCGTGGAGGCATGCACCAGGTCGAAGACGAAGCGGTTCCCCGCCACGGCGCTCGCCGGCAGCAGCTTCTCGAAGGGGGTGGTGAAGTTGATCTTGGGCAGGACCATCCCGATGACCCCGCCCACCACCGTGAGGACCCAGAACGCCGCGAGCGTCTTGACGACCGCGTTCGCCGGCAGGCGGTCGCGCGGCATGTTGAACACGTAGAGGAAGAGCAGACCCGCCGCGATGTAGAGCGAGCCTCGCCAACCGAACGAGATCGTGTGCGAGATGCCCTTGACCTGGACGTAGGTCACGAGCATCCAGGCGAGGAAGCAGATCCAGAGCAGGAACGAGCGCGGGGCGCGGAGCTTGCCGCGCATGAAGAGCGCCACCACGATCGGCACCGCCAGGACCACCTGGATGAAGCCGCTCACCCCGAGCGCCCACCAGACGAACAGGCCCAGGAACATGACGTTCACGAGCCAGGCCGGGCGAAGGTGGGGGGTCCCTTCCCGGAGCGCCGGTGCAGGAGGAACGGGTGCCGGGCGCGCCGGCCGGACGTCGAGCATCGCTAGATCCCCCGCCCGGCCGCGTGGGCCAGCCGCACGACGAGCTGGGCCCGAAGGATCCGGTAGGACACGAGGTAGGCGAGGTAGCCGCGAAGCTCACGCCGGTCGGCCTGCAGGCAGCGCTTCGCCCACCGCCGGGCCTCGGCGCGGTCACCCGAGGCCGCGTACGCGAACGCGATGCGCCCGTAGATCCTGGCGAGGTTCCGAGGGTGCTGGCTGATCTCGGGGCGGTGGTCGAGCTGGTACTGCAGGCCCTTGATGATGGTGTGCCAGCGGTCGACGAAGTAGGAGTACTGCCAACGCACCCGCACGAGCGGCCGCTGCACCGCCACGAGCGGCGCCAGCCGTGCCGCCCGCAGATGCCAGTCGTAGTCCTCGCCGTAGCTCCCGGGGATGGCTTCGTCGATCAGCCCGATCTCTCCGAGGTAGCTCGACCGCTTGACCATCACGCTGCTCGAGTGCACTTCGATGCGCCGCCCGCGCAGGAGATGCTCGAGGCTCATGAGCTCCTGGCCGGGGACGCGGGCCGAGCGCCACCCGGTGCCGAGGAAGATGCCCGTGACGGCGACGGCGGAGGCGGGGTGCGCCTGGAGGGCGCGCACCTGCAGACGAAGCTTCGCGGGGAGCCACTCGTCGTCGTCGTCCAGGAACGCGACGAGCTCGCCCGTCGCCGCGATCACCCCGGCGTTGTACGCTCCGGCGGGACCGGGGGTCCGGTCGTTGGTCGTGATCCGGAGCGTGCGCCGCTCAGGCACGACCACGGGGGGCTGGAACGCCTCCTCGCGATCGAACACGACGATGCACTCGATGGGCCCTGGGTAGTCCTGCGCCAGGACGCTTCGGACGGCGGCCGCCATCAGCTCGTGGCGGTTGTGCGTGGGGATGACGACCGAAACCTCCGGCCACGTGGTTGCGGGGCCGGCCGATGTCCGGTCGGCGGTCGCGGGAGACTCGTCGGGGATGCTGCGGGCGGTCATGGCTGATACCCGTACCTTCGCAAGAGGGGCCTGGTCAACAGCGAGACTATCCTACGCTGGCGCGGGCTCATCGCCGATCTCCATTCGTCGTCGAGACGGAGCTGGAGCGAGCCCTGATGCATCCGAACCGGGTTGCCCATGACCGTGTGATTGACGCCCAGCCTGACACGGCCGTCGGCGATGAACGCGTAGGCGTCTGAGGCCACCTGCTCCTCGAGCATCTCGACGATGCGCTCGAGCTCCCCGCGCGGGGCCGTGACGGCCTGCTCGTAGCGAACGCGGACCTCAGGGTGCCCGAGCCGCCCGAGCATCTCCATCTGCAGGTTCCGCGTCACCCAGCGCATGCCGACGCGCACGGGCTGATAGCGATGCATGTAGACCGTGCGGCCGGGCGTGTCGGGCCGTACGACCTTCTTGTTCCACGAATAGGCGACCCCACGGCTGTCCCTGATCAGGTGCACCAGGCGCAGGTCCAGGGCGGGCATGGTGCGCAACACGAACGCCGTGGACGGGGCCTTCGACGAATCGACGATGACGCGTGTCTCCCCCACGAGGGCGATCGCCCGGTAGAGGCGCTCGAGCGTGCCGTGGAACTCCCGGAGCCGCCGGTCGAACGGCGGCCACGCCGCGTGCGCGACGAGCAGGGGAATGCGGCTGTGGCGGTCGATCGACCGGGAAAGCCCGATCACGTGTGCGACGTCGACGCGGTCCCAGCCGCCGAACGCCTCCTCGCCGACCGCGCTCCAGAACGGGCATTCGCGAAACGCGAGACCGCAGCCGCACAAACGGTTCTCCACCAGGCCGCGCTGCCAGAGGTCCCGGATCTCGCCCGCCGAATGGAAACCGGGGAGCTGGCCCAGCATGCGATCGAGGAGCGTGCTTCCGCTTCGCCCGAGCCCGCCGATGTAGGCGACCTTGACCCGCGGCTCGTCCGAGGCCGGCGCCGGCTCGGGCGCGAGGGCGAGCCTCGGCCGGGCCTCCACGGCGCTCATCGGTTCGCACCGCCCCGCACGAGGACGGGATACCCGTAGCCGACCAGCCGCGGGAGCGTGATAGCCGTCACCCAGCGGCGGTCGGAGACCGGCATCTTCCGCCGCCACTCGTCGTCTCGTCGGATCGCCATCCCCCCCTCGGAGAATCGGATCGGATTGCCGTCGACCGTATGGTTCGGGGAGAGGAACACCTCGGTGTCGGTCACGAACGAGAGCGCCGACGGGTCCACCGGCCAGCCAACGTGGGCGAGCACGCGCGTCAGCTCCTCGCGCGGCCGGGCGACGAGGTCCTCGTATCGAAGCAGGGTGTACGGCACGCCGATCCGCCGGGTGAGCCCGGTCGCCTCGTTGTAGAGCAGCCAGCGGGCGGACGCGCCGACCGGCCCGTAGGTTTCCATGTAGACCGCCTCCGGCCGCGTCGCGCGATCCCGGACGAGCTTCTCCCACGAAAAGGCCACCCCGCGGCTGTCCCGGACGAGGTGGATGAGCCGCAGGTCGGCGCCCGGGAGCATCCGCACGATGAGCGCGTGCGTGGGGAGCTTCGACGAGTCGACCAGGACGCTCGCACCGGACACGTGGCCGAGCGACCGGTAAAGCCGCTCGAGGATCCCCAGGTAGCGACTGAGCCCCGGGCTCCGCTCGGGATGGGGCCGGCGGCGAAGGATCCGGGGGAGCGCCCAGGGCCGGTCGAAGGTGCGCCAGAGCCGGAGCGCTTCGTCGAGGTCCACTCGGTCCCAGCCGCCGAACGCCTCCTGACCGACCGCCGACCAGAAGACGCACTCCCGGAAGGGGGCGCCGCATCCGCACGGGCGGTTCTCGGTGAGCCCGGATTGCCAGATCTCGCGAACCTCGCCGAGGGAGAAGAACCCCGGTACCTGCCCGAGCATCCGGTCAAGGAGCGTGCTGCCGCTTCGCCCCCAGCCGCCGATGTACAGGACCTGCAGGTCCCCCCGGGCGCCCGCGCTCATCGGGCCCGCGCCCGGGGCGAACGGACCAGCTCGCCGACGAGCTGGTCGAATCGGCGAAGCGGCTCGCTCATGGCGAGCGGATCCGCGTCCGATCGCACGCGGTCGGGGCTCGCCAGGGCGGCGTCCATCGCCTCCCGGAAGGCGGCCTCGCTCTCGGCGAGCAGGATCTCTCCCTGGGCTGCCAGCTGGCGCGCGAACGTCACCTGGTGGTTGTCCACGACCTCACCCAACTCGGCGAGGCGCGGCACCACGACGGGGCGATGCCCGATCCACCTGGCCATCATGATGCTCCCCGGCCCGGCGTGACAGGCGATCACGCGCGCCGCGGCCATGCGGGCCTCGAGCTCCGGGAAATCGAGGAAGTCGACGGAGCGTTCGGGATGCGCGCAGCGCGCGGGCCCGCACTGGATGAGTCCCTCCACCTCGGCCGGCGCGCCGTCCAGCCATGCGTCGGACCAGTCCACGAGCCGCTGGAACGGGTGGTGATCCATGCCCATCGTCACGAGCACGAGATGCTTCTCCGCCCTAGAGGAGCCGGCCAATGACCTTCCCCTTCCGGTAGAAGCGCTGCTGGCCCTCCCACTGCAGGAGGAACAGGTCGCTCAGCGGGTAGCAGAGCCTTCCCGTGAGCGTCGAGGAGTCGATGCGATCGTAAACCTCGATGTAGACGGTTCGGACCCGGTGCAGCTTCGCCGCGACGAAGAAGGGGAAGGCCACGCCGGCGCCGGAGGACACGATGACGTCCGGGCGGGTCCTGCGAACGGATCGCCACGCGAGCCGGAGGTTCCGGATCGCGTTCGGAAGGTTCCGCGTCGTGGGGTGGTGTGCCCAGACGACCTCCTCGCCCGCGAGCATCGAGAGGCTGTCGGACTTTCGGAACGTGACCCATGTTCGGCGGTGCCGGTCCCACCAGGGGCGGAGCCGGTAGAGCTGGATCAGGTGTCCGCCCGAGGAGGCGACCAGCATGACCTTCAGCGGGGGCGTCGTGCGATCGGGTCCCGGCTCGGTCGATTCGGGCGCAGGGGCAGGCGGCTGTTCGATCGCGGACATCGAACCCATCCCCCTTCGTCCTCCGTGAAGCTGGCGAGCACCCCTCAGGGCGAGCTGCTGCTCCTGGTGGAGGGCTCGGCGCTCGAGTCCTCGACGGCCCCCGGCTTCTTCGCGCCGCGCGGCCCGGAGCCGTTCTCGTGTGCCTTCTCGTACGCCGGCGAGTCGTAGCCGTAGGAGCCGTAGCGGTAGCGGTACGACGCGTACGGATCGGTGTACCGGTACGCCTTGGCCTTCCTCGGGTCGAAGTCGTTGAGGACGGCGCCGAAAATGGTGGCCCCTACCTGCTCGAGGTGATCACGGGTCTGCATGACGGCGCTCCGCGGCGTCTTCTCCGCGTCGGCCACGAACAGCACCCCGTCCGTGAGCGGCACCAGGGCGAGCGCGTCGGACACGAGCAGCACCGGCGCGGTATCGATGATGATGAAGTCGGAGACGTCCCGGAGCCCGTTGATGATGTCCGTCATGTGCTCGGTCTGGAGCATCTCGGCCGGACGGCTGGGCACGGGGCCGCTCGGCATGATCCGGAGGTTCTCGACGCCCGGATCAAGGATGGCCTCCCACGGCTCGACCTCACCGGCGAGGACGTTCGACAGGCCGACTTCGTTCGAGAGCTCGAAGAACTGGTGGATGCGCGGCTTGCGCAGGTCGGCCGACACGAGCACGACACGCTTGCCGGCGTCGGCGAGGACGAGCGCGAGGTTCGCCGCGGTCGTCGTCTTGCCGTCGCCCGCCGCGGGGCTCGTGATCATGATGGTCTTGATGCCGCTCTGGGCGGCCGAGAACGACACGCTCGTGCGCAGGGTTCGGTAGGACTCGGCGACACCGCTCTTGGGCTGCTCCCGGGACACGAGCTTCGCGTCGTGACGGTTCTTCCAGCCGGGGACCTTCGGCACGACGCCGAGCACCGGAGCGCCGATCGCCGTCTCCAGGTCCGAGCGTCCCCGAAGACCGTCGTCCAGGCGCTCACGGACGAACCCGACGGCGATGCCGAGGGCGAGGCCGACGAGCACACCGAGCGCGCCGACCACGATCGGCTTCGGGCTGGCCGGCTTCGGCGGGATCCCGGCGGGAACGAGCACGGTCGGCGGGTCGATCTTCGACGGGTCGAGCCCGAGGAGCGAGGCGTTCACGGTGTTCTGCTGCGACTGCAGGTTCGCCTGCTGCGCCGTGTCGTTGACGAACTTCTGCTGCAGCGCGAGGTCGGGGGGGTTCGCCGGCAGGCCGAGGGCCACGCGGTTCGCGTTGTTCTGCGCCTCCAGCGAGCTCTGCCGGATGTCGGCCGCGATGTCCCTGTTGATCTGCGCGAGCTGCTTGCCGATCGTCCTCTGCTGGGCCAGGAGCGGGGTCTTGAGGGTGGTCAGGGTCTGGTTCGCCTGGTCGAGCTTGATCTTGATGTAGGAAAGCGCAAAGGCCTGTGCGCCCACCTGGGCCCGGCGCACCGACGGATCCGAGAAGGTGATCACCATGACGGGATCGCCCTGGACGATCGTCGTGGTGACCGACTGGATCAGCGTGCGGATGGTAGGGCTGAGCGGCGTGGCAGCGAGCGCGTCGGCCGAGCAGATGGTGTCGGGGTTGACCGTCGAGGCGGTGGGGGCTGCCCGGAACCCGGGGTCGGCCATCAGGAGCGAGGCGCAGCGGCCCACCAGGCTCGAGGTGACGAGGGAGGACTCGGTCGACATGTTCGGGCTGGTCCCGGCGGCGCCCCCCTGCTGGACGGGCACGGTCGACTGGACGGTCGCGTTCGAGGCGTAGATCGGGGTGGCGATCTTCAGGTAGGCGGCGGCTCCGGCGATGGCGACGAACGTCACGAGGATGACTGACCACTTCCGCCGCCGGAGGACGGACAGGTAGTGACCAATCGAGATGGTGTCGTCGCGGAGTGGGGAATCGGGAGTGGACATCTGACGGGGGCCGAGTATAGGTGACCCCATGTGCCCTTGTCATCGGTTTTGACGCACCCGTCACAACAAACCGCACTTCGACGTAATTACTCAACAATCGATCGGTCCGCCGCCTTAGGCCTCGGGACGGACTGCGAGCGAATGGACGAGAGTCGGGCGGTCCCGCGCGCTCGCGGCCCCCACGACGATCGCCAGAGGCGCCGCACCGCCCATCGGCTCAAAATCTGACGCTGGATGCAGGGACTTCGGCCCGGAGTCTAGACACCGCTCCCGGCGGCCTTCTATCCTCGGGTTTCCGAACCGCGAGCGGAGGAAGGCCCGGCACGTGATCGATCGAACCCTCCCCGTCGAACCGGCCACCGAGCCGGTTCCCCTCCAGCGATCGGCACCGGAGGCCCCACGGGGCGAGACCCACCGCGATTACGCGAAGCTCGCCGCCTGGATCGCGCTCACAGACGCGCTGGCCCTGATCGCCGGGATGACCATCGCCCACGCGATCCATCCCGGGCTCGCGCACACGCGGTGGACCTTCGCCATCGTGCTCGCGATCGCCGGCGCCGTGTGGGTGATCGTGTTCGCCGCCTTCCAGCTCTACTCGTTCTCCCGGCTCTCGCCGGCGCAGGAGTTCCGCCGGATCCTGGAGGCGAGCGGCATCGCGGTGATCGTCAGGATGCTCGTCTCCACCTTCGCCCACGGCTCGATCGGCGCCCTCTCCGGATGGTGGGTCGTCCTCGCCTGGGCCCTCGCGCTCCTGCTCGTGCTGTTCTGGAGAAGGACGTGGCACAAGCACATGGGGCGGCTGCGGGCGAAGGACCGGCTCTCGTACCGAACGCTCATCGTGGGCGCCAACCAGGAGGCCCTTCGGATCGCGCGGACCCTCGCCCCGAAGGCGTGGGGGTTCCGGACGCTCGGGTTCATCGACACCGGAACCTCGATCGTGGCGAGCAACGATGGACCGCCGATCCTCGGCAACATCATCGACCTGTCCGACGTGATCGAGACCCACGGCATCGAATGCGTGTTCATCGCCTCCTCCGCCGTGAGCCCCGAGCAGATGAAACGCCTGACGCGGCATCTTCGCCGCCACGACGTGGAGGTCCGGGTCTCGGCGAACATGACGGACATCCTCGCCTCACGGCTCACCGTGCAGCCGATCGGGGATCTCCTCGCGCTCTCCCTTCGCCCCGTCCGGCTGACCGGCGCGCAGGACGTGCTGAAGCGGAGCTTCGACCTGGCCGTGGCGTCGGCGGCCGTGGCGCTCACCGCGCCCATCTGGCTGGCCTCAGCGCTCGCGATCAAGGTCACCTCGCGCGGTCCCGTCCTCTTCAAGCAGGTGCGCGTCGGTCGCGAGGGGAAGCCCTTCACGATCTACAAGCTCCGCACGATGGTTCGGGGCGCCGAGCTGCTCCTCGCCCAACTCGAGGAGAAGAACGAGGGGTCGGGTCCCCTCTTCAAGATCCGCCGGGATCCTCGGATCACCCGCGTGGGACGCTGGCTCCGCCGCTACAGCCTGGACGAGCTTCCCCAGCTCCTGAACGTCCTCAAGGGCGAGATGAGCCTGGTGGGACCGCGCCCGCCGCTGCCCAAGGAGGTCGCCACCTACGAGGACTGGCACCGAGACCGCCTGGAGGTCCGCCCCGGCATCACCGGCCTCTGGCAGACGGGCGGGCGGAGCGAGCTGTCCTTCGATGACTACGTCCGGCTCGACCTCTTCTACATCGAGAACTGGTCCATCACGTACGATCTGTTCATCATGTTCAAGACCGTCCCGGCGGTGCTCAGCTCCAAGGGCGCGTTCTAGGCGCGCGGCCGGCCGCTCGGGATGGCCGAACTGATCGAGACCGACATCCACGGGGTCACGCTCGTCTCCCTCGCCCGCCATCCCGACGATCGCGGGTCGATGACCGAGATCTACCGGCGCGAGTGGCTCCCCGGGGGCCGCGAGATGGTGCAGGCGAACCTCTCCCGCTCGCACGCGAACGTGCTTCGAGGCCTGCACTTCCATCGCCGGCAGGCCGACTACTGGTGCGTGCTTGAGGGGGCGGCCCGCGTGGGCCTCTACGACCTGCGGGCGGGCTCGCCGACCGAAGGCGTCTCCTCGGTCGTGGACGTCACCTCGGTCGGCGAGCGGTGCCTCCTCATCCCACGTGGGGTGGCGCACGGCTTCTACACCAGGCCCGGTCTCTTGCTCCAGTACCTGGTGGACGAGCCCTACTCCGGGACCGACGAGTTCGGCGTGGCGTGGGACGACCCGGCGCTCGGGATCGAGTGGGGGGCCCGGGACCCCGTGCTCTCCGAGCGCGACCGGTCCAACCCGTCCCTCGCTGAGGCTCGGAGGAATCCCCCGCCCTTTCCCTAGAATGGCCGCGTGAAGAAGGTCCTCGTGATCGGCGGGGCCGGCTACGTCGGCTGCGTGCTCGTCGAGGGCCTCCTCGCCAAGGGGTACTCGGTCCGGGTGCTCGACCGGCTGTTCTTCGGCCCGGAGCCGGCGCGCTCGTTCCTCGACCGCGTCGAGCTCGTCGTCGAGGACATGCGGGCCTTCGAGCCCGAGCACGTCCGCGACTGCGGTGCGGTCATCAACATCGGCGGTCTCTCGAACGACCCGACGGCGGAGTTCGATCCCCGGGCGAACGAGGAGATGAACACCCACGCCTCGATCCGGGTCGCGGAGGTGGCGAAGGCGGCGGGTGTGCCCCGGCTGATCTACGCGAGCACGGCCTCCATCTACGACCGAGGCGTCGGGGAGCAGTCGCGCGACGTGCTGCTCGACGAAGACTCCGTCGTGGAGCCCCGCGCCGCCTACGCGACCTCGAAGCTCGCTGCCGAGCGCGAGATCCTCGCGATGGCGGACGAATCGTTCGCGCCGGTGTCCTTCCGGCAGGGGACGGTCTTCGGGTTCTCGCCCCGCATGCGCTACGACCTGGTCGTGAACACCTTCGTGAAGGACGCGCTGGACGCGGGCACGCTGCACGTCTTCTACGGGGGAGAGATGTGGCGCCCGCTCATCGACCTCAAGGACGTGGCCAGGGCGTACGTGATCGCGCTCGAGTGCGACGCGGAGCTCATCCGCGGGCAGGTCTTCAACCTGGCGCGCGAGAACTTCCGCATCTCCGAGCTGGCCTTGCGCTCGCAGCTCGCGCTCAGGGCGATCGGGGTGCCGGCCGAGCTCGACGCCGACTACGCGCCCAGGATGATCCGCAGCTACCGGATCTCCTCCGAGAAGGTGGAGAAGGTCCTGGGGTTCCGCTCGCAGGTCTCGGTGGAGGAGTCGATCGGGCACATGGTCAGGGAGATCCGGGCGAGGGGACTCACCGACTTCACGCATCCCCGCTACTACAACATCGAGTGGATGAAGCTCCTCGAGGAGTCCGTCCGGATCGTCAGCCGCCACGGCTATGTCCTGTCCAAGCCCGGGTGGGAGGACCGCGGAGGGGAGCGGAGCCCCACCCAGGGCGGCTGAGCCGCGCGTGCGACTGCTGGCCTTCGGCGGGTGGGGGCAGCTCGGCACCGACCTTGCCCGGGCGTGCCAGGGACGTCACGAACTCGTCCGGCCCAGGCGCGGAGAGGCCGACGTCACCGACCCCGGTGCCGTTCGCCGTGTGGTGGGCGAGGTGCGTCCGGAGGTCGTGATCAACGCCGCGGCCTTCCACAAGGTCGAGGCCTGCGAATCCGATCCGGCGGCCGCGTTCGGCGTCAACGCGGTCGGCGCGTGGACGGTGGCGCGCGCCGCCGCGGAGCGGGGGGCGCGCTCGGTGTACGTGAGCACGGACTACGTGTTCGACGGGGCCGGCGAGGCGGGGTATCTCGAGACGGACTCGCCACGGCCGATCAACGTCTACGGGGTCACCAAGGCAGCCGGCGAGCGCCTGGTGGAGCTGGGGGCGCCGGGCGCCCTGGTCGTGCGGGCGTCGGGCCTCTTCGGGCATGCCGGCAGCTCCGGCAAGGGGGGCAACTTTGTCGAGTCGATGCTCGCCATGGCGTCACGGGGCGAGGCCATCTCGGTCGTCGACGACCGAACCTTCTCGCCGACCTCCTCCCACGACCTCGCGCATCGCCTGTTGCTGCTCCTCGAGTCCGGGCGTGGATCCGGGATCTACCACCTGGTCAACGCGGGCTCCTGTTCGTGGTTCGAGCTCGCCGGGGCGATCTTCGGCATCGCCGGGGTCGAGGCGGACCTGTCACCGCGCGCGAGTCGCCCGGAGGAGGTGCCGAGGCCCCGATGCTCGGTGCTCCTCGACACGCGGAGCGAGGCCGCGGGGCTGCCTCCGGCGCCGTCATGGCGGGATGCGCTCCGCCGCTATCTCACGGAGCGCAAGCCCCGTGCCGATAGGATGGTGACCTCGCCGGATCGACAAGGGTAGGTGCGTTCCATGGACCCCGGCACACAACGAGAGGCCGAGCCGGCGTCACCCATCGCACGACTCCGTGAGGAGCAGCTGCTCTCCGATCGGATGGCGCTGCTCGAGCAGGCCCCGCTCTTCGCGGTGCTCGCGCCGCCCGACCTCCGCGTGCTGGCGAGCAAGTTCCACCCCGTGCGGTACCGGCGGGGGGAGGTGATCTTCCGCGAGGGTGAGACGCCGGAGCGGATCTTCCTGATCGGCGACGGCAGGGTGAAGCTGACCACGGCGTCGCCGGCAGGGCAGGAGCTCCTGATCGGCGTGCTGGGGAAGGGCCAGATCTTCGGGGAGCTCGAGGTGATCGACCACGGCCCGCGAGCCATGGGCGCGCGCGCCATGCAGGACGCCGAGGTCTACGCGTTCGGGGCGGATGTGTTCTGGACGATGCTCGAGAACCGGCCGGCGCTCGCCAGGCGCCTCCTCGAGCTCATGGCGCGGCGCCTTCGTCGGGCCGATCAGACGAGCCAGGACCTCGTGTTCTTCGACGCGCCGACGCGGCTCGCCAGGCGCCTCCTGCAGCTCGCCGAGGAGCACGGCGAGCACGAGGGCGACGGCGAGACCGTCCGGATCACGGTCAAGGTCACCCAGGAGGAGGTTGCGCAGATGATCGGGGTGACGCGCGCGAGCGCGAACCGGCTCATCTCGTCGTTCTCCGGCCGTGGATGGATCGATTGGAACGACGGCCATCCACTGCTGCTCCTGCCCGAGGCCCTGATGCGGCGCGCCCGCTGAGCACCCGGCTGTGCGCCGCGGCATAGCCGCAGCGTGCGCAAGCTCATAGCCGCGGTGTCGATCCGGGTATGGTCGCTGCGCCGGGGCAGGGGAGACAATCCAAGCGACTTCCCGTTTCGAGCTTCAGCGGCGGGCGGGGAGGCGGTATCGTGGGTGGTCCAGGCGACGGGGCCGGCCCGTCGCCGATCCAGGGGAACTCGGCCGGGCGTCCGGCATCCGCCCGAACACAAAGGGGCAAGCACGTGACGGAACGGAAGAACGACGCCGACGTGATCATCATCGGGGGTGGCCCGGCGGGCTCGGCCCTCGGGACCTATCTCGCCCGCGAGGGGCACTCCACGATCATCATCGAGAAGGACATCCACCCGCGCGACCATGTGGGGGAGTCGCTCACCCCCTCGACGAACCTGATCTTCAAGGAGCTGGGCTTCCTCGACAAGATGAACGAGGCCGGGTTCGTGCACAAGCCGGGCACTGGCTGGAACGCTCCGCGCTCGCCGCTGTGGAAGTTCGTCGAGATCTGGCTCTTCGAGTACCCGATCCCCAACGCGCCGCAGCCCTTCACCTACAGCGTCGAGCGCGACGTCATGGACACCATGCTGCTCCGCCACGCCCACGAGAACGGGGCCAAGGTGCTCCAGGGCGTCAAGGTCCAGAAGGTGCTCTTCGAGGAGGGTCGCGCGGTCGGCGTTCGCGCCCAGGTCACCGACGGATGGGAGCGTGACCTCTTCGCCAAGGTGATCGTCGACGCGTCCGGCCGGCGGTGCCTCATCGCGTCGCAGCTCGGGATGAAGCAGAAGGACCCCAACTTCAACCAGTTCGTCATCTACTCCTGGTTCAAGGGTGTGAAGCAGCCTCCGAAGCGCTACGAGGGGTTCACGCTCTTCTACTTCTTGGGCCTGAACCAGGGCTGGTCCTGGCACATCCCGCTCCGGAACGGCCTCGCGTCCATGGGCGTGGTGCTCGACAAGGAGGACTTCCAGAGGTCGGGCATGGCCCACGAGGACTTCTTCTACTCGCTGGTCCGGCGTAACCGCACCTTCACCCACGCCATGCAGGACGCCGAGCGCGTGCGCCCCTGGTGGATCGAGGGCGACTACTCCTACAAGATCGACCGGTTCGCCGGTCCGGGCTGGATGCTCGTGGGCGACGCGCTTCGGTTCGTCGATCCGATCTTCTCCTCGGGCGTTGATGTCGCGCTGTTCTCCTCGAAGTTCGCGTTCGAGACGATGAAGCAGGCCTGGGAGACGGGGAACGAGGAGGCCGCGTTCGAGCAGTACCAGCGGCGCGTCGAGACCGGCGTGGACATCTGGTACGAGCTGATCGGCACCTTCTACCGCCTGCAGAACCTGATCACGAGCTACGCGACGCGGCCGCGGTGGCGCGAGGAGATCGTGCGGACCCTGCAGGGCAACCCATACCTCCCCGACACCCAGGCTCGGGCGCGCACGATCCTCGACGCGATGAACACGTCCTACCAGCAGGTGCTGCAGGACCCCAAGAACCTGCTGCGCCCGTGGATGATGGACCCGGATCGGAACCGTACCTTGACCTGCCCGCATTGCCTGGGCGTGGCGGACTACGTCGACGAGGAAGAGGCGTACGTGTGCCGGCGCTGCGGGACGAAGAACCGCGCTCCCGCGCCCCTGCCGCTGTCCGCTGCCGGCGCCTAGCGCCGGTCTGCGGACGGGAAGAGCCAATGGGAATGGCCGAGCGCGGCTCCGACGCCATTTCGCCGCCGTCTCGCGCGGGTCTGGTGTGGGCCGCGCTCCTCGCCGTGAGCGTGGGAGCCTGGCTGGTCACGATCCGGCGGGCCGATTCGATCGGCAACGGGGCGGGCACGATGGGCATGGCCTTTCCGCTCTTCGTCGGGATGTGGACGGCCATGACGGCCGCGATGATGTGGCCGGCCATCGCTCCCTCGGCGCTCCGCAACGCCAAGGGGATCGCGAAGGCGAGGCTCGCGGTGCTCGGGCTCGCCCGCGGCGTCTCCTTCGCCGTCGGGTTTCTGGTGCCCTGGGCGGTCTACGGCGCTGCGGCGTTTCTCGCGCTGATCGGTACCGGCCATCTTGCCGAGTCCTCTCCGTCGATCGCGACGTGGGTGGGGGTCGGCATCCTTGGTGTCGCGGGCGTCTACCAGTTCATGCCCTGGAAGGACCGGTTCCTGACGCACTGTCACAGCCATATGGGCGTGGGCGAGGACTCGCCCATGTCCGACGCCGCCGCCGGGGTCCGTGAGGGCACCTCCTGCGTCGGCTGCTGCTGGGCGTTCATGGCCATGTTCCTGGCCCTCGGCGTGATGAACGTGGCCGCCATGGTCGCCCTCGCCGGCATCATCTTCCTGGAGAAGCTTCTCCCGCTCCCCACGGCCCGCACCTTCGCCCGGGCCGTCGGCGTCGCCTTCGTCGTGCTCGCCGCGGCTGCCGCGACCCATCCGGCGATCCTCGCCGGGCTGCACGTCTCGAGCTTGGGCCTGGGAGGCATGTAAGGCCGGGGCCGGCGAGCAGCAAGAATCTGCCCGAAAGAGCTTCTCGGCCGAAGGGGTCAGCCCGTAAACTCGTCAAAACCGGCCACCCTGTGTCCGAAGGGCACGGAGGCAAGAAGGGGGAATCACGATGGGGGACGCACAGCCGGCACGTCGGCAGCCGGGGCGGATCAGCTTTCATCACCCGACAGCGTTCTGGTCGGGGGCCGCCGCCGTAACCGCGGGCGTGCTCTTGATGCTGCCGTTCTACGTTTCCGCGCGGAAGGACCACTATCACCTGGCCGGCAAGGGCATCGACGCGACGATGACGATGGGGATGACCCTCGCCCTGCTGGGCATCGCCGCCTGCGCCTACGGGCTCTTCCCGCGTCTTTCCGACGTGAGCAAGGGCTACGTCTCCCGCATCCGGGTCAGGGCGCTGGACGACGCGCCCCTGCGCCCGTCGCACGTGGCGCTGCTCGTCGTCATGGCGGTCGCCGTGACGATCGACGTCATGAAGCCGACCACGCTCGCGTTCGTGGTGCCGGGGATGGCCAAGGAGTACGGCCTGCGAAGCGCCCTCAACCCGCACGCTGCCGTCCCGGTCGCCTGGCTCCCGCTTGCGGGAATCACCGGCACGGTCCTCGGTTCGTTCCTGTGGGGTTGGATGGGTGACCGGATCGGCCGCCGGGCCTCGATCCTGCTCGCGGCCGTGATCTTCATCGCGACGTCGGCCTGCGGCTCGATGCCCAACTACACCTGGAACTTCATCACGTGCTTCGTGATGGGCCTGGGCGCCGGTGGCATGCTCCCGATCGCCTTCGCGCTCCTCGCCGAGACCATCCCCGCCCGGCACCGAGGGTGGCTGATGGTCCTCATCGGCGGTGACGTCGCGGGGGCCTACATCATCACGAGCTCGCTCGCGTCCTCGATCGGGTCGCCGGCCCACCTCGGGTGGCGGATCCTCTGGCTCCTCGGGCTGCCCACGGGCCTGCTCCTGATCCTGCTGAACCGCTGGATCCCCGAATCGCCGCGGTTCCTGCTGGCGAACGGGCGAGATGCCGAGGCGCAGGCGATCATGCAGGAGTACGGCGCGCAGGTCACCACGGAGGAGCGCTCCGAGCTCGAGGTCGAGGCGGGGTTCCGGAGCCGGTACGCGCAGCTGCTGCAGAACCCGTTCGTGGGGCTGTCGCTGGTGGTCCTGTTGCTCGGGATCGGGATCGGCATCGTCCAGTTCGGGTTCCAGCAGTGGATCCCGACGAACCTGCAGAAGCTGGGCTTCAAGGAAGTCGACGCGAGCCGGGTGCTGCGCGACTCGGCGCTGATCGGCTTCCCGCTCAACTTCCCGATCGCGCTCCTCTACGGGTACTGGAGCAGCAAGAAGACGATCATCGGGATGGCGCTGCTCACGGTGGCGGCCCTCATCGGCTTCGTCGCGCTGGGCGACAGCGTGGTCGACCACACGAGCCTGCTGCGGACGCTGCTGATCGTGCCGATCTGGGGGATCAGCTCCCTCACCGCGGTGGCCGTCGCCTATGCCTCCGAGGTCTACCCGACCAGGATCCGGTC
>JACXTT010002579.1_pt1 | contig 28574 bp, 25 predicted proteins | sample 9270951 | NCBI WGS metagenome assembly JACXTT01 (sample SAMN15532306, study PRJNA645909) | rock metagenome | isolation source: weathered quartz diorite | place: Puerto Rico | collected 2017-06-21 | reverse complement strand
GTAGTAGCCATCCACGCTCAAATCCAATGTGGAAGAGGCCGAGATGGTGAAAGTTTGAGGGGAGGTGGTGCCTCCCGGCGTGGTCACCACTACGTTGCCGGAGGTCGCACCCGGAGGCACGGTCGTTGTAATTTGGGAGTCGCTGACCACCGTGAAGGTACTGGCCTGCCCGCCGAAGGTCACCGATGAGGCGCCGGTAAAGCCGCTACCCGTGAGAGAGACGCCCGTTCCAATGGGGCCGGTCGCAGGCGCCACCGTGTTAAGCACTGGGGTCGGAGAGGGCGCCACGGTGAACGAGGAGGCGCTCGTCGCGGTGCCTGCAGGAGTCTTCACCGTCACCGTTCCATTGCTCACACCCGTGGGCACCACGGCGCTGATCTGCGTATCGCTCTGAACCGTGAAGCTGGCGGTCACGCCATGGAACTGAACCTGAGTGGCGCCCGTGAAGGCCGTGCCCGTCAGGGTGATGGAGGCGCCGCGGACCGCCGTGGTAGGGGACACGGACGTGATGGTGGGTGCCGCAGGCGGCGCAGGCGTCGCCGGAGACACCGCAGCCGCGGATTTAGAGCCCCCTCCCCCACCACAGGCCAGGCAGAGCCCCAACATAGCGGCTGCAGAATAAGACAGGGGAAGGCTACGGCTCATGGGATCCTCGAAGCCCTATCTCTATCGGTCAGGCGTGGCATCCTACAATCCCACTCTGGCTCAATGGGAGTTCCGTGCTTCCGAACGACACTAGTATCCGTGCGAGCATCAGGGCTCTTTTACAAGCCCTCGGACAGGATCCCGACAGTCTCGAACTCGCGGACACTCCAGCGCGAGTAGCCGAGTTTTGGCGGGAGCGCACAGCAGGGTACGCCGTGAACTTATCGGAAGAGTTGAAGCCGCTTCCCGGCGACTTGGCGCCCGTGCCGGTGATCCTCGAAAACATTCCCTTCGTCTCCACCTGCGAACACCACTTAGCGCCCTTCGAAGGAGTGGCCACCCTCGGCTACTTGCCCAGTCCCACAGGGACCGTGGGCCTTTCCAAATTGGTGCGCATCGTCCAGACCTTCGCCCATCGCCTCCAGGTGCAGGAGCGCATGACCACCCAAATGGCCGAAGCCCTTCAAACCCACCTCCATCCTCAGGCCTGGGGTGTGAAGCTCGTCGCCGAACACACCTGCATGTCCCACCGCGGGGTCAAAACACCCCACGTGCCCGTCACCACCGTGCTTCTCGGTGGCGCTTGGGAGCACACGCCCCCCCAAGCCTTCCGATGAGCACGGGCGCCTCGGAAGGAGCGGTGTGATGAACCCTCCGACGCAGGCGCTGTCGCTCCCTTCCTGGGACGCCAGTCCGTGCGCCGACGGAGGAGAGGACCCCGCCTTCCTCCAATCGCAGTTGATCACCTACCTCGGTAACAAGCGCGCGCTCCTCCCCCATATTTGGAATGGCGTGACACAAGTTCAACGGCGCCTCGGACGCTCCAAACTCCGCTGCCTGGACATGTTCTCCGGCTCCGGAGTGGTGTCGCGCCTGCTGAAGGGAGCGTCATCACAACTCATCGTGAATGACCTCGAGGCCTACAGCTACGTCACCAACCATTGCTACCTCGCGAATCGCAGCGACGTAAACTTAGACCTACTGAAGCACACGCTGGCCACTCTCGAAGAACGCATCGCTGAAGAAGCCATCCCCGGCATCATCTCGCGTCATTACGCTCCGCGGGACGAACACTATATTTCACCGCACGACCGAGTCTTCTACACCCGACGCAATGCCATCTACATCGATACGGCCCGACGGGTCATCGACGATCTGCCCCAGCACCTTCAGAAATATTTCCTCGCGCCTCTCCTCGCGGAGGCCTCCGTCCACGCCAACACCGCCGGCATCTTCAAAGCCTTTTACAAAGGCCCTCATGGCCTCGGCCAATTCGGCGGCCGGGGAGAGAACGCCCTTCGGCGCATCAAGGCACCCATCCACCTTCAGCTGCCCCTTTTCTCCCGATACGAATGCGAGGTGCAGCTCCATCAACGCGATGCCAACGCGCTGGTGGAGGAGCTCCCGGAGCTGGATCTGGCCTACCTTGATCCGCCCTACAACCAGCATCCCTACGGCTCCAATTACTTCATGCTCAACGTCATTCTTGAGCAGGAAGAGCCTCACGATCTCAGCCGAGTTTCGGGGATTCCCCAACGTTGGAATCGCTCCCGCTACAACCGCCGAGGCCCCGCCGCTGACGCGCTTTCCCACCTCATCGCGCGCTGCCCGTCCCCCTTCCTTTTGATCTCCTACAACTCCGAGGGCTTCCTTCCTCCAGAGCAGTTCCTAGCCATGCTCAACACCTTCGGGAAGGTGGAATCCCTCGAAATCAAATACAACGCGTTTCGCGGCAGCCGAAACCTCAGAGGCCGCGATTTGCACGTGCGCGAGTTTCTCTTTCTGTTGGAAAAGAGATCCTTCTAGCCCAAGCGACTCGCCGCTTCAATTCCCAACCTTTTCTGACTCCGCGCCGATGAAGGCCGAGTGCCTGATCGCGCCATTCCCCTGCGTCACCTGCTGCTGCGGGAGAGTCTCGTCATCGTCGCTCTGGCGGGCCTTGGCCTAACCTTCGGCGCCTGGTGGGGCACCCGCCGGATCATGGAGGACCAGGCCCAATCCCAAGCAGAAGAGGGCCTGCGCCAAGTCGCCCAGCGTTTGGCGCAGAGTTTTGATGAAGCCACCCGCACCGGACAGCTCCTCGAGCGATTGGCCAAGGAGAATCCCCTTCCGCTGAACGCCCTCACTTCGGAGCGGCAGCTCCTTGCCCATCTGCAAAGCCGCACCTCCCTCTGCAACATCACGTTGGTGGATAAGGAGGGCAGATGCGCCGCAGCGAACGCACCGGACATTGCCACACCAGGCGTTTGGCTCACCCGCGGAGGAGAGGAGTTGCGCCACTGGAATAGAGCCGGAGAACTGATTTCCACCACGCTCGATCCCGTGGCCCCCCGGGATTGGCGAGAGCGCCCGTGGTACCAGCAGGCTCTGAAAGCGCAGCGTCCTACCTGGACCGCGCCCTATCCCTTTCTCGGCGCCGTGGGCTTTGGACTCACCTACGCCGTGCCAATGACCAACTCCCAAGGCGAGATCTCAGGCGTCGCAGGCATCGACTTGCTTTTGGGAGATCTCGGTCCCTGGCTCAAGGATGGCCATCCTACGCCGGGCACCCAGGTGGCCGTGCTGGACAACCAGGGCAACATCCTGGTGCCGCCCCATCAGGATCTCAGCGACTCCGATGAAAACGCCCGGGCCCTGCTGCCCCATCCCCTCGCCTCGCGGGAACACCCGCTGGTGAACGCCCTCACCCAAGCCCTTCCCCCTGCCTCCGCTCCGGCGTGGGTGCGGGTGAAAAGTGGCGGCCAATTCTATTTGGCCCGCAGACACGTACTGAATATCCCTTCGGGCCCCTCCTGGCATTTGCTGATGGCCATCCCTGAAGCAGATCTCCTTCAGCGGCCCAAGCGCGTGGCCCTCGGTGCCATCGCCTTCAGCCTTGGCGCGCTGCTCATCCTCGCCTGGCGATTGAGGCACGCGGCCATGCTGCTGGAACGCCCGCTGACCGCCCTTGCCGCTGAAGGCACCCATTTCCTGGATGGCAAGCCCCTCCAGATCCCCAAGACGCGTATCGCCGAACTGCAGGAGCTGAGCAGATGCCTGCGGGTCGCCTCTCTTTCTTTCGGAGAGCGGGAAGCGCTGGAATCGCAGTTGCGCCAATCCCAGCGCCTGGAGCTGGTGGGTACTTTGGCCGCGGGCGTCGCTCACGACCTCGGCAACCTTCTCAATGCGGTGAGCGCCAGCTTGGAGCTGGCCCAGGATCCGAGGCTCCTTCCCGAAAAACGCACCCAAGCTCTCGATCGCGCCGGCCAAGCCATGCGACGCGCCAAAGGCTTCATCCGCGCCCTGCTCACCCTGGGGCGCCCTGCCGAACAGACGCTGGCTAGCCTCGACCTCAATCATCCCGTAGCGAGCGCGCTGCGCTTGCTGGAGCCGCTGTTGGGCGTCCGCATTACGCTTCAAACGGAGCTCGCCGCTGAGGATCTGAGAGTCATGGCAGATCCGTTGGAGTTGGAGCAGGTGGTGCTCAACCTCGGCGTGAATGCCCGAGACGCCATGCCCGAAGGCGGCACCCTCACCGTGCGCACAGGACGAGGGCCGGACCGCAGACCCTTTCTCGAGATGGCCGATACGGGCACCGGTATTCCCGAATCCATCAAGGCGAAACTCTTCACCGCGTTCGCCACCACCAAGGGGCCCAAAGGTAGCGGCTTGGGGCTCGCCATGGTCCAGGGCATCGCGAAGGCCCACGGTGCGGAGCTTCAGGTCGAGAGCGAAGAAGGCAAGGGCACGCAATTCATCCTCCGCTTTCCAACCACCTGAACGGCTTGCATCGGCGCAACGGGAGGCGTAGGGTCTCTCCATCTCCCAGGAGCTCCCATGCGTCTCGTATCGCTCGTTCCCGCCCTCTCCATGCTCGGCGCCTTCGCGCAGGAGATGCCGAAACCCACGGCTCACCACCTGGCCATGAAAGCGGTGGAAGGCACGTGGGATGCCATCGTCAAGAACTATGCGGGGCCTGGCCAGCCCCCCATGGAATCCAAAGCCGTGGAGGTCAACAAAGTCGTGGGAAACGGCTTCTGGATGCAGACCGATTTCCACGGCCAGATGATGGGCGCACCCTTCGATGGCCACGGCCTCTTCGGCTTCGATCCTGTGGCTGGTAAACATGTGGGCACCTGGGTGGATAGCGTGAGCCCCGTGCAGGCCATCACCTCCGGCACCTGCAAGGACGGCTGCAAGGAGATCACGAGCACCTTCACCATGAACCTCGGTCCTGCAGGTACGGCGACCTTCAAGGAGGTGGCCAAGCAGATCGATGCCGACCACCGAACGATGGCCATGTGGATGCAGGGCAAGGATGGGAAGGAGATGCTCCTGATGGAGATCTCCTACACCCGGAAGAAATAATCAGAGCTGCTCAAAGCGCGCGGGGCTCGGCCCCGCGCTTTTTTTAGTGCGTGCGCACGAAGTAGACGCCGGAATCCCCGCTGGGCATGAGGATGAAGCCGCCCAGGCGCGGGATGTAGCGGATCCTGCCGTTGATGCCCGTGAGCGGCATCAGCGGTAGCGTCGCGCCCGTGAAGGTCACGCGCTGCATCGTCCATCCGGTGGCTCCCGCTTGGGGCGTGATCTTGTAGAACACCTGCGCGGACGCCGAGGACGTGTTGTGGCCATAGTAGAGCCAGAAGCAGTCGTTGGCCGCGTCGTAGCAGCTGCTTTCGTAGGCGGGCGTGGGCGCTGTACCCGGCGCAGAGGCCGCGATCTGGGCGAGTGAAGCTGTTGTTTCGCCGTCACCCGCCCAGCCGATATCCGTGGCGGCGCCGGTGTCGGGATTCATGATCTGAGCCTGGAAGATGGCTGAGCCGTAGCCCTGGCCGTCGCCCCAATGGAAGCCGGCGAAACGTGTGCGATTGCTATCCCATTGCCAGCCCCAGCGAAGCTTTCCAGTGTAAGTTCCGGGCGTGCTCCACGTATTTGTAGCCTGGTTCCACAGCTTGCCTCCGCTCGTCCATACATTGCCGTTGCGCGGATCCATGGCCACGCCATAGCCACCAAGGCTCGGGATATCCGGGTAGGTACCCGCGACGTCCCAAGACAATGTGCCCGTGAGGCTGTGGCCATCGACCTTGGGGAACTCGAAGGCATTCGTGAAGGCGCCATGGACGCCGAAGAGCAGCACGCGGCCCCGCTGAGGGATGTAGTAGGCGTGCTGGTAGCCGTGGCGGCTCACGGGTTTGCCATCGGCGTAGTAGGCCACATCGGGCTGCACGGAGGCGCTCGGTGCGATGCGCGTCGTCCAGGCCGGCGCGTCCTGCATCAGATCGAGACTGTACACGCCGTTGTCGGAGGAATCGTGATGGCCCCCATTGGCCGAGGAGAAGAGCGTGCCATCCACCACCGATAGGCATCCCCAGGCGGTGATCACATTCGCGGGGATGCCAGTGATACTGCCCGGCACGGCCACCACCCCATTCACCGGCGTGCTGCGCGCCCAGGCGGGCGTCGCCGCCGGATCACTCGCAGGCTTGACGGACATCACGGGCCAGGAAGCCTGCCAGCCCGCCAGCAGCATGCTGGACCAGTTGGAAGCGCCGGTCATGCGCGCATAGGCCGCGCTCGCGCCCGGCACGCCGTGACGCACGGCGTAGGCGATGGCCATCTGCATTTCGCCCCACTGGCCCTGAGCGCCGGCGATGGCGTCGTACTCATGCGATAGCGTGTTGCTGCCCGGCGTGGAAAGCGGGTTGCTCGTGGCATCGGCGAGCGGCGCCGTCTGAGCGTAAATGGTGGCCCAGTTCGCCGGCCACGGACCGGTGCCCGTGGTGAAGTTGTCTACCGTGAACCCGCTGCCGAGCACGAGGTTGTAGCGATCGGCGTTTTCGAAAGGGAAGTCGCTCGGCGTACCGAGACGGCCGATCACGCTCTGGGCTTTCCAGGCGAAGAAGGCGTCCATCTTGGAACGGTGGGCCGCATCAATGGGAAGGCCCAGGCACATGCCCATGCCCCAGGCCCCGATGACGAAATCCTGCTGCCACACCGCGACCTGCCCGATGGAGTCGTTGTAGGTTTCGCCTGGGAGAATGAAGCCCGGGTTCTTCGTCTGTGGTGTGTAGCGATCGTGGAAGTGGTCGATGTTGGCGTGGGCGCGGTTGATGAACTCCTGGCGAAGCGTGTTGCCACTGCCGCCGGGCACGGGATCCGCATCGGGTGTGATGGCGAGGGCCTGCACGTGGGCCCGCCAATCCCAGGCGCTGGCACGGGTCTGCCAGGCCTGCACCGCCGTCTGCACTAACCCCAGCGAGCCCGTGCGGAGGGCGGAGATGTCGCCGTTGCCAAGGTAATTGGTGACGGCGGCGAATTGGCATTCCTCGAGGAAGTACCAGTGCCCCGTCAGCAGGTGGGCCATGTAGCCCACCGAAGGGCTGTGCGCCACGTCCCAGGTGGGCGGATTTCCGCCACTCGGCGTGGGCGTGTAGGTGGACGTGGTGCTGCCTCCCGTATCTTTGAACCCCGAACTGGCGTTGATGTTCCGTGTGGGGTGGTCCGAAAAACGCAGCGGCCGGTTCGTCTTCTCGTCGCGGTAGTGGATGCCGTAGCGGCCGGCGCTGTACCCTGCGCGCACCACGTTGCTGAAGGTCGTGACGCGATCGGAATCATGGGCCACAAGGTGCAGCATGTCGTGCTGTGGCAGCAGGCCGATGGGCTTCTGATAGCCGGACGAAGGCATGCTGTCGCTGTCGTAGACGAACGCGCCCGGCGCCAGCGGCGTATAGCCCGTCGGCAGCGCCTTCACCTGCGGATGTCCCGCAGGCAGGGACACGTAGTAGCTCGGCACCATCTCCGACGCCATGAGGTAGGCGGGGTCATGCAGGGGTACGAGGCCCGGATCGGCGCCCACCCAGTGCCAGAGGGCCGGTCCGCTCAAGAGCGGCGTGCGCTGATGATGCTTGAGGTCGATGGCGAGCCCCGCGCCGAGTCGCGCCGTTCCGCCTAAGGTGAAACCGTAGGTGGCGGACTTGTTCGTCGGGCCTGCGACGTTGACGTAGCCGTTCTCCACCCAGGGCAGCACTTTCGTCTCGCCGTTGACCCAGCGCCGCACTTCCAGCCAGGCCACAAGGTGCGGATCCGAGCCCACGGGCTTGCGGTAGACCCACGAGGACATGAGCGGCCCTTCGCAGACAGTGATGAAGGGCTGCGCCCAATCGCCCACGCCCCAGCTCGCGCTGCCCAACGCGCCGCAATCGATGCTCGCCGTCATCACGCCCGTCTGAAGGGCGCTCGTCGAGATGGGGCTGCCCGTCAGCGCCGTTCCCGCCTGCAGACCGACAAGGCGATCCGCCCCAGCCGTCACCTTGGCGTAGCCGCTGACGATGGCGGTTTTCGCGCTGCCATCGGGCCACGTGGTCAGAACATTCACCTGGAGGCCCTTGGCCGGCTGATTCGCGGGCCAATCCCCTTTGCGGAAGGCCATGCCGAAGTCCACGGGTTGGGTGCCCGCCGCGCCTCCGCGCAAGGTCACCACCGTGAGGCCAGAGGTGGGAGGATCAGGCACAGGCACTGGGGCCGGTGGCACCGGAGTGGAGGTCGATGTCGAAGCGGAGCCGCTACTGCCTTTGCCGCCCCCACCGCCGCACCCAAACAGCACGAGCAACGCGCCGAAGGCTGCACCTTGAACAAGCGATCGACTGCCCATGATCTCCCTCCCCTTGCAAAATCGTTTCCTTCAACGGGTAAGGGCTCTCCATTCGCTGACCAACCTGACGTCCGACGAAGCTAGCCCAAGTGACGAATCAGCTGGCCAATTTGCACATTCACCTGTGCCAATGACACTTCTGAAAGGCCGTGCCCCCGGTGCCGATCGATCAGGTTCGATCCCAGAATGCAAAAAAACTTTGCACCCTCTACCGACGAAACGCCTTGGGAGAGAGGCCCAGCTTCTCCATCCGCGATAGCAAGGTACTGGGAGCAAGGCCCGCAAGATCCGCCGCGCCGCCCTCTCCCGTCACCTTCCCCTTGGTCGCACGCATAAGCCGGGTGAGATAATCCCGCTCCATAGCCTCCCATTCCGGCAAGCGCGGTCCTCGCAGTGGCGTGGCGCCAGGCAGCGCTTCATCCAGCGCCAGCTCCTTGCCCGAGGAGAGGATCGCCGCACGCTCTAGGACATTGAACAGCTCCCGCACATTGCCCGGCCAGGCATAGCCTTCAAGCCGCGCGAGATCCGCCTTGCTCGGTTTGAGGGCGGAGCGCTTATTGGCCTTGGCGAAGCGCGCGAGGAAATCCTCGCTGAGCACACGAATGTCCTCCGGGCGTTCCCGCAAGGGCGGCAAACGTACCGGGAAGACCGACAGGCGGTAGAAGAGATCCGCTCGAAACCGCCCCTGCTCCACCATCTGATCCAAATCGCGATTGGTCGCAGCGATGAGACGCACATCCACCTTCCGCGGCTTCTCGCTGCCGATGGGATCGATCTCCCCTTCCTGGAGCACCCTCAAGAGGCGCGGCTGAAGATCCAAAGGCAGTTCACCGATCTCATCCAAGAAAAGCGTGCCGCCGTCCGCCAACTCGAAGCGACCTTTGCGCGCCGCGCTGGCGCCGGTGAAGGCCCCCTTCACATGACCGAAGAGCTCGCTTTCGATGAGGGCAGCGGGCAGCGCCCCGCAGTTGACCTTGATAAAGGGACGTTCACGACGGGGCGAGAGATGATGGAGGGTCTGAGCCACCTTCTCTTTGCCTGATCCCGTCTCTCCAGTGATCAACACGGTGGTCGTGGTGGGGGCCACCTGGCGGAGCTGGTCCACCACCGCGCGCAGGGCCGGACTTTCGGCGCGGAGTGGTTCCGCCATGAGCCCTTGGAGCTGCTCATCCCGTAGGAAACGAACCTCATCCTGCAGCCGCTGCTCGCGCCGGGCCAGGAGCTGGAGATGTTCAGCCTGTTTAAGGGCGAGGGCCAGCAGGCTGGCGAAGGTACCCACGTGGCGCACGACGCTTTCGGGGAATTGGCGGCACACGAGGGCATCCAAGGTCATGAGCCCGAAGACTTCTCCCCCGCTCCTGAGAGGAGCCACCAAGCAGCTATGCCCTTCCGGGAAATCGAGGATCCCGTGGAAGGTGTCTTCGCCAGGCTCATCTTCCTCATACGCATGGGGTTGTTTACTTTGAAGGGCTTCAACAAGTCTCGAATTACCGCGAATGTTGATCCGAGTACCCGTCAGCCCAGGCTGTTGTAACGGACCCACCGCATGTCGCACCACGAGATCATCGGCCTCCCGAAGCAGCACCGTGGCCAGATCGAAGGACACCAGCTCGCCTAGGCGCTGAAAAGCGCGCTGCACCATCGCCTCAGGATCGCTGCCCACCGTCAGAAGGTCGCCCACCGCATCCACCACTCGCGCGCCGGTAAGGGCTTCGGCCAAGGGATCAGGCACCTGCATCATGAGCACCTCCGAATCCATTCTCGTCATATCGAGAGGGCGAGCTAGCTGGATTCTTGTCATTTCGTTAATTTCAAAACTCGATTTACAACAAGAACAGTTATTTCAATTTTTAAATATTTGGCATCCCTCTAGCTCTGGTCTCCCGACGGCCCCATGGCCCTCTCTGGAGATCCGATGAGCTTCCCCGCCAGCAAAACCCACCAGAACCTCAAGGCCGCCTTCGCCGGCGAGAGCCAGGCCAACCGCCGATACACCTGGATGTCCCAAGTCGCCGAAAAGGAAGGGCTGCCGGAAGTGGCCGGCCTTTTCAAGCACAGCGCCGATGGCGAAACGGGGCACGCCCTCAAGCACCTCATGTTCCTCGCGGACAAGGCCGGTGACCCGGCCACGGGCCTTCCCCTCGGCGACACCCTCACCAACCTGCGATCGGCGGTCGCCGGGGAGACCTACGAGTACACGGATATGTATCCCGAGTTCGCCCGCGTCGCCCGCGAAGAAGGCTTCACCGAGATCGCCGCGTGGTTCGAGACCTTGGCCAAAGTGGAGCGCTTCCATGCGGGCCGATTCCAAGAGGCGCTGGAGAAATTGGAATCCGGAAAGATCACCGCCGCCACTGCCGACATCGCCGCGCATCTGTGAGGCCATCCATGTCCATCGCCTTTGATCCGAAGACCGAACGCGCGCGGCACGCCGCCCGCGAACCCTTTCTGCGCCGCCATTGGGCCATGTCCCTCGAGCTGGGCGAGGGGATCCGTTTCCAACCGGAAACCCTCGAGAGCGTCACGGATCAAATCCAAGAGACCCTTTGGAGCGAAGGCATGGATCCGGCATCGGCTCCCGCTGAGGATCGCCATGAGGCGGAGCGTTCCTTCGCCATCCTAAAACCCCGCAGAACCTCCGACGGATGGAGCATCGCGGCGACGCTGATGTTCGGCTTCCCCGACGAATCACGCCTCTCGCGCCTTGAGGCGCTCCAAGGGTTTCCGCAAAACCTCTCGCTCTTGCTCGACGATGGAAGCGCCGTTAAGCCCGAGGTGGATGGCGGGCCCACGGCGGGGCAGAGTCGCATGCCCTCAGTGCTGGCACTCCGCTACACCCTTCCCGATGGGCGCATTCCGAAGGGCCTCCGAGCCGCCCATCCATCGCTCGACCTCGATGTGATGGGGCCCGAAAGCTGGTCGGCCTGGATTCCTGCGAGCAACTGATCCATCCTCTTGGCCCAAGGAGCCCCCGATGTCGAAAACCATTGACCATCTGAATCAGCAGCTCGCCACCGCCTGGGTGCTGGGGCTCAACGCCAAGCGCTATCACTGGACCGTCTCCGGCCCGCACTTCCGCGATTACCATCTGCGCTTCGATGATCTGTACGCCGCAGTCGAAGGCACCATCGACGAGCTCGGCGAGCGCGTGCGCATGCTGGGAGGCACGCCCATCTTCACTCCTGCGCAGATCGAATCGAACTCGGCCGTGAAGCCCACGGACCCAAAGAAGAAACTGAATGCCGCCGCGATGTTGAAGGAGGCGCTGGAGGGAGAAGAGCGAGTCATCGACCTCTGCCACGCGGGCATCGAGTTGGCCAACGGCGCCAATGATCCCGGCACCGCAGACCTGCTCACCCGCTTCGTGCAGGTCCACCAGAAGGAGGCATGGTTCCTCCGCTCCGCCCTGCAATAAACACCTCCCACCCCATTTGTTTAAACATCCAAATTAAATATTAATTTTTGTTAATTTTTTATCAGACTCGCGCAAATCTCAACCGGTCCAATGGAGAGAATTCCATATGGGCCGGTCGTTTTTTTGTCACAGGCTTGTAGCTAAGTGTTATTTGCAAAACACTTTTACTCAAGCAACAATCGGCCATCGGCCAGTGTGCCGGTTCTTTCTCAATGGAGGTCCTATATGGACAAGAAATCTAACCTGCCTTTTTTTGCTCGTTTCCTGGAATCCCAGGAACTTGAGCAGGTGAGCGGCGGCCTCATGCACACCATGAAGTTCCCCTCCGACGGCGACGAGCAGAACTTCCCCCCCGTGCACACCATGAAGTACCCCTCCGACAGCGACGAGAGCACGGGCGGTCCTATCCACACCATGAAGTACCCCTCCGACGGCGACGAGCTCACGGCCTAAGGCGGAACTTCCTGGAGGAGCCTCCCATGGGGCTCCTCCGGCCTTCGAAGCGGATCCCATGTCCCCACTTGTCCTTCTTCTCACCCATCGACGCGACCACTACACCGTGGACCGCGTGGCCGACGCTTTGAACGCCCGCGGGGCCAAAGCGCTGCGCGTGGATACCGACCGCTTCCCTCTCGAGATGGAGATGGAGCTCGGCTTCGGCTCCAAAGGCTGCTCGGCACGGATGCGTGTGGGCGACCGCTGGATCCGGGCGGAAGAGGTGGCAGCCGTGTGGCTACGCCATCTGGGTCATCCCGACCCCGGCGAGATGCCGCTCCAATATCGCGAGGCCTGCGCCACCGAATCCAAGCTCGTGCTCGAAGGATTTCTGGAGGCCCTTCGCGGTGCCCGATGGATGAACCCGTTGGCGGCCTGTACGAGCGGGGAGTTCAAGCTGCGACAGCTGCGCGTCGCCCATGCGAACGGCCTGCGCATCCCGGAGACCTTGGCCACCAACGCTCCCGGAGCGCTGCGCGCCTTCTTTCCCAAGCAACGCACGGGTCTCGTGATGAAGTTGCAGGCGCCCCTCTCCACGAGCATGGACGGCTCTGGCCCCGCCTTCTACACCACGGCGCTGCAGGAGAAGGATCTCGACGATCTCTCCACGCTCTCCTCCTGTCCACCCCTCTTCCAGGAGCGCATCGCAAAGGATGCCGAGCTGCGCGTCGTCTATGTCGAAGGTCGTTGTTTGGCCGGGAGCCCCAGGCCTGGTCCTAGTGCCGGCGCGCGGGAGGATTGGCGGCCGGATCTGAACCTCCGCTGGGAGGAAGACGCGCTCCCCGCCGATGTAGAGGCGCGCTTCGATACCTTCATGCGCGCCATGGGGCTGAACTTCGGCGCCGCCGACTTCATCCGCACGCCCGAAGGCGAGCACGTTTTCCTGGAAATCAACCCCTGCGGGGAGTGGGGCATGTTGGAGCGGGATCTCGGCCTGCCCATTTCCGAAGCCATCGCCGACGCCCTTCTCCACCCCCGCGATTTCTCCGTCCTTTGAGAGTGCACCTATGAACGTCCTCATCGTCACCCGATCCCAAGACCAGTACTGCACCCCGCTGGTCCTCAAGGCCCTGAACGAACGCGGCGTCAAGCCCTGGCGCCTGGATACGGACCGCTTCCCCACCTCCCAGCGTCTCAGCCTTGAGCTTGGCCCGGGCGTGGATCGCATGATGCTGGAAACGGACCGGGGTCGGGTCGATCTGCGGGAGATGGACTCGCTCTACTACCGCCGATTCTCTCCCGGCGGCGGCCTGCCCCAGGAGCTGCCGCAGCAGTACCGCGAGGCCGCGGTCAAAGAGACCCGCCTCACCCTGCTCGGCCTCATGGGTGGCCTGCGCTGCTTCCAGCTGGATGGGTACGAGAAAGTCCGCCGCGCGGAAAACAAACAGCTGCAGCTCCAGGTGGCCGCACATCTCGGCATCGACATTCCCCACACCCTCACCACCAACGATCCCAAGGCGGTGCGTCGCTTTCACGCGGAACATCCCGAAGGCATCGTCGGGAAGATGCAGGGGTCCTTCGCCATCTACGAAGAGGGCCAAGAGAAGGTGGTCTTCACCAGCCAGATCAAACGCCGGGATCTGGATGCCCTGGAGACGCTCCAGTTCAGCCCCATGACCTTCCAGACCTGCGTGACCAAGGCCCTGGAGCTGCGCGTTACCGTCGTGGGACGCCAGGTCTTCGCCGCCTCCATCGATTCGCAGGAGAGGGCCGCCACCGCCTTGGACTGGCGTCGGGATGGTCGGGGATTGATGAACAAATGGCAGCACTACACGCTGCCTGCCGAACTCGAAGCCAAGGTGCTGCGTCTGATGGACGCCTTCGGCCTGAACTACGGGGCCATGGATTTCATCCTTACGCCCGAAGGCCGCCACGTGTTCCTGGAAGTGAATCCCGCGGGCGAGTTCATGTGGCTTCAGTACAACCCTGGCCTGCCCATCGCCGAGGCCCTGGCCGACGTGTTAATCGCCCGCGTGCCCCGCCGCACCGAGCCCGATTGGGCCCTGTTGAATCAGGAAAACGCCGCCTGCGCCGTGTAGGGCGGCGTTCCCTCTAAGGTCGGCGGGTCGCGGCGGTTTTCAGGTCGCTGACCACTTTTTTATGGCCTTCTATTCAGGATGCCTTTAGCGTCGATGGCGGCTTTCTGCCAACAACATTGGAGGTCCATATGGACAAAAAGACAAACCTACCCTTTTTTGCCCGCTTCCTGGAGAGCCAGGAACTGGAGCATGTCAACGGCGGTCGTGGCAACGTCACCCTGAAGTACCCCTCCGACAATGACGAGGCCGTCACCATGAAGTACCCCTCCGATGGCGACGAGGCTGTCGACAACCAGTTCTAGTGCACCCAAGGGGAGGTCTTCGGACCTCCCCACGCTTTCCCGCCGATTCACGATGACCCCGACCGTTCTTCTCCTCACCCATCACCACGACCACTACACCGTCGATCGGGTGGCCGCCTCGTTGAAGCGCCGTGGCGCAACGGCGTTCCGAGTCGACACCGACCGCTTCCCGATGGAGTGGAGCCTTGATCTCCGCTTCGATGCGCTCGCATCGGAGGCCCGGGTTTGGATTGGCGGAGAAGCTCTCGAAGCCAAGGATGTGAGCGCCGTGTGGTTGCGTCACCTGGGCCCGCCAGGCGCTGGCGAGGCCGTAGACGCGGCCTACAGGGCTTTTTCAGCCATCGAATCGCGTCTGGTACTGGATGGGCTGCTCGACGCCCTTCGCCATGCCCGCTGGATGAACCCTCTCGCCGCCTGCTTTGCGGGTGAGTTGAAATCGCGCCAGCTCCGTGTCGCCCGGGAGGCGGGCCTGCGCATTCCCGCGACCCTCGCCACCAACCGACCCGAAGCGGTCCCGCCCTTTTTCGAGGATCAGCACGGCGCGCTCATTACCAAGCTCCAAGCGCCTTTGAGCACGAGCATGGATGGTCGCAGCCCCGCCTTCTACACCACGGCCCTCCAGGCGGAACACCTGGACGACCTCTCGGGCCTGCGCCTCTGCCCCCAGCTCTTCCAGGAGCGCATCGCCAAAGCTGCGGAGCTCCGGGTGATCTACGTCGATGGGCGCTGCTTCGCGGGAAGCGTGCGTCCCAATGCCTCCATGTCCGAGCGCGATGATTGGCGCCCCGCCCAGGGCCTGCGGTGGGAGGAGGATGCGCTCCCAGCTGATGTGGAGGCGCGCTTCAGCGCCTTCATGCGCGCCATGGGCCTCAATTTCGGCGCCGCGGATTTCATCCGCACGCCCGAGGGCGAGCATGTCTTCCTCGAGATCAATCCCTGCGGCGAATGGGGCATGCTGGAACGGGATCTCGATCTGCCGATCTCCGAAGCCATCGCAGAAGCTTTGCTCCACCCCGCACCCGTACCACAGGAAGTGACGCCTTGAATATCCTCCTCATCACCCACGCCCAGGACATCCACAGCACGCCCCTCGTGCTCGAAGCCCTCCGCCAGCGCGGCGCCCGCGGTTGGCGCCTGGATACGGACCGCTTTCCCACCGAGCATCGCCTGAGCCTGGAGCTGGGCCCCGACCTCGATCGCAAGATCCTGGAGACGGACGAGGGCCAGATCGACCTGCGCGAGATCGAAGCCGTGTACTACCGCCGTTTCGCGCCGGCAGGGCAGCTGCCCACCACCCTGCCCGCCCAATACCGCGATGCCGCCGTGAAGGAATCCCGCCTCACGCTGCTCGGCCTCATGGGCGGCCTCCACTGCTTCCAGCTGGATGGCTACGAGAAGGTGCGTCGCGCGGAAAACAAACAACTGCAGCTCCAGGTCGCCCAGAGCGTCGGCCTCGATATCCCCGCCACCCTCACCACCAATGATCCAGAAGCGGTGCGCGCCTTCCACGCCGCGCATCCCGAAGGCATCGTGGGCAAGATGCAGGGCTCCTTCGCCATCTACGAAGACGGGCTGGAGAAGGTCGTCTTCACGAGCCGCATCAAGACCGAAGATCTGGATGCCCTCGATAGCCTCCAGTACAGCCCCATGACCTTCCAGGCCTGCATCCCCAAGGCGCTGGAGCTGCGCGTCACCGTCGTGGGCCAGCAGATCTTCAGCGCGGAGATCGACTCCCAGGCCCAGGACACGACGTCCTTGGATTGGCGCCGCGACGGCCAGGGCCTCCTCGGACGATGGCAGCGCCATGCCCTTCCTGCAGATCTCGAAGCCCGCATCCTCCGCCTCGTGGACGCCTTCGGCCTCAATTACGGTGCCATGGACTTCATCCTCACGCCCGAGGGCCAGTACGTCTTCCTCGAAGTGAATCCCGCAGGCGAGTTCATGTGGCTTCAGCAGCACCCCGGCCTTCCCATCGCCGATGCCCTTGCGGACGTGTTGATGAATCGAGTGCCCCGTCGCACCGAACCTGAATGGACCCTGCTCGGCCAGGGTTCAGCGCAGTCCGCGATGTAGATCCAGGGAGCCTCATGAGCGACCGCGTCCCCTTCCAGGTGCTCGGCATCGACCATGTGGTCTTCCGCGTTCGAGATCTCGCGCGCATGGAGGCCTTCTACCGTGAGGCGCTGGGCTGCGAGGTGGAAAAGCGCCAGGAGCATCTGGGCCTCGTCCACATCCGCGCCGGGCGCACCCTCGTGGATTTGGTCTCCGTGGACGGGGCGATCGGACGCATGGGCGGGGCGGCGCCGGAGTCTGAAGGCCACAACGTCGCCCACCTCTGCCTCCGTATCGAACCTTTCGATGCCGACGTAATTCAGGCCCGCATGCGGTCCCTGGGAGTCCCCTGCAGCGCGCCGTCGTCCAACTACGGCGCCGAGGGCGAAGGCCTGTCCCTCTATCTCACCGACCCCGAAGGCAACACCGTGGAATTGAAAGGCCCCTCGAATTAGCCGACCGCTCCAGTAAACTATCCCCCCGCGCCCTGGGCGCGCACCTAGGAGACGAGCCATGGCCCATGAAGCCAAGAACTACGATTCCCTCAAGGGCGGCAAGCTGAAGGGCCTGACCGACGCCCAGCTGGACGCGCACTTCACCCTCTACAAGGGCTACATCACCAAGCTGAACGAGATCGAGGAAAAGCTCTCCACCATCGACAACTCCAAGGCCAACTACTCCTTCAACGAGTACAGCGAGCTCAAGCGCCGTGAGGCCGTGGCCTTCAACGGCTCCTTCCTTCACGAGCTCTACTTCGAGAACATGGGCGCCGACGCCACCATCAGCGCCGGGCTGCAGAAGGCCCTGGACGCGGCCGGCGGCAAGGATAAGGTCGTCGCCGACCTGAAGGCCGCCGCCATGTGCGGTCCCGGCTGGGCCGTGCTGACGCGCAACCGCCGCGATAACAAGCTGCACACCTACTTCTTCGCCGAGCACCACCTGGGCTTGCCCATCGAGCAGGATCTGCTGATCGTGCTCGATAGCTGGGAGCACGCATTCATGATCGATTACGGCATCGCCCGCGCGAAGTACCTCGAAAGCTTCGTCGAGAACATCAAGTGGAGTGAAGTCTCTAAGCGTTACGGCGCTTAAGTCCGCGTGTGCTCACGGAGGCCCCCCATTCGGGGGCCTTCTTTTTTCTTCAGGTCGCACGCTCCCGTCTATCGGACAGTCCACTGGACTGTCCTCCCGCGGCTGCTTCGCACCCGCGGAGACGGGCCCCTTATGATCGATTACGGCATCGCCCGCGCGAAGTATCTCGAGGCCTTCGTCGAAAACATCAACTGGGGCGTCGCCTCCAAGCGCTACGGCGCCTAAATCCACTTGCGCTCATCGAAGGCCTCCATTCGGGGGCCTTCCTTGTTTTGAGGTCGCACGCCTCGGCCATCCGCGCGCTCCGTTCGTCCAGAGCGGGCGGGCATTGGATGGGTCGGGCGCGCCGTTGAGAACCTCATGCCGCCTCGTGGCCTCAAGCTGGTGGAACGACCGAGCTTTAAGGCCGGAGTTTGCGCGAGGAGTCGAATCATGTGGAGTGGATCCGTCCCGACCCGCGGAGGCCTTGCGCTACTTGGCACATTCCTATTGGCCTGCGGCGGGGGAGGTGGGTCAAGCACCTCCACACCTGCGACCAGCGCCCCAGCTCCGGCGAGCCTGAGCCTGGCTCCCTCTTCTGTCTCCGTGCAGCTCTCCACGACGCAATCCTTCACGGCCAACAACCCGAATGTCACGTGGCAGGTCAATGGCGTCGTGGGGGGCTCGGCCTCCCTTGGCACCATCTCCTCCACGGGGCTTTACACCGCCCCAGCCACACTCCCCTCACCGGCCTCCGTCACTATCACCGCCATCTTGACGGCCGACACCAGTCGTTCGGCCAGCGCCCTGGTGACCTTGATCGCGCCCCCAACAGGAACGACGTACTACGTCTCCACGACGGGCTCGGACTCAAACGCTGGAACGCTCGGTGCCCCCTGGAAGACGATCCAGCATGCGGCGAATACCGTGGCCGCAGGAAGCACGGTCAATGTGCGAGGCGGCATCTACAACGAGATGGTGCGCTTCGGCGTATCGGGCAGCGCCGGCGACGGATTCATCACGTTCCAAAGCCAACCTGGGGAAGTGGCCATTCTGGACGGGGCTTCTCCCACGGCGCTCCACGCGGCCGGAGGCGACGCGGGGCTGATTCATATCGAGGGGCAAAGCTACCTCATCATCCGCGGCTTTGAGATCCGGAATTTCACAACCAACAGCACTTCGGAATCTCCCGCTGGAATCTACATCAGCGGCTCGGGAAGCCATATCCAGGTGCTGAGCAATCACGTCCACCACATCACCACCACCGCCCCAGACACGCCGTCCAAAATGGCCTCCAATGCCTTCGGCATCGCGGTGAAAGGCACCGGCCGAACTCAAGCGCTCACCCAAATCGTGATCGATGGCAATGAGCTGGATCATCTCAAGACCGGCGCCAGCGAATCGCTGACGGTGAACGGGAATGTGGACGGCTTTTCCGTCACCAACAACCAAATTCACGACAACAACAACATCGGCATCGACTGCATCGGCCACGAGGGCGTCAATGGCGCGCCCGCGGGCAACACCGATCCCAACGACGCGGCGCGCAACGGCGTGGTGTCGGGCAATACCGTCTACAACATTTCCTCCTACGGCAACCCCGCCTACGGAAACGCCTACGCGGCGGACGGCATCTATGTGGATGGAGGCACCAACATCGTGATCGAAGGCAACACGATCCACGATGCCGATATCAACCTCGAAGTGGCCAGCGAATGGCCCGGCAATGTCTCCAGTTACATCACCGTGCGCAACAATCTGATCTACAACGGGCTCGCATGCGGCATCAGCATCGGCGGCTACGACAGCGGCCGGGGCGGCACCGACCATTGCGACATCGTAAACAACACCCTCTTTCACAACGACACGAAGAATCAAGGTGGAGGCGAATTCCAAATCCAGTACCACGCCACCAACAACCGCTTCGAGAACAACATCCTCTACGCCAACCCAAGCGCCCTGTTCATCACGACGTCCACAGGATCCGTCAGTGGGGTGACCATCGATTACAACCTTTGCTACGCGACCACTTCTGCTACGCCGATGGGCGCCCACTCCAAGTGGGGGGATCCTCAATTCCTGAACACCTCGACGCCCGATTTCCGCGTGCAAGGAACTTCGCCAGCGATTGGGGCCGGGTTGAACCTGGGCGCCTCCGTACAAGGCACCTTCGATTTCGCAGGCCATCCGCGCCTCGTCGGCACCCTGGACGTGGGAGCCTACGAACAATAAAGGCGCTCGACCCAAGATCTGGCGGCTCGTCCTCTCCTCTTACTGGACTTCCGAAGCCCACAGGCGGAAACTATCTCTTCGAACATTTGTGGCCGTTTTTCAGGATTCCATAAGATTTCATCCAGAAAACGACCCTCGAACTGATGATTCGTCGCTCTGGAGAGCCTCCCATGACCACCACCCTCACCGCTCCCACCTGGACCGCGGCCGAGATTCTCAAGGCCCTCGACCTCGGCCCTGTGAACTCCGGCGTCTCCGATGGCGTGTCCTTCTTCGCGAAGCCCGGCGGGCCTGAGCTGGAGTCCTTCAACCCCGCCACCGGCGAGCTCATCGCGAAGCTGGTGCAGGGCAACGACGCCGATTACGAAAAGATCATGGAAGCTTCCGTAAAGGCCTTCCAGACCCTGCGCACCATGCCTGCCCCCGCCCGCGGCGAAATCGTGCGCCAGCTGGGCGAAGAGTTCCGCAAGCACAAGGAGCCCCTCGGTGCCCTGATCTCCCTCGAGATGGGGAAGATCTACTCCGAAGGCCTCGGCGAGGTGCAGGAGATGATCGACATCTGCGATTTCGCGGTCGGTCTCTCTCGCCAGCTCTACGGCCTCTCCATGCACTCTGAGCGTCCCGGCCACCGCATGTACGAGCAGTGGCACCCCATCGGCCCCGTGGCCGTGATCACCGCCTTCAACTTCCCCATGGCCGTGTGGGCCTGGAACGCCATGCTCGCCATGGTCTGCGGCGACACCACCGTGTGGAAGCCCTCCTCCAAGGTGCCCCTCTGCGCCGTCGCCGTGCAGAAGATCGTGGATCGCGTCATGGAGCGCCACAACCTGCCCGGCGTCTTCACCCTGGTGGTGGGTCGCGGCAAGGACGTGGGCGAGCGCATCAACCACGACAAGCGCATCCCCCTTGTGAGCTTCACCGGCTCCGTGCGCATGGGCCGCCACGTCGGCGAAGCCTGCGCCAAGCGCTTCGGCCGCAGCCTTCTGGAGCTCGGCGGCAACAACGGCATCATCGTCATGGACGACGCCAACCTGGATCTGGCCCTGCGCGCTGTCGCCTTCGGCGCAGCGGGCACCGCCGGCCAGCGCTGCACCACGACGCGCCGTCTCTTCCTCCAGAAGGGCATCGCGTCCGCCTTCGTGGAGAAGCTCAAGAAGGCCTATGGATCCCTGCCCATCGGCAGCCCCCTGGAGCCCGGCATCCTCGTCGGTCCCCTCATCGACGAGCAGGCCGTGAAGGATTACGAGCATGCGATCTCTGAAGCCGTGCGCGAAGGCGGCGAGATCGTCTACGGCGGCAAGCGCATCGAAGGCAAGGGCAACTACGTCGTGCCCACCCTCATCAAGGCCAAGAAGCAGCTCGACATCAGCTGCGAGGAGACCTTCGCGCCCATCCTCTACATCTTCGAATTCGAGAAGCTCGAAGACGCCATCGCGCAGCACAACGCCGTGGCCCAGGGCCTCAGCTCCGCCATCTTCACCACCAACATCCACCACAGCGAGGCCTTCCTCTCCGCGGCGGGTAGCGACTGCGGCATCGCCAACGTCAACATCGGCACCTCCGGCGCCGAGATCGGCGGCGCCTTCGGTGGCGAGAAGGAAACCGGCGGCGGCCGCGAATCCGGTTCGGATTCCTGGAAGGTCTACATGCGCCGCCAGACCTGCACCATCAACTACTCCACGAACCTTCCCCTCGCCCAGGGCGTGAAGTTCGATATCTGATCGCTGCGTTTCCGCGAGAAGGGCCCCCAATCCTGGGGGCCCTTTGCTTGAACGGGAACGCTCAGTTCGGTGAGGACATCACGTAGCCCGCGACACCTTCGTACACGTAGTTCCACTTGCCACTTCCCAGCTCGGCCCAGTTGGTGGTGTAGAAGTGATCTCCGTTGGAAGTGTTGTAGTAGCGGTAAAGGGGCGTGGAGCCAGCCACGTTGGCGGATTGGATGTAGCACTGGATGCCTTCATACACCCAGCCGCCGCTTCCGCCGCTTCCCAATTCACCCCAGTTGGTCGTGTAGAAGTGCCCTCCGAAGCTGGTGTTGTAGTAGCGATAGAAGGGCGCGGTTCCCGCCTGCTGGCTGGAGAAGACGTAGCCCATGGTGCCTTCAGGAACATAGCCGTACTTCCCTGACCCGATCTCCGTGGGTGAGGTGGTGTAGAAATGCTGCCCGTTACCGCCGTTGTAGTAGCGGAGCAAGCCCACCTTCCCATTGGTGGGATAGGGGCTGCCCACATTGATGGCGGCGAAGGCGTTCCATGCGGCGCGCTCCTCGACGGATCCAGCGCCATAGAGGTCCTGCGCAGATCGGATGTAGGCGTCGCGGGCCTGGGCGTAGGTCTCGTTGGAAGTGTAGTAGGTGGTCAGCGCGCGGTAGGAGATGCGGGCAGCGTGATCATTACCAACGCCCGTCATGCCGCCGGGTAGGTAGATCGAACTCGTATCGCCGCTGGTGGTGGCGCCTTGGCTGAGGAAGTAGAACATGCGGTTGGAAGGCCCGCTGGCGTAGTGGGGATCCATGCCGCCGAGACTGCTGGACCAGGCATCGGGGCTCGCGCCGTCCTTGCTCGGCTTGTACATGTAGCGCAGCGGCGTGGCTCGCAGCTGCTCGCCGATGGTCCAGTTGCCTCCGGTCGGGGGCACCGTGGAGGAATGGGAGGCCGCCCCCCCGCCCAGATCGTAGAACTCCACCATCGTGCCGTGGATGTCGGACTGAGACTCGTTGAGCCCACCGGACTCGCCGGAGTAAGTAAGACCGCCAGGCACCGAATTGGCGGTCACACCGTGGGTCATCTCGTGACCGGCCACATCGATGGAATTCAGCGACTTGAACATGCTGCCGTCGCCGTAGGTCATGCAGAAGCAGGTGTCGGACCAGAAGGCGTTGTCATAGCTCGTGCTGTAATGCACCCGGTTATAGGTGGCGCGGTTGGCGCCATCGATGCCGTTCCGTCCCAGTACATTCTTGTAGTAGTCGTAAGTCGTCCCGATACCGAAGTGGGCGTCGACGCCCGCCGTCTGGCCGTTATCAGAGGTCGTGGATCCGCCGTTGTAATTGGCGCCATCGCCCCAGGTGTTATCCGGATCCGTGAAGATCGTGCCCGTGCCGCTGGTGCCATGATTCAGGTTATAGGTCGCGTAATTCATGGCGCGGGCCACGTCGCGCAGCTCGTAGCCACCGTTGATGGAGTTGGTGCCGAGGGTCACCGTACCGCTGTACTGGCTATGGCCGGTGCCGTTCACCGCGCCCGTGTGCAGGGTAGACCACTTCTTCAGCAGGGCCCCCGTATGGGCATCCACGAGGTAGTCCATATGGGCGGTCTCTTCCGCCCCATTCTCCAACTCCGCATGCACGTGATAGGCGAGGTGATAGCGCAGCACCTTCACCTCGAAATGGGCGGCGTTCTCACCTTTGGTTCCCGGCCTTCGGACGAAGGTGGTCGCAGGATAGATCACCAATTCCGTCTGAGGTGCCCGGGCATAGGCGCCTCGCGGCGCCAGATCCTGATGCGCCAGGACAAAGGCCTCTGAAGCCGGCAGCGAGGGCGTCACATTCAAGCGAATGCCTCGATGGAGGGATTCAGTGAGGGGCAGCTCTCGGCCTTCGGCATCGACGTGCACGATCAAGTCCCCGCCGAGCACCCGCAGGCCTTGGTAGCGCTGCGCGAAATGGTGATGCGTTTGATTCAGCACATCGCGGTGAGAGCTCGCAAGCGCGATATCGGATGGCGCATCCAGCTGCAGCTGAGTGCGCAGCGCCGAGAGGCGCTGTGCGGACACTGCGGGCTCCTGCGGGGTCTGCGCGGTTAACGCAGCGGAGAGAAACGTGAGCACAACACGGCCCTTCGTTGCCATGGGCAACTCCTTCGATGGTGATGACCGGAGAATCCCTGAAGAGGTCGATTCCCCCTTTGCGCACAAGCACCTGCGAGGGACGTTTCCCTCGCGGCGCACGAGAAACCAAGGCTGTTTAGAGCAGAATCACAATGTCAGTCTTTTTTCATTTCGTGCTGTGAAAAGATGTTCACGATCCTGAACGTCCCTCGTGAAGCTCCACTTCCGCCTCGATTTCCACGGGAATGTTGAAGGGCAATTCAGCCATGCCCACCGCGCTCCGCGCATGGGCGCCCGCTTCGGGTCCCCAGAGCTCCAGAATGAGATCCGAGCAGCCATTGATGACCGGCGGCTGCATATGAAAGCCCGGCGCCGAGTTGACCATGCCGAAGATGCGCAGCCACTGCTTCAAGCGATCGAGATCCCCAAGGGCCCGCTGCAAGCTACCGAGCATGGCCAAGGTCGTGAGCTTCGCCGCAGCGTAACCCTGCTCAATGCTGAGCTCTGAGCCCACTTTTCCGAAGGGGCCGACCAGCGATCCATCCAGGGCCTGAGGGGCATGACCCGAGATGAAGGCCCGGTTCCCGCTCACCCGCACAAATTCGAAGGGAAGTCGAATGGCGGGATCCACGTGGGCCCTTTGAGGGAGCGACAGCCCCAGTTCCATCAGCCGCTGGTCAATGCGCCCCACGGTGCCCCCTCATGAAGCTTGGAGAGTACCGCAGCAGAGCCTCGCCTTCGTCAGGTTCGACGACACCCTCCCTGCGCAACCTGACCATCGCGAAGGGGTTCCCGCCCCCATTCTTGACCTGACCTTCGGCTTACCCGAAAAGGCGGCCATGCATTTTCATGGGCGACGGGCGGCCTGGATCGCCATGCTCCTGATCCTGGCCCTCGGAGGACTGATGGCCGGATCTTCAGGCGTTGGGCGGGCCTGGGGCATCCATGTCCTGAGCCTCCTCATCGCAGGGCTGACACTGGTGGAAGCGCTGCTGAGGGCCCGCGGCGAACCGGCCTACCGATTCGCATGGCGCTTCCTCGCGGGCTACGCGGCCCTCGCATTCCTCTATCGATGCAATCTATTGCTGGGCCTGCTTCTGCGGGGAACAGCCCTCTCCCACCACGGGCCCCAAGAAGCCGTGCTTTGGAACGCAGCCATCGGTTTATTGGTCGCCACCCTGATGACCTTCAACCAGCGCCAGGGGCCGAGCGGTGACTTTCTGTTGCGCATCCTCGACGGGATGATTTTCTCATCGGCCTTCTATCTCGTCCTTTGGGCCGGAGTAGTGTCCCCGGCCATGGCCGCCAGCCCCCTTCCCCAGAGCTTCTCCCTGTTGAGTCAGGGACTCTTTGCTCTGACCGCTGCAGCCATCGGCGTCGGCCTACACACCGCCCTCTTGCAGGGTTCCTTCCGAGGGCCGGTCGGCGCCCTGGTGGGCGCCTTGACGACCTTCCTCCTCGTCTTCACCTGGAGTTTGAAAGCGAGCTTGCAAGGCAGCTACCCCTTGGACCATCCGGCTCGCATCGCTGGCGTGCTCGCCTCCCTTCTCACCCTGATGGCGGTGTACCTCCCCACGCCCCACACCAAATCGACCCGCCTCGCCGCCCTGGCAGACCTGCTGCCCTATCTACCGGCCGGCGCCGCCTTTCTTGGGCTGCTGGGACTGGCCGCAACGTCCTCTTTCCGAATGGATCGTCTGGCCCTCCTGCTCGTGGCCGTCCTATCCATCCTTCTTATCCTTCGACAGGTCATCACCCTGATCGTCGTCGAAACCCTCCAACGCACCCTCGAACAGCAGGTCGAAGCCCGGGCCCAGGCCTTGGCAGCCCAAGAGGCCCTGCTCATGCGCACGGAGGGCCTGAACCTCATCTCCAGCCTAGGCGCCGGCCTATCCCACGATTTAAACAACCTCCTCGGGGGTGCCTCCATGCAGGCGGAGCTGCTTTGGGAGGAAGGTGGCTCTGAAAATCCCGAAGCCTCCGTTCAGATCGTTGCACTGCAATCCACCCTTCACCGCGCCGGGGATCTCACCCGCAGGCTCATGGCCGTAGGCCGAAACCAGGATGCGCCCATCCTACTGGAGCTTTCGGACCACCTCCGTGGCCTCGAGCCGTTGCTGCGCGCCATGATCCCCAAGACCATCGATCTCGACTTTGAATCCTCCCTGCAGCCCTGTCCCATCCGCTGCGTCCCGGGCCATATCGATCAAGTCATCGTGAATCTGCTTATGCATGCCCGAGATGCGCTCGCCCCCGGCGGATGTATTCACATCGGCCTCGAATGCCGGGAGGAAGAACAGCAACTGAACCTCTGCGTGACGGACACAGGGCCGGGCCATTCTCCCGAGGCCCTTACGCATCTCTTTGATCCCCTTATCGCGCTCAATGCGTCGGATCCCGGATCAGGTCTCGCCCTCAGTTCCGTTCACACCGTGGTCGGCCGCCTGGGCGGCACCATCTCCGCCACCTCCCAACTCGGGAAGGGCACTCAATTTCTCGTGCAGCTCCCCCTCGCCTATGACGGAGGGACGGTCTGATGTCGAGGCCCCTCCCCCTCTATCTCGCACCAGTGGGGTTGGGCCTCATCACGGCCGTCTGGTGGGCGCCCCTGCCGGCCTCAGCGGTGCTCGTCACTCTGCATGGCATCCCTGGCCTCTTCCTATTGGCCTCCCTTCGTACCGCCTGGAAGCAGCGCCGACAGGATCCAGAGCACCTCCTCGCCTGGTCGGCCTTGGTGCTGCTGGTGGTGATGCTGCTCCTCCAAAAAGCGAGCCTCTTCTACCGGCTGGCGACCATGGAGATCACGGCCACGTACTTCGGTGCCGGAGATTTCTCCCGCATTGCGCCGGCCTCCTTGCTGCTGGTCATCGTCATGATGTCCATCCATCCCGAAAAGCGATCCTCTCGTTGGCTTCATTTGGAGATTCTGGATGGCAGCATCTTCGGACTATCCGCCTGCCTGCTCCTTTGGATACCCATGGGTCCGGCCCTATCGCAGATCGAGGTATGGTCAGGCGTACATCGGTGGGCGCCCCTGCTCCTCTTCATCTTCACGTCCACCTCCGTCGGCATCGGCTTCCACGGCATCCTCCGGCAGCGCTCTTTCTTCGGCCCTCACGGGGCCTACACCCTTGCGCTCGCCGTCTACTTGCTGGCCCTCCTCTGGCTGTTATTTGCGGGTCTCCGCGGACCGATTCCTCTCGACCACCCGGGTCATTTCTGTGGCCAGATCGCCATCCTCCTCGTGTGCGCCGGCATTCATCTGCCGATCCAAGCGCCCGCCCCTCGCGAGCTCACCCGTCTCATCCACGCGCTGCCCTACTTTCCCGCCACGCTGGCTTTCCTCGGCTTTCTCCTGGGAGCGCTTCGGACCGACTCCGCAGGGCGCCCCGTGGTGCTCATGCTGGTAGCCCTGCTCTCTCTCGCCGTACTCGCTCGCCAGGGCTACGCCCTCCTCCAGCTGCGGAGCCTCAACGACCTCCTCGAAGCACGAGTGGCTGCCAGCACCCGCCAATTCACCCAACGAGAATCTCTGGTGCTGCGAACTCAGGGCTTGAACCTCCTTGCAACCATAGGCGCCGGCATGGCGCAGGAGCTGGACCAGCTCTTGCGCAAAGCCCTTCAACAGGCCGAGAGCATGAAAGCATCAGCGCACTCCGCACCCACTAGTCGGGCCCTCGACCCCGCGCTGCTCTTGAACACCCTCCAGAAGGCCAGTCAGCTCACGTCTCGCCTCATGAGCGCGGGCCGCCAAGACCCCTTGGAGGCTAGTTTAGAACTCGGCACCCATGTACGAAGCATGGAAGGCATGCTTCGCACCCTGATCCCTTCCGGCATCACGCTCAATATGGAAATCGCCGCAGGGCGATTTTCCGTGGACTGCACTGCGAGCCAAATCGATCAACTCATCCTCAATCTCGTGTCCAATGCCAAGGACGCCATGCCTGAGGGCGGGAACATCCGCATCCGCCTGCACAACGCCCTCGGCGCGATCAACGAGCAGGGCGTGGCGATCTCTGTGGAAGATACGGGCAGCGGCATCCCCGATTCCCTACTCACGAGGATCTTCGACCCCTTCTTCACGACCAAAGCTCCAGGCAAAGGTACGGGACTGGGTCTGGGCTCAGTGAAAGCGGTAGTGGAGGGGCTCGGCGGGCGCCTCCATCTCCGCACTGCTGTGGGCGAGGGCACCTGTTTCACCTTGTGGATCCCGCAGACCCGCACCTGAGGCCGCGCGTGGCAGCATAGGCCATGCGCCTTCTTCAGCCCTCGGATCACGTCGACATGCCCTGGAAGGATGGCTCGGGCCTCACGACGCAGCTCTTCATCAGCCCGAAGGGCGCCAGCCTTGCGACCGGATTCGATTGGAGGCTGAGCATGGCGAAGGTCGGCGCTGGAGGCCCCTTCTCACGCTTCGAGGGCTACGATCGGCACCTCCTTCTGCTGGAAGGCGAGGGCATGAGGCTCCATCTGCCGGAGGGCGAACACCTCATGAATCGGAAGCTGCTCCCCTTTTCCTTTCCTGGGGAATGGGCCATTACTGCGGAGTTGCTGAACGGCCCCTGCAGAGACTTCAATCTCATCGCCCGACGCGCCGCCTGGCGCAGCGAATTGCGATACCTCGAGGTCACGACAACTCCAACCTCTCTGCCCGCGGCGCCCATGAGGGCCCTCCATGCGCTCACAGCGATGCGGGTCGATCACCTGGCCCTTGAGGCAGGCGACACCCTGATCTTGGACGCCGAGGACGATCCCACTTTGCAGATCACAGGCCAACCCCGTTCCGCGGCATTATTGGCCCTACTTCATTCCTCCCGCTGATCCCTACCCCATTGCCCCCGCCGCCCACCCCACCCTGC
>JACXTT010002578.1_pt1 | contig 28575 bp, 15 predicted proteins | sample 9270951 | NCBI WGS metagenome assembly JACXTT01 (sample SAMN15532306, study PRJNA645909) | rock metagenome | isolation source: weathered quartz diorite | place: Puerto Rico | collected 2017-06-21 | reverse complement strand
CTCGCGCTGCGCCCCGAGCACACGGGGGCACTCGCCAATCTCGGCTATCTGCAAGAGCTCATGGGACAAGACGGCGAGGCGGCTGAAACGCTCGCGCGGGCGGCGGCCGCCCGCCCCGGCGACGCAGACGCGCGGGTCCACCTCGCGCGCGTGCTCCTGCGCCTCGGTCGGCGGGGCGAAGCCATCCCGCCGCTCGAAGAGGCGCTGCGCCTTCGCCCGAGCGATGCCGAGGCATCGACTCTTCTCAACCAGGCGCGAAGCTTCTTGCCCCCCGCGGGTGTGAGGTATCCTCCCGCGCCCCTCCCCGCGGGCAAGGCCGAGGAGAAGCCGCATTGAGCGAGACCGGCTACAACCGAACGTTGGGCGGCATCCGGCTGGTCGCGACCTTCGGGTTCGTCCTCGCGCTGGTTCTACTCGCCAAGCCTCGCCCGCTGGAAGTCGCGCTCGGCTTCGTCATCGCGGGAGCCGGCGAGGTCGTTCGCTTCTGGGCGGCCGGCCACCTGCTCAAGACCAAGGAGCTGATCACCTCGGGCCCGTACCGGTACACGCGCAACCCGCTCTACCTGGGCCGGCTGCTGATCCTCACCGGATTGTGCGCGATGTGCCGCCTGCCCTACTACGCCAATTGGGGCCTGCTCGCCGTGGGGTACGCCGTCTTCTTCTTCTACTACCTGCCCAGAAAGGAGCGCGTCGAGCCGGCCCGGCTCCGTGCCGTCCATGGCGAGGCGTACGAGCGGTACTTCAACGCGGTTCCGGCGCTCCTCCCGACGCTCAAGCCTTACGCGTCGGGGTCCAACCTGGGGTGGTCGTCGGACCGCATGCTCCGGAACCGCGAGGTGTGGATGCTCGTCGGGCTGATCGCGATCACGCTGTTCCTGCTCTGGCGGTCCCACGAGCTGCCGCTCACCCCCTACGTCGCGCCCAAGCCGGTCAGCGGCTCGTGAAGACGTAGATCGAGCCGCGCCCCACGCGCCCGGAGGCCGCGGGCACGGCGTCTCCGATCACCCGGCGGGCATTGGCGAGCTGGGTCGCCTCGACGAGCAGCACGAGCCGTGTGGGACCGTTCCAAGCCTCCCTCAGCGCACCTTCCCCCGCGAGGTTCGCGATGGGCATTCCCAGGTAATAGCGATACTCGGCGCGCCAGCTCCAGAACGAGAACGACGCCACCTCGTCCCCCGGCCGGACGAGTCCCGCCACCTGGGCGCAAAAGGGCCGCGCCGACTTGTAGACGTTGAGCGCTGGGAGCGTCACCCCCGCCGCCGCGAGATAGAACGCGAGCGCTGCGAGGCCGAGGGTGAGCGGAACGACGGGGCGGGTTCTTTGCCTTAGGAGATCGAGCGCGATCAGCCCGCCGGCGGCCGACGCCACGAGACCGAGGAAGGCGACCGGCAGCGCCGTCGGCTTGTCGAGCCGCACGAGGGCGCCGACGAGCACGAACGCACCTCCGGCGATCAACACGCCGGTGAGGAAGGCGGTGATCACGCCGAACCACCGTTTTCTCGCGGCATCCAGTCGTCCCGTCAGGAAGGCGAGCGCCGCCTCGGCGGCGAGAACGGCGACGGCGGGGGCGATCGGCAGCAGATAAGGGCTTCGCTTCGATCGAGAGAACGAGAAGAACCCGACCACCGCTGCGATCCAGATCCACGCCAGCCAGGCCAGGCGGCTCTCGTCGGGGCGCTCACGCTTCTGGCCGAGCGTCAGCGGAACGAGGAGCGCCCACGGCGCCATGTCGACCCAGAAATAGCCGAGGTAATACCACCATGGCGCCTCGTGATCCCACGGGCTGATGAACCGCTGGACGTTTTGCCGGAGCAGGACCTCGCCCAACACGTCCGTTCGGCCGGCGTGGAGAAGCATCAGGTACCACGGGGAGGAGACGGCGAGGCACGCAAGAGCGCCGGCTGCGGCTTCGCGACGTAGAAGCCCGCGCGCACGGCCGGTGACGGCGGCGTATCCCGCGATCGTCAATCCGGGACAGAGCCATCCTACGGGCCCTTTCGCGGCGAACCCGAGCCCCGCGCACGCCCCCGCGATCATGAAGCCGGACCATGCGGGTGCTCCGTGATCGAGCACTCGCGTCGCCATCGCGACGCACCAGACGGTGGCGGCCGTCACGAGGATGTCCATCTGCACGAACCGCGCGTTCCAGAAGACGCCGAACAGCGTGGCGCAGCAGGCCGCCGAGGCGAGCGCTCTCGCCCGCCCCGCGTACGGCGCGACCAGGACGTACGCTCCGAGCACCGTCGCGATCCCGGCCGCGAACGACGGGAGGCGGAGGCTGAGCTCCGACACGCCGCCGAGAAGCTTGGACGCGGAAAGCGCCAGCCAGTAGAAGAGGATCGGCTTCTCGGCGAAGACGACCCCGTTGACCCAAGGCAGAAGCCAGTCGCCGCGCTGCGCCATCTCGGCGACGGCCTCGCCGTAGATCGGCTCGTTCGGATTCCAGAGGTCGCGCGCGCCGAGGCGAAGGCCGAAGAGGACCGCGCAGCCGAGCGTGAGGAGAGCGAGATCGCGACGGGACGCGCTCACCTACGTGTCTTGCATCTGGAGTGCGTGGAACCGGGCGTAGAGCCCGTCGCGCTCGAGGAGCTCTCGATGGGTGCCGGTCTCGACGACGCGCCCTCGCTCCAGAACCAGGATCCGGTCGGCGCGCCGGACGGTCGAGAGGCGATGCGCGATGACCAGGCTCGTCCGGTTGGCCATCAGCGCTTCGAGAGCCTCCTGGACGAGCTTCTCCGATTCCGAATCGAGCGCGGAGGTCGCCTCGTCGAGAATCAGGATCGGCGGATCCTTGAGGAGCGCCCGCGCGATCGTCAGCCGTTGCCGCTGTCCCACCGACAGCCTCGCCCCGCGCTCGCCAACGATCGTCTCGTACTTCTCGGGGAGGCTCTCGATGAACTCGTGCGCGTGGGCCGACTTGGCGGCCTCGACGATCCGCTCCATCGGCACGTCGGATCGGCCGTAGGCGATGTTGTTCTTGACCGTGTCGTTGAAGAGCACGGTCTCCTGCGTGACCAGGCCGATCTGCCGGCGAAGGGAATCGAGCGTGACCGACCGCAGCTCCTGCCCGTCGAACAGGATGCGGCCGGCGTTGGGATCGTAGAAACGAGGCAGAAGGTTGGCGAGCGTCGTCTTCCCCGAGCCCGACGCCCCGACGAGAGCGACCGTCTCCCCGCGTCGGATCGTCACGTCGATTCCGTCCAGGATCTTGTCGTCGTCGTAGGCGAAATCCACGTGGTCGAACCGGATCTCGCGCTCGAAGGGAGGGAGGGGGAACGCTCCGGGGCGATCCTGGATCTCGCGCTCGCGGTCCATCATGGAGAAGACGCGCCTCGCCGCAGCGATCGCCTGCTGGACTTCGACGTTGATCGTGTTCATGCGCCGGAGCGACATGAAGAAGTAGGCCAAGCTGGCGACGATCACGAGCACGTCGCCCCCGGTGATCCGTCCCTTGGCGACTTGCCGGCCGGCGTAAGAGAAGAGGAGCGCGCCCGCGATCGCGCCGAACAGCTCCATCATCGCCGGCGCCAAGGAGAGCGCGCGAGCCGCTTTGAGATCCGCGGCGAGCATCCGATCGAGGGCTGCCCGGAACCGGCCGATCTCGAACCGCTCCATCCCGAACCCCTGCACGACCTTCGCACCGGCGATCGTCTCGGCCAGGAGGCTCGCCGTCTCCGCTTGCTGCTCCTGCGATCGCGTCGAGGCCTTCCTCAGGCGTTTCGACAGCTTGACCATGGGGTAGGCGAGGAGCGGGAGGCCGATCATCGCGACCAGCGAGAGCTTCCAATCCCGGTAGAAGGCGAGCGCGAGCCAGAGGGGCATCCCGAGGCCGACGCGGATGAAGTCGGCGAAGACGTCCGTGCACACTTTCTGGAGGCGCGCCACGTCGGCGACGATCCGCGAGAGGATCGTTCCCGTGGGGTGGGCCTGGAAGAACCGGAGCGACTGGTACGAGATCGCCTCGTGAAGATCCGCCCGGATGTCGCGGATGACCGACGTTCCCGCGCGCATGACGAAATACTGACCGAAGTAGAGACAGATCGAGCGCAGGAGGAAGATCGCGATCAGCAGGAGCGGCACCTCGAGGTAGGCGCGATCCTTGGCCCAGGAGAGGAGCGCCGTCGTCGGGATCGCCTTCCGGAGATCGTCCAGGATCGGAATCGTGCCGTGCTTCGGCGAAGCGCCCGTCGGAGCGCCGGCCCCTCCGATGTGGAAGACCTCGTTGGCCAAGGGATTGAGCGTCGCGATCACGGCCGAGAGCAGGAGGGCGGCGAGGCCGAGCATGACGAAGGCCGCGACCAGGCGCCCGAGGTGCGGCCGCATGTACCTGAAAAGGCGGCGGATCTCGCTCATCGCGGACGATGTTACCCCACGCGGCTCTCCGGTTTGACCCGCCGGCCGCGCTGCCTAGATTCGTAGGCAGGGGGTCGTGCGCCCGTGGCCATGCGTTACGTCATCGTCTCGGAGAACGCCAAGTCGCGGGACGCCCTCGCGCGGGCGGTGCGTGAGCGAGGGGGAAAGCCGACCCTCGCGGGGAGCATCGACGAGGCGCAGCAGGTCTTGGAGACGGTCCCGGCCGACGTCGTGCTGCTCGAGACGCGGCGAGTCGACGTCCGCGCGAAGCGCCTCGCGGAGCGCCTCGAGGAGAGCCGGCCCGGCTGCCGGGTCGTTCTCCTCTCGAGCTACGCCGCGGTGCGCCACTCTCCGGACCTCCTTCAGTTCGACGTCAGCGACTTCCTCGTCGGGGCCGATGCGCTCATCGCAGGTCTCGATCCCGAGAGTGACACGGCGTCGGCGGCGATCGCCGACGAGGCGGACCGCGGGTTCGACGCCCTGGTGCAGACGGTCGACGTGCTGGTCGGCTTGCTCGAGCTGGGCGACCCGCACTTCCGTGGCTCGTCCCATCGCGTGACGCGCCTGGTGCTCGAGGTGGCCGAAGATCTGGGACTGAGCCGCGAGATGGTCCAGGAGGTCGTGCTGGCGAGCCTGCTGAAAGATATCGGCAAGGCGGCCGTCGACCCCGTGCTCTCGCCGTCCGACGAGGACCCGGGAGAGCGCCGGAAGGAAGCGATGAAGGAGCACGCGCCCGCCAGCGCGCGCCTTCTGGAGCACATCACGTATCCGTGGAGCGTGCTGCCGGTGATCCGCCACCATCACGAGCGGTACGACGGGCGCGGCTATCCCGACGGCCTCAAGGGGCGCGAGATCCCACTCGGCGCCCGGATCGTCGCCGTCGTCGACGCTTACGTGGCGATGTGCTCGGACCGTCCGCACCGCCCGCCGCTCCCCCCTGATGCCGCCGTCGACGAACTGGAGCGTCAAGCCGGCCAGCAGTTCGACCCCGAGGTCGTCGAGGCGCTGATCCGCGTCCTCGAGAAAGCGCCCGTCGTCATCGGCCGAGGGGACACGCCCAGGGTGCTGGTGTGCGATCCGGACGCGGAATTCGGGAAGCTCCTCGAGATGCGGCTCGTCAACGATGGGTATGACGTCCGCTGCGTGACCAAGGTCGACGAGGCGCTCGAGGCGATCGGATCGGCGCCTCCCGAGCTCGTGCTCGCCGCCGTGGAAGGGGACGCCGCCGACGCGTTTCACCTGCTCCGCGAGCTGCGCAAGAACGCGAGGCTCCAGCACGTTCCGGTCGCTTTCATGGCCCGTAAGGAGAGCCGCCTCCTGAAGATTCGTGCGCTCCGCTTGGGCGTCGACGACTTCCTCATCAAGGAAGCCGACCTCGAGCTGCTCCTGGCTCGGATCCAGAACATTCTCGCCCGCGAGTCGGCTCGCCGCGGCGGCGGGCTGAAGCGCGCGAAGCGCGGGATCATCGGCCAGCTCGACCACATGAGCTTGCCCGACATCGTGCAGACGCTGAACATCGGAATGAAGACCGCGCTCGTTGCGATCGAGAGCGGCAACGTGACCGGCCGCATATGGTTTCGCGACGGTGCTGTCGTCCACGCCAAGTGCGGCGAGCTGCACGGCGAGGCCGCGTTTCACGCGATGGTGCGTTGGAAGACCGGCGAGTTCACCATCGAGCACGGCGTCAAGAGCCGCCGCACCACCATCGACTCGGACCCCATGTTCCTGGTGATGGAATCGATGCGCTTGATGGACGAAGCCAGCGCGAGCTAAAAAGCGGACAGGCCCCGTTTCCGTTTTCCGTCGGACTAACCGCGCATCATCGGAGGACAAGACGGAAACGGGGCCTGTCCCCTTTTTTGGGGTGTCCCCTATGCCAACTCCGATCCCCTGAAGAACCAGGAGAGCTCGAAGGCGGCGGTCGCCTCGGCGTCCGAGCCGTGAACGACGTTTTTCTCGATGTTCGCGGCGTAGAGCTTGCGGATCGTTCCGGCGGCGGCCTTCGCGGGATCCGTTGCGCCCATGACCTCGCGCCACCGAGCGATCGCGTCATCGCGCTCGAGGCACATGAGGATCGCGGGGCCGGATGTCATGAACGCGACGAGGTCCGAGAAGAACGGGCGCTCATTGTGCACGGCGTAGAACCCCTCGGCCTCGGCGCGGGTCAGCCGATGGAGCCTCATCGCGACGATCCGGAAACCCTCCTTCTCGATGCGGGCGATCACCTGCCCGGCGACGCCCTTCTGGACGCCATCCGGCTTCACGATCGCCAGCGTGCGCTGCACCATGATCACTCCTCAGCGCGCCAGCGCGCGCTTCATCGTCTCGCCGATCGCGGCGGGCGTCTCCACGACGTGAATCCCCGCGTTCTCGAGCGCCTTCATCTTTTCCGCCGCCGTCCCCTTGCCGCCCGAGATGATCGCCCCGGCGTGTCCCATCCGCCGTCCCGGCGGCGCCGTCTGACCGGCAATGAACGAGACGACCGGCTTCGTCACGCTCGTCTTGACGAACGCCGCGGCGTCCTCTTCGGCGGACCCACCGATCTCGCCGATCATGACGATCGCGTCGGTGTCCGGGTCGTTCTGGAAGAGCGCGAGGCAGTCGATGAAATTCGTCCCGTTGATCGGGTCGCCGCCGATGCCGATGCAGGTCGACTGGCCGATCTCGAGGCGGGTGAGCTGGTCGACCGCCTCGTACGTCAGCGTTCCCGAGCGCGAGACGACGGCGACGCGCCCGGGGCGGTGAATCCTCCCGGGCATGATCCCGATCTTGCACTGCCCCGGCGTGATGATCCCGGGACAATTGGGGCCGATCAGCCTCACCTTGGGCCTGGTCTTCAGCTCGGCCATGACGCGCATCATGTCGAGCGCGGGGATCCCCTCCGTGATCGCGACGATCAGCGGCACCCAGGCCGCCGCCGCTTCCAGGATCGCGTCGGCGGCGAAGGGCGGCGGGACGAAGATCACGCTCGCGTCCGCCCCGGTTGCGGCGACCGCTGCCTCGACGGTGTCGAAGACGGGAATCCCGTCGTGCTTCTGCCCGCCCTTGCCGGGCGTCACCCCGGCGACGACGTTCGTGCCGTAGGCGACCGACTGCGCCGTGTGGAAGGCCCCCTCGCGGCCGGTGATCCCCTGCACGAGAAGGCGCGTCGACGAGCCGACCAGCACCGCCACCGCCTACCTCCCCGCCGCGGCGGCGACGACCTTTTCGGCCGCGTCGCGCATCCCGTCGGCGACCCGGAACGCGAGACCCGAGTTCTTCAAGATCTCCCGCCCCTGCTCGACGTTGGTCCCCTCCAGCCGTACGACGATCGGCACCTTGGCGCCCACGTCCCGCGCCGCGGAGACGACCCCTAGGGCGACGACGTCGCACCGCATGATCCCGCCGAAGATGTTGATCAAGACCGCCTTGACGTTCGGATCGGCGAGTAGGATTCGGAACGCGTTCGTCACCATCTCCTTGGTCGCGCCCCCGCCGACGTCGAGGAAGTTGGCCGGCGCGCCGCCATGGTGCTTGATGATGTCCATTGTCCCCATGGCGAGGCCGGCTCCGTTGACCATGCAGGCGATGTTCCCGTCGAGCTTGATGTAGTTGAGCCCATACTTCGACGCCTCGACCTCGAGCGGGTCCTCTTCCGTCAGGTCGCGCAGCTCGCGGATGTCGGGGTGCCGGTAGAGCGCGTTGTCGTCGAAGCCGACCTTGGCGTCGAGCGCGAGGATGCGTCCGTCGGACGTACGCACGAGCGGGTTGATCTCGACCATCGACGCGTCGGTCCCGAGGAAGGCCGCGTGCAACGCGCCGCACAGCTTCGAGAACTCCCCGGCCTCCGCCGGGGCGAACTTGAGGGCAAAAGCCAGCTTGCGCCCCATCCAAGGCTGGAATCCGGTGATCGGGCCGACGGTCAGCTTGTGGATCGCCTCGGGGTGGGCCGCGGCGACCTCTTCGATCTCGGTTCCGCCTTCGGGCGAGGCGATGAACACCGGCGCCTGAACGCCGCGGTCGAGCACGAGCGCCAGGTAGTATTCCGCGGCGAACGACATTCCTTCCTCGACCAGCACGCGCCGCACCTCGCGCCCTTCGGGACCGCTCTGCTTCGTGACCAGCACGTTGCCGAGCATCGAGCCGGCGACGCTTCCCGCTTTCGCGGCGTCCGTGACGATCACGCCGCCGAGCGAGGTCCCGACGAACCGCCCCTTGCCGCGCCCTCCGGCATGGATCTGCGCCTTGACCACGACCTTCGGCGTCCCGAGGCGGGTGGCGATCGTCTGGGCCTCCTCGACTGAGGTCGCGACGCCTCCGCCGGGCACCGGGACGCCGAAGCGTTCGAGCACGGCCTTCGCCTGGTACTCGTGGATCTTCAAGGAGCCCTCCCGCGCCGAGTTTCGCCGAAGCGGCCGAGGATTATAGCGGCTCCTCCCAAAGCTTCCGGGGCGGGAGCAGGGTGAAGCTAAGGCGGTGGATCGCGCAGGGCCCGAGCTTGCGGATCGCCTCGCGATGCGCCGCCGTGCCGTACCCCTTGTGGTCGGCGAATCCGTAGCCCGGGTACTCCTCGTCGTACCGCCGCATCAGCGCATCGCGCGTCGTCTTGGCGACGATCGACGCGGCGGCGATCGCGTGGCAGCGGGCATCCCCCTTGACGATCGCCTCCTGCGGCAGGTCGCAGCCGGGGATGCGCCGCGCATCGACCAGCACGTGCTGCGGCCGGATCGGAAGACCGTCGAGCGCGCGCCCCATCGCTGCGAGCGTCGCCCGGTAGACGTTGATCTTGTCGATCTCCTGAGGATCGACGATCGCGACTGCGACGGCGAGCGCCGCCTCGCGGATGGAGAGCACGAGATCCGCCCGTCGCTCGGGGGTCAGGGTCTTCGAGTCGTCGACCCCCGGAATGCCCGGCCCCGGCCCGAAGATCACCGCGGCGGCCACGACTGGCCCCGCGAGCGGCCCCACCCCGGCCTCGTCGACGCCGGCGATCCGCTCCACGCCGGCCGCCCACAGCGCTCGCTCGCGTGCCAGAAGGGTATCGAGCCGCCGGGCCCGCCTCGCGTCCCCGGCCCGAGTCATGCTCCCTCCAGCCGGGCGAGGATCGCCGCGACGTCGACGCCCGCGTGCGCCGGCGCGTACGGAGCGATGTTTCGCCGCGCGCGCGCCCCGACGCTCGCGGCCCCTTCGGCGTTTCCGGTGCTCTTGTGGTGCAGGGCGACCGCCGCCTGGATCAGCCCCCGATAGAACTCACGGTCCGGGCCTCGATAGACGACCCAGTACGCTTCGAGGATCTCATGGGCGTCGAAGTAGGAGCCGGCGTCGAGGGCGGACAGGAACGCGGAAAGCGCGGCGTCTCGGGAGACTCGCTCCGGTCCTGTCACCGGGCCATTCTAGCCAAGCGGGACACGAGCTTGAGTAGAATAGAAGGCTATGCACAAGCTTGTTCTCCTGCGGCACGGTCAGAGCACCTGGAACCTCGAAAACCGCTTCACCGGCTGGACCGACGTCGACCTCAGCCCGCAGGGGCACGCGGAAGCCCACGCGGCCGCCCAGGCCCTCCGGGCCGGCGGCTTCACCTTCGATCTTGCCTTCACCTCCGTCCTGAAACGCGCGATCCGGACGCTCTGGATCGTCGTCGACGACATGGACCTGATGTGGGTGCCCGTCCATCGAGATTGGCGCCTGAATGAGCGGCACTACGGTGCGCTCCAGGGGCTCGACAAAGCGGAGACCGCAGCCCAGTACGGTGAGGAGCAGGTCAAGATCTGGAGGAGGAGCTACGCCACGCCGCCGCCTCCCCTGACCAAGGACGATCCCCGTCATCCGGGGCGCGATCCGCGCTACGCCGGGATGCCCGACTCCTACTTGCCACTGACCGAATCGCTGGCGGACACCGTCAAGCGTTTCCTCCCGGCATGGCACAAGACGATCGCGCCGGCGGTGTCCACCGGGCGGAGGGTGATCGTCGCCGCTCACGGGAACTCGCTCCGCGCGCTGGTGAAGTACCTCGACGACATCGGAGACGAGGCGATCGTCGAGCTGAACATCCCGACCGGGATTCCCCTGGTTTACGAGCTGGACCGCAAGCTGAGGCCGATCCGGCACTACTATCTGGGAGACGAGAACGCCGTGAAGCTTGCCGCCGAGGCGGTCGCCGCTCAAGGCCGCAAGACTTCGTAAGGAGAGATCCATGACGTTCGTGATCACCGAGCCTTGCATCGGCACCAAGGACACCGCGTGCGTCGACGTGTGTCCGGTCGACTGTATCCACCCGACCAAGAAGGAGGACGCCTTCGAGACGGCGGAGATGCTCTACATCGACCCCGCCGAGTGCATCGACTGCGGGGCCTGCGAGCCGGCCTGTCCGGTGGAGGCGATCTTCGAGGAGGCCGCCGTCCCGGAGAAGTGGAAGAGCTACACCGAGAAGAACGCGGCCTACTTCAAGAAGTGACTTGATGCGCCCGCAGCAGGGAAGGCGCGTCGTCGTCACGGGCCTGGGAGCGGTGTCCCCGAACGGCGTCGGCTGCGAGGCGTTCTGGCGCGCCACCCGCGCGGGGAAGAGCGGCGTCAAGCCGATCGAGGCGTTCGACGTCTCGCACCTTCCGACCCGAATCGCCGGGATCGTCGACGCGTTCGACCCATCGTCCGTCATGTCGGCGAACGACCTGAAGCACGTCCCCCGCGTCGTGCCTCTGGCGCTCGCTGCCTCTCTCGAAGCCGCCGCGGACGCCGGATTGAACCCCCCGGAGCTCCCGGTCGACGAGAGGCGGCGATTCGCGGTCGTCATCGGCTCGGGAGGGGCGGGCCTCGAGTTCATCGAGCGTCAATTCCGGCAGTACTACCTCGACGATCCGAAGGGGGTGAGCCTTTACACGATCCCCTCCTCGACCCCCGGCTCCCTCTCGTCCGAGCTGTCGATGAAGTTCGCCCTGCGCGGGGCCTCCCACGTGATCTCCACCGGGTGCACCTCCTCCACCGACGCGATCGGGCACGCACTCTCGCTCATCCGCTACGGCCGCGCCGACCGAGCGCTGGTGGGCGGGTCGGACTCCCCGATCGGCCCCGGGATCGTCACCGGCTTCTGCCTCATGAAGATCATGTCCACCGGGTGGAACGACGAGCCGGAGCGCGCCTCGCGCCCGTTCTCGAAGGATCGTGACGGATTCGTTCTCGCGGAGGGGTCGTGGATGCTGGTGCTCGAGGAGCGCGACCTGGCGCTCGCCCGCGGCGCCCGCATCTACGCGGAGGTGCTGGGGTACGGAGCGTCCTGCGAGGCGTTTCACCGGGTCCGGCTCGACGAGAACGGCGAGGAGCCGGCCCGCGCGATGCATCTCGCCCTCGAAGACGCCGGCATCGGCCCGGACGACGTCGATTACCTCGCGCTCCACGGCACGTCGACGCAGTTGAACGACCGGATCGAGACGCGCGCGGTGAAGAGGGTGTTCGGGAAGCGCTCCGGCGAGATTCCGGCCTCGAGCCTCAAGTCGATGATCGGCCATCCTCAGGGTGCGTGCGGCGCCGCCAGCGTGGTCGCGGCGCTCCTCGCGATGCGCGACTCCTGGCTCCCGCCGACGATCAATCGCGACCTCCCCGACCCGGAATGCGATCTCGACGTCGTGCCGAACGCCGGCCGCGAGAGGAGGATCGACACGGTGCTCGGAAACTGCATCGGCTTCGGCTCGAAGAACGCGGCCGTCGTCCTCGGGCGGCACGCCGTCTAGCGGTCGGCATGCGCTCTCCTCTCATCCCCGCGCGCCGCCTCGACCCGGAGTGGATGGACCGCGCCGACAATCTTCCCGCGGCGCTGACCTTGGCTCTCGAGGACATTCGATCGGTCAACAGGCTCCTCGGCGGATCGAAGATCGTCGTCGAGGCGCTCCAGCCGTTCTTCGCCGAAGGGAGCGGCGAGGAGCCGCTGTCGATCCTGGACGTTGGAACCGGGGCTGCGGACATCCCGGTGGCCGTGGTCGACGCGGCGCGAGCGCTCGGCCGCCGCGTCCGGGTCGTCGCGGTCGATCGCGACCCTGTGACGGTTGCTCACGCGCGGCGCGCGGTCGCGGGCGTCCAGGAGATCGCGGTCGCGCGGGCCGAGGCGGGGAGGCTTCCGTTCCCGGCGGCCTCGTTCGACGTCGTGATCGCCTCGATGTTCCTCCATCACTTCGGGCACCGCGAAGCGGTCGGGCTCCTCGAGGGGTTCAGGCGACTCGCCCGCCGCGCGGTCCTCGTCAACGACCTGCGCCGCCACCTCGTCCCGTGGGCGTTCATCGGCCTCGCGGCGCGAGCGAGCGCGCGCAGCCCGATGTTCGTCCACGACGCGCCTCTCTCGGTGCTCCGCGGATTCACCGAGGACGAGCTGCTCGCGATGGGGCGGGAAGCGGGGGACACCGGCGCCGCCGTCTCCCGCCGCTTCCCCTACCGGCTCCTTCTGACACTCGCGGGCGGGAGCGTGCGGGCATGACCCGCGCCGACCTCCTCGTGCTGGGCGGCGGGCCCGCGGGGGCGGCGATGGCGGCGCTCGCGGCGCGCCGCGGCGTCCGGACGCTCATCGTCGAGCGCGATCGGTTCCCGCGCGACAAGGTCTGTGGCGAATTCGTCTCACCCGAGGGATGCGCGGTGCTCGCGCGCCTCGGAGTCCTCGAGTCCGTGCTCTCGAAGGGCGCGATGCCGATCGATTCCTGCCTCCTGGCGGACGGCCGGGGGCGGTCGGTGGAGGCTCCCCTCCCCGACCTCGCGAGCGCCGGGCGCCGGGCGCTCGGGATCTCGCGAAGCGCGCTCGACGAAGCGCTCTTGCGCCGCGCTGCGGTCGAGGGCGCCGAGGTGCGCGAGTCGACGACGGCTGTGAGGCCGCTCCTCGAAGGCGACCGTGTCGTCGGGGTCGTTGCCCGTCCGTCCGACGCCTCAGGCCCCGAGGAAGAGATCCGCGCGGGTCTCGTCGTGGCCGCCGACGGCCGGCGGTCGATGCTGCAGCGCGCCCTGCTCCCCGGCATCGGCGACCCGACGTCTACATCGCCCTCATCCTGGTTCGGCTTCAAGGCCCACTTTCCCGACCGAACGCGTGGGTTTTCCAGGCGGATCGAGCTGTTCGTCTTCGACGGGGGCTATGCGGGGCTTGGACCGGTTGAGGGGGATCGACTCGACCTCGCGCTCATCGCACGCGTGGAGGCGCTCAGAGCGTCTGGCAGCTCACCCCAACGTCTCTTCGAAGAGCGGATGCTCCGGAACCCGCTCCTGGCGCAGCGCCTGGGCGGCGGTCCTCCGTGCTCGCCGTGGAAGACGATCGGTCCGCTCCGCTTCAACGTCCGCCACCCTGCGGCGTCGGGGGCGATCTTCGTCGGCGACGCGGCGGGGACGATCGATCCGTTCAGCGGAGAGGGGATCTCGAACGCGCTGTCGGCCGCGGAGCTGGCCGTTCCGTTCGTGATGGAGGCGCTGGCATCGGGCGGCCTCACCGGGGCGCAGGCTTCCGCGTGGAAGGCCGCGTGGCGCCGTGCCTTCGCCCCTGTGACACGGCGTGCCCGCGTGCTGGGAAGCCTCTTCCGCCACCCCAAGCCGGCGTTCCTCGCGATGAGCCTGCTGCGCCTTCCCCATGGGGCGCGCCTGCTTCCGCCGCTCGTCGCCGCGACCCGGACCGGCGCCCCATGAGCGGCGGGGTCGCCATCCGCCGCGCCTCGGCCTCGGACGTGCCTCTGATCCTCTCGTTGATTCACGAGCTGGCTCGTTACGAGAAGCTCGAGCACGAGGTGGTCGCCACCGAGGAGGGGCTCCATGAGTCCCTGTTCGGCTCGGAGCCCCGAGCGGAAGTCCTGATCGCGGAGACCGGCGGCGCCGCCGCCGGCTTCGCCCTCTTCTTCCACAACTACTCGACCTTCCTCGGACGCCCTGGGATCTACCTCGAGGATCTCTTCGTCCGCCCCGAGGCGCGCAAGCGCGGCATCGGCCACGCCCTGCTTCGAAAGCTCGCTGCCATCGCACTCGAGCGCCGCTGCGGGCGGCTCGAGTGGGCGGTGCTCGATTGGAACGCCGACGCCATCGCGTTCTACCGCCGCCTGGGCGCGGTAACGATGCACGATTGGACGATTTTTCGCGTGAGCGGAGAGGCGCTGCGCGAGATGTCCCGATGAGAGAAAAGCCGGAGCGGCTGGGAGCCGCTCCGGCTTCATTCTAGTTCACGTTGCCCACCCGACGAGCCGGTCAGGGCTCGCAGGCGTCTCCGATTCCGTTGCTGTTGGAATCGGTCTGATCGGGGTTGTAGACGTTCGGACAGTTGTCCGCGCCGTTCGCGATCCCGTCGCCGTCGATGTCGGTGTCGCAGGCATCGCCGACGCCGTCGTGGTCGATGTCCGACTGCGACGGGTTGTAGATCCCGATGCAGTTGTCGCAGGCATCGCCGTGCTTGTCGCCGTCGACGTCCGACTGCGAGGGGTTGTAGGCCGTCGGGCAGTTGTCGATCGTGTCCTCGACCCCGTCGCCGTCGGAATCAGGCGGAGGTGCCGGGCAAGCGGACACGTTCGGGATCGGCCCTGCGGTCCCGACGCCGAGCACCGACTCGGAGCACGGCGGCGTGTCGCGCGAGACCAGGTAGTAGAACAGCCGGCCCACGCTCGGGTTGACGTCGTCGACGACCGACGGGCCGGAGGTCGAGTAGACGAAGCACGAGTGGTTGTAGCTGAACGGCGTGCCGGGCGTGATCTGGCCGCGGTAGACGTTGAACGGTCCGGGCTCGACCTCCGTCCAGCTGAGCGTCAGCTCGTGCGTCGTGTGGTTGTAGAGGGCGGCGAGGTTGTTACCGACCGGATCGGACCCGTTGACGATGTCGGCCGGGCAAGTCGCCGAGGAGCCGGTGCAGTTCTCCGCCGGATCGCACGTCGCCGTCGACGGACGGCACACCGTCGACGAAGAGACGAACTGATCCGCCGGGCACGCTCCCGACACCCCGTCGCACTGCTCGGCGACGTCGCAGATGCCGCCCGAGGGACGGCACTCCGTCCCCGCCGCGACGATGACGTCGGGCGGACACGCGTTGGAGCTCCCGGTGCAGTTCTCGGCGTAGTCGCACGTCCCAACAGCCGGACGGCAAACGACGTCCGAGGCGGCTAGGAGATCGGCCGGGCAGGAAGCCGAAGAGCCCGTGCAAGCCTCCGCGGGATCGCATGCGCCCGTCGAAGGACGGCACTCGGTGCCGGCCGTCACGAAGCTGTCGGCCGGGCACAGACCGCTCGACCCCGTGCAGCTCTCCGCGACGTCGCAGATGCCTGCGGACGGACGGCACTCGGTGCCGCCCGCCACGAAGGTGTCGGCCGGGCAGGCCGCGTTCGAGCCGTCGCAGAACTCGGGGACGTCGCAGGAGCCCGCCGAGGGCCGGCAGACGGCGCCGGCGTTCCCCGCCGTGTTGCTGCAGCCCGTCGACGGGTTGCACGAATCCACCGTGCACGCATTGAAGTCGTTACAGGTCTCGACCGGCACGGCTGCGTGGCAACGCTCCTCGTCGGAGCCGAGGTCGGGCGAGGTGTAGCGCGAGTCGCCGTCGATGTCGCTCGTGACCCCGGCGATCGTGACGCCGTAGTTCTCGACGGTCGACGCGCCCCCACTGACGTCGAGATGGAGATCGGTCGCCGAGACGAACGGCGGCGTGACGTTGAGCGAGGCCGCATCCTTCCCGGTCGCGCTTCTCCAGAGGGCGATGGTGCCCTGATCGGTTCCCGCCGTGCCGAGCCCGCCGGTCTGGCCGACGAACGTGCCGGCGCCGGTCGCATAGAGATCGTTGACGTCCGACGTCAGGTTGGTGAACGACGTGCCGCCGCTCGCGATCGCGTAGCTCTTGCCGGTGCTGGTGCTCGTCTGCGTGTTGGACAGGATGTTGTCGCGCGCGTCGACGAGCGGGTTCCCGCTGTTGATCGCCAGGGCGTACGACGGATAGGTCGCCGCGTTCCGGCTGCCGGTCATGTTGACCGAGTTGAAGTAGACGTGCGTGGTCGACCCGGTGCCGCCGCCGGCCACGATGCCAGCCGAGAAGTCGGACGCCGTGGAGGCCGCCCGAATCCCGCTGATCGAGTTGTTGACGATCTCGGTCGTGCCCGACGTCACGCTGTTGACGACGATGCCGAACGCCGAGTACCCCGTCGCGTGGAGCTGGACGACGCCGTTGATCTTGTTACCGCTCACCGTGGCGTTCGTGACGTCGCTTCCGGTGAAGGTCGTCACGGTGTTGTTCGGAACGACGCCCAACGCGATGCCGAAGGCGGTCGTCGTCGTGCCCGTGGTGCCGTCGTCCTTGAGGATGTTCTCGATGACGTTCGACGTCACCTGGATCCCATTCTCGAAGATCGCCAGGATGCCGCCGTTCACGAGGCCGTTGGGCGACTGGGTGTTCATCACGTTCCGCGTGACGATCGTCCCGGTGTTCTTGCTGACGGCGCTCGCGCCGCCCGAGTAGATGCCGTACTGGCTCTTGCTGATGTTGTTGTTCTGGTAACGGTTGCCGTTGTTGCCGTTTCCGGTGCTGGTGATGCCGATCGTGCTGCTCCCCGATCCGATACCGATGAGCGTTCCGTTGAAGGCGGCGCCGAACGTGTTGCTGCCGACGACGTTCAGGTTCTTGACGGTGTTGTTGGTGGCGCCGTCCGCCCCGTTGCTCTGCAGCCAGACCACCGCCGAGGCGGTGCTGGCGCTCGTGTTGGTGATCGTCAGGTTGTGGTCCGAGCCGCCGGAGAGCGAGCCGTCGATCGTCACGTTGTCCGCGGCGTTGATCGTGATCAAGCTGGTCGCGGAGGACCCCGTGACGGAGGATACCGCCAAGCCGGGCTTCACGGTCACGGTGTAACCGCCGGCGACCGGACCGATCGCATTGGCGCCGGTCTCGCCGATCAGCGCCCCGGCGACGTTGAAGATCACGTTGCACGACGCGCCGAGCTGATTCAGCTTGGCGAACGCGCCTCCGGGCAGGGTCAGCGAAGCGAAATCGCCGCCCGAGCCGACGGTGTACGGTCCGCAGAGCGGGTTCTCGACCGTGATCGTACCGGTGATCTCGTCGTCGGCGGGATACGAATCGCCCGGGTTCTCCGCCTTGGCCTTGATCGTGTACGTCCCGGCGACGAGGAACGTGCTGGTGAACGTCACGTTCGCCGACGCGCCGGGCGCCAGCGACGCGATCGTCTGCACGTCGTTGTAGACCTCGAAGTTGCCGGCGTCGAGAATCCGGTACCGCACGGGCACGCTGGTCTGCGCCGCGGTTCCGCCGTTCGTGAACGAGGCCTGCGGCGAGAAGGGCACGCCGGCCGCCTTCGAGCCACCGCTCACCGGATCGATGAACGCCGTGGCCGCGACGTCGTTCGCCGGCTGAGGCACGCCGTCGAACTCGTCGGCGCCGAGATCCGGAGCGGTGGCGCCGCCGTTGACGGAGCCGGCCGGACCGGGCCTGACGTCTCCGTCGATGTCGACGGTGACGCCAACGGAAGCGCCGTGCGATTCGAGCGCCGTCGGCGTGAGGCCGGTGTTGATGTGGAGGTTGGTCGCCGTCGTGAACGGCGCCGCCGCGGACGACGCCAGTGAGGCGTTGTCGTTGGTCCCGCCCGCCGACAACGTGCTGGTGTATGCCCTGAAGTTGGCGTTCGGCGTCGTCGCGGAGGGGTTGAAGTTGGCCGCCGTGTAGAGACCGGCGTAGGTCGTGGGCCCGGCCGGGACGGCGGTGTAGGTGGTTCCGACGTGGGCGACGCCGTGCACGCCGGCGACGGTGCCGGTGTAGTAGGCGTTGTTGTTCCAGGTCAGGTTCAGGTTGGCCGTGGTGCCCGAGGAGGGCAAAAAGACCGCGACGTGGGCGATCGACGTGGTGCCGCCGGTCGTCGTGTTCGTGAAGATGTTGTTGCGGACGTCGCAGCCGGTGAGCCCGGTCGCGGAGATGCCGAACGCCGCCGACAGGATCGACGAGTTCGCCGTCCCGATGGTCGGACCGAACAGGCTGACGCTGTTGTTGTAGATCTTGTGGCCGGTTCCGGAGGCGACCCGGATGCCGGCGACGCCGAACGTCATCGAGAACGCCGCGCCGCCACTGATGTCCTGGTTGACGTCGGAGACGAAGTTGTTCTTGACGATGTGGTTGTTGCCGCCGGAGAGCGAGATCCCCTGCGCTCCGAACGTCCCGGTCGAGCGGTTGTAGACCTTCGTGATCTTGTTCGAGTCGACCGTCGCCGCGCCTCCCGTCGTGTTGACGAAGACGCCGTCCGGCTGGTTGGACGAGCTGCTGGCGAAGTTCTGGATGTCGCTGATCGTGTTCCCCTTGATCGTGTACGGTCCGCCCGCGTTCAAGGCCGTGATGGCCCGTGCCGGGGCGTTCGTCGCGGTCGGGGCGTTGAGGACGACCGAGGTGATCGCGTTGCCGGAGACGTCGACGATCCCGGAGCCGATGCCGGTGGTCAGCTCGACGCCGGCCATCGACAGCGGCACGAACGACAGCACGTTCGTGATGCTGTTGCCGTTGACCTCGACCGCGTTCGCACCCTGGACCACGATCCCCTTCTGGTAGACGGTCGTCGCCGGCGCGGCGTAGGGCGGCGTGCCGCTCTGCGCCCCGGCCGTGCCGATCGTGTTGTTGATGACCGTCACGCCGGTGGAGTTGGCCGCTGCCGTGCCAGCGAACGCGACGGCCCGCGCGGCCTGGTTGATCGCGTTGTTGTCGATCGTGAGGTTGTTGATGGTCGTCCCGGCCGGTGCCGCGGTGCCCAGCGGCGTGGTGGCCGGGAGGGCGACAGGAGCCCCGGTCGCCGACGCGCCGCCGCCTCCTCCGGCGAAGACGCCGAAGCTGACGGCCGTCGAGCCGGTGGTCGAAGTGATCGTGCCGGCGTTGCCGCCGGTGACGTTGCCGTTGAGGATGCAGTTCTTGATCGTGTCGTTGTCGGCGCTGGTGACGCCGGTGGTCGAAACCGCGATGCGGATCGCGGCGTTCGCGGTCACGGTCGCCGCCGCGGTGTTGCTGACGGTCAGGTTCCGGTTGATGCCGAGCGAGTTCGGGTCGTCGCCGTCGATGGTGACGTTGTCGGCGCCGTTCAGCTGGATGACGCCGAACCCGGAGGCCGGGTTGCCGACGATCGAGATGCCGGTGGTCGTCGGGTGGACGGTGACCTGGGTGTAGCTGGCCGATCCGGCACCGGAGGAGTTCAGAGTCGCCGGTGTGGCGGCTTCGTTCGTGCTCGCGCACAGGCCGACATCGATCGATCCGGTGTGAGCGAGGCCGGCGTTGATCGCGCTGAAGGCCGCGCCCACGGTCCCGTAGGCGGTCGAGACGCCGGCGGCGGTTCCGCCGGTCGACAGGACGTTGACGGGTCCTCCGGTGACGTCCGACGGGCAGCTCGGGCCGCTGCCGGTGCAGGCTTCCGACGGGTCGCACGGACCGGTCGAAGGCCGGCAGGTGGTGCCGGACGCCACGAAGACGTCGGCCGGGCAGGATCCGGACGAGCCGGTGCACATCTCGGCGACGTCGCAGGATCCCGCCGAGCCGCGGCAGGTGTACGTCGCGGGCTGGTAGGCGTCGACGCAGGTGTTGCTCGAACCGTCGCAGTGATCGAGCGGGTCGTTGTCGCACAGGCCGCCGTTCGACGAGCCGGTGCAGGTCGTGGTGTTGGAGGCGAAGACGTCGGCCGGGCAGGAGCCCGACGACCCGGTGCACATCTCGGCGACGTCGCACGGGCCCGCCGATCCGCGGCAGGTGTACGTCGCCGGCTGGTAGGCGTCGACGCACGTGTTGCCCGACCCGTCGCAGTGATCGTTCGGGTCGTCATCGCACACGCCGCCGTTCGAGGCGCCGGTGCAGGACGTGGTGCTCGAAGCGAAGCCGTCCGCCGGGCAAGCCCCGGTTAGGCCGGTGCACATCTCGGCGACGTCGCACTGGCCAGCGGACGGACGGCAGGTGGTGCTCGCCGGCTGGTAGACGTCGACGCAGGCGTCGGCCAGACCGCTGCAGTGATCGAAGGCGTCCGCGTCACACGCTCCTCCGTTCGAGAAGCCGGCGCAGCTCGTCGTGATCGGAGCGAAGCCGTCGGCCGGGCAGCTCCCGGACGATCCGGTGCACATCTCGGCGACGTCGCATTGGCCCGTCGACGGACGGCAGGTGGTGGTCGCCGGCTGGTACGCATCGATGCACTCGGTGCTGGTGCCGCTGCAGTGATCGTTCGGGTCGTCGTCGCACACGCCGCCCTGCGATACGCCGATGCAGGGCGTGGCTGACGTTTCGAACCCGTCGGCCGGACACGCTCCGGACGATCCGTCGCAGACCTCCGCGACGTCGCACTGTCCGGCCGCCGCCCGGCATTCGTACCCGGACGCGCGGTAGACGTCGACGCAGGTGTCGGCCGTCCCGGAGCAGTGGTCGGCGGCGTCATCGTCGCAGCCGCCGCTCTGAGACGAGCCGGTGCAGCTCGCGGTGTTCGAAGCGAACAGATCGGGCGGGCAGAAGGCGCTGGTCCCGGTGCAAGATTCGGCGACGTCGCACTGGCCGGTCGCCGGCCGGCACTCGTAGTCAGTCTGGAACTGGTTGGCCGGGCAGCTGCCCGACAAGCCGGTGCAGGTCTCCGCGACGTCGCAGATCCCGGCCGCCGGCCGGCAGACGGTGGAAGACGACAGGAACGCGTCGACGCACGCGTTGCTCGAGCCGGTGCAGTGGTCGAACGCGTCCGCGTCGCAGGCGCCGCCGTTCGAGCTGCCGGTGCAGCCCGTCGAGACGGGGGCGAAGCCGTCGGCCGGGCACGGAGCCGATGTTCCGTCGCAGGTCTCGGCGACGTCGCACTGGCCCGCCGACGGCCGGCAGACGGTCCCGGACGCCTTGGGCGGGTTGAAGCAGCCCGTGGCGCTGTTGCAGAGGTCGTCGGTGCAGCTGTTGCCGTCGACGCAGGCCTCGACGGTCACCGCCGCGTGGCACCTCTCCTCGTCCGACCCGAGGTCGGGCGAGGCGTAGCGGGTATCGCCGTCGATGTCGTTCGTGATTCCGGCGATCGTGACGCCGTAATTCTCGACGGTCGACGCGCCGCCGCTGACGTCGATGTGGAGATCGGTCGCCGAGACGAACGGCGGGTTGACGTTGAGCGATGCGCTGTCCTTGCCCGTCGTCGACTGCCAGGTCGCGAACGTCCGGTCGGTCCCGGCGATACCGAGCCCTCCGGTCTGGCCGAGCGACGAGCTGGCGCCGGTCACGTACAGATCATTGATGTCCGACGTCAGGTTGGCGAACGTCGTGCCGCCCGACGCGATCGCGTAGCTCTTTCCGGAGCTCGTGCTGGTCTGGGAGTTCGACAGGATGTTGTCGCGCGCGTCGACGGTCGGGTCGCCGCTGTTGATCGCCAGCGCGTACGACGGATAGGTCGCCGCGTTGCGGCTGCCGGTCATGTTGACCGAGTTGAAGTACACCTGGGTCGTCGAGCCTGTGCCGCCGCCCACGACGATGCCGGCCGAGAAGTCCGACGCCGTCGAGGCCGCACGGACGCCGCTGACCGAGTTGTTGGCGACGAGCGTCGTGCCGGACGTCACGCTGTTGACGACGATGCCGAACGCCGAGTACCCGGTGGAGCTCAGCTGAACGACGCCGTTGACCTTGTTGCCGGTCACGACGGCGTTCGTCACGTCGCTGCCGGTGAACGTCGTCACCGTGTTGTTCGGCACCACGCCGAGCGCGATGCCGAATGCCGTCGTCGTCGTGCCCGTCGTCCCGTCGTGCTTGAGGATGTTCTCGATGACGTTCGACGTCATCTGGATGCCATCCTCGAAGATCGCGAGGATGCCGCCGTTGACGATGCCGTTCGGCGAAGCGGTGTTCATGACGTTCTGGGTGACGATCGTGCCGGTGTTCTTGCTCACCGCGCTGGCGCCGCCGGTGTAGATGCCGTACTGGCTCTTGCTGACGTTGTTGTGCTGGTAGTGGTTCCCGTTGTTGCCGGAGCCGGTGCTCGAGATGCTGATCGTGCTGCTCCCGGCGCCGATGCCGACGAGCGTTCCATTGAAGGAGCCGGCGAACGTGTTGCTCCCGACGACGATCAGGTTCTTGACCGTGTTGTTGGTCGCCCCGTCGGCGCCGTTGCTCTGCAGCCAGATCACCGCCGAGCTGGTGCCCGCGTTCGTGTTCGTGACGGTCAGGTTCTGATCCGTGCCGCCCGAGAGCGAGCCGTCGATCGTCACGCCGTCCGCCGCGTTGATGGCGATCAGCGCGCTCGCGGACGATCCGGTGATCGACGCGCCGGAGACGCTCGGCTTGATCGTCACCGTGTAGCCGCCGGCGACCGGATTCAGAGCGTTCGCGCCCGTCTCACCCGAGAGCGCTCCCGCGATGTCGAACTCGACGTTGCAGGATGCGCCGAGCGAGTTCAGCTTCGAGAACGCTCCGCCCGCGAGCGTCAGCGATGCGAAGTTGCCCGGGATCGTGTACACGCCGCAGAGCGGAGCCTCGGCGGTCACCGTGCCGTTGATCTGGTCGTTCGCGGGGACGCTGTCGCCGGCCAGCTCGGCCTTCGCGATGATCGTGTAGGTCCCTGCAAGCGGAAGCGACGTGCTCGGGAACGTCACCGTCGCCGACGCACCCGAATTCAGCGTCGCGATCGTCTCGGTCTGATTGTAGATCTCGAGCGAGCTGGGATCGAGAATGCGATACCGGACCGGAACGCTGGTCTGGTTCGCCGTCCCGTTGTTCGTGAACGAAGCCTGCGGCGAGAATGACGCGCCGACCAGCTTCGACCCGCCGTTGACGGGATCCACGAACGCGGTCGCCTGGACGTCGTTGGCGACGATCGCGATGAAGTTGCCCTCGTCGGCGCCGATATCCGGAGGCGAGTTGCGGGTGTCGCCGTCGATGTCGGTGGTGATACCCGAGATCGTCACTCCCGCGCTTTCCACCGGAGTGGCGACGGAGGTGTCAATGTGCAGGTTCGTCGTGGAGAGGAACTTCGGATCGCCCGTTATGGAGCTCGCATCCTTGCCCGTGGCAGCCTGCAGGTTGCCCAAAGTCGACTGGCCCGTCGGCCCGGAAAGGCTTCCCGTGCCGCCTGTGAAATAGGGCGAACTCGGCGTCGGGCTACCGGTGACGAATATGTCGTTGAAGTCCGATGTCAAATTGGTGAATGGAGTGCCGTAGCCAAACACGAGGCCGTAGTTGGTGGCTCCGTTGCTCTGGGTGTTGAGCAGGATGTTGTTTCGGATATCGACGATCGGGTTTGTCCCACCGATGGCCAGCGCAAAGCTCTTGTCCGTGCTGCCGGTCGTCGCCGCTCCAGTCAACGAGACGGAGTTGAAGTAGACCTTCGTCGTAGAGCCGGCCCCGCCGCCGATCAGGATGCCGACCGTGAAGTCTCCGGATGTCGCGTTCGCCGAAACCCCCGCGATCATATTGTTCGAAATCTCGTTGGTGCCCGAGGCGGCGGGCGCAACGTAGATTCCGCACGCCGAGTAAGTGGCCGTTTGCTGAACGGTCCCGATTGTGTTCCTGGAAACCGTCGCGTTCGTGACCTCGTTCCCGGTGAAGGTCGAAGTCGAGATTGCCGTCGTTCCGAGAGAGATTCCGAAGACATCTTCCACCGAGACGGCGGAAGCCATCCCACTGATGTTGTTCTGAGTGATCACGATGTTGTTCTCGAACCCGACCAGAATGCCCGCCCGCCTCACGTTGTTGGGCGCGGCCGTGTTCACCGAGTTCTGGGAGATCGTGTTTCCGGTGTTCTTCGCCGCAGCGCTCAGCCCCTGGGAAAAGATGCCGAACTGAGCCTTGCTGACATTGTTGTTCTGGATCGTGTCGTTGTTGTTTCCAGTTCCCGTACTGGTCGTGCTGATCGTGCTGCTCCCCGAAAAGACACCGAACAGCGTTTGCGCGTTGCCGCTACCAACGACATTCAGATTCTTGACCGTGTCGTTCGTCGCGCCGTCGGGACCTGTTGCTGTTTCGAGGCACACGACGGCCGAGGACGCGCTGGCATTCGTATTGGTAATCGTGGTGTCTCGGCTGGTCCCGGCCGGTGAGCCGCCGCCGTTCGATCCATCGATGATGACGAAATCGGCCCCGTTCACGATCACCACGCAACTCGCCGACGATCCGCTGATAGACGGCGCGACCCCGGAGGCCGGCGCGATCGTCAGCGTATTCGTCGCGCTCGAGCCGCTGTTTGCGTTGATCGTTATGGGAACGGTCTCGGACGTGTAGCTCGCATCGGTGAGCGACAGTACGACGGGACCTGTGATCACCGCGGCGTTCACCGCGGCGACCGCCGCCGTCAGCGTTGGGTAATCGCCGCCAGAGCCCACAGTCTTCGTTCCGCTGATCGAAGGCAGAACCGTATACGTGTTGGGAGAACCGGGCGGCGTGGTGACCGTGTTCACATCCGATGCGACCGCGCCCGCCGGGTTTGAGGACACGTTGCCGACAGTGTCCTGGGCAATTACGAAGTACGACACGACATCGTTGGTTGCGAGTCCGCCCATATTCGCCGCGACGACCGTGCAGCTCCACTGGGTGCCGGAAACGAAAACGCACTGCGAGGAGAAGTACGCACCTGCGTTCTTTTTGTAGTAGATCCGGGGCGACAGGCCGCCGGTCGCGACACCGGACAGGTCCGAGATCGAGGCGGTGAGCGTCCTGTCGCTCGTGCTCGTGGTGTTGCCGAATGGCGTGTAAGAGATAGACGGCCCGGTGATGTCCGCCGGCACACCGTCGAACTCGTCGGCGCCGATGTCCGGGGCCGTGGCCCCGCCATTGACCGATCCGGGAGGTCCGGGTCGAGTTTGATTGTCGTAATCGATCGCCAGCCCGGCGATCGTCTGTCCGCCCGATTCGATCGCTGTCGGCGTAACACCGAAATTCAGGTGCAGGTCTCCGGACGCAGGGGTCAGGAAGTTCACCGTGACGCCCGATAGGCTGGCGGCGTCACCTCCCGACGAGCTTTTCCAGGCGTTAAACGTCTGGTCCACGCCGAGTCCCCAGTTACCGACCGTGGACGCGCTCGCGCTGTTGAGAACATTATTGTTGGACGCCGTCGCGCCCCAGCCTGTTGCGGGGACCGAGTTCACATTGCCGATGGCGTAGTGCTTCCCCGTGCCGCCGCTGCGGGTGTTGTTGAGGATGTTGTCTCGAATATCCACGGCGCTCGTGATCGCCGATGCGGCCGAGTTGTCGCCCCTGAGGAACCCATAGGTTGGCAGAGACCCGCTTGCGGCCGTCCCAGCGATATGAATTGAATTGAAGTACGTAAATACCGTGTTTGTTACGAAGCTGTTCATGATTCCAACGAACTGAGTGTTCGTGGCCTGCGAGCTGCCCAAAGAAATCATGTTGTTGGAGAACGTCCCGCCCGATCCCAGAGCGGCTCGCACCAAGATCCCGATCGCCATGGGGGGCGCAGTCGCGGTCGTGCCCGTCGACGCGTTTCTCAGATCGTAGATCTTGTTCCGGGTAACTGTGCCGTTCGTCGGGTTCGAATAACCGATGCCCGCCACTGCCGTCGAAACCGCCGTCGCGTTCGTAGCCGAGATCGCAAAGATGGTGTTCTGGTCGACGCTGGCCCCGTTCGGCGAGGCGCCCGTGTAGAGGATGCCTTGGACAGCTGTTCCACCGCCTGCGACGGTCGTGTTGGCGTGTGCACCCGAGATGTCGTGAAGGGTGTTGAGCGTGACCGTGCCCGTGCCCGGGCTCGCGGTCGAACTGATGCCGGGCGATTGGACTTGAATGCCTCGAGTCACGTGCGCCGTGCCCGTGCCGGCGTTGCTGAGGTTGGCGATCGTGTTTCCGGAAATCGTGACCGGCATCGTCGTGCCGACGATCATTCCGATGAGCTGCTGTGCCGTCCCGGTCGTACCTGTCGTCGTGATCTGGATGCTGCTCGCGGTACTGTTGCTTCCGATCAGGTTGTTCGTGATCGTCAACGCGCCTCCGATGGGCTGCATCGCGTTGATGTTGACGTTGATGGTCGCCGTACCGGTCGCCGTTAGTGATCCGATGGTGTTGTTGGACACGGCAACCGTTCCGGCCGCCGTTCCCGACACGTTGATGCCCACGATGAATGCGCCGCCGGTGGTGGTGGTCGTCAACGTGAGCGATCCCGTTCCGGTTCCGCTGCCGATGGTATTTCCAGTGGTGGTTCCGATGTTGGCGCCACCCGACGTCAAAGAGACGCCGGTGAGAGACCCGCTGGAGGTCGCCATGCTGATGCTGGCGACGGTGTTCCCCTGGACGTTGTTCTGCCCGCAACCAGGTTGTAGTTGGATTCCGGCGAAACTGGTCGCGACCGTTCCCGTCATTGTGTAAGTGCCGGTGCCAGTGGACGAGGCGAACCCGATGACGTTACCGGTGATGGAATAGTCGCTGCCGCCGACGACCAAGATCGCGCGATGTGTATTCCCCGTGGTGTAGGCACGTGACGCGGTCTGGAAGAAGCGGTTGTTCGAAATCGTCCAAGCCGTGCTGCTGAGATTGGTGTTGGTGCTGACCAAGATTCCGTTCGTTGCCAGCGTCGCACTGAAAAAATTTAAGATGTTGCTGTTCGTAATCGTGTTGCCGGTGTTGAGCAGAGCGCTGGACGCGGTCCCAATTGACGTGATGCCGTTGACCGGGGTGGTCGCGCCGTCCCGCACGTCGCAGGTATCGATCGTGTTGCCGTTGTTGCCCGTCACGCCCGTCGTGGTGCTGAAGAGCACGACGCCGCTCGTGGTCGAGGTGTTCACGCCCGTGATCGTGCAGAATTTGATCGTGTTGCGCGAAGCGCCGTTAATGAGTCGGACAGCAACACCCGCGGTCGCCGTATTCGCGATCGTCAATTGCGAGACACCGCTGCCGCCCGCGCGGCCGTCGATGATGACGTTCGTCGCCGGGTTCATGTCGAGCGTGGCCGTCGTATTGGCGCTCGTAATGCTCAGAGCGGTGGCACCGGTCGCGGGACGGATCGTGACCGTGTCCGACGGCGAGCCGAGCGTGGCGATCACGAGCGGGAAGGTCTCGACGGTACTCAAATACGTCGACTGCAACTCGAGGATCACGTTGCCAGCCAACCCGTTGGTATTGATGCTGGTGAGGGCGGCGCCGATGCTGGTGAAGGTGCCTGTCGGGCCCACCGAAATCGTTCCGCTGACGGTTCCCGCGGTTGTCGCTTGACTGCCGGACGACGCCGCGCTCACGCCGCCCTCCGTCACGGCGACGACGCGCCAGAACCACGTGGTGTTGGACGCCAGGCCCGTTTCCACCGATGAGGTGGCGTTGGCAGCCGTCTGTCGGATGAAGTCGTAGTTGACTCCGTCCACGGATCGGTAAATCGCGTACCCGAATTCGTTCGCGTTTGTGTCCGCCCAGTTGAGCGTCATCGTATTCAGCCCTATGGCCGTGAACGCGAGCGCGCCGGGGGCGGCGGGAGCGTTGGGAGTGAAGAGGTACGCAGTGCCGCTCGGAATTGCGCCCGTCTGCGTGTCGTTCGCCGTGACGTACGACACGGTGTTCGTGCTCGTCGTCACGGCCGCGATCGAGGTTGCAGAGGTGCCGAGGCCCACCGTGTAGCCACCATTGGCGGAGTTGACGGCCATGCCGGAGCCGTAGACGAACTCGATCACGCCGGTCGACTCGAACAGCCAAACTTGAAAAGTCCCCGAACCTGCGGTCGCCGTCGCGACGCGCGGGATCTGCTCGTTCTGCCATTCGACCACCAGTTTTCGTGTGGGGGCGGAGCCGACGATCTTGTAATGAACCCTACCGTTGTTCCCGATCCACAGGTCGTCCCAGTAGGGCGCGATTTGGGGGTCGTTGGTGGTGGCGGTGAGCGCGTTCGAGAACGCCGTCGAGACGGGCGCAACGCCCAGCCTCATCAGCCCGTTCGCGTTGACGGAAAATAGGGTCTGACGCACACCGTCGTACCAGAAATCGAAGCCGATGGGAGTGACCGCGGAGGCGGAATCATCTTGATCCGCCGCGAGCAGGAGCGACGTTCCGCTCGACATGCTTTCGAGCGAGACGCTCGCCAAACTCGTGAAAGAGTAGGTGGTCGCGGCGATGGCATTGATCGAGGGACCACCGGGTTTGCTCTCAGCCGGTGGCTCCACCTTCTGCGTCGCCGCAGCTCGTTCGGCCGCGACCGCTGCAGCGTCCTCGACCGTTAGATCGACGCTAGCCGCCGCGTTGCTCGGAATGCTCTTCGGCCCGGTGAGCGGCGCCGCTTTCGCGCTCGGCGCAAGAGCCATCGCGCCAAGCCCTACGGCCACGAAGGCGACGATGCCTGCGATCTTGCGTCCGAGGTTCGCGAG
>JACXTT010002577.1_pt1 | contig 28576 bp, 18 predicted proteins | sample 9270951 | NCBI WGS metagenome assembly JACXTT01 (sample SAMN15532306, study PRJNA645909) | rock metagenome | isolation source: weathered quartz diorite | place: Puerto Rico | collected 2017-06-21 | reverse complement strand
CACGGCGCGCATCTGGCGCTTCTTCCAGGCGCACCCGCGCGGCGCCCTGCACCCGGCCTGAGCGCTTGACCACGACGCCGGCGCGGGCGCAAGACGCCTCCATGGTGAAGCTCGTGTTTCTCTGTCGCCGGCGCCCCGACCTGACGCACGAGCAGTACGTCGAGCGGCTGCTGGGCGGCCACGTGCCGCTCGCGCTCCGCCATCACCCGACGCTCCGACGCTACGTGGTGAACATCGTCGAGGGCACGCGCGGGCCTGCCCCGGAGCTCGATTCGATCGGCGAGCTCTGGTTCGACACGCTCGCCGACTATCGCGGGCGCCTTTACGACTCACGCGAGGGGGAACGCATCATCGGCCGCGACGTGGCGGGCTTCCTGGGCGCCGCCGCCGCGTACCTCACCACCGAGCACGTGCAGCGTGCGCCGGCCGTGCCCCCGGAGCCGGGCAGCCGCACGCCAGGGGGCAAGCTCTTCGCTTGCCTGGTGCGCGTCCCCGCCATGAGCCGCCCCGCGTTTCGCACCCACTGGCTCGAGCGGCACGTGCCGCTCGCACTCCGCCATCACGCGACCACGCGCTACGTGACCAGCGTGATCGAGCAACGCCTGGGCGGCGACGGCGCCGACTACGACGGCTTCGCGGAGCTCACCTTCGCGTCCGCCACCGACCTCGGCGGCCGCGTGTACCTCACGCCCGAGGGCCAGGCGGAGATCGAGGCCGACATCCCCCGCTTCATCGGACGGGTGGACGCGTACGTGGTGGCGGAGTACCTGCAACGCCCTTGAGGCCGGCGAGCGTCCCGACCAGCGCCACGTCGACGGCCACGCCGGTTCCGAATGGGAGGCGCTGGACGAGGGTGCGCAGGACGCAGGTCTCCTCGTACCACGCGAGCAGGCGGAGCATGGCGGCCGTGCTCGGGCTAGGAAGTCGCCAGGTCATGGTCGATCGGCCGCGAGCCGTGGCGCGGCACGTCCCAGCCCCCTTCCGACTGCGCGGCCTCCCGCGAGACGAGCGCGCCGTGGAGGACGACGGAGACGGCGAACGCGACCAGCGCGAGCACGACGAGGAGGGCGCGCGCCCGCGGCCACCAGCCTCCCACCCAGAGGAGATAGCTCGCGCCGGCGAATCCGCTCGCGAGGAGGATGAACCAGGCGTCGGGGGTCATGTCTCCGTCCGTCCCCCCGGACCGGTGCGGCTGCAGGATGCGTGCCGTCCGGGTTCCGGATCGGCCGGCGCGGGCGCGAGGCACGCCTGCCTCGCCTTGCAGCCCCGCGTCGGCCGCCGATACCTTCGGGCCTGGGCGCTAGATCCGGCCGGCCGCTTCCTCGCCGTCGCCGGCGAGTCGCGCGGCGCGCGTGACGTAATGTCCCAGGTCGAGCGCGCGGGCGAGGCCAAACGCCCGCTCCCGGTGTCGCGCGCTCGTGCGCTGGTCCCCGCGGGCGAGTGCCACCTCCGCCGCCCCGAGCGTGGCCGCGATCAGCACGGAGCGCGCGCCGATCGCCTCGGCGATGGTCATCGCGCGGGCGAAGGGTCGCTCCGCCTCCTCGGGGCGGCCGAGGCCGAGCATGATTTCCCCGACCGTTGTCTCGAGGTAGGCTTCACGCAGCCGTCCGCTCCGATTCGTGTGCGCCCGCAGCGCCTCCATGAAGCGCTCCGCGCGCTCGGTGTCGCGCACGGCGAGGAGCGCCTCGGCGACGAAGCGGAAATTCGACTGGATCGTGTTGCCGCCGCTCAAGCCTTGCTCGATCAGCTCGACGTACCGCTCGGCGTCGGGGTGCAGGTCGAGCGCGACCCGCGCCGCCAGCCCGACCGCCGCGGGCCCGGTGAAGCCCGAGATGTTGCCGATCGCCTCGGACAGCTCCAGGCTCTCGTCCGCGGCCCGCAACGCCTCGGCGTACTCGCCGCGCAGGAAGAGGATCTGGGCGAGCGTCCCGGCGGATCCCGCCTGCGCCGTGCGATTGGGGGCGCGGACTGCCATCGCGTGCGTCTCGATCAAGCTGGCGTGCGCCTCGTCCAGATCGTCGCAGAGGTAGAGCACGTTGTCACGGATCCAGCGCGCGCTCACGTAGAGGTCGGAGAGCTTGGCGCGGTGCTCGCTCGGCTCGAGGTCGTCCAGCACCCACTGGATCGCCCGGCGCGCCAGCTCGAAGCGACCGTCGATCGCGTAGTTGACGGCGAGCCCGCGGGAGAGCCGCATCATGGCGAGCCGGTTGCCCGCCCGCTCCGCGATCGCCATGCCCTGCTCGGCGAGGGCCAGCCCGCGCTCGAAGTCCTCCCCCAGCATGGTGATGACGCCGAGGAAGTAGAGGATGCCGGGCAGCGAGTCGGTGTCGCCGAGGGCCTCGGCCAGCTCGCGGGCGCGGTGCGCCGCACGCTCCGCCTCCTCGATCGGCGGCCAGCCGAAGACGACGCTCAGGCGCGCCAGCCCGCCTGTCGCCGCCAGCGCCGCGCGCCGTGAACCGGGGTCGTCCGGCTCCACCTCGGCCAGCTCCCAGAGGCGGCGGTAGAAATCGGCGGCGGTGCGATAGGAGGGCAGCGCCTCGGCCGCCTCGGCCGCCCGCAGCAGCGCCGTCATCGCCTTCGCCCGGTTATCGCTGCGCGCGTAGTGGTGCGCGAGGAGCGCCGAGCGCTCGGGGCTGGCCTCGCCGGGCTCGGATTCGAGGAGGGACGCCACCCGCTCGTGGAGCTGCCGTCGCTGCTTCAGGAGCAGGCCCTCGTAGGCGACCTCCTGCGTGAGGCTCTCGCCGAAGCGATACTCGTCGCTCGCGAGCAGGCTCTTGCGGTGGACGATGCCGCGGCTCTCGAGCTCGGAGAGCGCGCGCTCGAGGTCGAGCGTCTCGCCATCCAGCACGCCGGCGAGCTGCGCGCGGTGGAACTGACGCCCGAGCACGGCGGCCACCTGGACGACGCGTTTCGCCTGCGGGCCGAGCCGGTCGAGCCGCGCGGCGATCACCTCCTGCACCGTCCCCGGGATGCGGATCTCCTCGAGCGGGCGCGTGAGCTTCCGCGGGCCGCCGTTGGCGATCAGGTAGCCCTCCTCGATGAGCGAGCGGGTGATCTCCTCGGCGCAGAAGGGGCTCCCCTCGGCCTTGGCGACCAGCAGCCGCTCGAGCTCGTTCGGCAGCGGGCCCCCCGCGACCGCGTGCAGCATGGAGCGCACGTCGTCGTCGGGCAGCCGGCGGAGCACGAGCTGCGTCAGCGCGGCCCGCGTTCGCCACGCGGCGCGGTCGTCGGGACGGTGCGTGACCAGGACCATGACCCGCGCGCTGCTGAGCCGCGCGACGAGCGCTTCCAGCAGCTCGCGCGAGGCATCGTCGATCCAGTGCAGGTCCTCGAGCATGAGGACCACGGGGGCGTGCTGGCTCTCGCCGAGCAGGAGACGGGTCACGGCCTCGAAGGTCTCGCGCTTGAGCGCCTCGGACGCGGGCTGGCCCGGGCCCGCGGGACGCAGCCCGAGGAGCCGGCTGAGCGCCGGGTACTCGAGCTCCGCCTTCTCGGCCGACCAGTCGCCGAGCTTCGCCGCCACCTTGATGCAGGCCGCTTCGACGCTGTCGGTCGGCACCAGGCCGAAGTACTGCTTCATCATGGTGATGAAGGGGGAGTACGGCACCACCTGCCCGAGGGAGGAGCAGCGCCCCTCGAAGAAGCGCACGTCCGTCCCGTCGAGACGGCGCCGGAACTCGTAGAGCAGGCGTGACTTGCCGAGCCCGGCCTCGCCGACCACCGCGACCACCTGTGCCTGGTTCCCGTCCAGCCGCTGGAAGCAGGCATCGAGCTGCGCCAGCTCCTGCTCGCGGCCGACGAGGGGCGTGAGGCCGCGCTCGGCCGCGACCGCCATCGGGGTCGCGGCCGCGCTCTCGCCGACTATCTCGTAGGCGGTGACCCGCTCGCTCTTCCCCTTGACGTTGAGCGGCCCGGTGGGCCGCACCTGGAAGAAGCCGCGCACCAGCCGGTAGGTCGACTCGCTCACCAGGATGGCGCCCGGCGTGGCCAGCGATTCCAGCCGGGAGGCGAGGTTGGTGGTGTCGCCGATCGCCGTGTAGTCCATCTTCAGGTCGTTGCCGACCGTGCCGACCACCACCGGTCCGGTATGGATCCCGATGCGCGCGCGGAGCTCGAGGCCGCGCGCGCGCAGGCGCTCGTTCAGGCGCCCGATGGCTTCCTCGATCGCGAGGGCGGCGCGGATCGCCCGCTGCGGCGCATCCTCGTGCGCCAGCGGCGCGCCGAAGAGCGCCATCAGGCCGTCGCCCGCGATGTGGTTCACGATGCCCTCGAAGCGGTAGATCTCGCCGAAGGCGAGCTCCAGGTACTTGTCGAGCAGGTCGCCGTACTCCTCGGGGTCCAGGCGCTCGGCCATCGCGGTCGAGCCGGCCAGGTCGCAGAAGAGGACGGTCACCTGCTTCCGCTCGCCGGCGATCGTGTGCTGCGCGGTGCGGATCTTGGCCGCGAGCGCTTCCGGGATGTGGCTCGAGAGACGTGCCAGGGGATCGTCGGTCGCGGGCAGCGGCGCATCGTGCACACCCGCCGATCCGATCTCGAGCCCGCAGTCCGGGCAGAAGCGAAAGTCGGGCGACACCGTCGCGCCGCAGCCGGGGCAGGCGAGCGCCGCGCGGGCTCCACAGGCGTGGCAGAACTTCTTGCCCGCGATCAGTTCGGTGCCGCAGTTCGTGCAGCGCACCCTTGCGAGGTAGGCCGATGGCGGGGCCAAGTCAATTGATCCTGGGGGCCCGTCCGGTGCTCGCGCGCGGCTAACGCCGCGCGCTGCGCGCTTCCGATGCCCCCAGACCCCGTTCGGCCAGCGTGAGCGCTTTCGCGCTCGGCCTCCTCTCGCTGATTCGGCGGCGTGCTCGCCCGGGGGGTCGCACGCGGCGATCCGTGGCGCGGTCGCGTGGGTTGCGCGACCCGCAGGCTATTCGGGGTCGAGCAGCTCGGGGTGGAAGTCGGGGTGGGCGGTGAGCCAGGTGGCGGCGCCGCGCATGGACTCCTCGTTCTTCTTGTTGATGAAGCGGTAGATCGGGCCCTCGAGCCAGCGGAGCCAGGGCTTGGTCATGAAGAAGCGCTCGCGGAAGCGGAGGCGGGTTCGGTTCGCGGAAAGCGGCTCGAGCGTCATCGAGCCGGAAAGGCCCGTCCGCAGCATGACGTAGTCGTAGCCCTGGTTCGCGCGCACGTTCTTCACCAGCTCGAACGATTCGCCGCGGCGGCCGAAGGGCAGGGGGTAGACGACGCGGCGGAGGAGGCCGTTGCCGGCGGCGTCGCCGGGGTAGACGATCTCCACGTCGAGCACGGCGGGCGCGTACTCCTTCCACAGGTCGTAGCGCTGGAAGAGCGCCCACAGTCGCCGGGCGGAGTGGGGAAGGTCGACGGTGAACTCGTGCTCGCGCATCTACACGCCGGCGGCCGCGAGGAGCTGCTCGGTCAGGTAGTAGAGCACGACCCCCGCGAACACCGCGAGCGCGATCGTGGTCCCTTCCTCCTTGTTGACCTCGGGCACGAGATCAGACGCGGCGACGTAGAGCGTCACCCCCGCGGAGAGCGCGAGGGCGGGACCCACCAGCGTGCGCTGGCCGAAGATGGTGAGGCCGCCGACCAGGGTGGCCAGGCCGACGGCGCTGGCGGCGAGGATCGCCTGCCGGCGGGTTCCGCGCGCCGCCAGCACCACCGAGGCGATCGCGAAGCCCTCCGGCGCCTTGTGCAGGAGAATGGCGGCGAAGAGGAGGAGACCGAGGGCGCGGTCGATGACGAACCCGGAGCCGATCGAGAGGCCATCGAAGAAGCTGTGCACCATGAGACCGAGCACCGCCGAGACCCCGGCCCCCCCGTGCAGCTGCTCCGGGTGGACTTCCTCGCCGAAATGAAAGTGGGGCGCCACCGTGTGCTCGAAGAGGTGGATCAGCAGGTAGCCCGCGAGCAGGAGCGCCGAGGCGTGCGGGGTGAGTTCCGTGCTCGCGGGAAGCATCTTCAGGAGGACCGCCGCCAGCATGAAGCCCGCGCCGAGCGCCACGCCGTAGCGCAGGAACCGATCGTCCCAGCGCCGCCAGGTGACCACGGCGCCGCCCAGAAGGTTGGCGCCCGCGGCCAGCGCGACGCAGGCGAAGCCGAGGCCGAGCTCCCCGTTTTCCATGCTAGCCGGCCTCTCGCGACGCTTCGGGGACCATCGTGCGGCCCCTGCTACGACATTCGGACGGCGATGGATAGCGGCGGCACCCCCTTCATGCCGTCGCGGATCTCCCCCCTCCGCGGGATTGTCTCGCCGGCGCGCATTTGCGCGTGTCCCGCTGCAATGGCGATCCCGCCTGCCGGCGGTCCGACCCTCGATCAGCGGTCGCAGCTCCGCATCGCGGCCTCGATCGCGCTCGGCGCGGAACTCTGCCTGCTGCCCCTCCAGGCGCTCACCGTTTCCGCCGCGCAGTGGCCCGATCTGTTCCTCATCTACGGCATCCACGCGGGCGTGGCGGGCTCCGTGCTGACGGCGACCTTCACCCGCCTGGCCCGGCACGGTGATGGGTTGAGCCTCTTCCTAGTGCTCGGGATGGCCGCGAATCTCCTCCTCTATCTCTACCTCCTGCCCTACGCGGTCCCGACCTATCCCTCGCTCATGTCGAGCGCCTTCACCACCCTGCTGATCGCGGGCGCGGTGCTCTTCTCGTGGAGCATGCGCCGCACGATCGCGGTTGGGATCCTCGTGTGCGTCGGCTTCGCCCTCGTCGGTGCGGCGCTCGGACGGCGCGGCCTTCCCACGGCACCCTTCGCGAGCACGCTCTGCTGGATCGCGATCGGGGTGGCGCTCGCCGCCGCCTGCGCGCGTGTGCTGGGCCGCTTCCGCATGAGTCTCCTGCAGCGCCAGGAGGAGCTCGCGGCGCTCTCCATGCGTCTCATCTCCGTGCAGGAGGAGCAGCTCCGTCGCCTCTCGCGCGAGCTGCACGACGAGCTCGGGCAGTCGCTCACCGCGGTCTCGTCGTACCTCTGGCTGCTCGAGAAGAAGCTCCCGCCGGGCCTCGGTGAGCTGAGCACGCGCGCGGGCGAGGCGCGCCGGCTGGTCGCGAAGACGCTCGGTGAGATGCGCGAGCTGTCGCAGCTCCTCCGACCGCCCGGGCTGGATCTCTACGGACTCGGTCCTTCGCTGGAGGCGCATCTCGAGGCGTTCCAGGGCCGGCACCAGGTGGCCACCAAGTTCACCGCCGAGGGACTTCCGGAGCGGCTGCCGGAGGAGATCGAGACCGCGGTGTACCGCATCATCCAGGAGGCGCTCACCAACGTCGCCAGACACGCACGCGCGCGACGCGTCTGGGTGGCGTTGCACGGCGAGGCGCACGAGCTCCGGCTGGAAGTGCGGGACGACGGCGTCGGGCTCCCCGCCGTGAACGGCGCCGCCCGCCCGACGGGCATCGGACTCATCGGCATCCGCGAGCGCGTGCATGCCCTGGGCGGGACCGTGACGCTCTCGTCGAGTCCGGGTCGCCTGTCTGCGCGCGAGCCTCCCGCTGCCGCGTGAGAACCGGGGCAGCTGACGCCTGATCCGACGCGCGATCCGCGGCCGGGGCCGTGGGCGCCGCCGGTGGTGCCGCGGTCGCTCCGGAGCCGTCGGTCGCGGTCCCTGAGCGCCGCAGGCGCCATAGCAGATCGCACATCCACAAACCCTGCAAAGCAAGAAAGCCGCTTATTCCCTTGACAGCGGCTGCCCCTGGGTGAGAGAGCCCATCGCGCCTGCCTTCGTTATGCGGAGCCGCATCCTCCTGACCTGCCTGATCGCCGGCGCCCTGGGCGTGCCCGTGGCAGCCCTCGCGCAGCCCTGCGTCGCCAACGTCCCGCACGTCGACGGCCAGTGGGCGACCTTGCCCTACCTGATGCCGATCAATCCGATCTCGATCACCCTGATGCACGACGGGCGCGTGCTCATCGTCGCCGGATCGGAGAACGACGACAAGAACAACTCACCGGGCGCCGAGAGCTACCGGAACGCCATCTGGGATCCGACCGGGACCACCCAGGCGAGCATCACGGTCCAGAACATCGACTACGACGTGTTCTGCAGCGGTACCGCCGCACTTCCCGACGGCCGTCCACTGGTCGTCGGCGGCACCTCCGACTACTCGATCGCCGGCGAGGCGCGTGCGTCCCTCTTCGACCCGCAGACCTCGCGCTTCGTTCAGACTCCCAGCATGGCCGACGGACGCTGGTATGCCACCGCGACCGCGCTCGGCGACGGGCGGATCATGGCCCTCTCCGGCCTCGGGCTGAACCGCAGCACGAACCAGACCGTCGAGATGTACGACCTCGAGGCCGCCGGCATCGGGTGGACGAACCCCGTGTTCGCGGGCTTCACGCCGCCCCTCTACCCCCGCCTGTTCCTGCTCCCGAGCGGGCTGGTCTTCTTCAACGGGCAAGGCTCCGACATCCGGACGTCCACGACGTACATCTTCGATCCGGTGGCCGTCTCCTTCACGCCCTCGGCCGCGACCACGCGCGACCGGCACTACGGCTCTGCCGTGCTCCTCCCGCTCCTCCCGCCGAGCTACGCACCGAGGGTCATGAACTTCGGCGGGGGCAACCCCGCCACCGCCACGACCGAGGTCATCGACCTCTCGGTCGCGTCGCCAGCGTGGACGCCCGGTCCGAACATGTCGACCGGCCGGGTCGAGATGGATGCGGTCATCCTGCCGAACGGCAAGGTGCTCGCGGAAGGCGGCTCCGTGAACAACGAGGCCCCGGATTCGGCGGGAAGACACGCCGACCTCTACGATCCGGTCGCCAACGCGTTCACCTCCGGCGGCACCGCCGCCTACTCGCGGCTGTATCACTCGACCGCGCTGCTCCTCCCGGATGCGACCGTCGTGAGCATGGGCAGCAATCCCACCGCCGGCTACGAGCCCGCGTTCGAGATCTACACCCCGGCCTATCTCTTCGACGCGAGCGATCAGCCGGTCACGAACCGGCCCACCATCACCGGGGTCACGCCCGCAGTGATGGGCTACAACGCGCCGTTCTCGGTGACCTACACGAGCGCGTCGGCGATCCGCTCGGCCGTGCTCATGCGTCCCGGCTCCTCCACCCACGCGTTCGACATGGAGCAGCGGCTGGTCGGCCTCTGCGGCCCGTCGCCCCAACCGCCGTGTACGGGCTCGGGCACGCTCAACCTGAGCAGCCCGCCGAGTAGCAACGTCGCGCCGCCGGGGTACTACATGCTGTTCTTGCTGGACGGCGCCGGGGTGCCATCGAAGGCGCGCTTCATCCAGCTGACCCCGTACACCACGGCACCGCCGGACGGGGCGATCACGTCCCCTGCTGCCGACGCGACGATCCCTGCCGGCGGCGCGGTGTTCTTCGGCACCAGCACCGCCGCGGCGCGCTATTCGTGGGTCTTCCCGGGCGGATCACCGGCAACTTCCGCAGCCCAGACCCCGGGGAACGTCACCTTCGCCGCGGCCGGCGAGTACGCCGTGTCGCTCACGGTGATCGACGGGAGCGGCAATACCGATCCGAGCCCGCCAACGCGGACGATCAAGGTGACCCCACCGCGTCCGGACTTCGATATCGCCGTGAGCCCGACGTCGGCCACCGTGATCCCCGGCCAGACGGCGACCTTCACGGTGACCGTCACGCCACTCAGTGGATTCGGCGGCACGGTCAACCTGGATGTGGCCAGCAACTCGGGCTTCCCCCTGGGCATCAACAATGGTGGCTTCAATCCCCCGTCGATCGCGGGCTCGGGCTCGTCGCTCCTCACCATCAACACGACGACCGACGCGCCCCCGTATGCGCTCAACCTGACCATCACCGGCACCGCCGGGACGATATCCCACACCGCCGCGACGACCCTGCTGGTCCACCTGGTGGCCCCGGCCAGCCTGAGCGCCACCGCGGGGAACGCGCAGGTCGCGCTGTCCTGGCCGTCGGTGCCGGCGGCGACCAGCTACCACGTGAAGCGCGCCCGGAGCGCCGGCGGGCCGTACGTGGCCGTCGCGTGCACGACCGCGACCGCGTACACCGATATGGGGCTCAGCAACGGGACGACGTACTACTACGTGGTGTCGGCGGCCTTCACGGGCGGACCCAACGCGGGGGGAGAGAGCGCCGACGGCGCCGAGGCGAGCGCCACGCCCCAGGGACCCTCGACCAGCACGACCACCACGACGACGCGTCCACCGACCACCACCACGACGACGGTGACGACGACCACGACCACGAGCACGACCACCACCCAACCGCCCACGACGACCACGGCGGCTCCGACCACCACGACGACGGTGACGACGACCACCACCACGAGCACGACCACGACCCAACCGCCCACGACGACCACGGCGGCTCCGACCACCACGACGGTGGTCACGACGACCACCACCACCACCACGCTGCAGCAGCTGCCGGGTCCGCCGACGGACCTGTCGGCAGGGCCGGGCAAGCCACGCGGCAGCATCAACCTCCAGTGGACCCAGTCCACGAGCCCCGGCGTCACGCAGAACAGGATCTATCGGCGGCCGAGCGGCGGCTCGTATGCCTCGACACCCACGGCGACCATCGGCGCGGCGACCACCTACCTCGACCGGGTGTCCAGCCAGAGCGTCTACTGCTACGTGGTCAGTGCGGTCAGCGGCGCCGGGGAGAGCGTCAAGTCGAACGAGGCGTGCTCCGCCGCGAAGTGAATCGCGCGATGTCGCGTGTTGACCCGTCCGCAGCGGCTCCGTAGAAGCGGCTGCCGGGGGTGACGGAATGCGCATCGACTTTCTCGGGCACGCCACGCTCCTCGTGCGTACCGGGACGCTGTCGCTCCTGACCGATCCGTGGTGGGCCGGCCCTGCCTATCACCAGCAGTGGTATCCCTACCCGTGTCCGGTGCCGGAGCGGTACGACCTGGTGGCCCTCGACGCGATCTATCTCTCCCACGGCCACGAGGACCACATGCACGAGCCGACGCTTCGCGAGCTGCCGAAGCACCCGGTGGTCCTCATCGCCAGATCCTACGACCCGGGCAACCGGGACTATCTCCGCGAGCTGGGCTTCGGCAACGTCAAGGAGCTGCGCAGCGGGCGTGGCTTCACGCTGCGCAAGGGCTCGCATCGTCTCCGTCTGACCATCTTCACGTCGTTGACGGACAGCATGCTCGCGCTCGAGGCGGACGATCAGGTCGCCCTCGATCTCAACGATGCCCTTCACTGTGCCCGCCGGGAGCTCATCGAGGCGTACTGCCGCGTCCTGCGCGGTCGTTTTCGCCACGTGGACTATCTCTTCTGCGGCTTCGGCGGGGCGAGCTACTTTCCCAATTGCTTCCGGGTCCCCGGCAAGGACGACGTGGCCGTGGCGCGCAAGCGCGAACGGCAGTTCATGGAGAACTTCGCGCTGATCACCGACCTGCTCCAGCCGGACTACGCGTTTCCCTTCGCGGCCCACTTCGTCCTCCCCTCGGAGCGGAACTGGTGGATCAGCCGGATGCGACTCGAGTCGGACCCGCCGGCGCGGGTGTTCGCGCAGCTGCGCCCGGCGGCCCGTACCCGGTGTATCGATCTCTCGGTGGGGGACTACGTGGAGGACGGCGTCGTCCACTGTGCGCCCGGAGCGCCGATCGAGGATCCGGAGTCCGTGCGATTCCAGGTGCTGGCGCGGTACCGCGCCGCCCCCCGTGCGGACGTCAACGGTGGGATCGCCGGGCTCGTGGAGCAGATGGCCGGCAACGCCCGCGTGCGGAGCGGCCGTCTCGGTCGCGGCGTGGAGTTCACGGCCCTGATCGAGCTGTGGGACCACCGTCAAGCGGCGGTGCTCGTGCGGTACGCGAGGGGCGAGGCCGAGGTGAGGCTCCTCGACCGCGACGCGACCGCGGCGATGCAACCCGACCTGATCGTGGAGACGGGAAGCGACATCCTGTCGAGTGCCATCACCCAGCGGTACGGCCGGGATCACATCTGCATCGGCTATGGCGCGATCATCCGCGTCATGTCGGACAGGGTGCTCGGCTCGAACGCGCACGAGGCGTTGCTCGACCTCATCACCCCGTTTCCGAGCTGGGGGGATCATTTCCGCCGCCACCCGCTGCGCGCATTGAGCTACCTGGCGCACGATGCCGGCATGCGGTTCGTCCTCAAGTCGAGGCTGAGAGGCGTGCTGGGCGGCCGGGGTGCAGCGGACACCACGCAGGTCAACCCGCTGTACGATCTGGGCAACTGGAAGTGAGGGCGGGGAGCCGGACCTAGAGCTCGGGGCTCGCGGGGAGGAACGTCTCCCCCATCAGGTACGCGTCCACCCCGCGCGCGGCCTCGCGCCCTTCCCAGATCGCCCACACGACCAGAGACTGTCCCCGCCGCGCGTCGCCGCACGCGAACACGCCGGGCACCGTCGTCTGGTAGTCGGCGCCGGCCTTCAGGTTGCCGCGCTCGGTGACCGCGCAGCCGAGCTGCGCCACCACCGTGTCGGTCTCCGGCCCGAGGAAGCCGAGCGCCAGCAGCACCAGGTCGCAGTCGAGCGTGAACTCGCTTCCGGGGATCTCCTTCATCGCCGGCCGCCCGTTGTCCTGGGTCCAGGCCAGGTGCACGCCGTGCAGCCGTTGCACGTTGCCGTGCTCGTCCCCGGAGAAGTGCTTCGTGTTGATGCTCCAGTCGCGGATCACGCCCTCCTCGTGCGACGACGAGGTGCGCAGGATCATCGGCCAGTTCGGCCAGGAGAGCGCCGGGCGGTCCTTCGGCGGCTCGGGCAGCAGCTCGAACTGGTGCACGGAGGCGGCTCCCTGGCGGTTCGAGGTGCCGAGGCAGTCCGAGCCCGTGTCGCCGCCACCGAGGATGACGACCTTCCTGCCGGTGGCGAGGATCTGCCCGTCGACCCGATCGCCGGCGACGAGCTTGTTCTGCTGGGGCAGGAAGTCCATCGCGAAGTGGATACCGCGGAGATCCCGCCCCGGCACCGGCAGGTCGCGCGGCTTGGTCGCCCCGGACGAGAGCACGATGGCGTCGAACTCCCGGCGGAGATCCTCGCCGCGGACGTCCACGCCGACGTGCACCGAGGTGCGGAACGCGACTCCCTCCGCCGCCATCTGCTCCTTGCGGCGATCGATCAGCCACTTCTCCATCTTGAAGTCGGGGATCCCGTAGCGCAGGAGCCCGCCGACGCGGTCGGCGCGCTCGAAGAGCGTGACCAGATGGCCCGCGCGGGCGAGCTGCTGCGCGCAGGCCATGCCCGCGGGCCCCGAGCCCACGACGGCCACCTTCTTCCCCGTGCGGCGCGGGGCGACGACCGGCGCCACCCAGCCCTCGTCGAAGGCATGATCGATGATGTGCTTCTCGATGTTCTTGATCGTGACCGGGTCGTTGTTGATGTTGAGGACGCACGCCTCCTCGCACGGTGCGGGGCAGATGCGGCCGGTGAACTCGGGGAAGTTGTTGGTCGAGTGCAGGCGGTCGATCGCCTCGCGCCAGCGGCCGCGGTACACGAGGTCGTTCCAGTCCGGGATGATGTTCCCCAGCGGGCAGCCCTTGTGGCAGAAGGGAATGCCGCAGTCCATGCAGCGCGCGCCCTGACGCGTGAGCACCTCGTCGGGCGTGCGCTCCTCGAACTCGCGCCAGTGCTTCAGGCGCTCGGCGATCGGCTCCTTGTGGACCTTCTCGCGCTCGAATTCGAGGAATCCGGTGATCTTGCCCATGGCTAGATCGACGCGAGGCGCGCCGCGTCCGTGTCGAGGTGCTGCTTGGCGAGCACGCTGCGGTACTCGACCGGCATCACCTTGACCAGGTGCTGGACGGTCTCCTTCCAGCCGGAGAGGAGCCGCCAGGCGACCGCCGAGTGCGTGAGGTCGAAGTGGCGCTGGATGAGCGCCTTCACCGTCGCCAGATCCTTCTCGTCGAGCGGATCGAGCTCGACCATGCCCTTGTTGCAGCGCTTCTCGAAGGTGCCGTCCTCGTCGAGGACGTAGGCGACGCCGCCCGACATGCCGGCGGCGAAGTTGCGGCCGGTGCCGCCGAGCACCAGGACGGTGCCCTTGGTCATGTATTCGCAGCCGTGGTCGCCGACGCCCTCGACCACCGCGGTGACGCCGCTGTTGCGGACGCAGAAGCGCTCGCCCGCCTGGCCGCGGAGGAAGACCTCGCCGCCGGTGGCGCCGTAGAGCGAGACGTTGCCCACGATGATGTTCTCCTCGGGCACGAAGGTCGCGGTCTTCGGCGGGTAGACGACGACCCGGCCGCCCGAGAGGCCCTTGGCGAAGTAGTCGTTGGCGTCGCCCTCGACCTCGACCGAGACGCCATCCGCGAGCCAGGCGCAGAAGCTCTGGCCCGCCGAGCCGGTGAACTTGATCCGGATCGTGTCGGGCGGCAGTCCCTCCGCGCCCCAGCGCCGGGAGATCTCGGCCGACAGCATGGTGCACACGGTGCGGTTGCGGTTCGTGATCGGGAGCTCGAAGCGGACCGGCTCCCGCCGCTCGAGCGCCGGGCGGCAGCGCGCGATGATCTCGTTGTCGAGGGCCTTCTCGAGGCCGTGGTCCTGCGTCGTGACGCAGCGCCGGGCGACCGTGGGCGGTACCTCGGGCGTGTAGAGGATCTGCGTCAGGTCGACGCCCTTCGCCTTCCAGTGGCCGGAGACGTCGCGGACATCGAGCCGGTCGACGCGCCCGATCATCTCGTCGACGGTGCGGAAGCCGAGCTCGGCCATGATCTCGCGCAGCTCCTCGGCGATGAAGGTCATGAAGTGGACCACGTGCTCCGGCTTGCCCTCGAACTTCTTCCGCAGCACCGGGTCCTGGGTCGCGATGCCGACCGGGCACGTGTTCAGGTGGCAGACGCGCATCATGATGCAGCCCGAGGCGACGAGCGCCGCCGAGGCGAACCCGTACTCCTCGGCGCCGAGCAGGGCGGCGATGGCGACGTCGCGTCCGGTCTTCAGCTGCCCGTCGGTCTCGACCCGGATGCGCCCGCGGAGATCGTTGGCGACCAGGATCTGCTGCGTCTCGGCGAGCCCCAGCTCCCAGGGGATGCCCGCGTGCTTGATCGAGGTGAGGGGGGACGCACCGGTGCCCCCCGAGTCCCCGCTGATGAGCACGACGTCGGCCTTCGCCTTGGAGACGCCGGCGGCGACCGTGCCGACACCCACCTCGGCCACCAGCTTCACGCTCACGCGGGCGCGGTCGTTGGAGTTCTTGAGATCGTGGATCAGCTGCGCCAGGTCCTCGATCGAGTAGATGTCGTGATGCGGCGGCGGGGAGATGAGACCGACCCCGGGCGTCGAGTAACGGATCTTGGCGATGTACTGGTCGACCTTGTGGCCGGGGAGCTGACCGCCCTCGCCCGGCTTGGCGCCCTGCGCCATCTTGATCTGCAGCTCGTCGCAGTTGACCAGGTAGTAGCTGGTGACGCCGAAGCGGCCGGAGGCCACCTGCTTGATCGCGCTCCGCCGGAAGTCGCCGTTCGCGTCCGGCCGGTAGCGCACCGGGTCCTCGCCCCCCTCGCCGGTGTTCGACTTGCCGCCGATGCGGTTCATGGCGATGGCGAGGTTCTCGTGCGCTTCGCGGCTGATCGAGCCGAGCGACATGGCGCCGGTCTTGAAGCGCTTCATGATCTCGTTCGCGGGCTCGACCTGATCGAGCGGGATGCGGGTGCCGGGCTTGAACCCGAGGAGCCCGCGGATGGTGCACAGGCGCCGGCTCTCGTCGTTCACCGCCGCCGAGTACTCCTTGAACATCCGGTAGCTGGCGGCACGCACGGCGTGCTGTAGCTTGGCGACCGTGTTCGGGTTGTACATGTGGTGCTCGCCGCGCCGGCGCCACTGGTACTGCCCGCCGACCTCGAGGTCGCCGTCGAGGGAGGGGGAGACGACGTAGGCGTGGTCGTGGCGCAGCTCGGCCTCGCGCGCGAGCACGTCGAGCCCGACCCCCTCGATGCGCGACGCGGTCCAGGTGAAGTAGCGCTCGACCAGCGGCGACTCGAGGCCGATGGCCTCGAAGATCTGCGCGCCGCGGTAGCTCTGCAGCGTCGAGATCCCCATCTTGGTCATGACCTTGAGGACGCCCTTGTCGACCGCCTTCATGTAGTTCTTGATCGCGACGGTGGCGTTGACGTCCTTGAGGATCCCCTCCGCCACCATGTCGCGCAGCGTCTCGAAGGCGAGGTAGGGGTTCACCGCGCCCGCGCCGTAGCCGAGCAGCAGGCAGTAGTGCTGGATCTCGCGCGGCTCGCCGGACTCGACGACCAGGCCGCAGCGCATGCGCGTGCCCTCGCGGATCAGGTGATGATGCACGGCCGCGGTCGCGAGCAGGCTCGGGATGGGCACGTGGCCGTCGTCCACGCCGCGGTCGGAGAGCACGAGGATGCTGCACCCGTCCTTCACCGCCGCCGAGGCGCGCGCGCAGAGCGCGTCGAGGGCGGCGCGGAGGCCGGCGCCCCCCGAGCGCTTGGGAAAGACGATGGGCAGGATGGCGGCGCGGAGATGTCCGTCGTCCAGCGCCTTCACCTGCGCCAGCTGCTCGTTGGAGAGGATGGGGCTCTTCAGATGGAGCTGCCGGCAGTGGAGCGGGGTCTCCTCGAAGAGGTTCTGCTCGGGCCCGATGGTGGTCTCGAGCGACATCACCAGCTCTTCGCGGATCGGGTCGATGGGCGGGTTGGTCACCTGCGCGAACAGCTGCTTGAAGTAGTTGAAGAGGAGCTGCGGGCGATCCGACAGGCAGGCGAGCGGCGTGTCGGTGCCCATCGAGCCCACCGCCTCCTGGCCGTTGAGCGCCATGGGCGTCATCAGGAGGCGAAGGTCCTCGATCGTGTACCCGAAGGCCTGCTGGCGGGCGAGGATCGTCTCCGGATCGTAGGCCGCCGGAACCTGCTTCGCGGGCGGGAGCTCCGCCAGGCGCTTCAGGTTCGCGTCCAGCCACTTCCGGTACGGGCGGCGCGCCGCCATGCCCTCCTTCAGCTCCTCGTCGCCGACGATACGTCCCTGCTCGGTGTCGACCAGGAACATGCGCCCGGGCTGCAGGCGGTCCTTGTGCAGCACGTTCTCGGGCGGAAGGTCGAGGACGCCGACCTCGGAGGCCATGACCACGAAGCCGTCCTTGGTGACCACGTAGCGACTCGGCCGGAGGCCGTTCCGGTCCAGCACCGCGCCGATCACGCGGCCGTCGGTGAAGGCGATCGACGCCGGTCCGTCCCACGGCTCCTGCAGGCTCGCGTGGTACTCGTAGAAGGCCCGCTTGCTGGGGCTCATGCCCTCGTGCCCCTGCCACGCCTCGGGGATCATCATCATGATCGCGTGGGCGATCGAGCGGCCCGTGCGCTGCAGCAGCTCGAGCGCGTTGTCGAACTGCCCCGAGTCGCTGGTGGTCGGGTCGATGACGGGGAAGAGCTTCTTCACGTCGTCGAAGAGCGGCGAGGCGAAGAGGGCCTGCCGCGCATGCATCCAGTTCACGTTGCCGCGCAGCGTGTTGATCTCGCCGTTGTGGGCGATGAAGCGGTAGGGGTGTGCCCGGTCCCACGAGGGGAAGGTGTTGGTCGAGAAGCGCTGATGGACGAGCGCCAGCGCGGAGACGAAGAGCGGATCGGAGAGGTCGTGGTAGAAGGCCGGGATCTGCTCGGGCTGGAGGAGCCCCTTGTAGACGATGGTGCGCGAGGAGAGGCTCGGGAAGTAGAAGCGCTCGGCCTGGGTCAGGCCGGCGGCGCGCACCCGGCGCTCGATGCGCTTGCGGATCACGTAGAGCTTCCGCTCGAGCGCCTCCTGATCGGCGAGCTGCGCCTCCCCCCCGCCCACGAAGACCTGGCGCACCTGCGGCAGCACGGTGCGCGCGAGCGGCCCCGGCGCCTGCTCGTCGACCGGCACCCGGCGCCACCCGAGGAGCGTCTGGCCCTCCTCGGCGATCACCCGCTCGACGAACGCCACGCACGCCTCCGCCTGCTCGACGTCGGGCGGCAGGAAGACCATGCCGACGCCGTAGGTGCCGGGCGCCGGGAGCGCGATCCGCTCCGCGGCGCACTCGCGGCGGAGGAAGGCGTCCGGCACCTGCACCAGGATGCCCGCACCGTCGCCGGTCAGCGGGTCGCAGCCGCAGGCGCCACGATGAGTGAGGTTCCGGAGGACGGTCAGGCCCTTCTCGATGATGTCGTGCGAGCGTTCGCCCTTCACGTTGACCACGAAGCCAACGCCGCAGGCGTCGCGTTCCGTGCGCGGGTCGAGGAGCCAGCGCGGCTGCGATCGCTGCATGTCAGGCTCTCCCGGCGTGCGCGGTGCGCACGCCGTTCCGTCGGGCGCGCTTCCCCGCGGGCGCCGGCGGCGTCTCGGCGGGATGCAGCGCCAGCTGCACGCGCTCGGTGTGGGTCGAGAGGACGACCATGGTCTCGGTGCGCGCCACGCCGTCGATCGAGCGGATCTGGCTGATCAGATGCTCGAGCGACGAGGTGTTCGTCGTCTTCACCTTGAGGAGCAGCGTGTATCCGCCGGTCACGTGGTGGCACTCGAGGACGTCGCGGAGCGCCACCACCTGCCGCTCGAACTCGCCGATCAGGTTCGGGTGGCTGATGATCACGCCGATGAAGGCGGTGATGTCGAGCCCGAGCCGCCGCGCGTCGAGGATGGCTCGATAGCCGGTCACCACGCCCGCCGCCTCGAGCTTCTTGATGCGCTCCAGCACGGCGGGTGCGGAGAGGTTCACCTGCTCGCCGATGCGGACGAGCGAGGAACGGCAGTCCTCCTGGAGCAGCCCGAGGATGCGTAGGTCCGTATCGTCGAGCTCGGGGCCCGAATGATCACCGAATCTCATAAGGCATCTATCGGTTGGCTCGGAACATTTAGATGGCCCAGGGGCCTTTTGTCAATGGTTTTTTAGGCACCCGTGGGGCTCCGTCTCCACCCTCGTGGGGGGGCCTCCCGCAATTTTTCCTTGCCGATTACCGGGATCCTGTGATCCTAGTTGGCCGACAAAGGGGGGTTGTCATGTCCCGATGGCTGGGTGTGCTCGTCTTCTCCTGCTCGATCCTCGCTGCCCCGCTCGCCCGGGCGGCAGGGCTTCCCCCCTGCACCCAGGCGATCGCGAGCGCGACCGAGAAGTATGCGGTCAGCAAGCGGAAGGCGATCGCCGGCTGCGAGGACAAGCGCTCGAGCGGCAAGCTCATGCCGAGCGTCAACTGCCGGCCGTCCGTCGGTCCCGTGACCGACGCGAGCACCAGCGCGAAGCTCGGCAAGGCCGCGGCCAAGGTCGAGCCCACCATCAGCGGCAAGTGCTCGGGCCCGCTGCCGCCGCTCGGCCCCGCCTGTGACAGCGCCGCGACCGTCCACGACCTCGCGCTCTGCATCACCGCGCCGGTCCAGGACGCCGACGTGGAAGACATCAGCGTCGACACGCTGATCGACACGGTCTACGACACCACGCCGCCGATCACCGACACCCCGCTCCGGAAGTGCCAGGTGGCGATCAGCAAGTCGGGCGGCAAGTACCTCGCGGCGCGCCTGAAGGCGAAGCGCACGTGCGCGATCGCGGTCGGCGCCGGGAAGATCCCCGGCCCGTGCCCCGACGCGGGCGCGGCCGCGGACATCGAGAAGGCGCGGGCGACCATGCAGGCAGTCATCCAGAAGGCGTGCACCGAGACGCAGCTGGCCCAGGACTCGCCGCCGGCGCTCACCTTCGCGCCGCACTGCCGCGCCTACAAGCTGCTCACGTACAAGCGCGGCCCGGGGAACTCGAACACGATCCCCGTCTTCGATCGCTTCCTCCGCTGCATCACGGATGCGCACGCCGGGGTCGCCGACCGCACCGCGAACATCGGCCTGCCCCAGGTGGAGACCTCGGGCTTCGTGGAGGGGGTGGCGGCCGGCGACGCGACGAACTCCACCGCGATCTTCTGGACGCGAGTTCCGGACGCGAGCATGGGCGCCACGCTCGAGATCAGCACCGATTCGACCTTCGCCACGGGCGTGCAGATGGTCAGCGTCACGCCGGACGCCGATGGCTTCGTCAAGGAGGACGTCGGCAGCCTGCTCGCGAAGACGGTGTACTTCTATCGCTTCATCCAGGGCGGCGACACGAGCGCCGTGGGCCGGGTGGTGACCACGCCCGACCCGTCGGACGCGACCCGGGTCGTCCACCTCGGCTGGAGCGGGGACTCCAACGCCTTCAACCGCCCCTTCACCTCGCTCGACCCGATCCGCCTCCTCGCCCCCGACGGATGGTTCTACATCGGCGACACCATCTACGGCGACGACGATCTGGCCGACGGGCTGGTCGCCATGACGCAGCCGGAATACGAGCTCAAGTACCGCGAGAACCGCAGCGATGCGGCGCTCCGCGGCCTCATGGAGTCCACCGGTACCTACAGCCAGTGGGACGACCACGAGGTGCGGAACGACTTCGCGGGCGCCGAGCCCGTGTTCGCCACCCGCATGGCGGCGGGCAACGCCGCCTTCCGCCGCTACATGCCGCTGCGCGAGGACACCATGGCCCCGATGCAGCTCTACCGGAGTGTCCGCTGGGGGAGCGGCGCCGAGTTCTTCATCATCGACGACCGCCAGTACCGCACCGCCAAGTACACTTGCTGCACCAACGATCCCGATTCGGGGTTCGTCACCACGGACGCGGACTCGACCTGCATGGGGGGCAGCGCGGGCGAGGCCACCTTCCCGTCCGCGAACTGCAACACCCAGATGAGCGGCGCCGGGCGCTCCATCCTCGGGGCGACGCAGAAGGCCTGGCTGAAGGCCGGCCTCCTCGGCTCGACCGCGACCTTCAAGTTCATCATGAACGGCCCACCCATCTCCCAGTTGCTCTTTCTGCCCTACGACCGCTGGGAGGCGTGGAGCGCGGAACGGACCGAGATCCTCGACTACATCACCACCAACAGCATCAAGAACGTCGTCTGGCTCTCCACGGACCTGCACGCGATCGTCATCTCGCCCGATCACCTCGACGTCGCAGGCACCCACCCGACCCCGGAGATCGTCGCCGGCGCGATCGGTGAGAGCACGATCTTCCGCGAGCTGCCACCGTCGGTCGTGGCGTCGCTGCCCGGGCTCCCGGGCGTGGTGACCGAGGTGTCGGAGTTCGAGCTCGACCGCTACAACGCGGTCCTGGTCACCATCGATCCGACCCTCGCCACGCCGCGCGCCAGCTTCGACTTCTACGACCGCTCGGGCTCGATCATCCACAGCATGTTCTTCGACGCGCAATAGCGCCCCGCGACCCATGTCGCGGGGCGGGGAACACGAGCGTGCAGCGTTCGTGGACCCTGCGGGTGTCGTGCCGCGGCCGGCGGAGCCGGCGCGGCAAACTTGCCGGAGACGCTACGAACGGGGGACGATGCCGCGCGACTCGAGATACCTGAGGACCTGACTGACGCTTTCTTCCACCGGCTGCGTGTGGGTCTTGATGGTGAGCTCGGGGGACAGTGGAGGTTCGTAGGGGGCGGAGATGCCGGTGAACTCGGGGATCTGGCCGGCGCGGGCCTTCTGGTAGAGGCCCTTGACGTCGCGCTGCTCGCAGACCTCGAGGGGACACTCGACCAGCACCTCGATGAAGTCGTTCGGCATGACGGCGCGGGCTTGGTCGCGGTCGGCGCGATAGGGGGAGATGAAGGCGGTGAGGGCGACCAGTCCGGCGTCGGTGAAGAGCTTCGCCACCTCGCCGATCCGGCGGATGTTCTCCGTCCGGTCGGCCGGCGAGAAGCCCAGGTTCTTGTTCAGGCCGTGGCGGATGTTGTCGCCGTCGAGCACGAAGGCGCGCACGCCCCGCGCGAGGAGCGCCTTCTCGACCGCAACCGCGATGGTTGACTTGCCCGAGCCCGAGAGCCCGGTGAACCAGACCGTGGCGCCCCGGTGACCGTTCAGCCGCTCGCGGTCGGCGCGCGTGACCGCGCCCTGGTGCCAGACGATGTTGGTCGCCTTCTGCTCCGCCATGGGGCGTGTCCTTAGCGGTCGTGAAGGGGGCTGTCCAGCCGATCAGCCGGTGACCGCGGGGGGTCCGCCGATCCGCCCGGCGCGCGGTCCGCGCGGGCGGAACGCTTGCCGGAGTTCGCGCTTGCGGAGCCGGATCGCGTCGGGCGTCACCTCGACCAGCTCGTCCTCGTCGATCCATTCGAGGCCGTCCTCCAGCCCCATGGCGCGATTCGGGACGAGACGCACCGCCTCGTCGTGCCCCGAGGCGCGCATGTTGGTGAGCTTCTTCTCGCGGCACACGTTCACGTCGAGGTCGACGTCGCGCGAGTACTCGCCCACCACCATCCCCTCGTACACCGGCGTGCCGGCCGGGACGAAGAGGACGCCGCGCTCCTGGAGGTGGAAGAGTGCGTACGGCGTCGCCACGCCCTCCCGGTCCGCCACCATGGCGCCATTGGTGCGCGCCGGGATCGGGCCGTGCCACGGCGCGTACCCGTTGAACAGCGTGTTCAGCGTGCCCGTCCCGCGGGTGTCGGTCAGGAAGTGGGAGCGGAAGCCGATCAGCCCGCGCGACGGGATGCCGTACTCGATGCGCACCCGCCCGCCGCCGATGTGCTCCATGCGGCTCATGGCCGCGCGGCGCACGCCGAGGAGCTGGGTGACGATGCCCACGTACTCCTCCGGCACGTCGACCAGGAGGAGCTCCATCGGCTCCTCGAGCACGCCGTCGCGCTCGCGCACCACCGGCGCCGGCTTGGAGGCCTGCAGCTCGAAGCCCTCCCGCCGCATGGTCTCGATCAGGATCGCGAGCTGCAGCTCGCCGCGGCCGAGGACGCGGAAGGCGTCGGTGGCGGCCGTCTCCTCGACGCGCAGGCTGACGTTCCGGCGGCTCTCCTGGAGCAGGCGCTCGCGGAGCTTCCGCGACGTCACCTGGCTGCCCGAGCGCCCGGCCCACGGGCTGGTGTTGACCCCGAACACCATCGCGATGGTGGGCTCGTCGACGCGGATGGGCGGCAGCGGCGCGGGCCGCTCGCGATCGGCGATCGTCTCGCCGATGCGGATGTCTTCCAGGCCGGCGACCGCGACGATGTCCCCCGCCGTCGCCCGCTCGAGCTCGAGGCGCCGGAGCCCCTGCCAGCCGTAGAGGCGGGTGATCTTGCACGGTGCCTGCGAGCCGTCGAGCCGGCAGAGCGTGTACTGCCCGGCGGCCACGAGCTCGCCGGACACGATGCGCCCGATGGCGAGGCGGCCGACGTAGTCGTCGTACCCGAGATTGTTCGCCTGGAAGCGGACCGGCGCATCGGGCTCGTGGGGCGGCCCGGGCAGCGCGCCCACCACGGTCGCGAAGAGCGGGCGGAGGTCACTGCCCTCGCGCGCCAGGTCGAGGGTGGCCGTCCCCGCGCGCGCGTTGGTGTAGACGACCGGGAAGTCGAGCTGCGCCTCGCTCGCACCGAGATCGATGAACAGGCCGTAGATCTCGTCCAGCACCGCGGCCGGCCGCGCGTCGGCACGATCGATCTTGTTCAGGCAGACGACCGGCGGGAGCCCCGCCTCGAGCGCCTTGCCGAGCACGAAGCGGGTCTGGGGCAGCGGTCCCTCCGAGGCGTCGACCAGGAGGAGGACGCCGTCCACCATGGCGAGCGTGCGCTCGACCTCGCCGCCGAAGTCCGCGTGCCCGGGCGTGTCGACGATGTTGACGCGCACGCCCTCCCAGGTGACGGTCGTGTTCTTGGCGAGGATGGTGATGCCGCGCTCGCGTTCGAGCGCGAAGGAGTCCATCACCCGCTCGGCGACCTGCTCGTTGGCGCGGAAGACGCCGGTCTGGCGCAGCATGGCGTCGACGAGCGTCGTCTTGCCGTGATCGACGTGGGCGATGATGGCGATGTTGCGCACGTCGCTGCGGCGGGTGAGCCCCGCGGTCTCGGCTGGCGTGGACACGGTCCGCGCATCCTGACCGTCCACACGGGGTGGGTCAATCGCGCTCGGGACGCGGGGTGAGGTCGTAGAGCGCGTAGCCGCCGGTGCAGTCCGCGAGGCGACCGTAGCGCTGCTCCGCGGCCTCGCGCAGGCCGTTCCGCTCCAGCTCACCGTGCGCGGCGATCCAGTAGCGACCCCCGCGCCGGGCGATGTCGTCGAGCAGCGGGACGCTCAGCTCCTCCTCGGCGTACACGAAGCCCTTGCGGTCCATCCAGGCGAAGAACGTCGAGTCGCTGTGCTCGATGGGATAGCCCTTGTGGTCCCAGCGAGGGCCGCCGTCGGTCACGATCGTTCCGGTCGGACCGACGTGCTCGAGGAACTCGAGCGCACAGCGCCGGGTGCCGGCGAGGCTGCTGCGGTAGTCGCGAAGGTAGAGGAGTGCGGCCGTGGTGCCGACGAGCCCCGCGAGCGTGAGCCCGGCGAGGAGCCGGGCGAGCCGGCGCTGGCGCTCCGCGCTCCAGCGTCCGACCCGGCCGGCGTCCAGCGCGGCGAACCCCGCCCCCATGAGCAGGCAGCCCGGCGCCACCGAGGCGCTGTGGTAGTAGACGCCGCCGTACGGGTCCACCGCGGTGCGCGCATGGATGACGTAGATGGCCCACACCGCGACGTACCAGGGAAACGCCAGGCGCACCGTCCGTCCCCGCACCGTCAGCGTGGCGAGGGCGAGCACCACCCCCGCGGGGGTGAAGGTCGCGATCGTGTCCCACATGGCGTTGCTCACCAGGAACCAGGGCGGCACGATCAGGTCGAGGCCGATCAGGTGCGCCTCGTTCGAGAGCCCGAGCGAGTTGCCGTAGGTCGTCCACAGATGGCGTGCCCACGCGTACCAGAGGAGCGGCGGCAGGATCGCCACGGCCGCCGCGACGCCAGCGCCCGGGTCCGCGAGCGCCGTCCGCCCGCGGGTGCGGAGCACCGCATACACGAGCACGGGGACGAGGAACGCCGCCTGTGCCTTGATCAGCATGGCGCCGGCGGCCGCCGCCGCTGCGGCGACGAGCAGGGAAAGCCGCGGCGTCGCCGTCCAGCGCACCACGAGCGCGATGGTCACCAGGACGAGGACGTGCATGAGCGGCTCGGGCTGCATGGCGCTCGCGAAGTAGACGAGCAGCGGGTTGGCCGCGAATGCCGCGGTGGCCACCAGGGCCCCGCCCCGATGCAGGAGCGCGCCGGCGAGCCAGGCAAAGAGCAAGAGGCCGGCGCTCTCGAGCACCCCCGAGAAGAGCCGCTGGACGAACTCGCGGTACCCGACCATGCGATAGAGGACCGCCGCGGTCCACGGAAGCAGCGGGAGCTCCATCTCGGCGTAGCCCGGCCCGTCGCCGCGCCAGTCGATCCGCGGGTAGAAGATGTTCACCCCCTCGCGGAAGAAGTTGCGCGCGATGGCGACCGAGTCCGACTGGCGCCATGCGGTCCGGATGCGATGGTCCAGCGGGCGATGGACGTACGCCATCCGGATGCCGATGCCGAGCGCCAGGATGACCACCAGGGCGACCGGGACGCGTGCGGGCCGACGGCTCGCCATCGCGCGGCGGCCCCTAGGCGCGCTGCAGCGGCGCCAGCACGTGCGCTCGCCGCTTGCCCGACAGGAGTGTCCCGCCCAGGGTCGTGATCCACGCCGTGCAGAGGGCCAGGCCACTCAGGCTGGTGATCAGTGTCCGCTGCCACCCCTCGAGGCCCAGACGCGTGAGGGCGCTGTAGGTGCTGAGGAAGTTGAGAAACGGCACCAGCAGCAGGCCGACCAGCATCCAGCGCAGCGCGGGATGCCGCGGCGCAGGCGACGCCTCGGGATCGACGATCAGGGCGGCCACCGGGAGCGACAGGATGAGGACGTTGTAGGCCTGCTGGTAGGTGAACACGAGGATGGTGAGACAGACGAGGGTGGTGACCAGGTGCGAGTCCGCACGGCCGCCGCGGGCAAGAAAGCGACGGATGGCGAGCGCACCCGCGGCGAGCATCAGCAGCCCGAGCACGAGCTCGGTCGCGTGCGCGAGGTCGTGCCCGACGAGCTTCGTCACCAGCGCGATCGCGTCCACCCGCGACCAGGCGCTGATGGGATCCGTCTCCGGGGTCGCATCGAAGCTCGTGATGCCCGCGCGCACGGAGGCGACGAACGGGCCGATGCCGCCGGCCTCGGGCACGATGACGGCCAGCATCACGGCACTCAGCGCGGCGGCGAGCGCGCCGCCGCCGAGGACGGCCCGGACGTCTCCCCGGACGAGCATCAACACGGCGAGCGGGACCCCGAGCGTGGGCTTGATGAGCGCGACGGCGAGGCCCGCGGCCGCGAGGAGCGGCCGTTGCCGTGCGAAGTGGAGCGCGACGTACGTGCCCAGCAGGACCTGGAGCGTCTCGTTGCCGTTGATGAAGTTCATCTGCCCCGGGCGGCTGAGCAGCAGCCCGGCCGCGACGGCGAGCGTCGCCGCGAGTCCTCCCGGGGCGCCGCTGAATCGCACCACCAGGTGCGCGAACACGAGAGTGAGCACGAGCATCACCGCCTGGTAGGCGGTGGCGGCGGCCGAGTACCCGAGGAGGCCGAGCGGCAGGTGCAGCAGCAGCGTGTGCGGCGCGTAGCCGGCGAGCGAATTCGGCACCGGGTAGCCGCCGTAGGGATTGTGGCCGTCCAGGAACGCCCGCAGCGGATAGTAGAGCTGCTCCTGGAAATCGATCAGGACCCAGGACGGCTCATCCTTCGGCCGCGCGTGGATCTCGGCATCGTGCTGCACGCGGTAGCCGAGGACGGCGAGAGAAAGCGCGAAGACTCCCGCGGCGAGGACCGTCGCGAGACGACCCGCACCTCGGGATCGCCGTCCTGTGAGTCCCGGTGTGCCCCCCATCGACTGGCTCTCGCCGCGGGCCGGGAAGCTACCGTGGACGGAGGTCGTAGAGGAAGTACCCGCCGGCGCAGGTCGCGAGCAGGCGATATTTGCGCTCCCGCATGGCGCGCCGCAAGGCCTCGCTTTCGAGCTCGGCCGCGCTCGCCATCCAGTACCGGCCCCCTTGCTCGGCGATGCGATCGAGTGTGTCGACGCCCAGCGCGTTCTCCGGGTAGTTGAATCCCCGGCGGTCCATCCATGCAAATGGCATGGAGATGTTGTAGGCGCCGCTGCGCCCGTACTGGTCGTAGTCGGGGCTGCCGGCCACCACGATCATCTGGTCGGACGGGACGCTCGGTGCGAACGCGAGCGAGCAGGTGCGCATCGCCAGGAGCTCGGGCCGGTCATCGCGCAGGCGCAGATAGACCACGTCGAGCGCGACGAGGGCGATCAGCGTCGCCGCCGCGAGAAGCCCTGCCGTCCACCTCGACCAGCGAGCAGGCAGGCGGCAGCCGTCGCGCCCCAGCGCCGCCACGCCACCACCCATCAGCAGGCACGCGGGGGCGACCGAGATGGCGTGATAGTAGTAGGCCCAGTCAGCGGCCGTCGTCTTCGCCGCCGGGACGTAGAGCGCCCAGGTGGCGAGGTACCACGCGAGGGGGCGCGCGATCCGGCGCCGGTCCGAGACGAGCGCGGCGAGCGCGAGCGCCCAGCCGAAGGGCGTGAAGACCCCGAGCGTCTCCCACTCGAGGATGCCGATCAGGAATCGCGGTGGCGCCAGCATGGCGAGGGTCAGGAAATGATCGCCGTTCGAGAGGCCGAGCGAGTTCCCGTACGCGGTCCAGAAGTGGAGAGCCCAGCCGTACCAGGCGACGGGCGGAAGGATCGCCAGGAGCGCGGCGAGATGGACCTCGGGCAGGACGAACGCGCGGCGACCGAAGCGGCGGAGGATCTCGCCGCCGAGCACCAGGCCGAGGTAGACGGCCGTCGCCTTGGCGAGGATCGCCCCGGCGATGGCCGCGGCGGCGAGGAGGAGGCCACCGGCGCGGTGGGGCCGATCGGCCCAGCGCCAGCTGAGGGCGACGGCGACGAGGGAGAGGAAGAGCATCAGCGGCTCCGGCTGCATGGCCGTCGCGAGGTGGAGGAGAAGCGGATTCAGGGTGTAGGCAGCGGTCGCGAACACGGTGGCGACGGGTGGCAGCAGGCGCCGGGCGAGGGCCGCGAAGAGGATCAGGCTGGCCACGCCGAGCAGGGCCGACGGGAGCCGCAGCAGCTGCTCGTGGTAGCCGAAGGTGCGGAAGAGCACCGCGGCCACCCAGGGCAGGACCGGCAGCTCGCCCTCGACGTACCCCGGCGTGGCCCCGCGCCAGTCGATCCGCGGATAGAGGATGTTCATGCCCTCGCGAGAGAAGTTGCGCGCGATCGCCAGGTAGTCCGCCTGCCGCCAGGGTGAACGGATCCGGTGGTCGAGGGGCCGCCCGACCCAGGCGAAGCAGATGCCGGCGCCGAGCACGATCACGAGGACGAGCGCCAGTCGCTCGCGGCGGCTCCAGCCCGCGGGCGCTGAGTCCCCTCGCGGGTCGTCGGTCATGGGAGTATCATTCCGTCGCGCCGTCACGGCGCATCCAGATGACGTCGCTGGCGAGCCGGAAATGTGCGTCGAGGTAGCGCGTCACCTCCGGCTCGAGGGTGCGCGCGTACTCGTCGCGGATCGCGACCTTGACCCGCGGGTCGTCGAGCGCGCGCACGATGTCGGCGCCACGCTCGGCCGGGGAGAGCATGAGCTGCATCTCGTCGTGCAGGAACCAGTAGCGATACGCGTGCGCGCGGAAGACCCCGTAGCCGGAATAGCCGTCGAAGACGAGGTCGCCGCGGCCGGTATGGGCGAGCACGTACTCGATGTCCGCCCGCTGGGTGGCGATTCCCGTGCGCCGGAGCCATTCCACCTGGTTCACGAGCGGGAACACGCAGAGAAG
>JACXTT010002576.1_pt1 | contig 28583 bp, 22 predicted proteins | sample 9270951 | NCBI WGS metagenome assembly JACXTT01 (sample SAMN15532306, study PRJNA645909) | rock metagenome | isolation source: weathered quartz diorite | place: Puerto Rico | collected 2017-06-21 | reverse complement strand
GCGCGATTCCGGCCGCGCCCGCCACGCAGCCCAGTCCGAAGATCGGCACGCGTTTGATATTCACCGGCAGGCCCATGCGATTGATCAGACGCGCATCGATGGAAGGGCTGGAGATCCCGGTGATCGAGACGAAAAAGATCGCGCCCAGATCAGCCGGTGCAAAACCGGCGCGAGTCAACGCGCAACACAGCGCATTTTCTCCCAACTGCTGTGCTACCTCGATCCAGTGATTGTTCGCTTTGCCCCAGGTCTTGAGATCGTAATACTCTTCCATCGGCAGAGCCAGGTGGCGCGTCTCCACGCCGACGCGCGCTTGCAGCCGCTCCATAAACACTGGATTGTCGATCTTCGGGCCGAAGTGACGTTGCAGCGCCGACAGCAGCACACGCTGGTCGTATTTGTGCGGCGGGAACGCGCTTGCGACGCCAGCGATTTTCATAGTGGGTTGGTCGGCTCCTCTGCCGTATTCTACTGAAGTCTAGCCAGCTCCTCGGAATAGAGCCTGTTGCGAGGAAAATCGCGCACCAACCCTGCTAGCAGTTCCCGGGCTTGCATCCGATCTTTATTTCGCAGCGCCGCCACGGCCAGCAGGAGCCGCGCGTAAGGCCGCAAGTACTGGCCTTTTTCGGCCGTCAAACGAAGGTTTTCGATTCCACGCTCGCGATCGGTTTGTGCCCCGCCCAATTGCAAAATCCAGCGTACAGGCGCCGCTTTCAGGCTCAGCATGTAGTTCTCAACGCCGATCGCCAGGTAGGCATCGTAGTAGTTTGGTGAGAGGGAAAGCAGCTTCTCGGCCGTGGAGCGGCTGTTCTTGATGGTTCGCAGCGAATCGAGATAGCGCTTCTCGATCAGCGCTTGATAGTCCGCGCGCAAACCCATCGTCAGAATCTTTGCGAATAGCGCGTCGGCGTCATCAGGCGAACGCGTAAGAATGTCATTCGCGAGTTGTTCGGCCTTCAACAATTCCTGATCGAGTGACCGGCGGGCCACCGGATCGGGTGTAAGCTTCTTTGCATGCCGGAAACGGTCATCGTCTACGAAGAATTCCGCTTGCAGAATATTCAGGCGGTCGAACTCGGCGAACAAGTACGCGGCCGCATTCGAAACATGCCCCATCGGATCGTCGGGACGCTGGCGTTCCCACTGTGCGAAAGTTCTGTGCGCCTGATCGAACTCGAGATTGTACATCTGGCGGTACCCGGTCTCGAGCAATGGGACAAGAGAAGGGATTGAAGCCGCTATCGACGGGATAGTGGCCACCACGCTCACGAGTGTCACTGAGACCCATCGATGTAAACGATTTGTAAACAGGTGAATCCCTTTCCCTGCTCCTTAAATGACGCCGTTGCCGCCCGGCTGGTTTCCCGCGCGACCTCAATGAGAATTAACCCGCCGTCGTCAGTTCCTGGCCCACTTCGGTCGCTACCTGGAGCTCCGGGATCTCGATTCCGGTGCGCGTTCCTTCTCCCACCTTGCTGTCGATCCACATGCGGTAATCCTGGCCAAAAAGCACCTTCAACCGCTCATTCACGTTACTGACGCCGATGCCCAGTTCGAACAGCGTCGCCAGGCGGTTCTCTGGAATACCGACGCCGTCGTCCTCCACCACCACGTTCAGCCGCCCATCGACCAGCCAACTCCGCACGCGAATCATACCGCCGTCCACCTTGCTGCTTAAACCGTGCCGGATGCTATTCTCGATCAGCGGCTGCAGCAGCATGCTCGGAGCAAGTCGATCGAGCGTCTCTGGTTCGATGTCCTTCACGAACCGCAGCTTCTCGCCGAAGCGCACCATCTCGATGGTCATGTAATTATCGATGAACGCCAGCTCCTCGCGCAGCGGCACCAGGTTATCGGTCTTTCGCAGCAGACGCCGGAGAATACTGGACAGGCGATATACCACGCTGCGAGCCTGTTCCGGATTGCTGCGAATCAGCGATGATACGGAGTTCAGAGTGTTGAACAAGAAGTGTGGATTGATTTGACTCGTGAGCGCCGCCAAGCGGGCTTCGTTCAGCCGCAGTTGCTGGGCTTCCAGCTTTTTCTCGTTCCGCGTGTTGTTCCAGATTTTGAGCGGCAGCATGACCGCGAATACCGAGCTCGCGTAGATCGCGATCGCCGTCACCAGATGCCTTTCCGTCCAGATGGGAGCGAGGAACACGGAGCCCTTCGGAAACACTCTCGCGACCGACACACGCAGCAGTTCGATGAAGATGATCGTGAACAGGCAACCTACGTAGAACATGAGCCGGAGCTGATATGGACGCTGCCGTAAGCGAGCCGGAGAGAGACTGAAAATCGGGGAAAAGCGCCAGACGTCCTCTTTTTCCGGAGCTATATCGCGCAATAGTCCGCCCAAGACACCGACGCCCGCGAACAGCGGCATCGACATTAACTCCCCGTTGATGAATACAGCCGGAATGGAAATCAACACGCCCGACAGCAGCCCAGTCACGTATCCGCCCACCATCCCGGCGATGAGCGCGCCTTCCAAACCGAGGTCTACTGCCTGATAGTTGGGATTCAACACCCGCGTTGCGACGCTCGATCCGAAAAGAGCGGAACAGCTCAGCGCCAGCCGGGCGCGTTGCACCAGCGTCCGATCCTCGCGCATCAACATCCGCTGAAACGCCGGAAATCGCGACAAAATGCTGGCTAGCGAAGCGGCCACCGCCACTCTGAGCAACAGCGCCATCACGAGTTGTTGCTGATCCGGCATTCAGAACCTGCGATCATTATAATGAAAGCGCAATTTCCCGGATGCTTACAAAAGTAGCGGAAGCGAATTTTCCCAGCAGATTCGGCCATTTTCGCATCTTCGGCTTTGAAGGCTCTTACGGCTCCGATCTGCACGAATGCGTCGTGCTTCGAATGGGCGAGGTATCGTCCGCGACTGACCCTCCGCTCGTTCGCATTCACTCGCAATGCCTCACCGGCGACGTGTTCCACAGCCTGCGCTGCGATTGCCGCTCGCAACTCGAGCTTTCGCTCAACTTGATTGCAGAAGAGGGCCGCGGCCTGCTGATCTATGAGCACCAGGAAGGCCGAGGCATTGGCCTGTTGAATAAACTGCGCGCCTACGAGTTGCAGGACGGCGGCGCCGACACCGTCGAGGCCAACGAACAGCTTGGTTTCGAAGCCGACCTGCGCGACTACCGGATGCCCGCCGAGATCCTGCGCTACTTCAACGTACGCAGCGTGCGCCTGCTATCCAACAATCCCGACAAGATTGCCGCGCTCGAACAGGCCGGTATCCGTGTTGCAGAGCGGATTCCGTGCATCGTGGCGCCGCATGAATCCACCGAAGGGTACCTGCGCACGAAGAAACAAAAGCTGGGCCATTTGTTGGATTGACCCCGGCGCGTTACCGTCCGTGCGCCGCACCGCGAAACACTGCGTTTAGGAACAACAGGTTCAAGCCGTCCATATAGCCCCGGAAATTCGGGTCCTCGGTAAATCCGATCACGTTGCCCCGGCCGCTGCGCTGCACCACGACAAACGGCTTGTAAGCCAGCTGCTTGCGATTCTGTTCCCACATGTATCCGCTGGCGAGCAACTGATCCGGTCCAGCGAAATAGACGGCGTTGAACCCCTTGTCCAGCTTGATGGGCGTGAAGATCGCGCGGCCCGATGCCAGGACGTAAACCGTGTCAGGCATCCCCGCGGTCACCCACTGCTCCGGATTCACTTTGGCGCGGATCAGCACTCCGTGGAGCGAATCCGGCAGCTCGGTATCGGCCTGGATCGCCTTTTCGAAATCCTGGTCACTCGTAAGCAGCTTGCCCGGTACCCGCGCGGCTGGAGCCGCTGGAGGTGCGGGAGCCGCAGGCGCAGCTTGGCCCGCAGCCAGTGCCGCAGTCGGACTCGTCCCTCCTCGGCCGCCACCGGTCGCCGCAGGCGTACTCTCACGCGCCACGTTCTCTTGCGAAATCGCGAGTAGTCCCGTCCTGGGATCGGCCAGATACGCGACTGCTCCCCCACCCAGGCCGATCAGTGTTCCGCCCGCTTGCACCCAATCGTTCAAGCGGCGCCCACCGTTCGCTCCCAGGATCGTCTCGTAGCTCTCGCCACCTCCCGGCCCGCCTCCGGTATCCGGAAGAATAATCACCTGAAATTGATTCAGATCGCCGCGCGCCAGTTGATCGGTGCGCACCGGCGTCACCGGATATCCGTACTGCCGCTCGAGAATGAATCGCGTCGCTCCGGCCGAACTCGCAGCAGTCGGACGATCCCACGCCAACGCGATCGTGGCCCGCGGCACCGAAAACACGCGATTGCTGCCGAAGTTGACGCCTTCGTCCACCCAGCCGGTATCAGTTGTCAGGACTTCTGCGCCGCTCGACTTCGCAAGCCGGTCAATCTTCTCCGCCACGTCCGGCGAATTATCCTTCACTTTCACGATCAGCGTCCCGGTCGGATAGGTGCGATTCGCGAGCTTGAAAACCTTGTCGCTGGTCAGGATCTTTAGGTCTTCCTGAAGCCCCGCGGCCAGAAATCGCGCAGCCGATGAGACTCCCCACGGCACCAGGTACGCAACTTCGGGCTTCGATCCGATCACCTTTCCAGGAGGCACTTCACCCGGTTTCACGGCTTCGAACGATCCCTCCGAAACATCCGCCGAGCTCACCGCGGAAATTCCGTACTGCATCGGCAGCGACCACGCCGTGACATCGTACATCTCGCTCGGCTGCCGGCTCTCTCTCCGGTGTTCCTCGCCTTTGAGAAAATCGGGTTCCATCGAGACTTGCGCATCCAGTAACGTGCGCGCCAGCCGTGCCGCCGGTTGCGCAAGCGTGATTACATAGCTGCCGGCTGCATATTCCTTACCCGCATTCTGGAACGCCGCTGTCGCGCGCTTCACCTCGATGCCCTGAAACGCAAGGTTCGCAGCCAGCCGGTCGACGTTCGAAACGTTGCCTTCTCGTGGCAAAATATATTCGCGAACGGCTTCGGTCGCCCCGCCCGCGATCGCCGACTTCCGGTATTGGTAAAAGTTCTCGAGCAGCTTGTCTTTATTGCGCAGCGCCGTCTCGCACGACGACACGGAGGCCACGAAGTGATCGCGCACCGTGTCGCGATACTGCACGATCTTGCCGTCCGACCTCCGGACCACCAGTCCGCGCGTGGAAGCCTGCTCGTAGGTCATTCCGATACTGCCGTGAAACAGCGGCCAACTCGCGCCGTAGCCCGGATAAAATTCGTCGTAGCCTTCGCGCGTGAAATAACTGAATCCGTAACGGTCGAACCATTTCGCATTGTTCCGGCCGAACCACTCCAGGCTATCTCGCTGCGTTCGCGTGATGTAAGGATTGTAGGGATTTGACTCCGGAGCAAAATAATAAGTCGCGTCCGATCCCATTTCGTGCAGGTCGACATAAGCCAGCGGGAACCATTCCTGCACCGCTTTGATGCGCCCCTGTGTTTCCGGCTGCGACATCGCGAACCAGTCGCGATTCAAGTCGAAATAATAATGATTGGTGCGCCCGCCTGGCCACGGCTCGTTGTGTTCGGCTGCAAGCTGGCTGGCGTCGGGCTTCAACCCTTCGGCGATCTCGAAATTGTGCACGAAACGCGCGCGTCCGTCTGGATTCTGCGCCGGATCGAGAATAAGCACGACGTTCGCCAGAATCTCGTCTACCATTTTGTCGTTGCGGGAAGCCAGCACATGATAGGCCGTCATCATCGCCGCATCATTCGACGAGATTTCGTTGCCATGCACTCCGTACGACAGCCACAGCACGGCCGGCAATCGCGCCATGATGCGCTTGGCTTCGGCATCGGGCGTCTTGCGCGGATCGGCGAGCTGCTTCATCCCCGCGCGAATCTCATCCAGACGCCGAATGTTCGCGTCTGACGATACTACGCAATAGATCAGCCGGCGGCCCTCCCACGTCTTCCCGTAATCGAAGACCCGCATCTGGTGTGGACGCGCGGCGGCCAGCGCTTCCATGTACTTCACGATGTCTTCCGGGCGCGTGACGCGATCGCCTGGATCGTGCCCGATCACCTGCTTCTCGGTGGGCACGCTCGGATCGTAGGATGCTCCCGGCCAGTATTCGAATTTGTCCTGCTTTTCCTGGGCCAGGAGAGCAACACTGATCGCCAGCAAACACAGAGATGCCTTCATAAGCTAATAAGCATACCCTGTGCCCCCGGGCTTTTGGTTGGCGGCCGGTGTATTACTTCTTCGGCTGCGGACGCGATTGCGGCGGCACCAGCCCATTGGCCCGATAATAGGCCACCAGCAGACCGTAATGTTCAGCCGAATGCTCGATTACTGCGAACCAGGGGTTCAGCGTTTTGGCGAAGCTTTCCTCTGGGATGGCCTTCAGCGTCGTCGTGGCGTCTGCTACCGATTTCTGAAACATCGCGACGATGTCGGCCTTGGTCTTGTAGCCCTTCGGATCGATCTCGTCCCAGTTGGCGTTTTCTCCGCGCCCCTTCTTTGCAGCGTAAGCATTCCCTGAGGCCACGTGCACGATCACCTCACCGAACGAGCGCATTTCCGGCTTGAGCCGGAAGTCGTATTTTTCAGCGGGAAAGTCCTGCGCCATCTCGAGAATGTTCTTGTTGATGCCCGCAAAATAGGCGTTGATAGCCCTTGCAGGAGTCGGCGGCGGTTGTTGTGCCTGCGCACAGACTGCCACTAGCGCGAGTAGCGCTCCGGCTGCACTCCAGGTTTTGTAACTTGCTAAAATTGACATAGGGGTTACAGAATATCATCCCTGTTGTAACCTGTCAATTGCACTACGATGGTTACTATTACAAAATAATGGTTAAGAACGGGACAAACGCCAAAGGCTGGAAGTTCGTTGGGTCACGGCTCTGCCTAGATTTCGTGAACACTGTTGGCGGCCGCGTCGCCAATACCATCCTGCGCGAAAAGCTGGCAGACTTCGCCGACCTGCTCCACTGGAGTCAGCTCGCCGGCATCGTGAACCGGGGCGAAGCGGGCCGGCTCGCAATACGAGCGGCTGGTCATCCCAGGGAGGCACAAGCCACCTTTAGCCGGGCGGCCCTCCTGCGCGAAGCGTTGTATCGCATCTTCGCCTCCACAGCCGAAGGCCGGCGGCCAGCGGCGTCGGACCTGGACATTCTCAGCCGCGAGGTGGCCCTTGCGAGAAGCCGCCAACGGCTCAGCCGCTCCGCCGGCGGTTTTAGCTGGACCTGGGCCGGCGAAGAAGTTATGTTAAGCCGCATGCTCTGGTCAATTGCCCTTTCCGCGGCCGACCTCCTCACCTCCGGCGATCTCTCGAAGCTCCGGCAGTGCGGCGGCGACGAGTGTGGATGGCTCTTCCTCGATACCAGCCGCAACCGCAGCCGTCAATGGTGCGACATGCGTGACTGCGGTAATCCCGCCAAAGACCGGCGTTTCCGGGACCGCCAGCATGGCGCCCGCACGTAGCCGGGGATGACGCTACCCTAGTCGGTACAATAGTGTTTCCTCATGAAGATTGCCCTCGCACAGACGAATACTACCGTCGGTGACCTCTGTGGCAATAGTCAAAAAATCCTGGCCTTCGCGCGCCGTGCCGCCGAATCGCGAGCTGACGCCGCCGCATTCCCGGAACTCACGCTGACGGGCTATCCGCCTCGTGATCTGCTCGAGAAACAAAGTTTCCTCGACGGCGCCGAGCAGCATCTGGAGCGCTTGGCGCGCGATACCGCGGACCTTGAACTCGCCCTCATTGTTGGCACCGTGACGCGCACCGGCGAATCATCCGGCCGGCCCATTTACAATACCGCTGCGGTGCTCCAGCGCGGCAACATTGTTTTTCGCCAGCACAAAATGCTGCTTCCGAGCTACGACGTCTTCGACGAGACCCGCTACTTCGAGCCCGCCCCCAAGCAGTTTCCGCTCACCGTCGATGGATCCGTCACCGCTCTCACCATCTGCGAGGATGCCTGGAACGACAAGCAGTTTTGGGAGCGGCGTCTCTACAGCCGCGACCCCGTGGAAGAGCTGGCCCAGTATGGCTCGCGTGTTCTGATCAGCATCAACGCCTCGCCCTATCACATGGGCAAGCGCGCCCAGCGCCGCGAAATTTTTTCCGCAACCGCTCGCCACTTCAAAATCCCGATCGTTTACGTCAACCAGACCGGCGGCAACGACCAGCTTATCTTCGATGGCAGCAGCTTCGCGATGAACGCGGAAGGTCAGGTGATCGCCTCGGCTGCATCCTTTGAGGAGGACCTGGTATTCGTCGATACGCAAACGCTCGCCGGTGATCATCATGAAAGCCATCCCGACGAGTGCGACGCGGCTTATCAGGCTCTGGTGCTCGGCACTCGCGATTACATTCGCAAGTGCGGCTTCGAGCGCGTAATTATCGGACTGAGCGGCGGCATTGATTCCTCTCTCACCGCCGCGATCGCCGTCGATGCCGTCGGCCGCGAGAACGTGACCGGTGTGGGCATGCCCGGTCCGTATTCGTCCGATCACAGCATCACCGACGCTCGCGATCTCGCGCACAATCTCGGCATCCGCTTCGAGCTGATCCCCATTCGCGACCAGTACGGCGCTTTCATGCGCGTGCTGAATCCGCTGTTCGACGGCGGAGCCGTTGGAGTGACGGAAGAAAACCTGCAATCGCGCCTGCGCGGCGTCACGCTGATGGCGCTATCGAACAAGTGGGGCGCGCTAGTGCTCACCACCGGCAACAAAAGCGAGCTGGCCGTCGGTTATTGTACGCTCTACGGTGACATGTGCGGCGGCTTGGCGGTGATCAGCGATGTCCCCAAAACGCTCGTCTATTCGTTATCCCGCATCGCCAACAAGCGTCATCCGAACGCCATCCCCGAAAGCGTGTTCGTGAAACCGCCTTCGGCCGAGCTCCGCCCCAATCAGAAAGACACTGACTCCCTGCCGGAGTACGACGTACTCGATCAGATTCTTCGCGGCTATATTGAGAACAACGAATCGCCGCAGCAGATTGCCGATGCGCTTCATCTGCCGCTCGGCCTCGTCCGCGATTTGGTCAACAAAGTGGACCGCAACGAATACAAACGCCAGCAGGCTGCCCCCGGCTTGAAGGTCACAACCAAAGCGTTCGGCATCGGCCGCCGCTTTCCGATCGCCCAAAGGTTCGCCGAATGAAAAAAAGCTTTCTGCAATTCCGGACGCGCACTGTTTTCGGACTCAGCGCCGTATTGTTCGTTGCTGCGCTATCCACTTCTCAGCCCGTGCCCCGTGAACAGGTCGGCCTGCTTCCCGATGGTGGATTCCTCCTGAACAGTGGATGGCGCGTCAAAGCCGCCGGCACGCAGATCACGCTCGACACGCTGCCGATGTCATCGGTCCTTTCCCGCGACGGCCGATTCCTGATTGTGCTGAACGGCGGTTACAAGCCGCCATCCCTCAGCGTGCTCGACACGAAAAATGGTCATGAGATCGGACGAACGCCCGTGCCCGATGGATGGCTCGGTCTGGCCATCTCACCGAATGGCAAGAACGTTTGGGTAGGCGGCGGACCCAAGGCCGCGATTTACGAGTTCTCACTCGACGACAACGGGCGGCTTCAGCCCACGCGCACTTTTGAGATCGTCGCCGAGTCGAAGCGCACCTTTCACGATTTCATCGGCGACGTCGCCGTATCGCCGGACGGCCGCCTGCTCTACGCTTGCGACATTTATCGCGATGCCATCGCAGTCGTGAATCCTCAGTCCGGCATGGTGATCGAGCGATTCAAAACCGGCCGCCGGCCTTATCGCATTCTGTTCCATCCCGACGGTAAATCCTTTTTCGTGACAAGTTGGGCCGATGGCGCGATGTATCGCCACCAAACATCCGACGGCGCGCAGTTGCAGATGGTTCGGATCGGCGCGCATCCCACCGACATGTTGTGGCGCGATCGCCTCGCCAGTTCCGAAGAGGGCGACGAAGCTAAGTGGAAGGCCCGCATTTTCGTAGCAGCCGCGAACACCAACAACGTTTACGCCGTTGCCGTCTCGGACAGCGGCGATCTTCGTGTGGTTGAATCCATCAATGTCGCCGCGACGCCGCACCATCCTTTGGGCATGACTCCGAGCGCGCTCGCCCTCAGCGAAGACAAAAACAGTTTGTACGTAGTTTGTTCGGACGCGAATGCCGTGGCCGTTGTCGATGTGAAGGAGGCGCGCAGTCACGTTCTGGGATTCGTCCCTACCGGCTGGTATCCAACCGCCGCCAAGGCGCTGGCCGACGGCCGGCTCGTCGTGCTGAACGGCAAGGGATCGCGCAGTTATCCCAATCCCCATGGCCCCAATCCGACCATTCGCGCCGCGCCCGCTTATCGCGGTGAATCCGCCGTGGAGTTCGTCGCCCGCTTACAAACCGGCACGGCATCGTTCATCCCGCCGATCGCTCCGGATCAGCTCAGGAAATATACGGCGGAAGTTATGGCCAACTCGCCGTACACCGATGAGGCGGTCGACAACCCGCCGACCTCTCTTCCGCTCATCGAGCACGTGCTCTACATCGTGAAAGAAAATCGCAGCTACGATCAGGTGCTCGGTGATCTGGGCACGGGCGCAGCCGATCCTTCGCTGTGTGTCTTCCATGAGAACGCGGCACCCAATCATTACAAGCTCGCCCGGGAGTTCGTTCTGTTCGACAACTTTTACGTGAACAGCGATGTCAGCGCCGATGGTCATAACTGGTCAACATCGGCGATCTCGAATGATTATGTCGAGAAGCTCTGGCCCAGCACCTACTCACGGCGCCGCGGCCATTACGATTACGAAGGGCAGGAGCCGACGGCGTACCCGCCCGCCGGATATCTCTGGACGAATGCGGCCGCGCGCGGAGTGTCTATGCGCAACTATGGATATTGGGCCACCAATTTCAAGGAGCCCGCTCCCGACGGCGCGGTGCAGATCGAGGCCGTTCGCGATCCTGTGCTCGCTCGCGTGACGAATATGACCTATCGCGGCTGGGATCTCGATTATCCGGACGTCAAGCGTGCGCAGACTTTCCTGCAGGACTTGGCGCAGTTCGAGTCTTCGAACAAAATGCCGTCCCTGCTCATCATGCGGCTCGGCAACGATCACACCCAGGGAACTACCGCCGGAAAAATCGCGCCGCTATCCATGTTCGCCGACAACGACTACGCGCTCGGCATGATTGTGGAGGCTCTGTCGCGCAGCAAATTCTGGAGAAGCACGGCGATTTTCGTTGTGGAAGACGATGCCCAGAACGGCCCCGACCACGTTGATTCGCATCGCGCGCCCGTCTTCGTCCTTTCTCCCTATACGCATCGAAGCGTAATCGACAGCAACATGTACAACACCACTTCTGTACTGCGCACCATGGAATTGATTCTGCACATGCGTCCCATGACTCACTTCGACGCCGGCGCTCGCCCGATGCTGAACGCATTCGCCAAACAACCAAACCTGACTCCGTATCAGGCCGAGAAGCCTCGCCTTTCGCTCGACGAGCGGAATCCGGCCAATTCGCCGACTGCCGCCCGCTCCGCGCGGCTCGATTTCCACGACGCCGATTTGAACGACGACGATGAAATGAACGACATACTCTGGCTCGCCCTGAAGGGGACCAGTCCGCCTCCGCCCGTTCGCAGCTTATTCGGGAGATAGTCCAAGAGAATCTGCGGACGCTCATGCCGCGCATCCATCTTTGTTTCGTTTGGCATCAGCATCAACCCTTCTACAAGGATCTCGCTTCCGGCGCGTACCGTCTGCCGTGGACTCGTTTTCACGCGCTCAAAGATTATTACGGCATGGTGAAGGTCCTCGAAGAATTTCCGGACGTGCATCAGACTTTCAACCTGGTTCCTTCGATGATCGTGCAGGTCGAGGAGTATGCCGCTGGAAAAGCGGCCGACCCGTTTCTCGATTGCGCGGTCAAGCCAGCCGAGGATTTGAACGTTGCCGAACAGGAATTCGTGCTGCGTTATTTCTTCCAGTCCAACCCCGGCCGGATGATCTACCGCTATGCGCGCTACGGCGAACTTTACGACGCTTGGCAAAAGTCTGGACGCAATGCTCAGCGCGCCCGCCGAATCTTCAGCACGCAGGACTTCCGCGATTTGCAAATCCTTTCGCAACTCGCTTGGTTCGACGAGGAGTTCCAGGCACACGATCCCGAAGTGAAGGCGCTGATCGCGAAAGAGCGCAATTACTCGCGCGAGGATCAGGCCGTGATGGCGCGTAAACAGCGCGAGATTATCGCGCAGGTCGTTCCGGTCCACAAAGAATTCGCCGCGCGCGGCCAGATCGAGATTTCGACGACCCCGTTCTACCATCCGATTTTGCCCTTGGTCTGCGATTCCAACATCGCCGCCGTATCGCAGCCCGGCGTGACCTTGCCGGCCCGCTTCCGCCGTCCCGACGACGCTCGCCATCAACTAAGAACCGCGCGCGAATTCATCGAGCGTGAGTTCGGAAAAGCACCCGCCGGTCTGTGGCCCTCGGAAGGCTCTGTTTCGGATGAAGCGCTGTCGATTGCCGCGGAAGCCGGATTCGAATGGGCCGCCACCGACAACGGCGTGCTCGCCCAAACCTTGCACAAGACTGCCGGGCCCGACCTGACCTATCGCTCTTACCTCTGGAAGCAAAGCGGCCTTCAACTTCGCATGATCTTCCGCGATCACTTCTTGAGCGACCTGATCGGCTTCGAGTATTCGACGAAGGGTGCGGCCGAGGCAGCCGACCACTTTCTGGAACGCATACGCTCCAATGCGAGCCCTCTTTCAGTCGGAGGAGCCGACGTACTCGTGCCCATTATTCTCGACGGCGAGAACGCTTGGGAATATTACCATCAGAACGGCCGGCCCTTCCTTCGCGAGTTGTACAAGCGCATCACCAATTCCATGGATCTGGCCGCGCTCACGGTGAGCGAAGCCTTGCATCTCGACCAGCCTCGCGAGCTCAATCACATCCACCCCGGATCGTGGATCAATGCGAATTTCGATATCTGGATCGGCGCACCGGAGGACAACACGGCTTGGGAATACCTGTCGCGTGCGCGTCAGGCGTACGACGAAAAATCGGCGAGCGTGCCGGAAGACGCACGCCGTCTGGCTTTCGAAGAACTGCTGATTGCCGAAGGCAGCGATTGGTGCTGGTGGTACGGCCCCGAGCACCAGTCGGACAATCGCCGCGAGTTCGACGAGCTCTACCGGCAGCACCTGTCGAACGTTTATCGAGCGCTCGGGCTCGAGCCACCCGATGAATTATTACGTCCTAATCTGATAAAGCAGTCGAGCGATCTGAACGAGCCGCCGTCTAATAGCATTCACCCGACGATCGACGGCGAAGTGACCTCCTACTTCGAATGGATGGGCGCCGGGCATTATCATCTGGACTCGCGGCCGGGCTCGATGCACGGCCAACGCTCGGCAGTCCGCGAACTTTACTACGGCTCCGATGACGAAAATCTATACCTGCGCTTCGATCTGGGCGGAGCGCCCGATCTGAGCAGGTTGGAACTTCGGACGAGCAGCGCGACCATTCCACTCAGCGGCAATTCGCAGATCGAATTGGCACAATGCAAAGTCCTCGAAGTTCGAGTGCCGTTCCGCTTATTGGGTGTCGAGAAGAATCAATTACTGCGCTTTCAACTCGTCGTCGCCGGCGACAGCATTCCGGCCGATGGCTGGATCGAGCTGAACCTATTTCCGGCTTGAATACTTGTTGATGGTGCTGAGCAGCCTGGCGGCAGACGCCGGCGCTTTAGTGTTTCCCAGTACGATATCGCTGTTGGTCAGAGCGCTGCCGTACAACTCTTTGTTCCAGTCATCATCGGGCCGGAGTGTCGCGCCTTCGAGCGAGACTCCCGCGAATAGGCCGCGTGCTCGCGAATAGGTCAGAATTTCTGCGTGCATTTGCGCGTCAGTGGCAGCCGATGAAGTGCGACCCACCGGCCCGCCTGCCGCGGACGCGTCAGCTCCCAAGGTGAATTTGCTCGAAAGAAGCTTTTTTGCCCCACCCTGGTTCATGACCAACAAGACCACGTCGGTTTCCGATCCGCCGATCTGAAAGCCGAAGCTGCCACCTTCCACGCGAATCGAGCCCGGCGCCGACCAACCCACACCGCTCGACTTCCGGCACGACATGAATCCCTTGCCGTATTTGGCGCCGATAATAAACGCACCCTTTTTCAGTCCAGGCACGATGACGAGGCACTCGGCCTTTTCAAGCAGGTCTTGTGGAATTCCCTTATCTGGCGCGGCCATGATTTCGGTCATTACGTCGGCCGCTGCATCGAGCCGCTTGGGGGCATCGCCTGCTCCATAAAGTAGACTTCCGGTGACTGCGAGAAGCGAAAGCTTTGTAATTTTCATTCAGATCTCCTCTCGGCATGATTCTAGCAGGCCGTTGAAAGGCTCGTCTGTTTTGAGGGGCGGTTCAAGACCGATATGATGGAATTTGGGCACGCGGATTCTTAGTTTCGCGTTCGTATTCACGACGGTTCCAGCAGCAGCCATCGATCCTTTAGCGGCCAGCGCCGCGCGCAAGCTCGATCTCATCCAAAGCGGAAAAGCAAAACCCGGTTCGGTCATCGTCTTCACCTCGGCGGAATTGAATGCGTGGTCGCGCATGAAAGCCCCGTTGGTGGTGCCGGAAGGATTGAGGCAGCCACGGCTGGAGTTAGGAAACGGATCGGCAACGGGTTCAGCACTGGTCGATTTTTTGAAAATACGGCATGGAGCCGGCGTGGGGACAAACTGGCTGGTCGCGAAACTGATTCAAGGCGAAAAACGCGTCAGGACGACAGCATCGATTCAATCGGCGAACGGGCGCGCGAAGGTGCACTTGGAGCGCGTCGAAATTGGCGGGCTCGCCGTCAGCGGCACGACACTCGATTTTCTGATTCAGACCTTCTTCATGCCCATTTACCCCAATGCCAAGATCGACGAGCCCTTCGAGTTGGCCGACCGCGTGGATCGAATTCAGGTGACTCCCGCCGAAGTGAAAGTGTATATCGGGAAATGACCAACTACGGCGCCAGGGAGTTGAGCATCGCGGCTAACCGGAAACCTCCACGGGCGAGCTGCTCACGCGCCGTCTTTTTCGTGTTGTCGTCGTAGAGTATCGAGACATCGATGGGAGGGAGACTCTTGAAATCCGGCGCTTCTTTGCAGGCAAAGGGAATGACAAGCTTGAACGCGCGCGGTTCCGGGGCCGGCAATTTCGGCAGGATTGGAGCATAGGCAACGCGAAAAGCAGTGTCATGCGATTCCAGCGCGATCTTGCGTTCATCGGTCAGCGCTGACCATTCATCGAACTTGGCTCCGAACTCGCTATCCAGATCCTTGGCGACATCGGGATTCTTCTTCGGCGGCGAACCCGCATGTAACGGTGTCACCAAGCCGTCGTCCCAAACGGCATGCAGTTCCGTTTGACCGAATCCTTTGGTGTTGATGCAATTCCCCCCAGCGTCAGCGTCGGTAGCGCAATGCAGCGGCTGGTGAATGTCGCCGGCGAAGTGAATCAGAAACTTCAGCTCTTCGGCGGGAGTGTACGTATTGAAACTGGTGGCGAAGGTCTTGCCCGGTGGAATATTGTCGCGGAAGAGACGGATCTTCGAGACAATGCAGTCTCCGTCCGCGCCGCATCGAAGGTCGATAGCGGCGTCACCCTCGGCCGATGCAAGGTCGACAAAATGCCAGTTAGAGGTTCCCCGGCCGATAGGCCCTTTCTTGACGCGATCAGGCCAGGTGGCGCCTCGTGCCATAGCCGCGCCCAGCGCGACCTGATCGGTGACCTTCTTGTTCTTGAGGAATTTCTTGGTGTCCGGATCTTTTTTGAGCAAATCAAAAACGAGTTGCCGCGCTTTGTCGTTGAGGCGCCGCGCGGCAATCAGAGCGGTAATTTCATGGCCGTCGCCACCCCACGCAAAGAGCGGGGACGCAATCATTGAAATCACAAAAAGGAGCGAAATAGCACGAACAGTCATGGTTAAGTAATCATATCACCATAAAATACAGATATTAGCCGGCAATTCGGACGGCGGCTTCCTTGCCGGTCTTGATGCAGTCGGGAATGCCGATCCCACGGTAGGCGTTGCCGGCCAGATGCAGTCCAGGGGTGGACTTGAGAATAGCCTCGATTCGCTCCACGCGCTTTTCGTGTCCGACGGTGTATTGAGCCATTGCGTTGGGCCAACGCGCAATGCTGTGGAAGATCGGCTCAGCTTCCAGGCCCATGATGCTACCCAGCTCTGTGCGCGCGGCTTCCACCAGCGCTCCATCGCTCAACGTCAATCCGTTCCCGCCGATAAAGCAACGCAACACAACCAAATCGTCCGGCACGCGATGATCGAATTTATTGCCGACCCAGGTGCAGCCCATCAGGTACTGCCTCTCAAGCTTGGGCACCAGGAATCCATGGCCTTTGATCGGATGATCGAAGGTAGCTTTGCGATAGCCGAGCGCTAGCGTAATCGAAGACGTGTAAGGGATGCCCGCGAGCAGATCGGCCAGTTCCGCGTTCGTTTGGCGAATTAGCCTGCATGCATCACTAGCGGGCGCCGCCAATACGACATGTTCGGCCTCGAACCACTCGCCGTCGGCTCGGACACGCATGCTGGAACCATTGCGCTCAATCGCTTCGGCCTTCGAATGCACGACGTCGGCGCTGGGCCGTAGCGTTTCGATGAGCTTGCCGAGCCCGTCCTTCAGAGTCCACAGGAAAGATCTTGGGCCGGAATTTTTGGGCGGCTTCGGTGCAGCGAGCACGCCACGCGTCAAGCTGCCATATTTGGCCTCAATATCGGCGAAGCGGCTGAGCACGCTATTCACGCTCATCTGCCTGGGATCGCCGCCGTAGACGCCCGCGAGCAGCGGTTCGGCCAAGTAATCGATCGACTCCTGTCCGTAGTGATCCATGAGGAAGTCGTAGACCGATCGATCGGGCTGTCTTCCGTGCGGTCGTCGAAAGAATTCCAGACCCATGCGGATCTTTGTGCTCCAACTGAACAGGTCGGTTCCCACGAGCGGCATGATCTTAGTCGGGACCATCATCATCAAGCCATCGGGCAGCGGTACGAGTTTTCCGTGACGGACGATGTAGGTGATGCGCGTATGATCGTTCGAGCCGATGATCTGATCGGCCAGGCCGACTTCTCGGATCAGGTCCATCGCCCAAGGTTTGGCGGCCATGAATCCATCGGGACCAGCTTCGAGCACGCAGCCCTGCTGAACCGAGGTTCGAATGACGCCGCCTACCTCCGGCGATTTCTCGATTAGTGTGGGACGAACGCCCGCTTTCGAGAGGTAATAGGCGGCCGAAAGCCCCGAGATTCCACCGCCGACGATCAGCGCTTTATGGGACATGCAATCACAGGCGAATGCCCGCGCTACCTACAGTTTAAACTCGTGGACGATATCAACGACGGCTCGCACGCTTTCTACCGGAGTCTCCGGCAGAATTCCATGTCCCAAATTGAAAATGTGGCCGGGTCGTGATCCGGTGCGCTTGAGCAGTTCTTGCACGCGCATCTTTAGCTCGGGCAGAGGCGCGAACAGAACGGCCGGATCGAGATTCCCCTGTACAGCAGATCGGTAGCTGATATCCATCCAGGCCTGATCGATGTTGACGCGCCAGTCCACGCCCATGACGTCGCCGCCAGCCGCGTGCAGCTCGCGGAAAAAGCCGGCCGCGCCGGTACCAAAGTGAATGACCGGGACACTGGCGGTACGGATGCGCTCGATGAGCGCGCGAGAGTAGGGCGCGACATAGCGGACGTAGTCGTCAGGACCAAGCGCGCCCACCCAACTGTCAAAAACCTGAATGGCGCGAGCCCCAGCTGTCACCTGGCCAATGGCGAAGGGACCGAGCACGTCGACCAGCTTGCCCATCAGGCGGCGCCACAGCGTTTCGTCGCGATACATCATGGTCTTGGTGCGGATGAAGCTCTTTGACGGCCCGCCTTCGATCATGTAGCTGGCGAGAGTGAAGGGCGCCCCCACGAATCCGATTACCGGAACGCGGCCTGCCAACTGCCGCACTACGAGTTGGATCGCTTCGCCGACGTAGCCGAGCTCGTCCGTGCTGGAGATCGACAGTGAGTCGACGTCATCGGATGTCCGGACCGGATTGCCGATGTTGGGACCTTCTCCGGCAACGAACTTCAGCTTGAGGCCCATGGGCTCGACCGGCAGCAGCAAGTCGGCGAAAATAATCGCGGCGTCGACATCCAGGATCTCGACCGGCTGCAGCGTGACCTGCGCGGCAAGATCGGGGCGTTTGCAGATTTCCAGGATACTCGCCTTGGCGCGGATATCCCGGTATTGTTTCATGTATCGTCCAGCCTGCCGCATAAACCAAACCGGCCGAACATCGGTGGGCCGGCGGCGGCAAGCATCTAAGAATCGGCTATTCATGGAAGCCATTCGCATTTTTCACCTGGTCTCGATTCGCAAAAAAAGACGCGAAAGTCTTTGCGCTTGTGTTGGGTCGTCCACTGACGCCCTAAGATATAGTAGGGCTTGGCCCACGCCTCACTGTCAATAGTTTTCGGCGCAATAACTGAAGTCGAGAGCGTTCCCTGGGCTGGAAAACCACTGCGAGGGTCCATGATGTGGCTATAGGTGCGGCCTTCGGCATGGAAGAACTTCTCGTAGCTGCCAGAGGTAGACATGGATTCATCTTTCAAATAGACCGACACGACGGGTTTCAAAGGGTCTTTCGGGTCCTTGATGTCCAGCTTCCAGCCGGTTTCGTGGGGCGGGGCGCCGATGGCGTAAATGCTGGAGCCGCCGCCGGAGACCAGGGCATGTTCGACGCCATTATCCTTTAGAATCTGAGCGATACGGTCCACGGCGTAGCCCTTGCCGATACCGCCCGGATCGAGCTCGATGCCCGTTTTTGCAAAACGAACCCAATGCCTGGAGGCGTCGAGCAGGATGTTCTGGTAGCCGACTGAGTTGAGAGCACCCCGAACCTCGGCGCGATGGGGAAGGTGGCCGGTCCCTTTATAGAATCCCCAAACTTTCATAAGCGGGCCAACAGTGATGTCGAAAGTCCCTTCGCTTTGGCGGCTGTATTCGACACAGGTGTAGATGAGTTGGAACAGTTCGTCGGAAATCGTGACAGGCCCGGCGGCGGCTTGGCGATTCACGCGGCTCCATTCGCTCGAGGGCTTGTAGTTCGACAGCATGTCGTCGAGGCGGCGAGCCTCTTCGAGACCCTGCGCGACGGCGGACTGGAGGCGGGCACGATCGTCGCCGTAAGCCACGATGGAGAACTGGGTGCCCATCGCGACGGTGCTGCCCTCGACGCGAATGAGGTCAGGTTGAGCTGCGAGCAAAGCGAGCGCCGGCATGAGCGCCAATGCACTGAAGATGGCAAAGGTCATTCGCGCGGGCGGCCCTTCTTGACGCGCCTCAGGAGATGTTCAGTGCGCGGACCGATCTGAGTTGTTGCATCGGTTTCGAAGTGAAGCTCGGGGATGCGAAACAGTTCGAGCCGGATGGCCAATTCCCGGCGGAGAAAGTTGCGCGCGTGCTCGAGTGCGCTGAGGGCTTCTTTGGCATCCGAACCGTCGGTAATGCGGACGCGCACGAAGGCATGGCGCTTGTCAGGTGAAATCATGACCTCTGTGACCGTAACGGAGCCGATGCGCGGATCGGATAGCTCGTAGCCGATCATCTCGGTGAGCTCCTCGCGGAGCGCCTCGGAAATCCGTTCTGTACGGTGGTCCGTCATTCGATCCACTCCACGGTGGTTCCGACGAGGCTTCCACCCAGGATGGACGATGCCTCGCGTTCCACCAATTGGAGCGTCTGTTCGGCACGGCTGTGATCGCTCGAGACCGTCACGGCGGAGATCAGGGCGCGCTGCCACAGTTCCTGGTAACCGATTTCGGCGACCGCGACGTTAAACCTGCTGCGCAGACGGTCTTTCAAACTTTTTACGGTGTGGCGTTTGTCTTTGAGCGAGTGCGCTCCATCCAGGTGCAATTCGAGCGTTAAGACTCCGACGGTCGGCATTGGCTCACGCCATTACCTCCGCGGCAACGCGTTCGGTGGCGAAGGCTTCGATGATATCCCCGGGTTTGATGTCCGCGAAATTACGGACCGTCAAACCGCACTCGAATCCGTTCTTGACCTCGCTGGCGTCGTTTTTGAAGCGCCGCAGCGATTCCATCTTTCCGGTAAAGACCACCACGTTGTCGCGCAGGACCCTAACTTCGCTGTCGCGGCGGATGGCGCCGTCGATCACCATGCAACCCGCGACATTACCCACCTTACTGATGCGGAAGACTTCGCGCACTTCGGCCCGGCCCTGGTAGGTTTCCTTGAGCACCGGCTCGAGCATGCCCGTCATGGCGCGTTTCAGCTCATCAGTCAGTTCGTAGATGATAGTGTGCAGCCGGATGTCGACTTTTTCCTGCTCGGCAAGCGCCGTGGCGTTGCGCTCGGGGCGAACATTGAAGCCGACGATAATGGCGTTGGAAGCTGAAGCCAGCAGGACATCGGTTTCATTGATCGCGCCGACGCCGGAGTGCAGGACGCGGATGCGGACTTTCTCGTTGGAGAGCTTCTGCATCATGTCGGAGAGCACTTCGGCGGTTCCGCTGACGTCGGTCTTGAGAATGATGTTGAGCTCTTTTACTTCGCCTTCCTTCAACTGTTCGTGAAGTTGTTCGAGCGTAATGCGGCCGCTCTTGGCCATGGCAGCGTCGCGAGCCTTGGATTCGCGATAGATAACGATCTGTTTCGCTTTGGCGGTATCGGTGACAACCTGGAAAGTGTCGCCGACATCGGGCAAGGAATCGAGGCCGAGCACTTCGGCCGGCATGGACGGTTCGGCTTCGCGCAACGGCTGGCCGCGATCGTCGAACATAGCGCGGACTTTTCCGAATACGGAACCACAGATGAAATAGTCGCCACCACGCAAAGTTCCATTGCGTACGATGACGGTGGCGACGGGCCCGCGGCCGCGGTCGAGCTGCGCCTCGAGGACGGTGCCGACGGCGGGGCGATCGGGATTGGCCTTGAGATCCTGGATGTCGGCTACGAGCAAAATCATTTCGAGCAACAGATCGAGATTGGTTTTGGTCTTGGCGGAGACGGGGACCATCACCACCTCACCGCCCCAATCCTCGGCCAGGAGTCCGCGATCGGCCAATTGCTGCTTGATTCGTTCCGGTTGAGCGTCGGGCTTATCGATCTTGTTGATGGCGACGATGATCGGGACCTTGGCAGCCTTGGCATGATCGATGGCCTCGAGAGTCTGCGGCATGACACCGTCGTCGGCGGCGACAACCAGGACTACGATATCGGTCACCTTCGCACCGCGTGCACGCATGCGTGTAAAGGCCTCGTGACCGGGGGTATCGATGAATACGATCTTGCGCCCGTTCTTCTCGATGCTATAGGCGCCGATGTGTTGCGTGATACCGCCTGCTTCTCCGCCAGCCACGTCGGTGGCGCGGATAGAGTCCAGCAGCGAGGTCTTACCGTGATCGACGTGGCCCATGACAGTGACCACTGGCGCGCGCTTGACACGCTCGGCGGAATCCTCGGTGAGCTCGATCTCCTGCGTGCTTTCTTCCTCGAAACTGACCTTGTTGGTAGAAGCGCCGAAATCGCGGGCGATCTCCTCGGCCATCTTGATATCGAGATTCTGATTGATGGTGGCGAAGATTTTCTTCTCCACCAGTTTCTTGATCACCAGGTTGGCCTTGATGCCGAGTTTCTCGGAAAGCTCCTTGACGGTGATGCCTTCTGAAACGGTGATCTCGCGATCGATCGGCGGCGGGGCGGCTTGCTGCTCGCGCCGGCTGGCCGGCATCCGTAGTCTGCCTTCTTCCTGTTCCTGATCGCGGTGACGGTCGCGCGCGGCGGGTTTAGCCTGATGGCGGCGCTGTTGCTCCGTGGGCAGAGGCGTGGCCGGCTCCATCCGGAGCGGCGAAGTAGGGTGCAGGGTTCGCTGACGTCGGACCCCGGGCGACGCGCCGCCAGGTCCCCCAACTCCGGGGCCTCGCATAACGGGCTGGCCGGGACGAATGGGACCGCGATAAATTGGCTGGCCGGGAATGGGTGTGGAGCTGCGAGTGGGCATGCCGGGCCGGGGCGCAGGTGGTTGTGCCTGTCCAGGAGCGGGACGTGTCTGTTGCTGTTGTAGCCGGGCCACCAGGTCGGGTCGCGGCGGAACTATGGGGCGAGCCGCAGGCTGGCCAGCGAGATTAGGACGCGGTTGCGATCGCAACGGCAAGGACGGCGGAGCTCCTGGGCCTGGAGTTGGCTCAGCTGGCGGCGCTGCCGCGCGCGCCGCGGGAACCGCGGGTTGACCCGGCGCTATTGGCATGGGCGGAGGCGGAGTAGATGCCGGCATCGGCTGGCGCGGTCCGGATAGAATTTGTCCGGGGCGCGGGGCGGGCGGCAGGGGTCTGGCCGGGACGGCACCGGTACGCAAGGGAGGATGCAAGGGCGCACTCCCTCCAGCGGCTAGCGGAGGACGAAGAGGTGCGGGCTTGCTTCGCGGGTCTTCTGCCGTTACCGCCGCGCCATCAATCGGCGACGGAGGCGTGGGTGCTTCTTCGACCGTCAGGGGCGCGCTCTTGGCGGTGATGCTGGGTTGCTCTGGCGCAGGAGCTCGGCGTGGCTCTGCTGCTGGCGCTTCCGGCTCGGCGACTGCGACGGCCGGTCCTTTGTCCGTCTGGGCTTGGGCGCCAGTATCTTCACCCTGAACACGCTTGCGAACCAACTCCGCGATGTCATCCTCGACGGAGCTGGAGTGGGTTTTCTTCTCGGAGACGCCGAGCTCCGGTAACATTTCCAGAATGGTGTGCGAGGGGACCTCAAGTTGCCTGGCCAGCTCGTTAATGCGAATTTTGCTCATAGGCAGACAGCAACGCCCTGGTAACGCGGCGCTTAACTAACGTCCTCCGAGTTCTTTATGGTATCAAATTCGACTTTCGGATCCGTAGAATCGGCTGGCGCATCGTGGACCGTCTCGACGGACTGATGGCCATCGTGCGCAGCTTCGACAGGCGTCTCGGGCGGGGCTGATTCCGCCGGAGCAGCATCGAGGCCATCCACTACCTCGCCGGTGACAATCTCGCCGGTAACAGCTTCCGCGGGCGGCGCACTCTCAGCGGGCTGCTCGAACTGCGCGTAATACGAGTTGACCGCGATCAGGATCTTTTCCACGGTCGCGGGACCGACCTCGGGAATCGCCTCCAGCTCCTCGGGCGTCATTGCGCCCAGCTTCTCGACGGTTGCAATGTTCGCCTGCAGCAACTGCTCGACGATATCTTCGGGCAGCCCATGATCGATAAGCACAGACACGGGCGCGCCCGCGGGAACCAGGGCCGCCATGGCGGATTCCACTTCCTGGCGCTTTTCTTCTTCGCTCTTGATGTCGATCTTCCAGCCCAGCAGCTTCGCGGCCAGGCGGACATTCTGGCCCTTCTTGCCGATGGCCAGCGAGAGCTGCGTGTCATCGACAATCACTTCCATGTGCTTTTCGTTGTTGTCGATTATGGAAACCCGGCTAATCTTGGCGGGGCTCAGCGCGTGAGTCGCAAAGACCACCGGATCTTCTGAGAACTCGATGATATCGATCTTCTCTCCGCGCAGCTCACGGATGATCGACTGCACGCGCATGCCCTTCATGCCGACACATGCGCCTACGCTGTCGACGTCGCGGTCGCGGCTAACCACAGCGATCTTGGTGCGCTCACCAGCTTCGCGGGCACAGCCTTTAATCACAACGGTGTTGTCGTAGATCTCAGGCACTTCCTGCTCGAACAGGCGAGCCACCAGTTCCGGGGCCGCTCGCGAGACGAGTACGCCCGCGTTCTTGCCGGCCTTCTCGACGCTGCGGATGACGCAGCGCACACGGTCGCCGGCGCTGAAGTTTTCGAGCTTGCTCTGCTCCTTCTTGGGGAGACGAGCTTCGGTCTTGCCGAGGTCGACCACGAGGTCCTGCGCTTCGATGCGCTTGATGGTGCAATTGACCAGCTCGCCGACGCGGCCCGAGTATTCCGAAAAGATGGTTTCACGCTCCGCCTCCCGCACTTTTTGCAGGATCACCTGCTTGGCGGTTTGGGCGGAGATCCGACCGAGTGCGTCGGTCGGCTTGGGGAACCGAACTTCGGATTCCAGTTGGGCGCCCGGATCGATGTGCTGAGCGTCTTCCAGAGAGATCTCCTTGACCGGGTCCAGCACACTTTCGACGACTTTCTTTACTCCGTAAATCTCAAGCGCTCCGGTGGCATCGTTGAAGGCCGCCACAAGATCCTCCGTGGTGCGGAAGTGCTTTCGCGCAGCCACGAGCATGGCGTCTTTCACAGCGTCGATGACGATCTGAGGATCGATGCCCTTCTCCTTGCTCAAAATCTCAATGGACTGATAGATGCTACCCACTGTTTTCCTCTTCTCAAACTGTCTAGGGGTGAATTACCACTCAAACTTCAGGTTGGCTTTTTCGACCAGCGTAAGCGGGAAGCGGATGACTCTTCCGGCGCTCGGCTCCAGCTCGACGATTCCCTCGGCAGAACCAGCGAGCTTTCCCTCCCAGCGCCGCTGATTTTCGACCGGCTCCCGCAATACGACTTTCGCCTTTTTTCCCACGAATCTCTCGAAGTCCTTGGCTTTTTGCAACTTACGTTCCAGGCCCGGGGAACTGACCTCAAGCGTATAGCTGTCGCCTGGTATGACGTCTTCCATGTCCAAAATGGTTCCCACCTGCTGAGAAATGAATTCGCAGTCGGCATGGGAGACGCCTTGCGGCCGGTCGATGAAGATACGCAGAACCCGGCCTCGGCCAGCGCCCAGAAGTTGGACCTCGACGATCTCAATTCCTTCCGAGGCAGCCACGCGCCCGGCAATCTCGTTGATCCGGGCAACGACTTCCTCTTTTGCAATCACGGACATTTTCGTTAATAGCAATAAAAAAGTGGGCTTTCGCCCACTGGCTTCGTTCGACACTTTTATTATACATGACCAGAGACACCCCGGTCAGGCCACTTCGAAGCTATCGATACTGCGAGCCTGCCGCCCCCTGCGGCTAGAAAGTGAGCTTGGCTCCGAGCTGGATCTGCCGTGCGCCGCCCCCTTGCCCGCCAGGAAGCATGTTGGCAAGACCCGTAATCAGCCCAAAGTTCGCACTATTGTAGTCGGTGTTCGGCTGGCCCCATTGGGGCGTGTTGACGATGCTGAAGGCCTCACCGCGAATCTGAAGGTTCCAGCGCTCGTTGATCTTGAAGCTGCGGAATAGGGACGCATCCAGGTTCCAGTATCCGGGGCCGTCGATTACATTGGGACCAAGATTTCCAAATTGCAGGGGCGCAGGCTGTGCAAAACAGTCTGTGGTGACCGTGGCGCTGCACTTGGTGTTGTCGAACCACGGATGACCGAAGCCGTTGCCATAAAGAACATGAATGGGTCCAAAATGATTTAGCGTGTTCTGATTGCCAGGCGCTTTTAGACCGGCTGCGCTGGTTGAGAACGCGACCGTTCCCCCGTTGTTGCCCAAGGGCGCGCCGCTGGCGATCTGCAGTACGCCATTTATCTGCCAGCCCCCCAGAATCCACGACGCGAGGCCGGACTGCAGGTGCTGCTTGCCCTTGCCGAACGGCAGTTCGTAGACATAGCTTTGGACGAAGAAGTGTTTCCGATCGAAGTTCAATCGCTGCCAGTTTCTCTGGGGGTTGATATAAAACTGCAGTTGCGAATCTTCAGACTGATATCCCAAGGACTTGCTGAATGTGTAGGCGGTGGTCATGGCGAAGCCGCTTGAGAATCGCTTGTCGAGCTTCATTTGAAGCCCGTTATAGCTGGAGCTGTAGCCGACGTAACGCAGCTCGGTGTTCGCTTTCCTGCCAAAAGTCAGGAACTGCGGTTGCCCCTGGACATCTGCGCCGATGGTGGTGGAGGCGTTCAAGTTGTAGTTGGCGGGCTGAGCGACTCCGTGGTTGCCGACATAGGCGATATCGAACACAAAGTTGTAGGGCAAAGAACGCTGGATCGCAAAGTTCCAAGCTTCGACATACGGCTCCCGGAAATGCGAGTTGATCTGGAAATAAACCTGACTCGGATCGGGGTTGACGATAATTCCGTTAGACGGAATCACGGCCGGCGTAGCGGGCGGGAACCCGGCTTGGAAGGTGGCTATCTGCTGGTTCGGCAGCACGGCCGGGCAGATACTGCAGTTCGGCTCGTAGGCATTGTTCTGCTTCACGGGGAAGTTGTAGGCGTAGGTGTTATCCGGGAAGGGGGCGAAGCTGATACCGAAACCGGTCCGGATGACGGTCTTGTCATTCAATCTGTAAGCGATGCCCAGACGTGGAGCAAAGTCCTTGTAGTGCTTATCAAGGCCCAGGTCCATCGGATTGTTGCCGACGCCGGCGATGATGAGCGTGTTATTCGAGGAATTGTATTGAGAGAATCCGCCGGTGTGGGCGGGCGTGGCGGGCGGATAATATTCCCAGCGCAAACCGATGTCGACAGTCAGCTTGGGCGTGACTACCCACTTATCCTGCACGAAGGCGAAGAATTCCCAAGCGCGGTAAGCAGGGAAGATGATCGGCAGGTCACGGCCCACTTCACTGGGCACATCCATGAGGAAACTAGCCAGCGAATTTCCGAAGCTGGTAGGCGCACTGCCGTTGGAAGTCTGGGCCACGGCGAAACGGTAGAGACCACGCGGGCTAAAGGTTTGGGTCTGCAGCAACTCATCCCGAATGCGGCGCATATCGAAGCCAAACTTGAGGGTGTGATTGCCCTTGGTCTTAGTCCAGATGTTGGTGAACAAAATATTGGTTTCGGCGCGTACCCAGGGCAGGCTGGCCGAGAAGCCGATGAAAGGATTGCCGAAGTTGGCCAGATCGACGCCAAAGGGTCCGCTGGTAAAATCGCTGACGTTGACACCAGGGACACCGAGAGCATCCGCTGTTTTTTGGCCATAGCCGACTTGTTGGGCGTCGTTACGGTAGCGGTTCACACCGAAGCGAACCTGGGTGATCAAAGTCGGCGAGAAGATGTGATCGTAATTGATGGCGCCGCTATGGGTGTTCTGAACTCCGGTACCCTCGAAACCTGCTCCGCCCGTTCCACGGGGACCGCCATAGATCCCGTATACTGCCTGATCGAACGTTACAGGCCGCGAGAAACTGTAGCGTACCGAGAACCGGTCTGAGTCAGTCTGGTGGTGGTCCACTTTCACGTCAAACTGGTCGGTCTTGCGGGAAAAGGGGCTGGTCACGAAATAGTTATTGGTGAGGCCAGCCGAGTTGGGCAACGGAATCAAGCTGAGAATCTTGGCCGAGATCGAATTGATCTTGCTGGAAGGGACCTGGTTGCTACCAAACGGCGTCCTACCCGCCCCGGTGGCGGGATCTCCGGAAGTCGGATCGTAGATCGCGGAAGGAGCGACGCTGAGGTTACCAGTCCGCTCGTCGGCGGTTGGCACGGTCAAGCGATCATTGTTCGCGCTGTGGTCTTCGATTCGAAGGTAGTCGCCGAAGAAGAAGGTCCGATTGCGAATGATCGGCCCGCCGAACGTGCCGCCAAAGTAGTTGTAAGTGAAATGGCCGCGAGCGGAATCGAAGAAATTCCGCGCCGATAGCGCACTCACGCGATTAAATTCGTAGACCTCACCGTGAAACTGGTTCGTGCCTGATTTCAGAATTACGTTGACTGCACCGCCGGTAGAGCGGCCGAGCTCGGCGTCATAATTGCTGGTCGATATGTCGACGCTCTGGATCGCCTCTTGCGGTGGGATCAGAACCTGTAGCAGGCCGGTGCGCTCGTTGTCGTCGATGCCTTCGAGCTGCAGATTGTTGCCGAGGCGCGACTGGCCATTGAATCGAGTGGCGTAGCTGGTCTGCGGGTTGAAAAAGGCAGAGTGCTGAGACTCGATTCTGGCCGAGCCGGGCACCAGAACGCTGAGGCTCTGGAAGTTATGGCTGACGCCAATCGGCACATCTTGCACCACCCTGGTCTCCATGCTGCGCCCGGTGTCGGCGCGCTCGGTTTGCAACATGGGGGCAGTCGCGGTCACTTCGATGGTTTCAGTGATCTGGCCGGGCTGCAGCGTCAGGTCGACGCGTCCGGAGGTATTCACTACAACATCCACGCCGGGACGGGATGAGCGCTTGAATCCGGTTTGCTCGGCGGTTACGGTGTAGGTTCCGGGAGGAAGATCGGAGAAGTTGTAGTTACCGCTTTCATTGGTGGTCGTGCCTCGGCTCACGCCGGTGTTTGCCTCGGTAATGGCGACCTTGGCATTCGGGATGGCGGCACCCGAGGAATCCGTAATGGTTCCGACCAGCGATCCATTTACGGCCTGAGAAAAAGCCAAACTGGCGCTCAACACGGCCAGCATGAAAAGTACAAGAATCGTGCGTGGACTCTGCATAAAACCCCCAAACAGGTTAGGATCTCAACCCCAAACAAGCAATCCTGTCTGCCATTATAGGTCAGTTGAAGCCGCCATATGCAAGGGTAAAGTAGAGTCATGCAGGGTTACCTGGGTTTGAGCGGGAAAGTCGCGTTAATCACCGGCGCGTCATCGGGCATTGGAGCGGCGGCTGCGAAACTGTTTGCCGAGTCAGGCTCGCGCGTGGCGGTCGGGTCTTACCACAACGAAGACAGAGCCGAGCAGGGCCGGAAAGAACACCCGGCCGG
>JACXTT010002575.1_pt1 | contig 28590 bp, 27 predicted proteins | sample 9270951 | NCBI WGS metagenome assembly JACXTT01 (sample SAMN15532306, study PRJNA645909) | rock metagenome | isolation source: weathered quartz diorite | place: Puerto Rico | collected 2017-06-21 | reverse complement strand
GCGCCGCTGGCCGTATGGGCAAACAGCTCGTCAGCCTCGTGCATGAAAATGCAGCTGCTCGTCTCGTCGGAGCGGTAGAAGCTTCCGGTCATCCATCGATAGGAAAAGACGTTGGGGAAGTGGCCGGTATTGGTCCAATTGACATACCGATCAGCGCCGAGTACGAGGCGTTGGCGACCGCAGACACCGTGACGCTCGATTTCACCATCCCTGAAGCAGCTATGGCGCATCTGCGCACGGCCGTGGCCAAACAGGCTGCCATTGTCATTGGCACTACAGGATTCTCCGCCGAGCAACGGGCTGAAGCCGAAGCTATAGCTCCCCGAACCCGTTCTGTCATCGCGCCGAATATGAGCATTGGCGTCAATGTTTTGCTCAAAGTTGTCGCTGATGTTGCTAAGATTCTCAACGACGGATTCGATCCCGAGATCATGGAAATTCATCACCGTTTCAAAGTTGATGCGCCAAGCGGAACGGCGCTTGCCCTGGGGCGCGCCATTGCCGCCGCTCAGGGAAAGGATTTTGATCGACAAGCCAAGCTCGCACGGCAGGGGATTACCGGTCAACGCACCAACGATGAGATTGGCATTGTCGCGCTGCGCGGCGGCGATGCGGTCGGTGATCATACTGTCGTCTTCACTGGTTTCGGCGAACGGTTAGAACTCACCCATCGTGCGCAGAGTCGCGAATGTCTTGCCCGTGGGGCGGTGCGAGCGGCCTTGTGGCTGCCGTCGCAAAAGCCGGGTTTGTATTCGATGAAAGAGGTCTTGGGGCTGTAAAGATGCGTTGTCGTCTTCAGAACGCGTACGCAAAGGCGTTGTGTTGACACCAGGTGAGTCCACGGAAATTGATCAGATCATATTCGAGCGCCAGCTCGTGTTCTGCTTGTAGGTAGCGACCGTTGAAAGCCGGATTATCGGTCGCGAAGCAATAGGCGACGCCAGCGTCGTTCAGACGGCGAATCGCTTCGCGCACCGGCTGCAAATCCCCAAAAGTGCCTGTCTGAATGTACGTGCTGGGGCACAGCTCGCAACAGATGTCGCGCTCCCGCAGTTGCGCTAGCAATTCGACGCGATGGAGAGGAATCTGTATTCCATGTCCAATACGGCGCAGGTAAGGAAAAAGCTCCGGATGGATATGACGCGGGTCGGTCTCTGCTAAATGAGCAGTGGCCGGAAGGTACGCTATGGCTGCGCGCCGTAAGCACTCCGCAAAATGGGACACGCGCGTCCCGACTAGAGCTTCGGGACCGGCGATGTCTATGCCTCGCACCAGATCCCGTCGGCGGAGCGCCAACGCAACGATCGCTTCATTGACCCGGTCAGAAAGGGCCGAGTGCAGACAGAAAAGAAGGCGGATATCGACCGCAAACTCAGGTTGGCGCGCGGCCTGGGCTACGGCCTCAACGACTGGTTCCATTTGCACGATACGCTGGTCTTCGTCCAGGCTTGGATCGGTGCGCAAGTAAGGACAGAAGCGCAATTCCAATAACGAAGCATGTTCAAAAATCCGCGCCCCACGGGCAATGCGATAGAGAAAGTACACCATCGCTCCGGGAGTCTGGAGCGGCTCGACTAATTTATGCAGTTCCAGGTAGTCCTCCAGCGTCGCGCGGCGGGCTGAGAAATAGGCGCGGAAGCTATCATAATCAGGAAATCGCCTGAGCAAGCGCTGAATCCAGTCGCGTTCGTAAGCTGTGAGTCCGGCGTCAGCCATGTGTTCTTGAAGATAGCCGTAGAGAATTTTGGGATGTACGGCTCCACCCAGGTGGCGATGGAGATCCGCATAGTCCGGCGTGGCGGCGAGACGTGCAGCTGTGGGTTGCATACGTCTCAGTATACCAGAGACCGTCATCGCTGATTAGACGACGCGGTCTCTCAAGCTTCCATTGTTCTCGATTCGCTCAGCAATGAGCGTCCTGGTCTCGTTAGGACACTGCGCTTGCCGGAATGGCCTCACAAGTGCGTTCGTCCTCCCTGAGAGAAACGCTGTCGCGTTCTCTCTTCATAGCAGCAATTTTCCTTCGTCCAGTCATAGTCAGAGGTTATGTCATGTCATGCAGGCAGAATCTGCTGGGCGCAGTAGTTCTCGTAGCCGACTTGGCGGAGGAGCGAAGTCTGCGCTTCTAACCACTGAATGTGTTCTTCCGCACTTACCAGGATATGCTCCAGCAACTCCCGCGTGCCGGTATCCGCCTGCTCTAGACACAGACCCACTGCTTTCTTCAATTCCGGTAAGCCTTCCCGTTCCAACGCGAGATCGTTTTCGAGGAGTTCACGTACATTCTTCCCGATCGCGAATTTAAACGGTTCATTCATGATCGGCGTTCCTTCGAGGAAGAGGATGCGGTCGATCAGTTGCTCGGCATGGCGCATTTCCTCAATGGATTCGTCGTAAATCTTCTTGTAGAGACGCAGGTACCCCCACTTTTTACACAGCGACGCATGTAAGAAGTATTGACTGGTCGCGATCAATTCCCCCTTGAGCGCGGTGTTCAGCTCCGCAATGACCTCTGGTGAGCCTTTCATACGTCCCTCCTTTCAAGTCGTCTCTCGACTTCGCTATCTGTTATGACATGTGCTCCAATACGCCCATGCAATCAAGCTCTAGCCGCACCTTTCTCATCTCACACTGCCGAATCGATGACGAAATGGCAACCGGCCGGGTCACTCCAATCGGTATGTCAGAAGATATGCGGGAGCCGGCAGCGTTGAGCCTACTAAAGAGCAAACTCTTTTCGCCGACAACAAAAAGAGACGATGTCATCATCTGACATCGCTAATCCAGCCTTTGTTGTGTCGTGAGAGGTTTGCATGAGAGGCTTTTTGTCCCTTTTCAAACAACAACCTTTGGAGAGCGCACCGCACGTTCGCTCTAAAGCAGATATTCTTCCGGTCCCCGGTAATGTGACGCCTTGCTGGTTTGCTCATCACGAAGAGATCGTTTACGCCATGTGTCTCGTGGAAGACCGAGAAGGGACAAGTTTCCTGCTTCAAGTTTTGCGCGAAATTGGGAAAGTGTCGCTTGCTGGTTTACCAGTTGGAGCAGAGGGGCAGCTCGAAGTGGATGATTACCTCATTCCGATGCGGGTGGTGCAAGTGGCGTTACCGTGGATTTCCGTGTCTGCGTCTCCAGAGCGAAGCCGTGAGCTGCAACGGCAGTTTCTGCGCTTAGCCGCTTCTTTTGATGTCCAGTTTCGGCGCTGGAATTCTGACGAACCGTGGCAGACTGGAAGAGGAATCAATCTGAGCAGCGGCGGTTTCTGTTTTGCCTTGCTTGGCGAGGAAATGCCGGCGCTGGAAGTAATGTATGAGAGCGAGCTGAAGCTTCGCATCTCTCCTACCCAAGAAATCGTCTTACGCATGACGGCTGAGGTGCGCTGGGTATCAAAAACGCCTACGGAAACTACAGTTGGTGTTCGTGTGTCTGACCCAGCACGGTGTAAAGACCTGACGTATGTCGTCTCTCAACTCCAGCATTTGATGACTCGTCAACCGGAAGATTATCTGTTAGTCGAAAATCGGCGTCCACGCCTCCGCTGAGCATTTTCTGGGGAAACTCTTCAGATTTCGCAGGTGCGCCCGGGTTGTCTCCGCCCTAGATTTCCGGTAGGCAAAAGCTCAATCTTGTTTCCAAGTTGAGGTCAGACCATGGGCGATACCCGCGATATAGCCAAAGCCACCCAGGAGTGGAACGAGAAGGTTGTCAAAAAAACTCTTACCCGCTCTCCAGAGCGTAAGTCGCATTTCGAGACGACTTCAGGAATCGCCATCGAGCGCGTGTATACGCCGGCGGACACGGAACAACTTGATTATGTCGCCGCGCTCGATTTTCCCGGGCAATATCCGTTCACTCGCGGCGTGCAACCGACGATGTATCGCGGCCGTTTCTGGACGATGCGTCAGTATGCCGGGTTTGGCACTGCGGAAGAGTCAAATAAACGGTACCGCTACTTATTAGATCAAGGGCAGACGGGGCTCTCAGTAGCGTTTGATCTGCCCACGCAGATGGGGCGTGATTCTGATCACCAACTGGCCGCCGGCGAGGTGGGGCGCGCTGGAGTAGCGATTGATTCGTTGGCAGATATGGAGACTCTGTTGAAGGGAATCCCCCTCGATAAAGTCAGCACCTCAATGACGATCAACTCCACGGCGTCGATTCTGCTGGCGCTCTATCTCGTGGTCGCCGAAAAGCAAGGCGTCAGCTGGGACAAAGTAAACGGGACAATTCAAAACGATCTGCTGAAAGAATATATCGCGCGCGGCACTTATATTTATCCGCCACAACCTTCATTGCGAATCATCACCGATATTTTTGCGTTCTGCACGGATAAGGTTCCAAACTGGAACACTATTTCCATCTCCGGTTATCATATTCGGGAAGCAGGCTCGAGCGCCGCTCAAGAGATCGCGTTTACGTTGGCCGACGGCATTGCATACGTTGAGGCGGCGGTAAAGACCGGGCTCGATGTTGACACCTTTGCCTCACGTCTTTCCTTTTTCTTCAACGTGCACAACAATTTCTTTGAAGAGATCGCCAAGTTTCGCGCCGCCCGCCGACTGTGGGCAAGGATTATGAAACAGCGGTTTCACGCCAAAGATCCGCGTTCCTGGATGTTGCGCACCCACGCCCAAACGGCAGGCTCAACCTTGACAGCGCAGCAGCCGGACAACAACATTATGCGAGTCACTATCCAGGCCTTGGCGGCCGTATTGGGCGGCACGAACTCGCTGCATACAAACTCAAAGGATGAGGCGTTAGCGCTGCCGACCGAAGACGCCGTGCGCATTGCCCTCCGCACGCAACAGGTCATCGCTTACGAGTCTGGCGTGGCTGACACGATTGATCCTATGGCAGGTTCCTATTTCATCGAGTCGCTGACTGATCAACTCGAAGCCAAAGCCATCGAATATATTGAACGCATCGATAAGCTGGGCGGCTCCGTGAAAGGGATCGAAGCCGGTTATCAACAACGAGAGATCCACGAGGCCGCTTTCCGTTATCAGCAGGCGATTGAAAGGAAAGATCAGATTATTGTCGGTGTGAACGAGTTCACAGTTGAAAACGATAATCAAGGTGAACTGCTCAAAATCGATCTCACTTTGGAGAACGAGCAGAAAAGAAAACTGGCGGCGGTCAAAGCTGAACGGAATCAAGCCGCAGCGAAAGCTGCACTTGAGAAAGTGGAAACAACCGCGCGCGGCGACGGAAACCTGATGCCAGTCATCATCGATGCCGTGCGCGCGTACGCGACCCTCGGAGAAATTTCCGACGCGATGCGGCGGGTCTTCGGTGAATATCATGCTCCGTCGTTTTTGTAAAAAAAGGGCTTATGGGCGCCTCCTTATAGCCCATAGGTTTGTAGCTTGGCTGCGTGTTTGAGGAGAAACCCGATGTCCGTTACTCAAGATGCTATGGGGCCAGGTGCGATCTCTGCTGCGGCGGCGGTTGCTCCTGTTGAATTCAATCCTCTTTCCTCCGAATTTCGCTCCGACCCTCACTCTTCTTATCGTCTGCTGCGAGAACACGACCCCGTGCATTGGAGTCCTTTTCTGGGGCTCTGGGTGCTGACCCGGTACGCTGATTGTGTGACGGTATTACGTGACGCCAAGCGGTTTAGCGCTGATCCCCGCGACCTCGCGATTTACGAAATGATGATGCAAGGCGTCGGAGAGCAGCGCCCGCTCATGCAAATGCAGCGCAAGTGGATGCTCCTGTTGAATCCGCCCGATCATACCCGTCTTCGCACCCTGGTCACCAAAGCTTTTACGCCGCGGGTCGTGGAAAACCTGCGACCGCGCATTCAAGAGATTGTCAATGATCTTCTTGACAAAGTACAAGACGCTGGACGCATGGATGTGATTGCTGAGCTTTCCTATCCGCTGCCGGTGATTGTGATTGCGGGGATGTTAGGTGTGCCGGTAGAAGATCGAGACAAGTTTAAAGCCTGGACGACCGATCTCGCACGCACCCTTGATCCCATCGTTTCCCCGGAAGTGCTTGAGGCGGGGGACGCCGCCACAGTAGCGTTTACTGACTACTTCAAAGCGCTCGTGGCCAAGCGACGCCAAGATCCTCAGGAAGATGTCCTCAGCGCTTTAATTGCTGCAGAAGAACAGGGTGATCGCCTCACCGAAGAGGAATTGATCGCGACTGCGGTGCTTTTGCTTGGGGCTGGACATGAGACGACGATGAACTTAATCGGTAACGGCTTACTCGCGTTGTTTCGCCATCCCGATGAGATGGGAAAGCTCAAAGCTGATCGGTCATTGATCCCGAGCGCCGTCGAAGAATTTCTGCGTTTCGACGGACCTGTCCAGATGACCGGGCGTACCGCGCTCGAAGACGTAGAGATCAAAGGGAAGACGATTGAGAAAGGACAACAAGCGGTCATTGTGTTAACAGCCGCAAATCGCGACCCCGCGCACTTTACGAATCCCGATACGCTCGACATCGCGCGCAAAGACAATCCACACATTGCCTTTAGTCACGGCATTCATTACTGTCTCGGGGCGCCGCTGGCGCGCGTCGAAGCCCAGATTGCTATTGAAACGTTGCTCCGTCGGTTTCCCAACTTGCGCTTGTCAACCGAAGAGCTGGAATGGCGCGAAACGGTGACGCTACGAGGGCTGAAAGCTCTTCCTATAGCCTTTTGAGAAATGATGAATGATGAATGAAGACGAGAAAAAAGATCTGCGTTTTCGGACCCGCTCTTTTGCCCTGCGTATTATCCGCCTCTACTCATCTCTTCCAAAAACAACAGAGGCCCAAGTGCTTGGCCGACAATTGTTACGAAGCGGAACTTCTGTCGGGGCGCATTATCGGGAAGCAACGCGAGCGAGATCGACAGCGGAGTTCATAAGTAAAATTGAAGGCGGATCGCAGGAACTCGAGGAGACTGCATACTGGCTAGAACTCCTCGGCGCTGCAGAAATCATTCAGGAGGCAAGGTTGGCAGACTTGCGCGGGGAAGTGGAAGAGTTAACAGCAATCCTCGTTTCGTCTGTGAGAACTGCAAAGAAACAGCGACCATAGACGACATCTTTCCACTTTGTTTTTATTCATCGTTCATCATTCAGCGTTGAGCTCCTGCGCCCTCCATGCTACTTTCGCCTCACCTAAACAGGCAGGAGGAACCGCATGAAAGGCAAGATTGCCTATATCCCACAGGCACGAACTATTGAGTTCCACGAATTTGATTTACCCGAGGTTGAGCCGGGCGCGATTCTCGCCCAAGTGACGCGCACGAACATCTGCGGCTCGGAAGTCCACATGTGGAGAGGCGAGTTTGGCAAACGCGGCGTTATGCCCGGTCATGAGATGGTCGGACGGGTCTATAAATTGGGCAAAGGCGTCACAACCGACACCGCCGGCCAGCCGCTCAAAGAAGGCGACCGTATTGCTCCTGTCTACTATCGCACCTGCGGCCTCTGCGCCAATTGTCGCGATGGCAACGCCGCCGCATGTTTAACGATGGGCATTCGCGAGAAACGGCTGGTTCCACAAGATCCTCCTCACTTCCACACTCCCTTTGGCACCCATTACTACATTCAACCCGGACAACATGTATACAAAGTGCCGGAGAACGTGCCCGATTATGCGGCGTCGTCGGCGAACTGCGCGCTCTCGCAAGTGTTCTTCGCTCTTGATCGCGGCAACTTACGCTACGATGAGACTCTCGTCGTGCAAGGCGCTGGCGGGTTGGGATTGCACGCGATGGCTGTGGCGAAAGCGCGAGGCGCGCGCGTCATTGCGATTGATGGTGTTGACTTACGGCTCAAACGCGCAAAAACCTTCGGCGCTGATGAACTGGTCGATATTCGTGAGTATCCCACGCCGGACGCCAGGGTGCGCCGAGTCCGCGAGCTGACCAAAGGAATCGGTCCGGATGTGGTGTTGGAAGTCGCCGGCATTCCTGAAGCGTTTCTGGAAGCGATCAATCTCGTGCGCAACGGCGGACGGGTGCTGGAACTCGGCAATATTTCTCCAGGTCTCACTGTGACGATTTCGCCATCGTTCGTTACATTCAAATCGATTTCCATCCTTGGCGTAGCGACATACAACCCACATTATCTCCAGAAGTCGTTGCAGTTCTTATCTGAGCACATAGACAAGTATCCATACCATGAACTTGTTGACGCTGTCTTCCCGTTGGAAAAATCGGCGGAAGCAATGGACAAGTCGGATCGCAAAGAAATTACCCGCGCTGCGATCGAACCCTAGGACAATTGTAGGGTGCGCTTGCGCACCATAAAAAACCGGAGAGCAATATGAAAGACACATTAAAGCCCGGCATGTCATTCGAGAAGACGATCACAACTACGCCCGAGATGGGCATCTCCCACATGGGACCGGGAGTCCCCAGTATGTTTTCCACACCCTCCATGATCGGACTCATGGAGGGTTCTTGTGTAGAGTTTCTCACGCCGCACATGAGCGAGGGGGAACAAACGGTGGGATTTCATGTCAATGTTAAACATCTCGCGCCGACCAAGATCGGTCAGAATGTGCGTGCGAAGGTGACATTAAACGAAATCAAAGGCCGTCGCTTGTCGTTCACGGTTGAAGCGTTTAACGAGGATGGAACCAAGGTCGGCGACGGCACGCACGAACGTGCTGTGGTAGATATCAGCCGGTTTGCGGGGCAGTGACAAGGAACATAGAGTCATCAGGTCGTAAAGTCGTCAGGTCATTAGGTCGAAGCCAGTTTTAAGATCTTCAGACTTGCGCCTTTAAGACTTGATGACTTGATGACTAAAAAGGAGGATAGCGATGACAGAGCCTCTCAAAGCAGAAATGCCGCTCTTGATGGATCTCTTGGGCGGAGCGGAACGGGCAGCAGTGGTATTGGGGGCCGCGCAGCTTGATCTCTTTTCTCCGTTAGGCAATGGACCTGCAACTGCGGTACAGGTGGCGACGCAGAGCGGGCTCCCTGTGCGCGGCGTCGAGCGCGTGCTCAATGCCTGCGCGGCGTTAGGGTTTGTTGTTAAAGAAGGAGAGCAGTATCGTAATTCTCCTCTAGCCGATGCGTTTCTCGTCAAGGGAAAACCTGCGTATGTCGGCAACATGATCAAGCAGACAAACGATCGATTCCTCGCCTGGATAAAGATGCCGGAAGCAATCCGAACAGATAAACCGGTATTGCCGCTTACTGGCTCCGAGCTATTTAACGCGCCGGCCGAGGTGCTTGACAATTATGTCCACGGCTTATTTGACCTGGGCAAAGGATTGGCTGCGCGCATTACGAGTCTTGTGGATCTCAGCGCTTGTCGCACCCTGCTTGATGTAGCCGGCGGCTCAGGCGTGTATTCCATCATTCTGTGCCGTCAGTTTCCGCAATTACGATCTGTCGTGTTCGACCTGCCTCCCATTTTGGAGAGAACGCGAAAGATCATCGAGCGCGAGGAGATGACGGATCGTGTGAGCGTACGTGAAGGAAATTATTTTAACGATAACTTTGGTTCCGGGCTCGATGCGATCCTTTTGTCCAATATGCTCCAAACCGAAGGACGTCAGACGTGTCGCATGGTGCTCAAGAAAGCTTTCGCGGCGCTTAACCCAGGCGGACAAATTCTCGTGCACGGCATTATGCCGAATGCTGATCGCACCGGTCCCGTGCAACAGACGATCTTTTCCGTGTTTATGATGATGGTCTTTCCTGAAGGCGAGGCGTACCCAGGGGAAGAAATCATCGACTGGTTGCACGAAACCGGTTTTGTGGAAGGAAAGAAGATGTTGCTCCCGCCGCCAGCATTTTCCTCGCTGGTGATGGCGCGGAAGCCTGACTAAGCACAATTTCGGTGCGCAAGCGGACCCTACCCCAGCAATTCCCTTGCTCCCTAGGACATTCTCCTCGTATGCTCACCGATAATTCCCTCGCCCCTTGGGGGCGAGGGCTAGGGTGAGGGGTTTCTGCAATGGAAACGGGACTCAGTAGTTTGTCCATGTAGGGGCAGGCCCCTGTGCCTGCCCAACTTTCAGGCGACCACGGGGGGTCGCCCCTACAATACACCGCAAAACTACACTACTTGATATCTGCTAAAGCACTATCAATCGCCGCCTGAAACGCCGAGAACGCCTGTGCTCCACTGAGCCGCTGCACCACCTTCAGTTTGCCGTCATTCCCGTCTGGTGTCGCCAAGAAAAAGGCCGGCGTCCCGGTCACGCCTGCTTTCTGCCCCTCTGCCATATCCTTGCGGATTGCCGTTGCATATGTTCCTTCGTCCAGACACTTCTTAAACGCCGTCTCGTCCATGCCCAGCGCCTTGGCATGACCCACCAAATCGTCTGGACCGATCGCCTGCTGATTGGTAAACAACCGATCATGCATCTCCCAGAATTTTCCTTGGTCCTGAGCGCAACGCGTCGCTTCCGCGGCCTTAAATGCGTTCTTGTGAATCGACTCCAGGGGGAAATCCTCCACAATAAATTTCAGCTTTCCTGTATCTACGTAGGATTTTTCGATTTGTGGCCACGTCTCACGGACGTGTCTTCCGCAGAACGGTCATTGATAATCCGTGAACTCGACCAACGCGAGTTTCGCGGATTTGTCTCCTTTGACAAGCGCTCCATTAATATCCAGGGCGACGTTTTGCGGGACAGCCGGAGCCGCGGGAGCCCCCGCAGCTGCAGCGGCAGCCGGACGGTTCTGCAGCAGCGTCTTGATCTCTTGCAAGTCTTTTTGCAATCCTTGTTGTCCAGCTTTGAGACCTTCGATATCGCGACGCAGGGCTTCAATCTCTTTGAGGGTCCCGATCTCTTGCTTCAAAGCGTCAAAGTCTTCTTTCGTTTGCGCAAAGCCCGAAGGGATCTCCAAGAACGCTAGGGCAGCTAGGCTCGCTACAGCAACTAATTTTTTCATCGCGGTTTGGTCTCCTTTCGTGTGAATAGATTATTTGTCTGTGTAGGGGCGGTCCTATGTGACCGCCCTCCTAAGGGCGCACACACAGGTGCGCCCCTACAACACATCACAAAACTGCCTTACTTAATATCTGCTAAAGCACTATCAATCGCCGCCTGAAACGCTGAGAACGCCTGCGCCCCGCTGAGCCGCTGCACCACCTTCAGCTTGCCATCGTTTCCGTCCACCGTCGCCAAGAAAAAGGCTGGCGTTCCAGTCACACCAGCTTTCTGCCCTTCTGCCATATCCTTGCGGATCGTCACGGCATACGTGCCTTCGTCCAGACACTTCTTAAAGCCAGCTTCGTCCATACCTAGAGCCTTGGCATGTCCTACCAAATCGTCAGGGGTCAGCGCCTGTTGGTTAGCAAACAACCGATCATGCATCTCCCAGAACTTCCCCTGATCCTGTGCACACCGCGCCGCTTCCGCAGCCTTAAATGCGTTCTTGTGGATCGACTCTAAAGGAAAATTACGCATGACATAATTGATCTTACCAGTATCGATGTACGTTTTTTCTATGGACGGCACCGTCTCTTTGACGTGTCGTCCGCAGAAGGGGCATTGAAAGTCAGTAAATTCAACCAAGGTGAGCTTAGCGGACTTGTCTCCTTTGACAAGCGCTCCGTCGGTGTCTAGGACTACGTTTTGCGGCACGGCGGGCGCCGCAGGAGCCCCGGCAACCGCGGCAGGACGGTTCTGCAGCAACGTCTTGATATCTTGCAAATCTTTTTGTAATCCTTGCTGCCCAGCTTTGAGACCTTCCACGTCACGACGCAGAGCTTGAATCTCTTTGAGCGTCCCGATCTCTTGCTTCAAAGCGTCAAAGTCTTCCTTCGTCTGCGCAAAGCTCGACGGAACCTCTAAGAACGCCAACGCCGCCAGACTCGCAACAGCTACGAGTTTTTTTATCACAGTTTCGTGTCCTTTCGTGTGGAAGTTATTTTTGAGCATATCGGAATGTTCGCAGCGGAGTAAAGGAAAAAGTGCGGATCGGGTGCAGGGTATATAGGTTTCCTACTCGATTCAAAGAAACGAGTAGCCTTATCTACCCTTCAGACAAGGAGCTTAAAGCCCCTTGTCCGAGAGCCCATCCATGACTCATTTAGGAAACTATATTATTAGCCAGGCCAATTCTTTTCCTTTCCCCGGAGCTAAAGCTCCGAGCTACAAGGCAACGCCGGCTGAAGCTGGCTTGCAGCGAGCTCCCTTCAGGGAGCGTCGTGTCGTAACCCAGGAATTCATCTGGCCCCGTCATGCCAGCCCTTGCCTTCACGAAGAAGGCTGCGGCTGGCATCCAAAGAGAGCACCCATTGCCCCAGGTGACTTCTCCTGGATTCCCGCTTGCGCGGGCATGACGCGGCCACTGGTTATCTCTCATCTTCCTTGGTGAGGATCCATTAACTGTTTCTCTGCAGCGTCGCCCGCGCCTGCTGCAACGCGGCCACTGCAGCCGGACTGGAGGTTACCTTGAGCAGATCCTCAATTAAGGCTACTTGCTGTTTGATTTGTTTAGCCGACCAGTCTGCCGAAACTAAGCGTACCTCATAATTGATGTTCTTCTTATTGTCGTAGGCCCCTCCTAGAAAGGGAGATTCAATACCGGATTTGTCTGTGTCTTTCCCATTATTCATCGCACCGCCAGAAAGCTCAGAGGGGAATTGCAAGTACTTCCCCGCTAGCGCGTCGGCCACTACGCTCCAAGCTTGGTCGGGAATCTGCTTCGCCTGCACCAGATCGACCAGCGCCTTGCCCGCTTCATCGTAGCCCAGGGTAGACTGTGCCAACATGCGGAAAGGAAGCACAGACTTGCGCTCTACAGGTATATTGGGATCGGCAGCCAAGCCCGCCAAGGTCGAGACCCCCTCTCCGTCCGGTAGGCTGGACAACGCAATGAGGGAATAGACTTGCCACGCAGACGGGATATTCACATTTTTGCCCTGCGGATACGCTCCCGGATTGGCGCTAACGGTGAACTGTTCCAAGGTGGTGGCTGCTTCGTTCCCACCTAAATCCCGCAGCAGCTCGAACAGCGGCCGTACATCAACCTGTTCTTTAGACCCGAGCCAGAATAGCAGTGCATTGCTGGCGGCCTGCATCGCCTCGTGCTGGTACACTCCAGGGGCTTCTTTTTCGAGATTCCGAGCCAGCAGAGCGATTTCGATGGGGTCCTGAAGACCGGACAGCGCCTCCAACGACACCGCGAGCGCTTCGTTACCCCCAATCTACCCCAGCGTGTGGATGAGCTCTTGGCGCAAGGTGCCGTGATCCAACAATTCCCCACCTTTCATCTTGGCAAAGTTCACATCACTTTGTTGGAGCAGAAACTCACGAATGGCAGGCACGGCGGCCACCCCTTGTTTCCGCAAGTCCCGCAGCAGCCGTCTGATTTCCTTGGCGCCCTCCCCCGTGATCACACTGGTGCTCTTGAGCTGCATTAGCAGCGCGTCCAGTGGCTGCGAGTGCTGCACAGGCTCAAGGGGTTGGACTGAGGCCGCAGTTTCCCTTCCGGTTGTCCAGCCCTCCCTCAGTTCAGACTCTCGCTGGTCCTGGCCCCGCGTAAGCCATGAGTCCGATGGACCAAGCAGCCCCGTCCGCTGGGTGCCATTAGAGGGCTGCACGCTCTCAGGCACGCGTCGTGGCGCGCTAGGCTCTGGCTTGCCGGCAGAAGAACGCCGCCAAGCGTTCGGGGCCACTAGCAAGAAGAGCCCAAGTCCTATGATCCCGAGAAACAGCAATTGACGCCACCAGACCTCTGAGTGAGAACCAAGATCTTGCTTCTGTCGTTCGCTATTGTTTATCGTTGTCATAATCTTTCTTGATTAACCAAAGCCAGAAAAAAAAGAAAGAGAGCCCACTATCAGAGCTATTCAAAGATGGACTTTTATCAAGCCATACCAGGATGCGTTATGCCAGCCCTTCGACGCACTCAGAGCAGACTCTAGCGGGCCTCCAAGAATCTCGCATAGAAGCTCCAGAGGAACTTGCGCTGGAATGACGAGCTGGTAACGCTGCTTGCCTTCTTACTAGCTGTTCCTCTGTAACGCCGCTCGCGCCTGCTGCAACGCAGCCACCGCAGCCGGACTGAAGGCCACACTGCGCAATTGATCAATCAAGGTGAGCGCCTGATTGATCTGATTCTCCGACCAATTCACCGATACAATCCTTTGTTCATAGCGTATGTTCAGCCACTCTATGTAGTAGTTCTCCCAAAGCGGACTTTCGTCGCTCGGTCCGACCGTGCTAGTCTGGGCAAGCGGCGTGCCATCGAACATTTTGCTGGAGAGCTGCAACTGCTTTCCTCCTAGAGTATCGCCTATCTCGCTCCAGGCCTGGTCTGGAATCTGCCCGGCACGAGCCAGATCAACCAGCGCAGCCCCTGCTTCGGAATAGCGAGCGGCGGTCTGCGCCAAGACTTGGAAAGGTAATACAGGATTTTCGACGGCCGCGCCGGAAGCACTCGTCAAAGCAATTAAGCCCGGAATCCCTGCTCCCTTCGGCAGGCTTGCCAAAGTGATAAGAGTATACTCCCCCCACTGAGGCGCAAATTGTTTCAGCACAGCTACAGCTTTCTCTCCGTCGTACGTGCGAAGCAAATTGAAAAGCGGACTCACATCGAGCCGCTCCTTGGGTGAAACTTGCTCCGCCCATTGCAGCGTATTACTAACGGCTTGGATCACCTTGTCCTGGGATATTCCAGGAGCTTCCTCTTCCAGATTGCGCGCGAACATGGCGATCTCGATAGGATCTCTGGTCTGTTGGATTTGCTCCAACGATGCTGCCAGCGCTTCGCCGCCTCCAATCTTTCGTAAGGCGTCAATCAACGCCTGGCGCAAGGTCTGATAGCCTAGCAACTCACCGCCACTCATCTTAGTGAAGTTTACATCATCTCCTTGACGAAGAACATTACTAATAGCAGGTACAGCAGCGGAGCCTTGTTTCCGCAACTCCTGCAGCATGCGCTCGATGTCCGCGGCGCCTTCTTCCGTGATCTCCGTCATATTCTTGACTTTTGACACCAGCGCGTCCAACTCCCATGAACGCGGCGTAGGCTCCGGCGGTTGCTTTGATGACCTTGCTTGTCTGTCCCTCGGCCAAACATCCGCTGGAACCGAAGTTGGCAAAGAGCGACCCGGTATGAATTGGGAGTCTATTGCATCAGAGGACGTCAATCGCTGCGCGTCACTAAACGGCTGCACATGCTGTGACACGTGAGACCCTTGCGTAGCGGTGTTTCTCTGTCGCCCAGTGTTCGGCGTCAACAACAGAAAGAGACCAATTCCGGTGATTCCAAGGAACAGCGCCTGACGCCACCAAACTGCCGATCGTGAACGGAGAGCTAGATTCCGTCGTTCGCTACGGTCTATTGTTGTCATGGCCTGTCTCTCTTAACTGAAATCAGAAAAAATAGGAGACCCTGGTCGAGCCTCCCATTCAGTTATTGAGTTTATAAAGAGCGCGGGTGCGCCACGTCTCCGCTCTCAGCGTCGAGTGCGTGGAACGCACCCGACGGTTATCAGGTTCTAGGTTCGGTCACTTGCTAAAACACACATTGGGTCACCCCACCGACGTTTTGGCACTTCCCTGAGCACGTTCCTTCACTGTTCGTGAGAGAACAGTCGCTATCCTTTGTGCAGAAGACTGACTTCACACACTCAGAAGGATCAGAAGATGGCGACTGCGAGGGATAGGAGCACACGTCAATGAGTGCTGCAGTAGCAGGAAGGTCGGTCGACTTTATACAGCACTGGGCTTGAATGTCCTTGGTGAGACAGTTCGTGCCGTTACATTTGTTACTCTTCCTGAGAAGAGCTCCAAAGGGATCCGAGACCGGATTGTTAACAGTGCAGGTAGACGTCGCTGTATTCACCAACGTGGCGCCACTGCAGTTGAATTCCTTGGTGTTGCCGCACTTGTACAACCGAGGGCTCTGACTGGCCTGTTTCGCCGGACTGCCATTGACAATGACACAAAGCGCGTAGTCGACGCGGCTATCGCCATTGGTGTCATATAGAGCACAGGCGTCGCCGGTATTGCCTCCACTCCAGGCCACATCATCCCACTGCCAGGTAAGGATACTGCTTGTGCAGCTTGTAGTCGCAGCGTTCTGGCAGAATTGCGTCAGATCTTTCTGCCCCACTGCGTCGTCTGCACCGCCAGTGTCCTTCACGCAACCAGGATCCGTTGTTGGATGGTTGCCGCCCCGGCAGACCCCTGATCCGTCACACGTATCATTCAGCGTGCATGCGTTAGTGTCGCTGCAGCTTGTGCCTGAAGGCTGATTCGCGTAGTTTTGGTTACAGATCCCATTCCCGTCACACTCCGCCTTCTTACAGTCAGTCGTGGTCGTGTCCGTGCAGGTTGTGCCCGCCGGCTCGTGGTTCGGAACACAGGTCCCATCGGTGCCACTGCAATGGTCCGGATTGTCACACTCCGTGTCCGAGGAACTTCCACACGCCGTGCTGGCCGACTTAAACCCGTTGTCGTGACAGTTGCCCGCTCCATCACACTTGTCCTGATTCGTACACGCCCCTTCCGCATCGCCACAGTTCGTGCCTGAAGCTACGTGGTTCGCTACACATGAACCATCGGTGCCGCTGCAGTGGTCAGCGCCGTCACACTGGCTCGTGCTCTGATCACCGCACGCCGTCGCCGCCGTCTTAAACCCGTTGTCGTGACAGTTGCCCGCTCCATCACACTTGTCCTGATTCGTACACGCCCCCTCCGCATCGCCACAGTTGGTCCCATTGGCCACATGGTTCGCTACACATGAACCATCAGTGCCGCTGCAATGGTCCGGATTGTCACAAGCACTCGATGACGAATCACCACACGCCGTCGCCGCCGTCTTAAACCCGTTGTCGTGACACGCCCCATCCAGACAGGTGTCCTGGTTCGTACACGCTCCCTCAGCATCTCCACAGCTCGTCCCGTTGGCTACATGATTCGCAACACACGATCCATCAATGCCACTGCAATGATCCGGATTGTCGCACGTACTCGAGGCCGGATCACCGCATGCCGTGCTCGCCGACTTAAAGCCGTTGTCCTGACACACACCTGCAAGACAAGTGTCTTGGTTCTCACATACATCCGGCGTCCCGCCGCATGCTGTCCCGTCGGTGTCCGCAACTGGACAGGTCGTGTGCTCTCCATCACACACTTCCTCTGGATCACACGTCGCGTCAGCGCCTGCCTCATGACATACCGTCTCCGAGCCCTTAAGGCCGTTGTCCTGACACACACCTGCAAGACAAGTGTCTTGGTTCTCACATACATCCGGCGTCCCGCCGCATGCTGTCCCGTCGGCGGCAGTCGGGTTCGAGCATAAACCCGTCTCGTGATTACAGACACCTGCCACATGGCAGTCATCGGAAGCAGCGCAGGTTACGCCTTCGCAGTTATTAATTGGTATCGTCGTAACAATGGGCTCACAATCACACTTGGATCCTGTGCCCAATGTATCTATGAGTGTACTGCACTCGATGCCTGGATTTTGTTGCCATACGCGGCAGGAATCTAACCGCAAGTTGCCTGTCGTTGGATCCTGCGTACATGGCACTGTCATCGTCACTGTCCAGCTGACTGTTCCCGAGCTATTGCGTAAATCTCCACATGCATCTTCATCAATATCGTCGAAGAGTGTAGGAGGAGGAACTGCGCCTGCACAATCATTAGCGCCGGAGTTGTCAACGACGAAGAACCCAAGATCGTATCTTTTACTAGCGGTAGAACTAAACCCTAAGGTCGCCTGGATATTTAGAAAGCCATCCACACAATCGTCGCCGCCCACAATCGAAGAACTGATAAGCGAGGTATGCACATCACCCGCTGAGCAGGAACCTGTGTCCGGACATACAGAGTCGGTTAAGGGTGTTGATTGCGCCCCTGCCTCCTGTACCCCAGCGAACAAATTCCCAATCACCAAAGCAAAAATAAAAAAGGGCCACACGAGGCGCGAGAGACCCGCGAGGCCTGATTTACATCCCGGTTTTCTTCTGCACATACAAGCTGCCCCTTGTAGAATCGCCTTTCGGCGCCACGACCCTCCCTGGTCGGGTGTGCTCCTCCCCGCTCAAGCAGTCCGTCTTCTTGAAAAATGGCGACCGGCGCCACAATCGACGTTACTGACTACTCGCCCGGGTTACCCTTGCTCCCGTAAAGATGTTTTTGAGTCGTAGTGAATCACTCCTCCTTTCCCATCTGCTGCTTGCTGGCGACAGAGGACTGAATGTTGCGTCGTAATGATCCCCTCCTTCAAAGCCGCTCCCGGTCAGCTGAGGCCCAGCAAAAAATTCATCTCAGTTGACCGTCTATCCCTATCTCCATTTTTCAGTTGATATCCGCCACTAGATAGAAAAAGTCAATCCCATACTTTCACCGTGTGTTCTAATAGACAGAAAAACGAAAAATATATTTACCTTCTAGACAAGTATATTTCTAATTACTTTAAAGTGTGACAAACACAGGAATCTCATTGACGGATGTTTGTACTGTTTCCTGCAGAAGGTGAACAAAATAGAACGGAGGAAATCTCGGAAGCTAGGTTGGTTGCGCTGCTCAATTTACCGGTCCCCCCTGAAGACACTTTCTCTCGTATGTTCGCGGCCAACTCCCTCGCCCTGCTAGGGGAAAGGCTCCAGTAGCGCAGCTTCAGTCCTGAGAAGCTCTATTCCTCATGCCCAATCTCTGGTTTGGGAGATTGTCAGCATATCATTTTGACAAATATGTCATTTTGACAAATGCGCGTATGACAAGCTCCTGGCAGACCTGAGCGTCTCAGACTTTATTCTGTTGACTATCACTACGAGGGTGTTTGTTTCTCCACGATTTTTTACAGACGCAACATGACCTCCGCTTCCCTGCCCAAGAATCTGGTCTGTGCTCCTTTAGTCTGTCAAATTTGTCGTTTTGGTAAAGGTGAGCAATCGGCATGCCGCGAGCTGGAGCTATAGGATGAGGAGATCATCACAACAAAGACAAGGGATTGTCATTCTTAATCGTCGCGCAACGGAGGCGAAGAACCTCATGAAATGACAGAGGCAGGACGAGATTTTTCGTCGCGGAGTTTACCTCGAAGGGCTCCTCAGAATGACAGTCATTCAATCTTATGAGATGAAGCAGGAGCCAGAATTTCCTTTTCTGCTCCTGGATGCTGAGTCGCACTCGCCCGGGCTCGCGCGCCCGGAATGACGAAGGCTCCCCTCTCTCTTCTCCGGCGGAGCTTTCATCCCGCTACTTCACGAAGAGAATGAAATAGAATTGACAAAATTTCCCTGCTTGACAGTCTTGCGCGAGTGGAGGAAATGTTCGCAGTAGTGTAGTAAAAAGGATGTGTTCCGACACTCGAAGCAAAAAGGAGATGACTATGGGGACACGGCGCGCAGACATCAATTATGATCTGTTAGTCAAAGAAGATCGAATCCACGGCAGCGTGTATACCGACCACGCTATTTTCGACAGCGAAATGGAGAACATCTTCCATCGCAGTTGGGTCTATGTCGGACACGCTAATGAAATTCCTCGCCCGGGTGACTTTCGCGTGACAACGATTGGTCGCCAGTCCGTGATTATGGTGCGTGACGAGAGTGGGCAAATACAATTGCTGATGAATCGTTGCACTCACCGCGCCAACGCCGTCTGTCAGATCGAACGCGGCAACACCAACAAATTCCGCTGCGCTTATCATGGCTGGACATTTCGCAACAATGGCGAGTTGCTCGGCGTCACCTATCAGGACCGGTATGGCGATTGGTTTCGTAAAGAAGATTTTGGCTTGCGGAAAGCGCCGCGCATGGCCATGTATCGCGGCTTCATCTTCGGCAGTCTGAGTCCAGTTGGCGTCACGCTGGATGAACATCTCGGCCAGCCGGTCGAAGAGCAACTGGACTTGTTCATCGACCTCTCTCCGGAAGGGGAGGTCGACGTCACCGCAGGCGTTCACAAGTATGGCTACCGTGCCAACTGGAAGTTTCAGGTGGAAAACAGCATGGATGGCTATCATCCCAATTTCGTTCACCAAACGTTCTTTACCAATCTACAACATAGAACTGGGATGAAATTGACGGATCTATTTACCAGTAGTTCTTCGAGCTTGACGCGTGATCTCGGCAACGGCCACGTCATGCTCGACTATCGCCCTTACAATCGGGAAAACAGCGCCCGCATGCAGGCGGTACTCCCCTCGCGGCCTGGGGGAAAGGAATACCTTGAAGCAATGATCGCCCGCCATGGCGAAGAACGGACGCGAGAGATTCTCACCGCCGGCGGCACGCATTTATTAGTGTTCCCCAATCTAGTGATTATCGGCGTGCATCTACGTGTGATTCGCCCGGTGACCGTAGATCACACCGAAGTATTTCTCTACCCGGCTTTACTCAAAGGCGCGCCGGCCGAGGTCAATGCGACCCGGCTGCGGGGACATGAATCATTCTATGGTCCGGCTGGCGGTGGAGCGACCGACGACTTGGAAATGTTCGAGCGCAATCAGATGGGACTTAGCGCCCGGGTCGATCCCTGGTTGCTCCTTGCCCGCGGTCTGCATCAGGAACAGCAGGATGTTGACGGCACCACGGTGGGACAGATCACCGATGAATTGACCCAGCGCTCCATCTGGCGGCAGTGGAAAAAAGCAATGTCTCAGGACGGAGAGGCTTCCGCTCGCCAAGGGAAACCACGTCGGCTGGCGACCAGCGCCGTAGGAAGGGAGTAATGACCCATGGCCGTTGACCGTCACCAGATCGAAAACTTCCTCTACCGTGAAGCACGACTCATGGACGAAAACGCCTATGACGAATGGTTCGCGCTGTGGGACGATGACGCGTTGTATTGGGTGCCGGCAAATGACGATGACATCGATCCGCAGCGGCACGTGTCGATTGTGTACGAAAATAAAACGCGCCTAGAAGACCGCATCATACGGCTCAAAAGCGGCGCGGCGTACGCCCAAGACCCTAAATCACGGTTGCGACGAGTGATCGCCAACATTGAGATCGGAGACGAGGAAAACGGGACAGTGACTGTCTACTCTAATTTCAATCTCACCGAGCTGCGCCGCAGCCAGCAGCGCACGTTCGCCGGGCGCACTATTCACAAGCTGCGACCAGACGGCGCCAGTTTTAAGATTGCGTACAAAAAGGTGTTGCTGGTCAACAATGATGAAGTGATCAACAATCTCACCTTTCTCATTTGAAAGCGAAGGAAGACGTTATGAACCTGGAAGAACTCGCGCGACGCATCCAAGTTTTGGAAGATATAGAAGCGATCAAAAAGCTCAAAGCTCGTTACACCGGCTTTTGTGACAATGGCTACGACGCCGATGGCATCTCCTCCTTGTTCACCGAAGACGCCGTGTGGGATGGCGGCGTCTTTGGCAAAGCGGAAGGTCGTGCGGCCATTCGCAAATTCTTCCAGAGCGCCTCGACGCTCATGCCTTTTGCTTTGCATTACGTGATGAATCCCGTCATCGAGGTCGATGGCGACAATGCAAAAGGGTCTTGGTATCTCTTTCAGACCTGCACCTTTGCTGAGAACCAGCAAGCCGTTTGGGGAGCAGCACGCTACCAGGAAGAGTACGTCAGACTTAACAGTGAATGGAAGTTCAAAAATCTCAAAGTCGTCTCTTCGTTCTGGACCCCCTTTGACCAAGGCTGGGCAAAAAAGCAATTTATACAAGAGAAGTAGTAAGGGGGTTACCCTGTGGGGAACCCACTCGATGTTTAACCCTAACCGATAGGAGGGCAGTGATGCTCAAACCGATTATTTCTTCTGACTCCCACATTACCGAGCCGCCCGGCACGTATGTCGATCGGATCGATAAAAAATACAAAGACACCGCGCCCCACGTGGTGCACGATGAGAAGAAGGGCGACCTCTTCATCATTAACGGATTGGATCAGCCGATCCCCATGGGGCTGGTTGCCGCGGCCGGGAAGAAAGCCGAGGAGCTCAGAACTTTTGGCGTCAAGTTTGAAGACATGCACAGAGGCGGATGGGACCCGCAGGCTCGCCTAGCCGAACAAGAAAAAGACGGCGTCGCCGCGGAAGTCATCTATCCCACCGTTGGCATGTTGCTTTGTAATCATCCAGATTTCGACTACAAGAAAGCTTGCTTTGACGCCTACAACCTGTGGATTGCGGAATACTGCTCTGCTTACCCCAACCGTTTGATCGGCCTTGGGCAAACTGCCATGCGTTCAGTTGATGAAGGCATTGAAGACCTGCGCAAGATGAAAGCTCTAGGACTCAAAGGCGTCATGATGTCGGGAAACCCTGCTATTGCTGACTATGATGATCCCATATACGACAGCTTCTTCCAGGCGGCTATCGATCTGCAGATGCCGTTGAGTTTCCACATTTTGACCAGTAAGAGCGATGCTGTCGGCGCGCCGCCGCGCGGTCCTAAGATGAACGGCTTCATGTCGATCATCCGCGGCTGTCAAGACATTATGGGCACCTTCATTCTAGGCGGCACGTTTGAGCGGAACTCCAAGCTCAAGATCGTCTGCGTCGAAGCGGACGCTGGCTGGGTTCCACACTACATGTACCGCATGGATCACGCCTACGACCGTCATCGCTACTGGCTGACCGCGAGCAAGCTGTCCAAGATGCCGAGCGAATACTTCCGCGAACACATCTACCTGACTTTCCAGGATGATTGGGTGGCATTCAAGATGAAGGACCTGTGCAACCCGCGCCGTCTGATGTGGGCGAATGACTTCCCGCACAGTGACTCCACCTGGCCCTACTCGCAAGAGGTCTTAGCCAAGCACACCGCAGATCTCACGGAAGAAGAAAAGAATTGGATTCTCCACGATAACGTGGCGGAACTGTATAATTTGTCGATTTAATCAATTTAATTGTAACCTCATTCCCCTCACCCACATCCGCTTCGCGTCTGTCGCCCTCTCCCCCGGGGGGAGAGGGATAGGGTGAGGGGGAATCGCCAACACTTTCGACAAGCCTTTACAATCATGACAGCACAACTGCCATTATCTGGCGTCCGCATTGCCGACTTCACCTGGGTGTGGGCTGGACCGTTCGCAACATTACAACTCGCGCACCTCGGCGCTGAAGTCATTCGCATCGAAAGCCAAAACCGCGTGTGCGTTACGCGCAGAATTCCCCCATTTGCAGACGGACAAGCCGGGGTGAATCGCAGCGGCTATTACAACCAGTTCAACCAGGGAAAGTTGTCGCTGAGTTTAAATTTTAAACAGCCCGAAGCGCTGGAGATCGCCAAGAAACTTGTAGCTGTGAGCGATATTGTCTCAGAGAATTTCGCCGCCGGAGTGATGGACAAACTTGGCCTCGGCTATGAAGAGCTAAAAAAAATCAAACCAGACATTATTATGATTTCGATGTCCGGTTACGGCGCTGTTGGTCCAGAAAGTAGTTACGTCTCTTACGGCCCCGCGCAGGCCCCGTTGAGCGGTTTGTCGTCGCTGACCGGCTTCCCGGACTTTCCGCCGATGCATGTAGGATTTTCCTATGGCGACCCCAACGGCGGCTTACACGGCGCGTTCGCAGTCTTGGCCGCCCTGATGCACCGCGCGCGTACAGGCGAGGGGCAGTACATCGATATGTCCCAATTGGAAACGTCGATGGCAGTGCTGGGAGAAGGGGTCCTCGCGCAGGTCATGAATGACGCGCCGCCGCCACGCATCGGCAATCGTGATCCTCATATGGCTCCGCATGGGCTATTTCATTGTCAAGGCGAGGATCGTTGGGTCAGCATTGTTGTCGCCAACGAAGACGAATGGCGACGATTCTGCTCCGGCCTAGGCCGCCCAGAACTTGCGCGTGATCCCCGCTTCGCCACGCTTGTGGCCCGTCAACAACATGAAGATGAACTAGAACAGCTTATCACCGCTTGGACGGAAACCCTTTCAGCCGAGGACGTCACGGCAAAACTCCAAGCGGTTGGGGTCGCCGCTTATCCTGCTCTTACTAACAAGGAGTTAGCGGAAGACCCACACCTGCAAGAGCGGAACTATTTTGTACGCTTGCCGCATCCTGAAGTCGGGGTTCGACAACATGCCGGGCTACCCTGGGTCTTTTCTGACACGCCATGTGAGGTCCAGCGACCAGCCCCCGGTCTCGGTCAAGACACGGAAGAGGTCATGCAACGCGTCCTTGGATATACGCCCGAAGCCATCGCGGCACTGCAACAAAGAGGAGTCTTGTCTTAGATGAGGATAGGCGGAAGGAGCGGAAGGAAAGGTCAATGGCAAAACTCAAATGGCAAAAGTCACAATTAAGCACTCTCGTAACTTTCTCCTTGCGACAGCAGGCTGTGGATTTGCTGGTTAAAAGCTTAGGCCTACTCATATTTCTTTGGCTCTTGTCTCCTGCGTCCGCCTCTGCACAGCTCGGCACGGGAGGAGGGCTTTTACAGATTATCGGGATGGTGCAGGTTGAGCCGGGACCAAATGTGCTCACATTCAAAGTGAAAACTGACGAGATTCGCTTTGTCGTACACGACATTACCAGCCGAGATCGAGATTTTACCATGGCGCAGTTCTTCACTGATGTTCGGCATCGCAAGCCAAACGTCGACATCAAAGGTCCGGAGCCATTGCTCGACCTGTTAATTAAAGAACGACCAAGTAAACGCGCCCTCAAACTCAGCGGCAGCTATTACATGGACTCCCATTCTTTTGTGTTGATCGGCATTACTCCCGTCCAGGAGAAACCAGAGGTACAATTCTAGCCGAACCCGCTATAGCCTAAGGTCAAGGTGTCATTGCGAATCACCCAGAGTGCTCTGCACCCAGCACATGAATAGAAATAGCCGCAGCGCGGCACCTGAAGGTAGCCCAGCCTTAAAAGGCTGGGTGCAGAGCGACGGGCCGCCCTTCGCGTCACGTCGTGACGCGGTGACGGTGGGGGCCACAGACCCAGGCCGTAAACGACCTGGCTACCTTCGTCTGTCCCTCCGGGACGAAAAAGAGTGACAGGCTCTTCCCTACCTTAATGCCATTGGGGTAAGCGCCTGAGCATGGGAAGAATCAAAGTCCTACGAACTGAGTCTTCATCACACCCATCTCGCAATAAAAATTCCTGCTCCTTCTTTCCTCTTCCACCTAAGACGTGGTAACATCAGCGGCGTGGCGATGGTGGTGCGGACCGTGGAGGAAATTTTACTGCATGAGGCGGGAGTTCCGGCGGATCTCCTGGCGAAAGCACGTGAACGTCTCAAAGATCATCAAGATCTCGGCGACGCACTGACTGAACTTGGCGCGCTCAGCGCCGCTGGTTGGGCTCGCACCCAAGCCGCTTATTACGGCCTTTCCTACAGTGAGACAGTTCCATTAAGCGAACAGACCAGCGCATTCTTGGAGCGTGTACCGCTCGCCTTCGCAAAACAGCATCAAATGTTGCCCCTCACTCCCCGTGACGGCGCGATCGTTGTCGCCCTTGTTGATCCCCGTGAAATCTCCGCTCTTGATGATTTGCGGTTTGTCCTTGGCGCTCCCATCGAGCCGCTCGTGGTTCCCAAACCGGCGCTCCAAGAAGCGCTCACGCGAGCCTACGATCAGGCGGCGCAATCGACACAAGAGTTGCTCGATAACCTTGACGAAAAAACCCTTGACCTTGATGGTACGGCTTGGCAGGAACCACGTGACCTCCTCGAAACTGATGATGAGGCTCCGATCATTCGTCTGGTCAATTCACTCTTCGCTCAAGCAATCAAAGAACGGGCGAGCGATATTCATATTGAACCATTTGAGCAAGAACTGCTGATTCGTCTGCGGATAGACGGCCTGCTCTACGACAGCTTCTCGCCGCCCAAGGCGATTCAGTCGCTTTTGATTTCTCGCATCAAAATTATGGCGGGGTTGAATATTGCGGAGAAACGCCTGCCGCAAGACGGCCGCATTCGCTTAAAAATCGCGGGCAAAGATGTAGACATTCGCGTCTCCGTTATTCCCACTGCATTCGGCGAGCGAGTGGTGCTGCGCCTCTTGGACCGTTCGGCCGCCTTGTTAGGCCTGGAAGAACTGGGGCTCAGCGGCGGCAACCTGACAAGTATCCAGCGGCTCGTTCGCCAAAGTCACGGCATTGTCCTGGTCACGGGACCCACTGGGTCCGGCAAAACGACAACGCTGTACGCCGCGCTCAGCACTATTAACACAAGCGACAAGAATATCATCACGATCGAAGACCCGATCGAATATCAACTGCGCGGCATTGGCCAGATGCAAGTGAGTCCCAAAATTGACCTTACCTTTGCGGCCGGGCTGCGTTCGATCCTGCGCCAAGATCCTGATGTCATCATGATCGGGGAAATCCGCGATGTAGAAACTGCAGAAATCGCTATCCAGGCCGCATTGACCGGACATTTGGTGTTCTCCACGCTGCATACTAATGATTCATTTGGCGCAGTTTCGCGTCTGCTCGACATGGGCATAGAACCATTTTTAGTTTCCTCGTCAGTGCTCGGCGTGATGGCGCAACGATTGATCCGGCGCGTGTGCCAAGCTTGTCGGCAGCGGTACCAACCCAAAGAGCAAGAAATCCGTGAGATTGGGTTGAGCCCCGAAGCGGTCGCGGGTCGCCCATTTTACCGTTCAGGTCCAGGGTGCGATTCGTGTAACTATAAAGGCTATCGTGGTCGCACCGGCATCCACGAATTATTGCCTCTCACTGACGCCCTACGCACGCTGGTTATGCAAAGAGCCGACGCCGCCACGATTCGTCGCGAAGCGCAGCAGAAGGGGATGCTCACACTGAGAGATGACGGAGCTGAAAAAGTGCTCGCTGGGCTCACGACGGTGGAAGAGGTGTCACGAGTGACGCAAGAAGAATTACTTTAGGCGCCAGGGGCTGGGAATGGCGCCCAACCCCTAATCCCTGATCCCTAGCCCTTGTTATGCCTGTCTACACGTACAAAGGACTGACCGCACAAGGACGCACGGTCTCAGGCGTTCTGGACGCCGAGAGCCCAACCAGCGCGCGCGTCTCTCTACGACGATCGGGCGTCTTTCCAACTGCCCTCGACGAGGAAACAGCAAAACACCTGCACCCCGCCACGCAGGCCAACAGTAGTGCGCGGCGTCTTTTTGAGCGTGTTCCCGTACAAGAGCTCGCTTTATTCACCCGCCAGATGGCGACCTTAACTGGAGCCAAACTCCCGTTGGTCGAATGCCTGGAAACGGTAGGCGAGCAAGTAGAGCGCGCCTCTTTTCGACGCGTCCTCGCCCACGTGCGGCAGCAAGTCAGAGAGGGTCGCTCGCTCGCCGAGGCGCTCCAGGCGCACCCGCGCATGTTCTCTTCTATCTACGTCAACATGGTGCGCTCCGGGGAAGAAAGCGGCGCGCTTGACGTCGTACTCTCTCGCTTAGCAGATTACACAGAAGGGCAAGCCCGGATGCTCCGCACCGTGCAGTCCGCCCTCACCTACCCGCTCCTTATGGTGCTCGTCGCCAGCGCTATTCTCATTTTTCTGCTTGCCTATGTTGTGCCTCAAGTGACGCGCATATTTAGCGAGACCGGGCAGGCATTGCCGTTGACCACGCAAATGCTGATTGGCGTTTCATCGTTTCTCGCTGACTGCTGGTGGGAACTCGCGCTGATCGGGGCTGGTGGAGTATTTATTTTTTCACGTCTCCTACAGACGCCGGCAGGACGGTTGCGCTGGGATTGTTTGGTCTTGCGACTGCCCATGGTGGGCCGCCTCGTGCAACGCTTCAACGTCGCTCGGGTCGCACGCACGCTTGGGGTGCTCCTGGCGAGTGGGACGCCGATTCTTACTGCGCTGCACATTGTCACCCAATTAGTCAACAATACGCTTCTTCGCCGGGCGCTCGAAGAGGCGCGCACCAGCGTCCAAGAAGGCGAAAGCCTCGCCGCCCCGCTCAAACGTAGCGGGGTCTTTCCTGGTCTTTTTCTACAAATGGTTGCGGTGGGAGAACGAAGTGGTGAACTTGAACACATGCTCAACCGCGCGGCTGAAGCCTACGACGAAGAAGTCGCCACAGCGCTCTCTCGTCTCACTAGTATTTTAGAGCCCCTGACGATTCTCGTAATGGGTGGAGTAGTCTTGTTCATCGTGCTCGCGATTCTTTTACCGATCTTTCAATTGAACCAGCTCGTGCATTGAAGAGTCGTCCCGGCCTTGCTAAGGTGGGCGATAGATGTGGAGGTGTTGGGATGTGGCGGATGCAGATGGATGGCGGAGTCGCTAAGCGACGTACTTCTCACAATTTCTTGTCACTCAATCAATCCCGGCCAAAACCGAATCAGCCTTTAGATACGCCCCGTACACGATCAGAGCGAGGATTCACCCTCATCGAGATCATGGTGGTAGTCTTCATCCTTGGGCTTTTGGTCACGCTGGTCGCCCCGAAAATTATTGGACGATCTGATGAAGCCCGGCGCACGAAAGCTGCGGCAGACCTGCGCGGCATCGAACAAGCGCTGCATTTATATAAGCTTGATAACGGCTCGTATCCCACCACGGATCAAGGGCTCAAAGCGTTAGTCGATAAACCCGCGTCGGGGATCATCCCCGCGCATTGGAATCCGGATGGATATCTGGAAAAAGTTCCAGTCGATCCTTGGGGACATACTTATGTCTATATTAGTAACAGCGAAAAATACGTCTTGAAATCGCTCGGCGCCGACGGCGAGGAGGGCGGGGAGGGAAAATATGCCGACCTGGACAGCCGCGATCTCTGAGTGGGAATC
>JACXTT010002574.1_pt1 | contig 28599 bp, 25 predicted proteins | sample 9270951 | NCBI WGS metagenome assembly JACXTT01 (sample SAMN15532306, study PRJNA645909) | rock metagenome | isolation source: weathered quartz diorite | place: Puerto Rico | collected 2017-06-21 | reverse complement strand
CGTGCTGGCGGGTGAGCGCGAGGAAACGCTGCCGAACGACGTCGTGTTCACCATGCTGGGACGCGAGGCGCCGCTGGAGTTCTTCCGGAAGAGCGGGATCCGGATCTCGGGGGAGATGCGCGCCCCCCAGTGGATCGGGCTCTCGCTCTTCGTCCTCTTCTGCGCCTGGCTCTACAACTGGAAATCGGGGGGCTCCATGGCGCAATTCTTCGCCGAACGCCACTGGTTTCCCTTCAACCTGCCGGAGCTCCTGGGCGGGATCGGAGGGGCGGTGGCCGCGGACGCGAAGCGGCCGCAAAGCCTCATCGGCACGATCGCGATCAGCGCTTCCGGTCCCGCGTTCTGGTACACGCTTGCCTACTCCACCGTGGTGGTGGTGTTCGGAGTCCGGCGCATTCTGAGACGCAGGACTCCGTACGTCACCCTGCAGACGGCGACCCTCATGGCGATCCAGGTGGTGCCGCTGTTTCTCCTTCCCGAGATCATCCTTCCTCAGCTCGCCTATCACCGGATGCTGCCGCGAGGATTCCTGGACGCGCTCTTCCCGGTCGTGACCTACGGCCATGGCCGGGAATTCTGGCGGGCCTACGGGCTCATCCTCGCGTGGCCGCTCAACGTCTACAACATCTTCACGCACGATCCCCTGTGGTGGTGGATCGCGATCAGTGTCGCGCAGACGCTCGTGCTGATCCCGCTCGGGATCTACTTCTTCGGCAAGGGCGTCTACTGCGGATGGATCTGCTCGTGCGGCGCGCTCGCGGAGACCCTGGGCGACACGCATCGGCAGAAGATGCCGCACGGCCCCTTCTGGAACCGCGCGAACATGCTGGGGCAGGGGATTCTTCTGATCGCCGTGCTGATGCTCCTCGTCCGGATCGTGGGATGGATCCTTCCCCGCGGAAACGTATTCGATTCCGTGTTCGATCCCTTCCTCAAGACTCCCTACAAATGGCTCGTGGACGTCTTCCTGGCGGGGGTGGTCGGCTACGGTCTCTATTTCTGGTTCTCGGGGCGTGTCTGGTGCCGCTTCTTTTGCCCGCTCGCGGCACTCATGCACATCTACGCCAGGTTCAGCCGCTTCGCCATCGTGCCGGACAAGAAGAAGTGCATCTCCTGCAACGTGTGCACGTCGGTCTGCCATCAGGGCATCGACGTGATGAACTTCGCGAACAAAGGTCTTCCCATGCAGGATCCGGAGTGCGTCCGATGCTCGGCCTGCGTCCAGAGCTGCCCCACCGGCGTGCTTCAGTTCGGTCAGGTGGACCGCGGCGGCAGGACGATCAAGCTCGATCTCCTGCCGGCCTCGCCGGTGCTTCTGGAGGAGGGGCAGGCTTGAGATGATCCGAGCCGTCACGGAAGGACCCGAGGTGCGGCTTCGCGCGCTGGACACGGTCTGGATCCAGATCACCGGTACGCTCTGCAACATCGCCTGCCGTCACTGCTTCGTGAGCGCCGGCCCCAAGAGCGACTCGATCCCCGTCATGACGCGCGCTCAGGTGGAATCCGCGCTCGAGGAAGCGGTCGCGCTTGGAGCGCGCGACGCCTACTTCACCGGCGGCGAGCCCTTCCTCCATCCCGAGATCCGGGAGCTCGTGGAGTTCGCGCTTCACCGCATGCCGCTCACGATCCTCACGAACGCGCTCCTCATCGATGACGACCTGGCGGGCTGGATCGGAGACCGGTTCCGGCGCAGCCGATACTCCTTCGACATCCGGGTGAGCCTGGACGGGACCACGGCGGAGCAGAACGATCGGGTGCGGGGACGAGGCGTGTACGCGGCGGTCGTGGAATCGCTGGGAAGACTCTCGCGCGCCGGCGTGACCCCGGTCGTGACGGTGGTGGAGCACGAGGAGGCGCTCCGGGCCGCGGAGTCGCGGATCGAGTTCACGGAGTTCCTGCGCGGGCTCGGTATCGCGCGGCCCCGGGTGAAGTTTCTCCCCTTGCTTCGGATCGGAAGGGAAGAGGAGCGGGCGGGGGGGTATCGGGAGACGGAACGGATCGGCCCGGAGCCGCTCGCGCCCGAGATCGAGGAATCGCTGATTTGCGCGAACAGCCGCACCGTGACGACGCGCGGGGTCATGACGTGCCCGATCCTGGTGGAGCTGGGCGACGCGCGGCTCGGCGACTCGCTTCGCGAGTCGGAACGCCCGATCCGGCTGCGCTGGAGGGCGTGTCACACGTGCGTCGTGGACGGGCTCCGCTGCGCTACCTAGATCCCCGCTCCAAGACGGTCCGCGGCTCGCTCCCGTCCAGCTCCCGGAGCGTCCGCGTCAGCGGCTCGAACACCTGGCAGTAGGCAAGCCTCACCAGGTCCCCTTCGGAGGGCACATCCCCCAGGAACACCGCGCGATTGTTCGCCCAGAGCGACCAGTCGTCCTGGTAACGCGATTCGTAGGCTCGCGAGCGCTCCGAGCGTGATCGCCGGATGAGATCGGCCAGCTTCCAGTCCCCGCAGCGGTTTCCCCAGTCCGCCGCCACCCGCTCGGCGCGCTTTGGATCGGCTTTCTCCATGTCGGGAGGAATCAGGCAGTATTCGCCCTCCTCGCCGTCGACGGGGCCCGAGGTGAAGATGGCGTGCGCCGCCGCCCGGATCGTCCCGGAGTTGCCCAGGATCGCCGAGCCGTTCTGGACGTCCACGATCTCGTACTCGAAATCCACCGAAACCTCGCGGTCGCGCGACAGGACCTCGATCGTCTTCTCCACGTAGCGCTCGCGCGTCTTTCCCTGCTCGTCCATGTCTTCGATCTTGCGATAGACCGGCTGCGTGAAATTGCCGGTGTTGGTGCTCGAGCGCATTCCGTAGAAGCGTCCCACGATGACCCGGTCTGCGCCGATCTCGTGCCCGATGCGCGCGGCGACACGACGGCCCAGATGGTCCAGGAGCGAAATCGGCACGGCCTGGTACACGCGCTCCCGCGACAGGAGATCGGTGAAGCGGAAGTCCGGGGATTCCGTGCGCCTGGCGAGCTCGTTGTAAGCGCGGTCGGAGAATTCCTTGGACAAGGACCCGAGATCGGTCTCGTTCGCAAAGGGCAGGAGCGCCACGCGGGGGAGCGCCTCGTCGTAGGCTTCTTGCATCCGTCGGCTCACGTCGAGGTAGTGCGGCTCGAAGGTGTGGGTGAGCTGGAAGCCGTCGTAGGCGTGCTTGGGCGATCCATCCTGGAGGTCCGCCCGGGCATTCCGGTAGGTGATCCCTGCGGCCGAAAGCCGGATCTGAGCCTCGTCGCGATCGAAATCGGGATCCGGCGGGAGCACGACGCGGTACACGAGGATCTCGTTCCGGAAATCGTCGAGCGTGAGGGAGCGCTTCGCGGCGGCCACGGTGTCCCGTGCCGCGATGCCGCGGATCTCCGCCTCGCGCTCTCTCATGAGCTGCGCCGCGGCCTGCGTCATCGCCGCCCGCGCGCGCCGGTTTTCGGGTTCCTTTCGCAGCGCCCGGGCCGCTTTCTGATACGCCTTTTCGACCTCGCCCTTGCTGTAGGCTTGCTCGCTCTGCTGGGCGAGCTTGTTCGGTCCCGCACAGGAAAGCGCGAGCGCCGTGAGGGTTCCGAGTGCGAGAATGAGAGCTGCCCTGAATCCAGGTCGTTGGCTCATGATTCCTCCCTGTCGCTCTCGTATCGGCACTTCCCGAGGGATGTGTAGAGCCTTGTGAGGTGATTCAAGTGGGATGGCAGGAGATTGGCAAGCTGTTGCTCGTTTTCGGCATCGCCCTCGTCGTGGTCGGAGCGATCCTGGCGTTCGGTGCGCGGCTTCCATGGCTGGGCCGCCTTCCGGGGGACTTCAGCTTCGGCGGCGAGCATTGGCGGGTCTACATTCCTCTCGGCACTTCGCTCTTCCTGAGCTTCCTCCTCTCCCTGCTCTTCTGGATGTTCCACCGCCGATAGGCGTGGTAGGTTCCCGCAAACCGCAGGCGGCTCCCGCCGCCCCAATGGAACCCTGCCATGGAGGTGAAGCGTGGCCAGGATCAATACGGGTCGCGTCATCCTGGGTGGACTCCTCGCCGGTCTCGTCATCAATATCGTCAGCTTCCTCTGCGGGTCCCTGCTCACGGGGAAGAAGCTCATGCAGGCGCAGCAGGCGGGACATTTCCTGAGCGAGCCGCGATTCCCGTTCCTTCCGGCGTGGCTCCTCTTGATGTTCCTGGTTGGAATCGGACTGGTCTGGCTCTACGCCGCCGTGCGTCCGAGGCTGGGACCCGGTCCGGGCACCGCGCTCAAGGTTGGAATCCTGGTGGGTCTCTTCATGGGCGTGCCGGACAACATGGCGAATGCGGCATGGGGCACCACCGGCCGGTATCTCCCGACCATGTGGATGCTCGAGCACCTGGTGGGCTGCGCCCTCGGCACCCTGGCCGGCGCCTGGCTCTACAAGGAAGAGTCGTAGCGTTCGGGTTCGCTACGTTCCGGTCGGATGGCGAGCGTTCGCCGGAATTGCTCGAACGGGAGTCTCCCTTGAAACGGCGTCAGGCGCTCTGCTACGTCTGGCGCTTGGAGGAAACGAAGACTGCGGCCCCGGCGACCAGGGACACGATGCCTGCCACGGTGGCCCAGGGCGTCGTCCGGTGTTCGGTGGCGGTCGCCTTGAATTCACCGAGATCGATGTTCGCGGTCTGGCGCTCGTAGCCCACGACTCCGAACACGATCGCGGCGATTCCGAACAGAACCAGGGCGAGACCGAGCGGCTTCATGGCACTCCCTCCGGGTGGCGTGGCGGCGCGGGGAACCTTATCCCCTCAGTTGCGCTTGGGGACGGGTCGCACGTCATTCTCTCACGAGCTTTTTGTACTTCATCCGATGCGGCTGGTCTGCGGCGGCGCCGAGACGCATCCGGCGGTTGGCTTCGTAGTCCTGGTAATTCCCTTCGAACCACACGACGCTCCCGTCCTCCTCGAACGCGATCATGTGCGTCGCGATGCGGTCCAGGAACCAGCGGTCGTGGCTGATCACGCACACGCAGCCCGCGAAGTTCAGGATTCCCTCTTCGAGCGCGCGCAGCGTGTCCACGTCGAGGTCGTTCGTAGGCTCGTCGAGGAGCAGCAGGTTCCCACCCGCGCGCAGGAGCTTCGCCAGGTGCACGCGGTTCCGCTCCCCGCCGCTCAGGTTCTTCACGAGCTTCTGCTGGTCCGCCCCTTTGAAATTGAACATCGCGACGTAGGATCGCGAGGGGATCGTGCGGCTTCCCAGCTGGATCTCGTCCTCGGCGTCCGAGATCTCCTCCCACACCGTCCGCTCTCCCCGCAGGGCATCCCGGACCTGATCCACGACCGCCACCTTCACGGTCTCGCCGACCCGGATCGTGCCCGAGTCGGGGGGCTCGAGCCCCGCGACCAGTCGAAACAGCGTCGTCTTGCCCGCCCCGTTCGGTCCGATGATGCCCACGATCCCGCCCGGCGGAAGCTGGAACGAGAGCCCGTCGATCAGCATCCGGTCCCCATAGCCCTTCGTGAGATCGCGCGCCTCGACCACGAGGTTCCCGAGACGGGGCCCAGCGGGTATCGAGATCTCGGCGATCTCCTGACGTTTTTCCGTTTCCTGCCGCAGGAGGTCCTCGTACGCCGTCACGCGGGCCTTGCTCTTCGCCTGCCGCGCGCGCGGAGACATGCGGATCCATTCCAGCTCACGCTGCAGGGTACGCTGGCGCGCGGATTCCGCCTTCACCTCCAGAGCGAGCCGCTGCTGCTTCTGATCGAGCCACGAGGAGTAGTTTCCCTCCCAGGGGATGCCCTGGCCCCGATCCAGCTCCAGGATCCAGCCCGCGACGTTGTCCAGGAAATATCGGTCGTGGGTGACCGCCACCACGGTCCCCGGATACTCCTTCAGGAATCGCTCGAGCCACGCCACCGATTCGGCGTCCAGATGATTCGTGGGCTCGTCGAGGAGCAGGAGATCGGGCTGCTCGAGGAGCAGCCGGCAGAGCGCGACGCGGCGGCGCTCCCCTCCGGACAGGGTCTCGACCTTGACGTCCCCCGGCGGGACTCGAAGCGCGTCCATCGCGATCTCGAGCGTGCGATCCAGCTCCCAGGCGTTCTTGGCTTCGATCTCCGCCATCACCCGTCCCTGCTCCTCGAGCACGCGCTCCATCTCCTCGGGGGAGAGGCTCTCCCCCAGCGTGGCGTTGATCTCGTTGAAGCGCTGGAGCAGGGCGCGCGTCTCGGCGACCCCCTCTTCGATGTTCCCGAGAACGTCCTTCGCGTGATCCAGCACGGGCTCCTGAGAAAGGAACCCGACGCGGATTCCCTTCGCCGGGCGGGCCTCGCCCCCCGAGGGTTCCTCCACGCCCGCCATGATCCGGAGCAGGGTGCTCTTTCCGGCGCCGTTCTGGCCGAGCACGCCGATCTTGGCCCCGGGAAGAAAGGAGAGCCAGATCCCCTTCAGCACTTCCCGGTTCGGCGGATGGACCTTGCGCAGGTCCTTCATGGTGAAGATGTACTGTTGAGCCATGGGGCGGAGAGTATAGACCGGATCGCCGCGTCGGCGCCCCTCCGGAGGATAATTGAAAATTTGTGTTGATTTTCAATAATTCAACTCCTACGATCGTCCCATGCCTCAACAGCGCCGCTACGTCATCACCCGGCCGGATCAACTTGTCGCGCTCGCGTCGCCGGCCCGCCAGGAGATCGTCGATGTCCTGTCGCGTCTGGGATTGGCCACCGCGGGGGAGGTGGCCGGCGCGCTCGGCCGCCCCGCGGATGGTCTCTATTACCACCTGAGGGCGCTCCAGCGTACGGGGCTCGTCCGGGCCGCCGGATCGCGCGGCCGGGGCCGCGGCGAGGAGGCGCTCTACAGGACGGCCGCGCCGGAGCTCATGCTCGGGCACGACGCGCGGAATGGGCGTCAGGTTTCCTCGATCGTCCGCTCCATGCTTCGCCTCGGCATCCGCGACTACTCCCGAGCCTCGGCGGGAGGGAGCGCCCTCACCCGAGGACCGAGAAGGGAGCTCTGGGCCCTGCGCGCGACCGGATGGCTCACTCCCCGGAACCTGGGCACCGTCAACAGGGAGATTCGCGGTCTTCTCCGGTCGGTGTCCCGGCCACCGGGGAGGGGAAGACTCTTCGGAATCACCATCCTGCTCACTCCCCTCGACCACCGCGCGCGAAAGCCGCAGCGGCGGCCGCGCCGTCCAAGGCGGGAAGGAGCCGCATGATTCGGAGCATCGCGATCTCGCTCTGGCTCGCGTGGACCCTTGCCTCGCCCCAGGCCGCGCCGTGCGCCCCCTCCGACTCCTTGGCGTTCCTCACCTTCGAATCCGGCACGCTGGTGGCCGTGGACTGGACCGCGCGGCAGGGCCATGCCCTGCACACGCGCAGCGTCCTCACGCAGTCGCGGGTTCTCGATGCCGAGATCGAGCTCCGCGAGGACGAGACCGCTGGCGTCTCCAGAGCGACGCTCGAGGACGTGGGCACGCCCCCTCAGAAACCGTTCCTCCGTGCCTTCGAGGAGGGAGCGATCTACTGGTCGGACATGATCCCAAGCTCTCTGGATCAAGCCGTCCTTCGGGCACGCAGGCTGAATCAGCCTTCCGTACGAATCCGGGGAGGGTCCCTCTTCCGGGACGCGTACTCGGAAATCCAGGTGGACCGCCTCGGGCCGGACGACTGGCAAGTGCTTGCGCACGGCAAGCGCTACGAGGTTCTCTCGGACACGACCGGGCATCTTCTGACCGCGACGCTGCCTGATTACGGCATCGTGATCGAGCGCCGCCCTTTCTTTTCCCAGGCCGGATATCCGCTGTGGGCCCCTGACGCGGCGCCTCCCGACGGCGTCTACCGCGCACGCGACGTATCGATCCGGGCGCCGCAGGGCCACGTGCTCGCGGGCACCCTGACGATCCCGCGCGGCCACGGCCGCTTCCCCGCGGCGGTCCTGATCACCGGCCTCTCCGCGAACAACCGCGACAACGGAACGCCACCCTGGATGCCGCTCCGCGATCTCGCCGACGCGCTCACGCGCGCGAGGATTGCCGTGCTCCGCGTGGACGATCGGGGCGTCGCCCGCTCCACGGGCGACCGCGCGTCCTCCACGACGTTCGACGAGGCGGAGGACGTAAAGACCGAGATCGCGTGGCTCCGGAAACAGCGGGAGATCGACGCCTCGAGGATCGCGCTCGTGGGCTACAGCGAAGGCGGAACGATCGCGCCCATGGTGGCGTCCGAGGATCCCACCGTGACGGCCATCGTGACGCTCGCGGGGACCGGGGTGCGCGGTCCCGAGCTGGCCCGATATCAGATCGAGAACGCCGTCGTGCGCGACACTTCCGTTCGGGTCGCGGATCGGGAGGCGGAGATCCGGAAACAGCTCGCCGACACCCTGACGGCGCGGGAGCGCTCGATGCTTTCCATCGATCCCTTGCGCTACGCGCGAGGCGTGCGTTGTCCCGCCCTCATCCTCCAGGGTGGATGCGATCTCCACGTGCCCACGCGCTCCGCCGAGCGTCTCGCATCGGCGATGCGGGCGGGCGGAAACCGCGACGTGACCGTGCGCATCTTCTCGGGCGTGAGCCACTCGCTTCTCCCCGATCCATTGGGAGCCGGCAGCGGTTGGGTCTTCCTGCCGGGGTTCCTCACGGATCCTCCGATTCTCGACACCGTGGCCCGGTGGACCGCGTCGCGCCTGCGCGCGGATGTCGCGGGAAAAAGCTATAATCGAGCTGACGATCCATAAGGCGAGGAGGGTTCATGCCGGCCACCATCACCATCCGCAACAACGGCTCGATCAAAGTCGACGGGGAATTCACGATTCTGGACCAGGACGGCAATCCCTTCGACCTGGGCGGGCGCACCACGATCTCCCTATGCCGCTGCGGACAATCCTCCAACAAGCCTTTTTGCGACAGCACGCACAAGACGTGCGGCTTCGAGTCGCTGATCGTGGCGCGCGCGCTTCCGCCGCCCGCTCCCAAACCGACCTAGACGCGCCCGCGGGCCTGGCCTGCGGGATCTCGAGGATCTCGCCATGATCGAATCCTTTCGCGCCGAAGCACTGCAGAGTCTCCTCGCGGACGGCGAGGGACCGCATCTCTCGATCTACCTTCCGACCCACCGCCGCCACCCGGACTGGAAGCAGGACCCCGTGCGGTTCCGCGCGCTCCTGGGACAGGCTCGGGAGCTCCTGAGCACGCGGTACAAGAACCGCGACGTGGACGCGTTCCTCGAGCCGCTGCGACGCATGGAAAGGGAGCGCCACTGGGAATACTCTCTGGACGGTCTCGCGCTGTTCCGGAAGGAAGGCACCACCGTTGCGTACCGGCTTCCCATTCCCGTCCCCGAGCTGGTGGTGGTGGCGGAGACCTACCATACCAAGCCGCTCCTCCGCTTCCTCCGCTCGAACGGCCGCTATCTCGTGCTCGCGGTCAGCCAGAATGCGGTGGCGCTCTACGAAGGGAGTCCCTTCGGGGCGGGATCGGTGGACCTCCACGGCGTCCCCAAGAGCCTCCGCGAGGCGCTGGGGATCGCCGAGTTCACGCACTCGTTGCAGAGCCACTACATTCAGGGTGCCGTGTTCCACGGGCAGGGGCCGGGGAGGGAGATTCGAAAGGGGGAGCTGCTCCAGTTTTTCCAGGCGATCGACCGCGGCCTGCACGAGTACCTTCGCGAGGAGCGCGTGCCGCTCCTGCTCGCGGCGGTGAAGTATTACCATCCGATCTACAAGGTGGCGAACCGCTACCCCGAGCTGATGGAGCCCGGGCTCGAGGGCAATTACGAGCGGGCGAACGCCGACCGGATTCACAAGGAAGCCTGGCCGCTGGTGAGTCGCGTGTTCGAATCGCGGGTCCAGACCTGGCTCGAGCGCTATCGCGAGCGCGTCGGGACGGGACTCGCCACAGACCGTATCGACGAGATCGCGCAATCGGCCGTGGCGGGTCGCGTTCAAAGTCTCCTGGTGGCGGAGGAGGAATCGGTCTGGGGGATTCTGGACCGGAACACCGGGGCGCTGGAGCTTCGTCCGCGGCAGACCGACGTCCGGGACGCGGACGTGCTCGACGACATCGCCGAGGAGACGATCCGACGGTCCGGAGAGGTGTACGTGATTCCGCGCTCCTCCATGCCCGGGAACGGACCGATCGCGGCGATCTACCGGTTCTGAACCGCGCGCCCGTAAGGGCGCTGTCGCTGAAGGGGGGAACGCCATGGCGCCGCCCACCCTCTTGATGGATCTCTACGAGCTCACGATGCTCGCCGGATACTTCGAGCAGGGCGTCCACGAGCGCTGCGCCACCTTCGATCTCTATTTTCGCGAGCCTCCCTTTCAGGGCGGGTACGCCGTGTTCGCGGGGCTGGATCCCGCGCTGGAGTACCTCGAAGCCTTGCGATTCGACGAGGGAGACCTCGACTACCTCGAATCGCTCCACCTCTTCAGCGGGCCGTTTCTCGCCTACCTTTCCGCGTTCCGGTTCCGGAGCACGGTCACCGCCGCGCCCGAAGGCACCGTTGTGTTCCCGCACGAGCCGCTGGTCACCGTGGAGGGTCCGCTCGCGCAGGCCCAGGTCGTGGAGACGGCGCTCCTCAACATCCTGAACTTCCAGACGCTCATCGCGACCAAGGCTTCGCGCGTGGCGCGCGCGGCGGCGCCGGCCAAGGTGGTGGAGTTCGGCGCGCGACGGGCGCAGGGACCGGATGGAGCGCTTTCCGCGACCCGTGCGTCCGCCGTCGGAGGCGTTCTCACGACCAGCCATCTCTGGGCGGGGAAGACCCTCGGTCTCCCGGTCACGGGAACGCAGGCGCACAGCTGGGTGATGTCGTTCCCATGCGAGATCGAAGCCTTCCGCGCGTACGCAGCCGCGTTCCCGGACACATGCGTGCTGCTCGTGGACACCTACGATACGCTGAAGAGCGGGGTTCCGAACGCCATCGCGGTCGCGAAGGAGCTGGAATCCGACGGGCGCAAGCTCCTGGGGGTGCGCATCGATTCGGGGGATCTCGCGTACCTGAGCCGGGAGACGAGACGGATGCTGGACGACGCGGGTCTCGGCTACGTGAAGATCCTGATCTCGAACGAGCTGGACGAGCACGTGATCCAGTCGATCCGGATGGAGGGAGGGCGCGTGGACCTCTATGGAGTCGGGACGCGCCTCGTGACCGGGAATGGACCGCATGGAGGCGCGCTCGGCGGCGTCTACAAACTGGTGCGGATCGACGAGGAGCCCAAGATCAAGGTGAGCGGCGATCCCTCGAAGAGCACCCTTCCCGGGAGGAAGCGCCTGTGGCGGGTCTGCCGTCAGGACGGGGTGTTCGAGATGGACGTGATCGCGCTCGACGGAGAGGAGATCGGACCCGGGGACGAGGTCTTCGACCCGGAGCATCCACTCCGGCACTCCTCGATTCCGGAGGGCACGAAGATCGAGGATCTCCGTGCGGTCGCGATGCGCGATGGGATCCGGGACGGGAGCCAGACCGCGCTGCCAGCGATCGCGAAGCGCGCCGCGCGCGAGCTGGGGTGTCTCCCCGAGGGCACGCTGCGCTTCATGAATCCGCACCGCTACCGTGTCGCGTTGAGCCCGGGGCTCCACGACCTGCGCATGAGATTGATCGGGGAGGCGCGAAGCGGATGAGCCCTGATCGAGGCGTGGCACGAGGCGGCGCCGCCGTGGCCGTGATTCCCCACGCTGCGCTCCTCGTCATCGACGTCCAGAATGGCTTCATCTCCGAGCCCGGGGAGCTGCCTGTTCCCCACGGCGCGGAGGTGGTGCCCGTGATCAACGAGCTCCTTCCGCGCTTCTCCGTGCGCGTGGCCACTCAGGACTGGCATCCCCGGGGGCACGGAAGCTTCGCGAGCCGCCATCCGGGAAGGAAACCCTTCGATCGCGGCGAGCTGGGAGGTCTTCCGCAAGTATACTGGCCCGATCACTGCGTTCAGGGGACGCGGGGCGCCGAGCTTCACCCCGGGCTCGACCAGAGCGGGATCCAGGCGATCATCCGGAAGGGGATGGATCCCGAGACGGACAGCTACTCGGGATTCAGCGACAACGCGGGCCGAAATCCGACCGGGCTCGACGGCTATCTCCGCGCCCTGGGAGCCCGGAAGATCTACCTCGCCGGGCTCGCCCTGGACTATTGCGTCCGCTGGAGCGCGCTCGATGCCCGCCGCCTCCTTCCCGAGGCCCAGGTCCACGTGATCGTGGACGCGACGCGGCCCGTGGATCCCGCCACCGGCGCGGAGGCTCTGCGTGACCTGAGTCACGCAGGGGTGCGGCTCGTCCAGTCCGCGGAAGTCCCCGCTGGAATCAGCCGCGCCGGAGCCGTATAGTCGCGGATTCACCCGTGTCATCCGGGAGCCGAGAAGCGTGGAGCCACCGCGCCCCGGATTCCTGCGTCTCTGGAGGAACGTTTGCACGTCGCCGAGAGCCAGACCACCGTCCTCTACCCGGCCCTGAATCCCACCAAACGACCGCTCACCGCGGAAGATCTCTGGAAGGTCGCGCGCGTGGGCGGGCCGGTCCCCACGCCCGACGGCCGCGTGGTCGTGCCCGTCACGACCTACGACCTCGAAACCAACAAGGGGAAGCCGCGACTCTGGATGGTCCCCGGCGACGGGGGAGACCCGCGGCCTTTGACCTCCGAGGAGCAGCCGAGCACCGATCCCGCCGTGTCTCCGGACGGGCGCTGGATTTCCTTCCTGCGCACGCGCGGCGAGGAGAAGCCGCAGCTCTGCGTCATGCCGCTCGATGGCGGAGAAGCGGAGCGCCTTACTGATTTCCCGCTGGGCGTGCTCGATCCGCGCTGGTTCCCGGACGGGAAGAGGATCGCGTTCGTGGCGATGCTCCTCGAGGAGGCTCCGACCCCGGAAGGAACGAAGGAGCTTCTCGAAAAGCGCGCCAAGGAGCCGGTGAAGGTCCACATCAGCGAGAATCGTGTCTACCGCTACTGGGATCGCTGGCTGACGGACGGCGAGAAGCCCCATCTCTTCGTCCTGGATATCGCGACCCGTGCGTTGATCGATCTCACGCCCCAGGGGACCGGCTGGTTCGATCTCATGGATCCGTCCGGGCAGTACGACATCTCTCCGGACGGCGCGGAGATCGCGTTCTCCGCGAACTCCAGCCTGCCGCCGCACCAGCTTCTTCGCTGGGCCATCTACACGGTGGCCACGAGCGGAAAAGGGGCCGTGACCTGCCTGACCCCGGAGGGAACGCCGCCGAAGAGCGCGGACCATTGGCGCCCGCGCTATTCGCCTGATGGGAAGTCGATCGTGTACGGGATGCAGCGCGATCCCTACTTCTACGCCGACAAGATCCGCATCGTGCGTTACGACCGCGCCCAGAAGACGCACATCGTGCTGACGGAGGAGTGGGACCGCTCCCCCGCCGCATGGGAGGTCGCGAAGGACGGCACGCTCATCCTGGAAGGCGAGGATCGGGGCCGGGTTCTTCTCTACGCCATGGCGGCGGGAGGGGGCACGCCGAAGCCTCTTCTGGACGAAGGGACGGTCTCGGGACTCAAGCTGGGACGCGACGGGCGGATCTACTTCACCCTTCAGACGATCTCGGCGCCACCGGAGGGTGCGTCCCTGCGCCTCGACGGCACGGATCCGAGGATGCTGACCCGCTTCAACGACGCGCTCCTGAGCGAAGTGGCGATGGGGGAGGTGCGCGAGGTCGAATTCGCGGGCGCGGACGGAAACCGCGTGCAGATGTTCGTGGTCCTTCCGCCCGGGTTCGATCCCAAGAAAAAGTGGCCGCTGGTCCACGTCATCCACGGCGGACCTCACGGAATCGCCGGAGACAATTTTCATTTCCGGTGGAATCCGCAGGCCTTCGCGGCACCGGGCTACGTCGTCGCCTGCGTGAATTTCCACGGGTCCACTTCGTGGGGGCAGGAGTTCGCGGCGGTCATCCAGGGTGGTCACGGCGACAAGCCCTACACCGATATCATGCGCGCCACGGACGTCCTGCTCGAGACCGGGTACATCGACGAGAAGCGCATGGCCGCGACGGGGGGAAGCTATGGCGGCTACCTCGTCTGCTGGATCGCGGGACAGACCGACCGCTTTGCCTGTCTCATCAATCACGCCGGCGTGTTCGACCTGATCGCCGAATACGCGAGCGACATCACGCAGGGGCGGCACCAGGCGTACGGGGGTGAGCCCTGGGATCGCCTCGACGCGATCGACCGATGGAACCCGGCCCGGTTCGCGCGCGGGTTTCGGACCCCCATGCTCGTGATCCACGGCGAGCGCGATTACCGTGTCCCGCCCACGCAGGCGCTCGCGGTCTACAACATCCACAAGGCAAAAGGAGTCGAAGCGCGGATCGTCTTCTTCCCGGACGAGAACCACTGGATCCTGAAGCCCAGGAACTCGCTCGTGTGGAACCGCGAGGTGCACGCCTGGCTGAAGCGCTATCTCACGTAGGCTCCATCGATGCGCTGGTCCTGGAAGGTCGCGACGATTGCGGGAATTCCCATCCGCGTTCACGCGACCTTCTTCGTGTTCCTGGTTTGGTTCGCCGGGATGAGCGTCGCACGCGGAGGAGGGCTCGGTGAGGCGCTCGGGAGCGTGGGGTTCATCCTGGCGGCCTTCGCCTGCATCGTCCTCCACGAGTTCGGCCACGCGCTCACGGGCAGACGCTTCGGCGTCGTCACGAAGGACATCACGCTGCTTCCGATCGGCGGCGTGGCGCGCCTGGATCGGATGCCGCGGCGGCCGCAGGAGGAGGTTGCCGTCGCGCTGGCGGGCCCCGCGGTGAACGTCCTGATCGTGGGGCTTCTACTCCTCTACATGCGCTTCGCCCCGGGCTCCTACGATCTCACGGATCCCCGGCTGTACGAGCGGAGCTTCGCGGCGCAGCTCTTCGGGTTCAACGCGCTGGTGACCGTTTTCAATCTGATCCCAGCCTTTCCGATGGACGGCGGACGCGTGTTCCGCGCGCTCCTCGCGATGCGCCTGGACTACGTCCGCGCCACGCGCATCGCCGCCAACGTGGGGCAGGTGATCGCGGTCCTCTTCGGGATCCTGGGTCTCTTCGGAAATCCGATGCTGATCCTGATCGCGCTGTTCGTGTTCCTCGGCGCGGGACAGGAGTCGGCCTTCGCAGAGATGCACTCCGTGTTCGACGGCGTGCCGGTCTCGCGCGCGATGATCCGGGACTTTCGCGCCCTGCGCGCGGAGGACGCCGTCTCGAAGGCGGTGGAGCTGCTCCTCAGCGGACACCAGCAGGACTTTCCGGTGCTCGCGGGCGCGAACGGCCATCCGCCGATCGGCATCCTGACCCGATCCGACCTCATGAAGGCGCTGGCCGAGGGCAGGACCGACGTCCGGGTCGGGGAGATCGCGCGGACTCGGTGCGGCGTGGCGACTCCGAACGAAATGCTGGAGGACGTGTTACAGAGGATGCATGAGAGCGGCTGTCCGTCCGTTCCGGTGGTGGAGCCGAACGGCTCGATCGTGGGAATGGTGACGCTCGAGAACATCGGGGAGTACGCGATGGTGCACGCGGCGCTGCACCGCCAGCCCAAGCCGGCCCCGATCGGAGGCTAGGGAGCCTCCTTCTGCCAGATCTGCTCGACGAACGGATCCTTGCCGATCACGTTCTCGAGCCCTTCTCCGCGCGGCAGACGGATCCAGAAGGCCGCGCCCGATCCGGTGGGACTTTCTCCGACGCCCACCTCGCCCCCGTGCAGCTCCACGAAGCGCTTTGTGAGATGAAGCCCGAAGCCCAGCCCGTCCTTCACGCGCTTGCTCAGCCCCTCGGCCCCCCGCAGCTCCATCTCGAACACGAGCGGCGCGTCCTCGGGATCCACCTTCGGTCCGGAGTCCCGGACTTCGAGCTGGATGTGCTCGTCTCCCAGCCAGGTGGTGAGCATGACCCGGCCCTTCGCCGGAGTGAAACGGATCCCGTTGCGCAAGAGATGAAGGATGGCCTGACGCACCTTGGAGCCGTCGAGGTGCTGGTCCGGAACCTTCTCGTCGAGTTTCATCTCGAGATCGACCTGCTTGGTCGCGGCGAAGGCGCGAACGCTGTCCAGCGCCTCGCGCGCGATCTTGTTCAGGTTCTCGACCCGAAGATCGAGGAGGAAGCGTCCCGTCTCGAGGCGCGCCAGATCCAGCACGTCATCGACAAGGCTCATGAGGCGCTGTGCTTCCCCGCGCATCCGCGCGGTGAACTCGTGGCGCATGGAGGTATTCATGCGCTTGTCGTTCTGATCCAGAACCTCGGAATAAGCGAGGATGGTCGTGAGCGGCGCCTTGAGCTCGATCTCCGCGGAAGAGAGGAAGGAGTCCTGGAAGGGAGTGACGTCCTGCTGCTGGGCCCGCGCATCCGGCGTGCCCTTGGCTCCGGTCTTGATGGACGAGGCGCGCTCCTCCAGGTTTCGCACGACGAGGGCCCGCTCGATCACCGCGGCCACGTTGTCCGCGAAGAGCTGGCCCATGTCCCGATGCTCGAGGCGGAACGGCTCTGCCTTGCTCGAACGGTGCGCCTGGAGCACGGCCACGCATCGGTTCTCGAAGTTCACCGGAAGAAGGAGCGCCGATCCCGCGTCCGGATGGGCTACGAAATGCTCGGCGAACCGCGCCTGGCGGTCGCTCGCGCTCATGAGAATCGGCTCGCGGTGACGCGCCACCCAGCCCACCGCTCCTTCCCCGAGCTTCACCTCCGCGTCGTTTGCAGGGGCCGAGAGCCCGAAGCGGGCCCGGCAGTGGAGCGTCTTTGTCTCCGGCTCGTAGAGGAAGAGCGAGACGTCGTGCGAATGAAGCGAGCTCGCCACGCGCCGTACCGTGATCTCGAGGATGGTTTCCAGCGGAAGGTCCATGTGCAGGCTGTTTCCGAGCTGGAAGAGCGAGGTCAGCTCCGCGAGGCGCCCGCGCGATTGCTCCAGCTCCATCTGGTCGTTCATGAGCCTCGAGCGGAAGCGGTTGATCTCAGACTGCTGGTGCAGGATGTAGAGGCAGAAGAGCACCGTGAGCCCCACGAGACCCACGAGGAGCATCCATCCGCCCGCCGGCATGTTGTCGCCCAGGAAACCGGAGCGGACCACGGAGACCCAGAGGGTCTGGACGGTGAAGGCAAAGCCGAGAAGGACGAGGATGACGAGACCCAGGAGGGCCATCGCTTTCCGGTCTGCCTGACGCTGCGCCGCCGAGGTCTTTTCCCGCGACAAGGGTACCTCCGATACTAGGGCCGTAGGGTCAGGTCTCTCATCGGCATCGAAGGCGCCCTTCTGAAGCCGGAACGCGCGCGGGCGCGCCACCATTCTCCTCTCTTTCCCTCTGGAGAATCAGCGGTTAGAGTGTCTCCGTCCCATGGAACTCCTCCGAAGTCACCTCAAGACCGGATCGCCCGAATTCCAGCGAAACCGAGCCCACCACGAGGCGCTTGTGGCCGAGCTGCGGCGCCGGATCGACGAGGCACGGAAGGGGGGCTCACCCCAAGCCATCGAGCTCCAGCGGAAGCGTGGCAAGCTCCTCGTTCGCGAGCGCATCGAGCGGCTGCTCGATCCCGAGACGCCCTTTTTGGAGCTCTCGGCGCTCGCGGGCGCCGGCCTCTACGAAGACGAGATCCCCGCGGCGGGCATCGTGACCGGCATCGGATCCATTTCCGGCAGGGAATGCGTGATCGTCGCGAACGACGCCACGGTGAAGGGAGGGACCTACTACCCGATCACGATCCGGAAGCACATCCGGGCCCAGGAGATCGCGCTCGAGAACCGGCTGCCGGCGGTCTATCTCGTCGACTCGGGGGGCGTGTTCCTTCCGCTTCAGGCGGAGGTCTTTCCGGACAAGGAGCACTTCGGGCGGATCTTCTACAACCAGGCGGTCATGTCCTCGGAGGGAATCGCCCAGGTCGCCGCGGTGCTCGGGATGTGCACGGCGGGGGGCGCGTACGTCCCCGCGATGTCGGACGAGAACGTGATCGTGAAGGGCACGGGAACGATCTATCTCGGGGGGCCCCCGCTCGTGAAGGCGGCGACGGGAGAGGAGGTGACGCCGGAAGATCTGGGCGGCGCCGAAGTCCACTCGCGCGTGAGCGGCGTGACGGACCACATGGCTGCGAACGAGGAAGAGGCCCTCCGGATCGTACGGAGCATCCTCGCCAATCTGAATCGCGTGAAGCACGTGGACCTGGACCTTGCGGAGCCCGAGGACCCCGCGTATCCCCCGGAGGAGATCTACGGCGTGCTTCCCACGGACCTCCGCCAGCCCTACGACGTGCGCGAGGTGCTTGCCAGGCTCCTGGATGGAAGCCGGTTCCATGAGTTCAAGGCGAGCTACGGGACGACGCTCGTCTGCGGATTCGGACGCTGGATGGGCTATCCCGTGGGCGTCGTCGCGAACAACGGCGTGCTCTTCTCGGAAAGCGCGCTCAAGGGAGCGCACTTCATCGAGCTCTGCAACCAGCGAAGGATCCCGCTCCTCTTCCTCCAGAACATCACCGGCTTCATGGTCGGGAAGAAATACGAGGCGGGCGGGATCGCGAAGGACGGCGCGAAGATGGTGCAGGCGGTCGCGACCGCGGGGGTTCCGCGGATCACCCTCCTGATCGGCGCTTCCCACGGGGCGGGGAACTACGCGATGAGCGGCCGCGGGTACCGGCCGCGCTTCCTCTTTGCCTGGCCCAATTCACGCATTTCGGTCATGGGCGGTCCGCAGGCCGCGGAGGTGCTGGTCCAGGTCAAGCGCGACCAGCTCGCGCGCGATGGGAAGACGCTCTCCGCGCAAGCGGCCCAGGCGATCGCCGATCCCGTGCTGTCAAAGTACGAAGAGGAAGGGAGCCCCTATTTCGCGACCGCGCATCTCTGGGACGACGGGGTGGTCGATCCCGCCCAGACGCGCGAGGTCGTGGGTCTGGCCCTCTCCGCCGCGTTGAACGCACCGGTCCTGCGCGGACCGGCCCCCGTCTTCCGGATGTGATGGACGCTTCCCGTGTTCGCCTCGAAATCGGCCCTCCCGTGGCGCGGGTCACCCTGAACCGCCCCGACGTGCGCAACGCCTTCGACGACGCGCTTCTGGGCGAGCTCCAGGACGCGCTCGAGAAGGTGCGCGCCGCGTACGAGGAATCGCCCGAGAGGGCACCGCGCGCGCTCGTGCTCACCGGCGAAGGGCGCGCGTTCTGCGCCGGCGCCGACATGAACTGGATGCGGCGGAGCGCCAGGTACACGCGCGAGGAGAACGAAGCGGACGCGGCAAGGATGGCCGGCGTGCTGCGGGCGCTCGATGAATTGCCCATTCCCACGATCGCGCGCGTGAACGGAGCCTGTCTCGGGGGCGGCATGGGGCTTCTGGCGTGCTGCGACATCGGCGTTGCCCTGGATCGCGCGGAGTTCGGGTTCACCGAGGCGCGGCTCGGGATCGCGCCGGCGGTGATCTCCGCGTTCGTGATTCCGAAGATCGGCGCCTCCGCGGCGCGGCGTTATTTCCTCACGGCGGAGCTCTTCGGCCCGGCCGAAGCAAAGGAGATGGGCCTCGTTCACGAGGTGGTGCCCGCGGGCGAGCTGGACCCGACGGTGGACCGGTTCCTGTCGGCGCTCCAGGGGAACGGACCGCGCGCGGTCTCCACGGCCAAGCAGCTCATCCGCGAGGCGCTGACCCGGAGCAGGAAGGACACCATCGAGAACGCGATCCGGGTGATCGCGGGTCTCCGCGCGTCGCCGGAGGGGCAGGAGGGGCTCGGGGCCTTTCTCGAGAAGCGCTCCCCTTCCTGGAAGGGATGAGCCCCGCGCGCGCCGACTTCGCCGCGGGACGCGCGGAGAAGCCCTTCCGCAAGATCCTTGTCGCGAATCGAGGGGAGATCGCGGTCCGGGTGTGCCGCACACTTCGCGACATGGGGATCGCTTCCGTCACGGTCTATTCCGAAGCCGACCGAGGCACGCTGCACGCGCGCGCGGGAGACAAATCGGTGCTTCTCGGACCTGCGCCCGCGGCGGAGAGCTATCTCAACGCTCCAGCGGTCCTGGACGCGGCGCGCCGGACCGGAGCCGAGGCGATCCATCCCGGGTACGGATTCCTCTCCGAGAACGCGGCCTTCGCCAGGGCGTGTCGTGACGCGGGGGTCGTCTTCAGCGGTCCCTCCCCGGGGAGCATGGCCCGACTCGGGGACAAGTCCGCGGCGCGCCGGACCGCGGGTTCGGTGGGCGTGCCGCTCGTGCCCGGAGCGGAGGAGATCGCGAGCGCGGACCGCGCGCGCGCTGAAGCCGATCGCCTGGGATATCCGGTGATGCTGAAGGCGGCCGGCGGCGGGGGCGGGCGCGGCATGCGCGTGGTCACATCCGCCTCGGAGATGAGCGCGGCGTTCGACGCGGCACGGCGGGAAGCGAAGTCGGCGTTCGGAGACGACCGGCTTCTCCTGGAGAAGTACGTGCACCCGGCACGGCACATCGAGGTGCAGATCCTGGCCGACGGACGCGAGGCGGTCGCGCTGGGCGAGCGGGAGTGCAGTCTCCAGCGGCGCCATCAGAAGCTGATCGAGGAATCTCCCTCCGCGGCGGTGACTCCGGAAACCCGCGCCTCGATGCAGCGCGCAGCCGTGTCGCTGGCCCGGGCCGCCGGTTACGCGGGGGCGATGACCGCCGAATTCCTCATGGGAGCGGACGGGTCCTTCTATTTCCTCGAGGTGAATACCCGATTGCAGGTGGAGCACCCGGTGACGGAGATGCGGAGCGGGCTCGACCTCGTTCGCGCCCAGATCCTCGTCGCTGCCGGCCGGCCTCTCGGCCAAGCTCTGAATCATGGAGCCCCCCCATTGCGCGGACACGCCATCGAGGCCCGGCTCTGCGCCGAGGATGCCTATCATGGGTTCCTACCCCAGACCGGGACCATCCTCGCGCTTGCCTGGCACGAGGAGGACGGCGTCCGCGTCGATTCGGGAATCGCGCAAGGTCAGGTACTCTCTCCCTACTACGACTCGCTCCTCGCGAAGGTCATCGCGCACGGGAGCGACCGCGAGGATGCGAGGGCGAAGCTCGTCCGGGCGCTTCGCAACATGGCGCTCCTGGGCGTGGTCACGAACCAATCCTTTTTGATCGATCTCCTCGAGGACGCGTCCTTCCGCCGGGGCGAGACCTTCACGCATCTGGTCGAGACGCGCGAATGGCATCCTCCGTGGAGCATTCCGGACCCGGCTCTGGCCGCGCTCGCCGCCTACGCTTCCACCCCGGGCGCCGCGAGCGCCGCCGAGGACGACACGGATCGATACTCGCCGTGGCAACGTCTGGGCGCCTGGGGACGCTTGTGACCGGAGGCCCCGGATGACGCGACGCCTGACGTTCCGCCGCGGGGGCGCCCCGGTCACGATCCCCTACACGCGAAAGGCCGACCGGATCGAGCTGGATCTGGGAGACCATCGCTTCGAAGCGGAGGTAACGCGAGAAGGCTTCTGGCTCACGGTGCGCTCGGGAAAGGTCGTCACGAGGTGCGCCGCGGCACGCGGAAGGCGGCAGCTCTGGGTGTCGTGCGAGGGGCGCACCTATGTCCTCGACGAAGATCACCCTGAATCCGCCGCGAAGGCGGCCGCCTCCACCGACGAGCTGCGCGCGCCGATGACCGGGCGCGTCGTGCTGGTGACGGCGGAGAAGGGGGCTCTCGTGAAGGAAGGGGATCTCCTGGTCACCATCGAAGCCATGAAGATGGAATTTCGACTCACAGCGCCGGAAGACGGCGTGGTCTCCGAGGTGCGCACCCGCGCGGGAGAGCGCGTGGAGCTGGGGGATCTGCTCGTCACGCTGGAGCCGGGCCCATGAGGGTCCGCGTCACCGAGGTGGGCCCGCGCGACGGCCTCCAGAACGAATCACGCACGATCCCGACCGACCTGAAAGTCAAGTTCGTGGACGCACTCTCCGAGGCGAATTACGAGGAGATCGAGGTGAGCGCCTTCGTCTCGCCGGATCGGATCCCCCAGCTCGCTGACGCGGAGGAGGTGTTTCACCGGATCCAGCGTCGCGGAACCACCCTGTATTCCGCGCTCGTGCCGAACGAGCGCGGGCTCGAGCGCGCGCTCCGGGCGAAGGTCGGGAAGATCGCCGTCTTCACCGCCGCTTCCGAGACCTTCAATCGAAAGAACGTGAACGCCTCGATCCGGGATTCCATCGAGCGGTTCCGGCCCGTGATCTCGACCGCGCTCCAGGACTCGATCCCGGTGCGGGGCTACATCTCCACCGCGTTCTGGTGCCCGTACGAAGGAAAGATCGCACCCGACCGCGTGGTCGAGGTGGCCCGCGACCTGCTCGAGCTTGGCGTGGACGAAATCTCGATCGGCGACACGATCGGGAAGGCGGTTCCCTCGGAGATCATGGCGCTCCTCGACCGCCTGCTCGACCACGTGGACCAGGACCGGATCACGATGCATTTCCACGACACGTACGGCACCGCGGTCGCGAACGTGCTGGCTTCCTACGAGCGGGGGATCGCCTCCTTCGACTCTTCTGCGGGAGGCGTGGGAGGCTGTCCGTTCGCGCCGGGAGCGGCAGGGAACGTGGCGACCGAGGACCTTGTCTGGGTGCTCACGCGGATGGGCGCCTCGGTCAGGCCGGACCTCGATCGGGTGCGCGTCGCGTCGGATCTTCTTGCTTCGAATCTGGGAAGGCCGCTCCGATCGCGGGTGCGAGAGGCGCTGTCCGGAGCGTCCTCCGAAGCAAAGGGGGCGTCACGAGCGTCGTGAGAATCACCATGATGACCGCAGCCGAATAGATCTCAGGGGTGATCACCGGGTGCCCCCCGATCGCGAGGTTGGCCCCCACGTTCGCGAAGATGAGCCCCACCTCTCCCCGCGGCACCATGCCGAGCCCGACGGCGAGCTTGTTCACGCCGCGCTCCAGGACGCCGAGCGAGCACGCCTGCTTTCCAATCCAGGCCACCGCGGTCAGAGCCACCGCGAGGAGCACGATTCGTCCGCTCGCGAACGAGTGAAGCTCGACGCGAAATCCCGTGAGCACGAAGAAGATCGGCACGAGAAACGTCGAGAGCGGATTCAGGAGCGACTCGATGCTCCGATCGCGGCTCTCCTCGAAGTCGCGGAACTGCCGTGTGTCCAGAATCAATCCCGCCGCGAACGCGCCCACGATGGGAGAAAGCCCCGCCAGCGTCCCGAGGTAGGCAAGCGCGAAGCAGAAGACGAGGCTCGTCGTAAGCAGAATTCCCGTCACCCTCACGCGCGCTGCGAGACGCAACAGCCGCGGCGTGAGCCACCGGCCGACGAGAATCGCCGCGACCAGGAACCCGAGCGCCTTCGAGGCGACGAGGAGGATGTCTCCGAGCGAACGCCCGCCACCCCGGTCGGCCGTGCCGATGATTCCCGTGAGCGCCGCCAGGATCACAAGGCCCATCACGTCGTCCAGAACGGCGGCGCCCAGGATGATGCGTGCCTCCGTGGTCCGCGTCAGCTCGAGATCGCGAAGCACGCGCGCCGTGATCCCGACGCTGGTCGCGGTCAGGATGGCTCCGAGAAAGACGTGAACGAGGGTCGAATGCTCGGGCAGAAGCCAGGCGCCCACCGCCCATCCAAGGATCATCGGCGTCGCGACGCCCAGGATGGCGACGAGCGTGGAGGAGAGACCCACCTCCAGCATCTCCTGAACCGTGGACTGAAGGCCCACTTCGAAGAGAAGCAGGATGACGCCCAAGGTCGCGAGGATGTGCAGGAGGGAATCGGCGCGGATCGGCTCGAGCGCGTGGATTCCGACGAGCGCAAGGTTGCCGAGAAGGATTCCGATCACGATCTCGCCCAGAACCGCGGGCTGCCGCATCCGGAGCGCCACCCATCCTGCCAGCTTCGCCGCGCCGAGCAGGATGGCGAGCCGGATGAGGAGAGGCGCCACCGGATCGTGCATGGCCGGCAGGATACCCGGATCGGGTTCGATCTGGTAGCCTCACGGAGCCATCCGTCCGGTGCCCGAAGGAGGTTTCGATGCCCACGTTACGCTCATGCATCCTGTCCCTGATCCTCATGACCGCCATCGCACTCGCCGCGCACGCGCGCGCGTCCGGGACGTCGCCCGAGCCGCCGCGGACGCCCCCGCCGCAGACAATGCCCGCCACCGAGGTTCCTTCCAAGGACTCCACGGCCTCGCCGGGACGGGCCGAGGCGGAGAAGGTCTACGCGAAAGGATGGGATCTGGCGCAGGAGGCGAAGCAGGAGCTCAAGAGCGGGAAGGCGGACTCCGCGAAGAAGCGCTTCGGAAAGGCGCTCAAGAAATTCAAGGAAGCCACGGAGATCGATCCGAAATACTACGAAGCGTGGAACATGGTTGGCTTCTGCTCCCGCAAGTCGGGGGACTTGAAGCGCGCCTTCGAGGCGTACGACAAGTGCCTCGAGATCGAGCCCGAGTACGCGCCCGCGCACGAGTATCTGGGCGAGGCCTACTTGATGACCGGCGGTGTCGCGAAGGCGAAGGAGCAGCTCCTCTGGCTCGTGTCGCGCAAGGCGAAGGATGAGGTGGCGACTCTCACCGAGAGCATCGATGCCTACGAGAAGAGCGGAGGGAAAGGCTCGGCGGACTCCACGGGAGCGGGCTCCGGCACGAGGGGCGGAGGGTGGTGACATCGCGCGCATGATCGGCGCCTTTCTAGGCCCGATCGGGGCGAACAGGCCGCGGGCAAAAAACCAAACGGGAACCGCGTTGCCGCGATCCCCGCATCCAGACCAAGCCATCCCTGGCGAGGTATGTTCTCGCGCGTCTTTCGAGCGCGAGTTGGTAATGGAACTAGATCGGTTCGCTCGGTTGCAAACCTGAGCCCGATCGCGATTGAGTAGAAGTACCTACATCCCAGTCTACTCGTTCGGGACGAGCCGCTGCTGTGTCTTTTCCCGCTTCAGCGCCTCCCTGTTCAGAACTTTGAACTCCACGCGCCTGTTCTTGGCCCGTCCCAGCTCCGTCGCATTGCTCCCGATGGGCTGCGAGGCCCCGTATCCGGCCACGGAGAACTGATCCGGATTCAGCTCGGGGAACCGGTTCAGAAGGTAACCCAGAACCGCCTGGGCGCGCTCCCTGCTCAGGGCGGTGTTCTTCGGGCCGTCTCCGCGCGAATCGGTATGGCCCCCGATTTCGATCCGGAGCTCGGGCCAGCGCGCGAGGATGTTGCCCACTTCGTCCAGGACGGCTTCGGACTCGGGAGTGATCGTGGCGCGGCCCGTGTCGAAGTTCACGTTCTGCAGGCGGATCATGCCCGTCTCGAGGAGCTGCGTTTCCTTCTCGCTCACCACGATCGGACAGCCTTTCTGATCCACCTTCACGTTCGGAGGCGTGTCGGGGCACTCGTCGATTCCGTCGCAGACACCGTCACCGTCCGAGTCCTTCGGACAGCCGGTGTCGTCCACGATGCAGCCCTTCGGCGTCGCGGGGCACTTGTCGATTCCGTCGTAGATGCCGTCCCCGTCGGAGTCGTGCGGACAGCCGTACGCGTCCACGGTGGCACCCCTCGGCGTGTCGGGGCAGCGATCGATGCCATCGGGCACCCCGTCGAAGTCCCCGTCGTGCGGGCAGCCGTAAGCGTCCACGATCGCTCCCGGAGGCGTGTTGGGACACCTGTCGATGCCGTCGAAGACGCCGTCGCCGTCGCTATCGATCGCGCATCCCACCGCGTCCACACGGGCTCCGGGCGGGGTGTTCGGACAGCGGTCCTCATCGTCGGGCACTCCATCATGGTCGCTGTCCTTGGGTGGCCCGCCGATCCCGAAGGAGACCGCCACGAACAATTCCGGATGATGGCGGTACTCCTCGACAGTCTTGCCCGGCACCGCGACCTTGTACTGGAGGTCGCGCCCTTCGACGCGGAGGAAGACTTCCTCGGCCAATCGCCTCCGGAAGCCCAGGCCGCCGTTCAGGGTGAACCTGTGAATGCTGGACCTCTTTCCCTCGTAGTGCAGATAGTTCTCCCCGACCCCGCCCGTGAGATACGGCGTCAAACGTCGGTCCCCCGCGGTGAAGAGGGTCAGGTTTCCTTCGATGTGCAGGAAGCCGATGGAGGGATCTCCCGCGACCTTCCCCGGGGCTTTGAGATAGCCGACGCGCGCCTCGGCGGCCCAGCGCTCCGACATCCTAGCGCCGATGATCCCGCCGAAGAGAGGACGACTGGGCTTCACGGGGTATTCGTTGGGGAGCCACGCGAATCCCCCGCCGGGCGCCAGCCAGTACGGCGGCTTCTCGACGACGGCTTCGCATGTCGCGAACAGCGCGGCGTTCATGAGGATGGCGGCGCAAATCGCGCGCGCCGTCGCGGTAGGAATCTTAACGGTCATTCGGAAGATACGGGGCGGCCTTTCCTGTTCACAGCGCGCGGAGACTACGAAATGCGCCGGTCGAGAGCAAGCGGGTTTCGCGCGCCCGTGTCGCGCGCAAGCCGCCCTCTCCCTGTAGGCAAATGTGTTAGGCTGTGCGAATGAGCGCGGTCGCGGAGCAAATTCGCATTCGTCCCCTGAACGAGCTCGACATCGCGCGCATCGTCTCCATCGACGAGCGCCTCACGGGGGTGTATCGCCCCGAAGTCTGGGAGCGGCGGATCATGTACTACATCCGTCGCGATCCCGAGGCGAGCCGGGTGGCCGAGCTGGGGGGCAAGGTCGTGGGATTCATGCTCGCCGACATCCGCGGGGGGGAATTCGGGCTCGAGGAGCCCGGCGGGTGGATCGAGCGCTTCGGCGTCGATCCCGATTTTCAGGGGCGCTCCCTGGGAAGGAAGCTCTTCGAGGCTGTCGTGGAGCACCTGAAACGTCAGGGTGCCGGGACCGTTCGCACTCTCGTCGAGAAAAGCGATTCCGACCTCGCATCCTTTCTGCGCGCGCTCGGATTCAAAGACGCGCCCCTGACGGCGCTCGAAATGCGAATCTCCTGACGGTTTCGAGGAGTTCAAGCTCAAGATGAACGTCGAGCAGACCACGCTTCCCAAGAAGTACCACGATGCCGTACTCCACTGGCAGCGGCACCATTTCCCCGACTACGGACTCCTTCCCGAGAACTGGCAGAAGTACTTCCCCAACGATCCCGAGTTCTGCCTCTGCGCCAAGATGGAAGTGGGCATGGGGGACAAGGTGGAGGTGGGGGACCACAAGGGCGAGAAGCGGCGCGAGAAGCCCGAGGAGCTGGGGGAGGAGCCGTCGAAGCACCTGCTCGCCATCATCCGCGCGCAGGCCTCGACCGAGTTCGGATCCATTCAGCAGCACGAGGGCACGCTGGCGCGCGCGCAGGACGACGAGGACCGGTTCTGGGTGCTTCGCGTCATGGCGGAGGAGCTGCGCCACGGATACCAGATGTTTCACCTGCTCGTGTCGCAGGACTGGAGCGGCGTCTCCGGGCAGAAGGCCGAGGAGATGGTCGAAGAGATCCTCTCCATGCAGACCGGCTCGCACGTCCTCGACGCGTTCAACCTCGAGTACGACTCCTTCGTCGATAACGTTGTCTTCGCCGCGGTCATCGACCGCGTGGGGAAATACCAGCTCTCCATGCAGCGCGTCTGCTCCTACAAGCCCTTCGCGGCCTCGATGCCCCCGATGCTCCGGGAGGAGGCGTTCCACCTCGCCGCGGGCGTGATCCCGATGAGGCGCTGGGTGCAGCGCGCGGCACAAGGGAACGCGCTGATCACGACCGCGGCCATCCAGAAGGCATTCAACAAGTGGATGCCCCGGGGTCTCGAGATGTTCGGGCACGAGAAGGGCGGGGACTCGAACATCCGCTTCGGCTTCAAGAACATGAAGAACGCCGAAGCCCAGGCGCTGTACTACGACGAATGCAAGCGCATGGTCGCGGACCTGAACCAGCGGTTCCTCCGCGCGCGGCTGCCGAAGCTCTCGCCCGAGGAGGCGGAGGCGCTCGCGGAGAAGCTGCTGCGCGATCACGGCCGGCACGACGGCATCAGCCACGAAGATCTGATCCAGCTTCCCGACAAGGCTTTCTTCCGCCGCAAAGGGGACGCGGCTTTCACGATGGTGGGATTCTCGGGCGAGACGTTCACCGACGTGGACGAATACGTTCGACATCTCAAGGCGCACCTGCCGGAGCCGTATCTCCACAGCCGGGACATGAAGCAGTACGTCGAGACCCTGCGCCAGGTGGCTGAGGGCACGCTGACGCGCGACCAGGCCATCAAGAAGACGCCGGCGCTGAAACGCGTCGGTAGCGCGTGCCCCTGCTCGAAATCGGTGCGCTGGGTGGTGGAGGAAGGCGCCGACGCCGCGCCTCCGAAGAACTAGACTCCTCCCGTCTCTCCCTGCCGCGAGTCCAGCCAGGTCTTCAAGAGCGTCCCCGTCAGGATGATCGCCCCGCCCACAAGCGACCACGCGCGCGGCTTCTCCCCGTGGATCAGCCAGGACCAGATCGGATTCAGCACCGGCTCGAGGAGCAGCAGCATCGACGCCTCGAACGCCCGGACGTGGCGCATTCCTCCCGTGAGGAAGACGTAGGCCACCCCGATCTGGATCGTTCCCAGTCCTGTCACGATGGCCCAGTCCAGCGGCCGCGCGGCGTGCACCGGGAGCGCGAAGGGAAGCCCCAGGAAGAACGCCATGAAGTTCCCGATCACGACCGCGGGCACGGCCGAGCCGGGCGCGGCGGGAGCGGGCAGAGGCGCCGCGGTGGGATCCTCCGAGGGTGGGGCGGCCCCAGGAGAGTGATGGATCCGTCCCATCCGTCGAAGCCCCATCAGCGTCAGCGCCCAGCAGAGTCCGCTCAGCGTCGCCAGGATG
>JACXTT010002573.1_pt1 | contig 28601 bp, 23 predicted proteins | sample 9270951 | NCBI WGS metagenome assembly JACXTT01 (sample SAMN15532306, study PRJNA645909) | rock metagenome | isolation source: weathered quartz diorite | place: Puerto Rico | collected 2017-06-21 | reverse complement strand
TACCTGTTATCGGACATTACATAGTTTATAGGAACCCACGCATGCCGGGACCGCCCAAATGTCCAACTTGCGAATTCAACAAGGCGGGGGCGCTCCCCGCCTTGAGAGTTCCTTTCACACAATCGCTGTTCTGGTTACGGCAAGATGGGATTGCCGGCTTTCTTGGTGATGAGAGTGTTGTTAATACGGATGTTGTCGATCGTCGTGAGACCTACGCCCGCTGGCGCGTTGCCGTCCGGGCTGGGCGTGTCAGTGCCCTCATCGAAGATGATATCGATGGAGACGACCTGCGTCACGCCAAATACGAACCCGGCGGGTGCGTTGGTCTGATCGAAGGTTACGCGTGTCCAGTTCGCGGGATCCTGTGGAGCCGCCGAGAGCGTGCCACCATTACAACCGAAGAAAAAGGTGTTGTTTAAGTTGTCCACCACGTTAAACCGCGGAGCGCCTGCGCCACAGTGTCCGCCTAACCGGTAGTCGAAACCGAGTGCGCTCAGGGTGCCTGTAGTCCAACCAACGATACTGGCGCCTGCTGCCGAGCAATCAGAGGTCGGGCCGTTTTTATTCAGCAACAGTCCTTGATGCGGAGTGCCACCGCCGGGGTTTGCAGTACCGTTGTCGGGCAGTCCGGCCCCGTTTAACCAGCTGGCGGTGATGATCCTATTTCCGGCCGGGAACGGGTTGCATTGAGCTGCTGTCCCGACGAAGCTGAATACTACTGCGGAATATGTTCCCGTCGCCGCAGCGTTGATGCTGAGAACTACGACGAGAGCGACCGCCGCCGCTCCCATAGCAAGCACGCGTATATTCGATCTGAGGGTCATAGATTCTTCTCCTTGTGGAAGTAGGCTTTCCTGTGGTTCGGCCCTGTCTCAAGATGGCTCTTGGGGCGTCAGGGGAGCAACTGTTTCTTGAGCGATTGCACCCTAGAGCCGTTCAGACACTAATGCAATACGGCGAAGTATGTAGCTGGGGACCTGGCAGCGCGAGGCCAGCACCGCGCACCAGTTGCCCGATGGCAGGCGCCTTAGGATTTCGGGATCGGTAGGCCCGTGCTCCCTGGGCTGGCCAGCACGATCCCAGGATGAAACAATGTGCCAGCGACACGCGTAGCGATCGCAATCAACTCTCGTTGCCCGTAGAACACCTTCACAAGACGTTCCCGCGACAGTTCCGGGAGATTCACCGCACGTCCGCTACGGATCAACGCCGCGCTACCATCGTCGGCGGTCACGCAAGGGAACTGCGGCAACAGCTTTCGCGGATGGACCGCCAACTCCTCAACGCTTCCCTGCTCAGCCGCCTTCTGCAGTTCATCCAGCGTGTGCGCATCCTCGATCACAAACTCGGCGACCGCAGTCCGCCGTAACGATTTCAAGTGAGCGCCGCAGCCCATTTTTCCCCCCAGGTCGTGCGCCAGCGAACGCATATACGTGCCAGAAGCCACCCGTGCGCGAAAACTGCAGCAGTTTTCTTCGACGGCAAGAATTTCGAAACTCTTGATCTCAACCTCAACCGGCTTGAGCGCGACGTCCTGCTTCTTGCGCGCCAGTTTGTAGGCACGGACTCCGGCAATCTTCTTTGCTGAGAAGGGAGGCGGCCACTGCTGAATGTTTCCGTGAAATTCGGCCGCTCGCCCCCGGAGTTCCTCGAGATCGAGCGCGACCTCACGCCCCGGAGTGGTCGCTTCCCCGTCCGCGTCGCAGGTATCGGTGGCAAACCCGAAGTTGATCACGCCTTCATAGCTCTTCTCGGAATGCAGGTAGAACTGCGCCAGCCGCGTCAGGTTCCCCGTGACTACTGGGAGGACTCCTGTTGCGGATGGGTCCAACGTCCCGAGGTGACCGACCGACTTCTGCCCGAGAATTCGCCGCACCCGATTCACTACGTCATGTGACGTAAGCCCCGCGGGTTTGTCGACCACCAGAACGCCATTCATGGAAATTTGTTAACGTGTAATTGGTAATTTGAGGCCGGCCCTTCAGTCCTTTTGGAGCTGAAGCAATGGGATTTCAAACTACCCCATTACAAACTACCAGATTGCAAAATTGAATGATTCCCCTTCGCGACGACCAGCCCACTTTTTCCACGCCGTTCATCAACTACTTTCTGATCGTGTTGAATGTGCTGGTCTTCTTCTGGGAACTCTCGGTCGGGATGCAAAGCAGCGGGGAACTGAATGCCTTCATCGCAGAATTTGGTATCGTTCCGCGGCACACCGTCGCCGTCATCACTGGACACTCCTATGACAGTCCGGCCACCGCCCTATTGCCATTCTTTACTTCAATGTTTCTGCACGGCAGCTTTCCGCACCTCGCCGGGAACATGCTCTTCCTCTGGATCTTCGGGGACAACGTAGAGGACTACCTGGGCCACTTCCGCTACCTCGTGTTCTATCTAGTGGGTGGGATCGTCGCGGCCGCGGCTCAGGTCCTTCTCAACCCCACCTCTCCTCTTCCCACCGTCGGGGCCAGCGGCGCGATCGCCGGGGTGATGGGAGCCTACTTTATCCTGTATCCACGAGCGCGGGTCCTCGTATGGTTCCCGCCGATCTTCCTCTTTCACGTGCCCGCTTGGCTTATGCTCGGCTACTGGTTCCTGGTTCAGTTTTTCAGCGGGACCGTGTCCTCCATCGCAGTGACTTCCCAAACCAGCGGCGGAATCGCCTTCTGGGCTCACATTGGAGGCTTTGTCGCCGGAGTGCTGCTGATCAAACTATTCTCCGAACGTCCCCAGCGACACAGATATGGAGCATGGTAGTGACCAGCCCGCGCGGAAAAGACCCGGGCGGAAATCCCGGTCAGAAATAAAGACCTGGCTGATTAAAAAAACGATTCGTATCAGGGCATCGCTTCAGCGATGCCAGAATCGTCTGCTTTGAATTCCCCTTCGGGAGTTGAGATTGGACTTCCAACTCCTCCCGAACGCTGAATGTTTCCTTACCGCCGCGCCTCCGGCGCCGGCCCGGGCGGCAGGATCTCCGGTTCCTCCGGACGCATTCTCTGCCGTGTCACGTACCAGACCGCCGCCGTCCACGTCGGAAATAGATCCATTCCCGGGATCAGCTCTGCCGCCAGCGAAGGCAAGAACGCCCAATGCCATCCCAGTAAACGAATCAGGACGAACGCTACAACCAAGTCCAGCACAGAATCCGCCGGCGACACCGCCCCTTCTACAAAGATCGGGAAACCAACGATCTGGATGGCATCAGCTGCCATCGCCACCAGCCACGCAAGCAGGTGCTCCGAAGATTTCAGCGACTTGAAAGTATCCATCCAGGACATAAATACAAACCGATCCTTCAACTACCGACTACAAAATCACAGTGCCCCGCCGGCCGGCATGATCACAATCTTCTCGACCGCGCTATTCTCCCGCACCAGTAGCGCATTCACTACGACGCCTGCCACTGTCTCCGCCGACATCATCTTTCGTCGCGGCGCATTCGGCCATAGCGTTTCCCAGATCGTAGTATCGGTCGCTCCCGGCAGCAGCGCAATCACCCGAATCCCTTTCGGACGCAACTCTTCCCGCAGCGTGTTGGTGAACCCGAGCGCCCCGTGCTTGGACGCGTTGTAGGCCGCCGATCCCGGAAATACGCGCTCGGCCGAGATCGACAGATTGTTGACGATCGTGCTGCCCCGCTTCATTACCGCCAAAGCTGCCTGGGTCACCAGGAATATGCCATTCAGATTGGTATCGATGACTTCAGCCCACATTGGATACGGCAGCTCACTCACACTGCGGTTAGGATGCCCAATCCCTGCATTGTTGATCACGAAATCGAGCGACCGGCTCAACCTGCGAATCAGCGCAAACAGATAGTCCACCGAGTTCGGATCGCGCACGTCACAAATCTGCGCAAGCACAGACCCGCCAAACTTGCCCATTTCCCTGCCCGCCTTGATCAGGCTCCGCGAGTCGCGTCCCGTGATGACAAGATCGCATCCCTCACGAGCCAACGCCCACGCGATTGCGAAGCCGATGCCGCGGTTCGCGCCCGTGATCAGCGCAAGTTTTCCCGCAAGGCGCTTCTCTGCCCCAGCTGGTCCGGTCCGGTCTGTCTTGTGAGAGAGCTTTGACATCTTCTTTTCACTCCCAGCATACACAACCGGGAGTGAACCACTTTTCGGGGACAACACGGTTTAGCCGCGCCGCACCAAACTACCAAAGATGCGGGCTTTAGGCATGCTGCGAAAAACCCTCATGAATGGCAGCACAATATGTCGCACCAGCGTGGAAGAGCGGCCCTTCAGGGCCGCGGAAGCCGCTGGGAAGTGTGGGCTTTAGCCCCAGTGGTCACCTTTTCTTGGCAAAAAGAAGTTTTCCGTATTACTCACTGCTGATTCCACTGGCCATAGCGTACAACCCCAGCCTCGGGCTGAGAATCGCGCAACACGATCAGGTGAGAGCTTCTTGACAGGATTGACGCCATTCTTACGCCCCGTTTGTGCGTTGCCGGATCAGCGACAGGAATTCCGTCCGCGTCTCCTGCTCCTTGCGGAAGCACCCCAGCATTGATGAAGTCACCGCTGCAGAATGCTGCTTCTCGACTCCGCGCATCATCATGCATAGGTGCCGCGCCTCGATCACCACGCCAACGCCTTGCGGCTCGATTGTCTTCTGGATGGTCTCGGCAATTTGAGTAGTCAACCGCTCTTGTATCTGCAGGCGCCGCGAGAAAATCTCAATCAGCCGGGGGATTTTGCTCAGCCCGATCACCTTGCCGTTGGGAATGTAAGCCACGTGTACCTTGCCGAAGAACGGCAGCATGTGGTGCTCGCACAGGCTGAACATTTCGACGTCTTTCACGATCACCATCTCGTCATACGTAACCGTGAACAGAGCCTTCCGCAGCAAGGCCTCCGGATCTTCCTTGTATCCTCGCGTGAGAAATTCATACGCCTTCTTGACGCGTTCTGGCGTGCGGGTCAGACCCTCGCGATCGGGATCCTCGCCGAGGCGGACTAGCATTTCACGCACTAGCTCCTCATAGCTGGCGCTGGTCAGTGTGGTCGGCTGGATGGTGGATTTCATAGCTATATAGATTCCGTTGCTCGCTTTTCGTTACTACCGGAATAGCAAATTGCCAATGCCTGCGACCTGCTACGCACCGCCCGCCTCTCCTGCATATTCAAACGAATTCATCATCGTCTCTTGGATCCTGACCTTTTCCAGATGCGCTCTCCGGAACCCGCGCTGCAAGATTTCGTAGATTGCAATGCACAAGTTTTCCGTAGTGGGTACATCGTCTTTAAATTCTTGCATCACGTTCAAATTCTGATGATCGTATCGCTCCAGGACATGCTGATGCACAAACGCATCCAGATCCACCAGATTGCAGACCATGCCGGTCCCCGCATCTACCTGCCCGCTAACCGTAATCTCAACCGTGTAGTTGTGTCCATGCCCGTACGGATTGTTGCACTTGCCGTAGGTAGCAACGTTCTGCTCCTCCGACATCTCGTCGCTGTGCAGCCGATGCGACGCCGAAAACATATACCGCCGGGTCAAGTGGGCCTTCATGCTTCTCCGTAGAAGTCCACGAACAAGTCAGGCGTTTCATACACCCGGACCCGATGCAACTGCGCCGTGTTGAGCTTCCGTGCCAACCGCTGCCAGATCGCAATCGCAATATTCTCCGTGGTCGGAATCTGGTTCGCGAACTCCGGCACTTCCTTGTTCAGGAAGCGATGATCCATCGCGTCCAGCACTTCCCTGTTCATGATGTGCTTTAACTGTTTCAGGTCCACCACAAACCCCGACTTCGGATCGACGGCGCCCTTCACCGTAACTTCCAGTGTGTAGTTGTGTCCGTGTCCGTTGGGGTTATTGCACTTGCCAAAAATGCGCACGTTCTCATCCGGCGTGAACTCCGGATTGTGATAGTAATGCGACGCCGAAAACTCAGCCTTGCGTGTCAGATAGACCATAGATCAGTTGCCGTTGTCAGTACAGTTGCCAGTAAAACGTCGTAGCTTGCAACAGCCCCGAAGGGGCCGCCCAGCTTAGCCCAGCGCTTCAGCGCTGGGAGGAGTGCAATGTTGATTGAGTCCCGTAGGGACGACCCATCCCCATCTCTTCATCAGAATACGTTCGTCCTTTCCAACTCACTGCCCCTCTCTTATGAGAGAGTTTCGAGCGCAACAAAAGATACGCAAATAACGGAGCCCCGAAGCCAATCGCTACCAAGTTCGCGACCATACCGAAATTCGCTTTGGCAATCCGCAGGTATAAAAAGCCCACCAGCAACAGAGAGGACGCAGTCCTCCAGGAACCGGAGGCTATTCCTGCCATGCCTACAACCAACGCAATCCACGAAAGCGCCCACCACAAGACCATCCATGATGCTCGCCACAGCGGACGCGGGAACAAGAGCGCCAAATTCTTTGTCCACCCCTCCTGGAGCTCCGCCCAACTCCGATACATGCGGGTGCGGACCGCATCCGCGCCATAGCGAAAATGAACCCGGTATCTGGCTGCGCGGAAAGCGCGAGCCAATGCTACGTCCTCAAGGATCTTATCCGCTAGCACCGCATGTCCACCCACCGCCTGGTAGGCATTCCGGCGAACCAGGATGTATTGCCCGTTCGCGGCTACCACTCCCGAATTCTGATCACGCACCTTCTCCGGCGGATATTCTGACGCGAGCTCCGCGAAGATCACCGGCATCACCGCCTTCTCCGCGAACGTAACAGCGATCTGCTCCGGCGAATACGACAACAACTCCGCCCGATTCTCCTTCGCCTCCACCAGAGCCCGTGCCAGCGACCCCGGCAGATGCACCGTGTCCGCATCGGTAAACAGCAACCACTCCCCGTGTGCTTCTCTGGCTCCGGCAACCAGCGCGTTGTTCTTCCCTGTCCAACCGATGGGTACCGACCCCGGCGAAATCACCCGCACGCCCGCAAAGTTTTCCGCGATTGCGCGCGTCCGGTCGGTTGACTCGTCGTCCGCGACGATGATCTCGAGCACCACGCCCGTCTGTCCCACCAAGGACAACAGGCAATCCCCCAGGCACACTTCCTCATCCCGGGCTGGAACGATGATCGAAACCTCGGGCCTGGCTGGAACAGCAATGTCCATACGGATTTCCGCTATTATAGCGGGGTGAGCAGAACGCTCCTTACCGTTGGATTACTGGCCGCTCTGATTGGATGCTATAGCGGTACCCGTCCGCCCCGCATCGGACAGAGCGCTCCCGATTTCACGGTGCAGGATTCCGACCACAAAATCACGCTCAGCCAGTTCCGGGGTCAGGTAGTGGTGCTGAATTTCTGGGGTTCGTTTTGTGCTCCCTGCATCGCAGAAATGCCCTCGCTGATCCAGATGCAGGCCAAACTCAGGAAGAACGGCGTCACAGTGGTGGGCGTCAGCATCGACGACGACGATGCCGCGTATCATAAATTTCTGAAAGATTTCGCCGTCAACTTTGTCGCGGTCCGCGACGACCAGCAGAAAAGCAGCACTCTCTACGGAACGTTCCGCTGGCCCGAAACCTACGTGATCGACCGCACCGGCGTCGTCCGCCGAAAGTTCATCGGCGCCGTCAATTGGAATAGCCCGGAAATTACTGACTACCTAAGCAAGCTCTAGGCTGACTGACTGCCGGTTGCCGGATGCGGTTTTTGCAGATAAGCCCAGCGTCCTACGATCTGCCGGTTTTGTATCCAGATCACGATCCCGCGAAACTCGATCTTCTGGCCCGACTGCGAGTCGGTTGCGGTCCTTCAGTTCCGGACTACCACCTTGTCTTCCTCGGCGACCAAATCTTCAATCTTGACGCGGATATCCGGAAAGCGCTTGAAAGCTGCCGCCAGGTACTGTTTGGCTCCTTCCACGCCCACCGGCATGTTCGGCGGCACGTCATCGCCATGGTCAACGAATGACGGCGCGAAGTTGCGGTCGGCCGCGCTCAGATCCTTCTTGTTTACAAAATCTTCGAAGTGATTGCGAATGAAGGTCTTCATCTCTTCGTGCGAGAAGCCGGTGACTGGATTACTGGCTGTTGCAACAGGACTCATGGAATCGTCCTCTCATTTCTGGAAAATTCTGTGGGGTGCTGGGCCCACGCTCATGCTGGTAACGGACTCAGTTAGGATGACGAAAATCGCCCGACGGATGCGAGCCCTGTCACAGCTCAGTAGTTCTCAAGCGTAGCGAATTCGCAATCACCGACACGGAACTGAAACTCATCGCGGCTGCCGCCAGGATCGGGCTCAACAGAAGTCCAAACAGCGGATACAGCACCCCCGCCGCAATCGGCACGCCCAGCACGTTATAGATAAACGCAAAGAACAAATTCTGCCGGATGTTGCGCATGGTCGCCTGACTCAGCTTGCGCGCCCGCAGAATTCCTTCAAGGTCTCCTTTAAGGAGCGTGATCCCCGCGCTTTCTAGAGCCACATCGGTACCGGTCCCCATCGCGATCCCGACATCCGCCTGCGCCAGTGCCGGAGCGTCGTTGATCCCATCGCCCGCCATCGCGACGATGCGGCCCTCCTTCTGCAGGGCACTGACGATCTCGGTCTTTTGCGCGGGCAGAACCTCTGCCTTGAAGTTCTCGATTCCAACGTTACGAGCAATCTCCTGCGCCGTAGCCCTGTTGTCGCCCGTGAGCATCACCAGCCGGATTCCCTGAGCTTTCAGCGCGCGTAGCGCTGCAGCAGCGTTCGGCTTGGTGGGATCGCTGATCGAGATGTTGCCCGCGTATTGTCCATCAATGGCAACATAGACCTGCGTCGCCTCCGGCACGCCGGCGGCCAGAACAGCGTTCTTGCGGCCAGTCCCAAACACGCCGAGGTCGGTCATGAAGGCATGGTTCCCGGCCGCGACGCGCTTCCCTTTCACGAGTCCCTTCACACCCTTGCCGGCCAAATACTCGAAACCGGATGCTTCGGAGAGTTTCAGATTCTGCTGTCGCGCCGATTCCACGATCGCCGCCGCTAGCGGATGCTCGCTGGCCCGCTCCACACTGGCGGCCAGACGGAGCACCTCGGCGTCGCTGTATGCCACAACCTTCGGCTTGCCCTCGGTCAGCGTCCCCGTCTTATCGAACACGATGGTGTCAACCTTCTCCAGCGTCTCCAGCGCCTCGGCATTCTTGATCAGTACGCCTGCATGAGCGCCCCGCCCGGTGCCGACCATGATCGCCATCGGCGTAGCCAGCCCCAGTGCGCACGGACACGCAATGATCAGCACCGCCACCGCATTCACAATTGCATGCGCGAACCGTGGCTCGGGCCCAAACCCTGCCCACGCAATAAATGTCAGGACTGCAATCGCAATCACCGCCGGAACAAACCATCCCGCCACCCGGTCTGCCAGCCGCTGAATCGGCGCTCGGGTCCGTTGCGCCTGACTCACCAGCCGGACGATCTGCGCGAGCATCGTCTCGCTACCAACTCGCTCGGCGCGGATCACCAACGATCCATTCCCATTCACGGTCGCGCCAATTATCCGCGACGCCACCGCCTTCTCAACCGGAATCGACTCGCCCGTGATCATGGACTCATCTACCGCGCTCGATCCCTCGAGTACCACCCCGTCCACCGGAACCTTTTCTCCCGGGCGCACCCTTAACTTGTCACCCGGTTTCACCTGCTCCAGCGGAATGTCGCGCTCCGACCCATCCGCTGCGATCACCCGCGCCATCTTTGGACTCAAATCCAGCAGCGCCCGAATCGCACTCGAAGTCCGGCTCCGCGCCCGCAGTTCCAAAACTTGTCCCAACAACACCAGCGTGACAATTGCAGCTGCCGCTTCGAAGTACACGTCGGGCTGGCCGCCCATACTGCGAAATGACGCAGGGAAAATTCCTGGGAACAGCGTGGCCACCACGCTGTAGAGATAGGCCACCCCGGTACCCATTGCGATCAGCGTGAACATGTTGGTGCTATGGTTCACCACCGATGTCCAGCCCCTCTGGAAAAATGGCCACCCGCCCCACAGCACGACCGGCGTTGCCAGCAACAACTCCAGCCAAGGCAACCCCCGGTTCCACGGCGCCGACATGAAAGTGTGCGGCGACAGCATACTACCCATGGCAATCGCGAGCAGCGGCACCGTCAGCGCCGTACTGACCCAGAACCGCCGCGTCATGTCACGCAGCTCCGGATTCTCCTCCTCCTCCACTGTCACCGTGCGCGGCTCGAGCGCCATCCCGCAGATCGGACAACTCCCCGGCCCCGGCCGCACAATCTCCGGATGCATCGGGCAAGTCCACTCAGTTTTGCTTGCCGGTAGCGCGGGCAACTCCGGTTCCAGCGCCATTCCACATTTCGGACAAGGCCCCGGCCCCTGCTGCCTAACCTCAGCGCACATTGGACACACATAGGCTCTGGCCTCACTGTTCCCTGCCCCACCAGCCGCTACTGCGGACATCGCAAGGGCTGGCGTCATTCCCGACCCAGTTCCCAGCGGCACGAGCCCCGATCCCATAGGTTTGGGAGGCGAAGAGAGGATTTTCTCGGGATCTGCTTCGAACTTTGCCCGGCACCCAGCGGAGCAGAAAAAATACTCCCCACCGTCATGCTGTGACTTGAGCTTCGCAGTCGCCGGATCCACTTTCATGCCGCAGACCGGGTCGACCGCCGCAACGCTCTTCGACTTCTCGATGTGAATATGATCCATTGCCACTGCTCGCCAGATCGCTCTTGGCGGAATCCAGCCCTTATTAGATACTCAAAGGGTAAACTGCGAACCTTGCATTTAGGAGTTTGCGAAGAACTTACTGTCGGTCTTGATTTTGGGTGGAGCAGCGCTTCAGTGTGCGTGAGAGCTTTTTTCGGACAATCCAGCAGAACGAACGTCCGAAAATCCAGCTCCGCAGGGGCGAACTAGATTAGCCCAGCGCTTCAGCGCTGGGAAAAGTGGAGAGAACGATTTAAGTCCCGAAGAGACGACCGAGTTCTCATGCACACACTGAAGCGCTGCATTTCCCGGCAATCTAACCGGCTTTAGCTGCCGGCTTCCAACACCGCCGCCGCAATTGGCCCCTTACGGAGAGAAGAGATGACCTACCTCGAGATCGCGTTCCGCTACCAGTCGCAACCAGGAGAGAAAGAACTGCGCGCGCTCGATAGCGTGCGTGAAGTTTACGGTATCCAGCGCATGCAGTTTAACGAGAAGGATCGCTCCGTACGCGTGCTTTTCGACGCCTCCCGCCTCCATGAAGCTGCCGTCGCCAACCTCCTGCGACAAGCCGGCCTCGACCTAACGGACAAGCTCGTTCTAGCCTGAAATGTTGGATTTCAAACCGTGAATAGGACGAAGCGAGTTTCGCAACCCTGCAGGCGGCTGAGTGCCGGACAGCTATTTTTCCCGCACTCCGCCCCGCGTCCCTTCAGTCTCTTGAATGGGATGATCGGGGGAAGGCTGTCAGGAAACGAAACGGAGTGTCGACGAACCGGTGATGCAAAGGGGCACCCGGATCTACCTCTGGCCGAAGTGTTCTCCGAGTACCCCGTTGCGCGCCACTTCGTCTGCTCCAAACAGAAGCATCTGGGGTGCCATCTCTAAGATATTGCAGGCGTATACCTGGGCAACGCCCGGCCGGGTAGGTTTTGCGCGTGGCGGGAAACTTTTACGCTTCTTTACGATTGTGTGGCGGGCATCCAACGGATTTCCACAGCCAGAGTCGCTTCCAGCTTCCGGTTGACCGCCGCTCGAGCAAGGGTTGCCAATGCAGGAAGAATGAGTGGCGCGCCCTGAGAGATTCGAACTCCCGACCTTCTGGTTCGTAGCCAGACGCTCTATCCAACTGAGCTAAGGGCGCGTGAGCAATGGGAAAGTGCTCTGCAGATTATAGCGGAAAGAGACAAGATTTGGGCTCGGGCGCGCCCGCGCCGGGAGCGTTAGACCTTTCTCATATTAGTTGTCTTCGCTAAGCACGGGGCCGGCGCTAAGCACGGGGCCGGCCAATTCTCCTCGTCGTGATTTCTGCGCGATGCTGGAAGGCGGAGAGGATTTCCAGTTCCGGAAGGGACTTGCGCTGAGGCTGCCGGTTCTCGTCCACATTTCTAACAAAATATTTCTCCCGCGTGAGCCAATTTCCCGCTGTTTTCCACATGTAGTGATAGGGGAGACCGCCTCAGCCCTGTAGGAATTTTGCGGGGCGGCCCGCAGGAGGAACAATGTCCGACATAAACCGTCAGCTCGCAACATGCTTCCCTTTCGACTTCCGCCAGGACAAGGTGCTGCAATTTCTGTCCAGCTTGACGCTCCTCACCTGGCTGTCGGTTATCGGGATCACCCCCGCGCACGCCCAGTTCAACTGTCCCACCCCTTGGGTGAGCGCACAAAATGTCTTCGGCATCGTTATGCTCGATGGCACCGGGTCCGGCCAGTCCGGCAACCTTACTCAGACCGTCAACCAACATGTGGTCGCCGCCGGCAAGCTGCCGACGTTTGGGACAGGGTCATGTGTGTGGCAGGCAATCCCCAGCATTGGATTGGGACAGATGAAGAGCCAAGGCAATGTGAACGACACCATCACCGATACTTCAAATGGCAACTTTATTAATTGGTCGGCCTCCGGCACCGGAGATCCTATCTGGGACAGCCTTATTCTTCAAATCATTCCTTCGGCTGGCCAATATAACGTGGGCGCGTTTGGGGCTGTCCCCGGAAAGATGACTACGAACAGCGGAACCACCAACGAGGACATCATTTGGGGCCCTACGTTTGGCGATGGCGGCGTCAGCCAGCAGCAGATACCGTTTCCTTCCAACGCGACCTTCCTGATCGGCACGGCCAGCTTCCAGATGCCGCCATTTGATAATGCCCAAGGCAATCCCGGCACCATCAATGCAAACTGGACCGAGAGTTGGATGTTCACTCCAATCCCGGACGACACCTGCGAAGATTGCAAAGACAAGCGGGGATCAGCAGTGAGCATCCGCAATCAGAGTCTGGGTGAAGACATCCCCATCGTCGGTACGCCGTTCTCCCTACACTACGAGAGCGGGCGCTCCGCCGGCCGCGCCGGTGCCGATCCCTTTGCCACCCGCGATGCCCGCAGCCTGGGCGGCTGGACTCTGAGCGTTCATCACGCACTCGAGCCCTTGCTGGCGGTCTATTGCGCGGGTGGTTCCTGCACCCCTTACGCCATTGTGCCCAAGGCCCTGTTTCTGGGCAATGGCGAGGTACGCAATTCCGCGGATGTTCAAGCTCCGCTGATTGTGGGTTCGAATCTCCACCTCACCGCGGAAGACGGGAGCGAAATCTATGTTTTTGACAGCTTCTTTGGAAGACACACCCAAACCCTGCTGCCGATGACCGGAGCCGTGCTGTACAACTTTGGCTATGATGCCAATGGCCTGCTCGTCACCGTCACCGACGGCAGCGGCAACGTCACCACCATCCAGCGCGATGCCAACGGCCATCCCACAGCGATCGTCTCGCCTTACGGGCAAACGACCACGCTCACCATCGACGCCAACGGATACCTCAGCCAGGTCACCGAGCCGATGGGTAACACCATCAAGCTGACCAATACGCCTCTCGGACTAGTGACCAGCATGAAAGACTCGAATGGAAATCTCTACAACTTCCAGTACGACAGTTCCGGCTTCCTCACCAAAGACTCCGACCCCGCCGGCGGTGTACTGAACCTAGCGCGGGTGGACAACGGGTCGGGCTTCGGCGTAACCGAAACGACCGCACAGGGACGCGCCAGGAATAACAAGGTGGCATTCTCGTCCGGAGCTTCCTCCACGACTCAGCAGTTCACCAACACCTGGACCAATGGCCTGCAGGCGAGCGAATCGGACACGCAGCAGAATGGCCAGCTTTCCGAGGCTGCCGCCTTGCCAAACGGGACCTCCTATAGCAAGACCTATGGGCCCGATCCGCGCTGGGGCATCCAGCTCCCCATTGCCACCAGCGAAACGCTGACCTATGGCAGCCTCACCATGAACATCACCAATAGTCGCGCAGCGAGCCTGGGCAATCCCGCTGATCCATTCAGTTTGATCACCCAGACCGACACCAAAACCGTCAATGGACGCACTTACAAATCTGTTTTCACAGAGTCGACCAAGACACTTGTCCACACGACTCCGGTTGGACGCACGACCACCACTACGCTCGACGCATTGGAACGTATTGCTACCATTCAACCTCCCGCAGGAACACTGACCAGCTTCACGTACGACAGTCGTGGCCGCCTCGGATCCACGACTCAAGGAACACGGCAAACTCTTTTTAGCTATGACGCGAATGGCCGTCTGGCCAGCATTACGGATCCACTCAATCTGACCCGGAATTTCACATACGACGCCGATGGAAATTTACTGACCACCACGCTGCAGGATGGCCGCGTGATCACGTATAGCTATGACAACAACGGGAATCTCACCTCCATCACTCCGCCCAGCGCAGCGGCCCACAGCTTTTCTTATTCGTCCGTGAACCTGGCCACTTCCTACTCGCCTCCAGTAGTGAATGGTGGCGGGGCAACGGCCTATTCCTTCAGCCCCGATCGCGAGATCACAAAAATCACACGGCCCGATGGACAGATCGCCAATTACAACTACGATGCCGCCGGCCAACTGAGTTCCCTGGTCACGCCCAGCGCCACCCTTAACTTTGGCTATGACGCTACAACAGGAAATCTTTTGAGTGCGTCCATTTCCAGCGGCGAAGCGATCGCCTATTCTTACAACGGCCCGCTGCCTACCGGTTCGACTTGGACGGGCACGGTCGCCGGGAATGTCAGCCGCGCTTACAACAACAATTTCTGGGTTAACTCCCAGAGCATCAATGGCGGCAATAGCGTCGCTTTCACCTACGATAAAGACGGCCTCCCGAGCAAAGCCGGTCTCGTGACCTTGAAGCACAATGCCAAAACTGGGCTCTACACTGGCAGCACACTGGCCGCCGTAAAGGACACTCTTACCTACAACACTTTCGCAGAGGCCAGCGCCCATACCGCAAAATTCGGCACCACGGTTCTCTATAAAGCAGCCTATACCCGCGACAACATCGGCAGAATCACCACGCTCAAGGACACGATTGGTGGCGCCACCACTTCCTACGCTTACACCTTCGATCATGCCGGCCGCCTGATTGGTGTCAAGAAGGGCTCAACTACAATCGCCACCTATACCTATGACAACAACTCCAACCGCTTGAGCGTGACCACACCTTCGGGCACCGTGAACGCCACCTACGACTCCCAGGATCGCCTGCTCACCTACAGCAACGCCTCGTACACCTACACCGCCAATGGCGAGCTGGCCACCAAGAGTGTGGGTTCAAATCTCACTACCTATCAGTACGATGTGCTCGGCAACCTGACTGCTGTCACGCTGCCCAATGGCACTCAAATCAGTTACATCGTCGACGCAGAGAATAACCGTGTGGGAAAGAAGCTTAATAGCGTTCTCGTTGCCGGTTTCCTATACGACGGGCGGGACCTCGTAGCCCAGCTGGACGCCAATAATCAAATCGTGAGTCAGTTTGTGTACGGCAGCGGCAGCGTCAGTCCCGACTACATGGTGACGAGCGGCGTGACCTATCGCATATTCGCCGATCATCTGGGCAGCCCACGACTCGTTGTCAATTCTTCCACCGGCCAGATCGTCCAGCGCATCGACTACGATGAGTTTGGCAACGTGATTAGCGACACCAACCCCGGCTTCCAGCCCTTCGGCTTTGCCGGCGGTCTCTACGATCAGGACACCAAGTTGGTGCGCTTCGGCGCGCGCGATTACGACCCAACCGTCGGCCGCTGGACTGCCAAAGACCCGATCTTATTCCTTGGGGGCAGTACTAACCTTTATGGCTACGTTCTCAACGATCCTGTTAATCTCGTCGATCCTTCAGGCCTGAAAGACAAGGATTGTACTTGCCAAAAACAAACCAGCCCATTCAAGAATTTCGTGGGAGGTGTTATCGATGCTGTCAGCAGAGGCGCGAATCCGTTCTTAGGGCCTTTAACCTATGTCGCGGCCGGTGCTGCGGGCACTCTCGGTGTCGGTGATCTTATCGCGGGCGGCCCTAGTATGACTGAGGTGGCAAGGGCCCAGGCCGGGGTTAGTAGCTGGGTAGATACAAGTTCCGTATCGTATATTGCGGGCAATGTCATAACAGATCTTGTGGGTGGAGGTTTCATCAAGGGAGCCGAGGGAGCTGCAGCAGGAGGTGCGGGACGGGTTCTGAGCTCCGAAGACCGAGCAATCGCGAGGCTGGGCGAGGTTTTGAACAAAAAAGGCGTGAAAAATACGGCCTGCGAGCTAATCAAACAGCCGAAAAACGCGAACTATAAGGGACTGAAAGGAGGAAATTAGGATACCGAAAGGAAACTCTGACTGGCTTTCATCGCAGGCGGAATCTGTGCACCAAGGAGCTACTTCGGGGTCGGTCGAATGTCCGCCTTGAAAATCATTCCCTCCCGAGCCTTGCCGTTCATCACCACCAGCAGCGGTTCGGCAAAACGCAGGTGCCGGACACACCCTTGCTCCTCCAGCGCCTCCTGCGATTCCAACCACGGCCAATCCACCGACCCTTCGCCCGCATCCGGATTCACGGTGAAATACCCGACTTGGAACGCCATCAGGTTTTGGAAGAAATGACTTCCCTGTGACGGGATCACGCGAAAATCGCGAAACCCGGCTTCTACGATCACTCTGGCCCCTGAAATTTCATCCCACTCTACCGGAATCCCCAGCCATGGATCATTCGATCCCAGCCGCCCCACCCCGATCAGAAGGTACGGCCTGTTCTCCAATGCCAGCTTTGCATTGAACTGCGCCACCGCTTCGGCCACTTCCTGGCTGCGCCCGCGCTCGAAGCGGTGGAAGTCGACCACTACCACATCATGCAGATTTTGAATTCGTCCATTTCCCAAGACTTGCTTGCTGCGGCAGACCAGCTGTGCCGGATTCACGTCCTCCATCCGCAGCTCTTCGCCTTCTCCCGACAGCACCAGCGGACGAATCTGCAGGAACCCAAACTCCGCCAGTTCGTCGGCCCGTCGCGGTAAGCGTACTGCAAACTCAATCTCGACCGGCTGCCCTAGCGCATCTTCGCCCACGCGCGAAAGTTGCTCCAGGATCGCCGCCAGCGGAAACACTTCCTGCTTCAGTACGGGTGCGAAACTCACGACCCTCACTCCCGGCCGGCTCAGTCCGTCATACACCGCGTCGTTATCGCGGCTGTAAGTGGAGCCGACCGCCTGCAGCGTGCCGTCATCCTCCGCCACTTCCAGGCCGAAACGCGCCTCCCGCAACTCCGCCAAAGGGTCGTCGTGCCGCAGATGATTCAATTCGAGCGCCCAAAATTCCGACTGCGAGTTCGCCAAAATATCTTTCACCGCCGAAAACTGAATCAAATTCCGTGGATACCGCGGACAGAACGTCAGGCACTTCCCTCCTTCCACCACCGCCCGGCCCATGCCCAGAGCGGCCGCCGCAATTCCGTCCTCGGACGCCATCGGCGGCGCCGGATAAAAGTTTCGCGAACGCACCACGCCCGCAAAATCCGGATAGAACCGCTCCCCGTGGATGGTTCCAACCACCTGTTGCAGGATCACCGCCATCTTCTCTTCTTCCAGCCGGTACGGAGTAGCGCGCACGTATCCCTTGGCATGCCGGCTGAATGTGGACGCGTAGATGCGCTTGATCGCCTCTGTCAGCCGCTCCAACCGCACCTGCACATCCGCCTGCTGATTACCCAGCATGAACGTTTCATATACGCCCGTAAACGGCTGATAGTGCGAATCCTCCAGCAGGCTCGAAGACCGCGCCGCTAGCGGATACTTCACTTCCTCCAGGAACGCCAGCAGGTCTTCCCTCAGATGCGTCGGCAAAGGCGCCGCCAGAAACCGCCGCTGGATTTCCGCGTCGTCATCGCAGTGAATGGCGAAATCCAGCAGGTTGTTCTCAGCCAGGAACCGATCGAACACGTCAGTGCTCACCACCACCGCCGGCGGCACGCGGACCTTCACTCCGGCGAAACGTCGCGACAAATGCTGCTTGTGAAGAATGTGCCGCACAAAGGCCAGGCCGCGCGCCTTGCCTCCCAGCGATCCGGCGCCGATCCGAAGAAAGAAAGCATCCCCTGACTTGAAGGTAGCGGGGTCGAAGTCGCCGATCAGAAATTCGCTCTGCTCCCGCCGATAATCGTTGATCGAGGCAATCAGATCGTGACGGAGATGCTCCAGACTTGCAAAATCCGAGACCTTGCGCGGCCGCAATTTCTGCGCCACCGCAAATTCCGTCCGCGCCGTTAACCAGCGTGAAAAATGATTCCGCTGGCTGTGATATGCAATACTTTCAGCCGGAACTTTGTGCAGCTGCGCCTCGAGCGCGTTCATGTCGCTCGCTCGCGCCACCTCCGCGCCATCCGGCGTGCGAAACACGAAATCACCGAACGCGCATTGCTGCGTCAGCAGCCGGCGAAAGTCGCGTAGAAAAGTCGGCGACCGCTTCTGGAGGAATGCGAATCCTTCCGCGTGCGCCCGCGACCGGAATTCCGTATGGCTGGAATGCAGAACGGTAGGAACATCGGGCAACAGCTCTCGGATCAGGTGTGCCAGCTCGAAACCCGCCTCCGGAGCCGCGACTCCGCCGCGCGGAAACTGCACGTCGGAAACCACCGCCAGCAAGTTGTCGCGATACTGCTTGATTTGCTCTTCCGCATCCTCGTAATCGGAGCACAACAAAATCTTCGGACGCGCCCGCTGCCGCACTAGCTTATGCGCCACATTGATCCCTTCCCGGATCACACGCCGCGACTGGCTGATCAGCTCGGTATAAATCACCGGCAGAATCGAAGAGTAATAACGAATGTTGTCTTCCACCACCAGCAGAATCGGCACGCCCACCGCCCGCGTATCATGGAAGGCGTTGCGCTTGTCCTCGATGTATTTCACGATCGCGATCAGGATGCGGGCGTTTCCCTGCCAGAGAAAGATGCGGTCGATCTCCGTCACCGGATTGCGCGCCACGAAATTCTTCACTTCTCGATAGTCGTACGCCAGCACCACGACTGGAACGTCCAGGCCCGATTTCCGAATCTCCCGCGCCAACTGCGCCGCATTCATCTCTCCGACCGCGAGGTTCGTCACGATCAGATTGAAGCGAGGCTGCGAGCGCGCCAGATCGAGCGCCTGGGAACAGTTGGAAACATGGGTGATGCCCGGAATTTGGTGCAGGTTCAGTTCCCGCGACTCGCCGATCAGCAACTCATTGAGCCGCCCGTCTTCCCGCAGAATGAACGAATCGTAGAGGTTGGAAACCAGCAGGATATCCTGCACTCGAAACGGCATTAGCCGGTCAAATCCCTCAAACGTCTCTTCCGCGTCCAGGATCGGCTCGGTTCCAGGGAGCACGCTCATAGATTCGCCTATGATGTTCGGCCATGAGCATCGTCAAACATGATGCAGCATACCTTCGTGGGCATTGTAGCAAGCAAACACGACCCGATCTGTGATGTGATGACTGGAGAAGTTCACGGTTGGCAGTCAGACGACCCCCAGCCGCGGAGTGGCGACCCAGATTAGTCCAGCGCTTCACTATTTGCGGAAAACTCAGCGACGGAGCGGTTTTTGGGAGGGCACGTTACTCGTGCCTCAAAATTGCAGAATGACTTCCGGCTTCAGCCGCTGAGGGATGCCGTGGACAGCTGAATGAATTTTTCCGCAGCCTGTTCAGCGCCGGTTAATATTCCGAAACGACCCAAGTCCCGGAGGGACGACCTACGCGCCATAGAAAGGAGATCATCGAATGAAACGCACTCTTGTTGCTTCTCTGCTCGCTCTCGTCGCCACCGTAACCGCCCAGGTCAATCCCTACAAAGACGGCACGCCCGGCGTAACCGGCTACCGCTCCGAAGTCCTGGCAGAAGTAATGATCCAGGAAGACAAGTTCCTGCGCCTCGCCGAGGCCATTCCCGCCGATAAATACACCTGGCGTCCCGCACCCGACGTCCGCTCCTTCGCCGAGGTTTTCCTGCACGTGTCCGCCGCCAACTATAACCTTTACAAGCTCGTCGGTACTCCTCCGCCATCTACCGTGGATATCAAAACCCTGGAGAAGTCCACCACCGACAAAGCCAAGGTCATCGCCACGCTGAAAGACTCCTTCATCCACGCCCGGAAGGCGATCACCGACATGCCCGACGCCAACCTGGAAAAGAGTCTGGATTGGTTCGGAGGCAAGAACACCCAGCGCGGCGTACTCCTGTTCATCGTCCGCCACGCTGCGGAGCATCTGGGTCAGTCCATCGCTTACGCGCGTTCTGTTGGGATCGTTCCCCCCTGGACCGAAGATGCCCAGAAAGCGCAGAAACCAAAACCCGAGCCTCCAGCCAAACTGAAGCAATAGAATTGGTGTCGAAAAATTGGTATTTCGCGAGGACACCACTTTCAGAGGCGCTGAAAAGCTCATGTAATGTCGGCACTTCCGTGGAAGAGCGGCTCTTCCGGACCGCGTAAATCGTTGAGAAAATATGTGCGGGCTTTAGCCCCAGTGGTTGCTTTTTTCAGCAGCCTCTTTTCAGCCGTATCATTCAGACCTTATATGAAACTGGGCTTCAGCCCTTGAGGTGTGCCCTTCTTCTGCCTTGGCCTACCGCGAACCCGGTTTCTTCATCAGATTCGTGTGGCTGGCCACGCACCGCCACTGCCCGCCGGAAGAGATCCACGTATCTGTGAACCGTCCATAGTGATCGAAAGGCTTTCCTTGATTAATCCCTTTGGCGTGATATGCCCCGGTCACCACCGCGACTCCGGGATAAAAATACACCTGGACGTCATCATTTGCGACCAGAGTCGTTTCCACGGAAGGGTCTTTGCTGTCGGCGATGAACTTTGCCTTGTTCAACAGCGTGCCATCCCAGTCGGTATAGACAAACGTATCTGCCACCAGCCGGTTCAGCGCTTCTCCATCCCGATGAATCTGGGCCTGGTTCCAGGCGTTTTCAAGCGCGATGATCATGCTCCGCTCCGCCTTCGTGTCGCGTACCGGCGCTTGAGCGGCCGCGCTCATCGCACATGCCAAAACCAGCGCTCCCCAACAATGCCACTTCATAACTGCTACTCCCGACGTCTCACAGAAATTTTTCAAGGGACAGGAAAAGTCTAGAAGGACGATTCACTTCAGCCTAATTACCGCCGTAATGCCGATGGCGGTTGCTTGACGAGCCATTGCGCTCCCGAGATTCGTATCAGGGTACGCCTTTCAGGCATACCGTCATGGTTGGGTAAGACCGCTTTTAGGCGCGGAGGCGTTAAGCCAGAGTCGAGAGAACTGCGGCTTTCACTTTCTTGAATGCTTCCGACCGGGGATCGATGGGGTCGAAGTGCCCGGCGTGCGCAATCTCGATCAGTTCGACGCGCTCGCCTAGTTTTTTCTTCTGCTCGGCGTAATCGCGGCTGAAGGCAGGCGGGACCGTGTCATCGTCGGCACCATGCAGCAGCCACTGCCGTGCGTGCGGGATGCGAAGCTCCATTGGGTCCGCCTCGCGATAGTGTTCCGGCACGTCGGTCGGCTTGCCGCCCAGAAACTCAACGACCGCGTCATTGCTCAAATGTAGGGCGAACGCTTTCTTCAGATCCACAACGCCCGCAAGTGAGATCGCCTGCCCGAGTGAGCTCTCGTGCGCAGCCAGACACAACGCCAGCTGTCCCCCGGCAGAGTGCCCCATCACCACGAGCCGTTTCACATCAAGATGGAATCGGGCGTATTCCTGCCGCACGTAACTGTAAGCGGATCGGATATCGGCAAACGTACCCGGCCATCCTCCGCCGGCATTACCGACGCGGCGGTACTCCACGTTGAAAGTCGCCACGCCCCCCGCGCGCAGCGCTTCACACAGATGTCCAGCGTGCGCTAGGCCATACTTGGCGCGCCAGTAGCCGCCGTGGATGTTGAGTAGAGCAGGATGCGGCCCTGTCCCATGCGGCAGCCGCACTTCAAGGAATTGATTCGGATCGCCCCCATACGCCACTCGTTGGTCAGGCGGCGGAGGAGACTGGCTGAGGATGTCTTCGGCAGACACGGGTCAATCTTGCCTTGAGCTAGCTCTCTTTCAATTTCAGCTTGCTCTTGTTTTCCTCGAGAAAAGTCTTCAGGTCGGCGGAAGCATTCAGCAGCCGGTTCCACTGCTCGTAGTAGAGCGTCACCGGAAAGCGCCCCAGTCCGTATACGCTGACACCGCCCTTTTCGCCCACGCGAAACTCCAGCGCTCCGCTGCGTTTCTTGTCCACCTGCTTTTCCAATGTCGCCAGTCGGGCTTTCAACTCTTCATAGGTAGGCTCTGTCATAGATGACCTCGGATGATCCAGCATCATCATAGGGCGACCATGGCGCTTTCGTCGACAACCTCCACTTCCCTCGAAGTGAAAAATTGTTCACAGACCGCCGCCCGCGGGCGCACTTTCCTTTTAATGTTCCATTGCCCCAGCTGGTTGCGCGGCACCTTTGCTGCCGCGGATGGAACCTCGAGTGCTAAACTCATACCAGATAGACCTGTCCTGGGGGCGTGATGCAAAAAGGATTCAAGACTTCTCTTCTCGAAAAAGTTCCCGTGTTGATCCTGCTGGGGATTCTTGCTGGCGCGATCGGTGGACTGGGTATTGGCGTGATCCAGATGAAGACTTCGTCGTCCTCGTCAGCCAGGTAGCTGCACCTTGGATGGCGCTCGCGTTGCCTTCCATGGTATCGAGTGGTAGTCTAACGCGGTCCTGAGCGGGAGTAGTTCAGCGGTAGAACGCCAGCTTGAGGCGTTCAGGAGGCGTGAGCCTCCTGCCGAAATCCTGAGCGAAGCGAAGGATCTCAGGGCCGCAAATGCACGAGCTTCTAGTTGTCCTGAGCGGGAGTAGTTCAGCGGTAGAACGCCAGCTTCCCAAGCTGGATGTCACGGGTTCGATCCCCGTCTCCCGCTCCATTTCGGATCTGCGTTGCTCGTTTGATACTTTTGCGGTAATCATTCATTTGCCATCCCTGCCCCTGTCTCGTAAGATGCCCCGCAGACCAACGCCAAGCTTCCCGTTCCGGAGTCATCGATGCGTAAGGATCCCACGCCCTCTTCGAATTCCCGCCGCGACTTCCTCCGCGCCGGACTCGCCACCACTGTCGCCTCCGCGGCCTATCCCGCACTGGGCGCGGTCCGCGTTGGCGACCAGGAGTCCTCCAACGTAATTCCCCGCGAATTCGAACTCGACGAGCTCACCATCGACGATCTCCAGCAGGCGATGCAATCCGGCAAGTATTCCTCCCGCAGCCTCGCCGAAAAATATCTGGCCCGCATTCAGGACATCGACAAAGGCGGCCCGAGGATCAACAGCGTCATCGAAGTCAATCCCGAGGCGCTTGAGATTGCAGAAGCCCTCGACCGGGAACGCAAAGACAAAGGTCCGCGAGGCCCGCTGCATGGCATTCCACTTCTAATCAAAGACAACATCGATACCGCCGACCGGATGAACACGACCGCCGGATCGCTCGCTCTGCTCGGCTCCACTCCGCCGAAAGACGCGTTCGTTGCCGCGCAACTTCGCAAAGCTGGCGCGGTCATTCTAGGCAAGACAAATCTCAGCGAGTGGGCCAACATTCGCAGCTCGCACTCGACCAGCGGCTGGTCTGGCCGCGGCGGACTTACGCGCAACCCGTACGCCCTCGATCGCAACCCTTGCGGATCGAGTTCCGGCACTGGCGCAGCTGTTTCTGCGAACCTCTGCGCTGCGGGCGTTGGCACCGAAACCGACGGCTCGGTGGTGTGCCCCTCTTCTGCGAATGGGCTCGCTGGCATGAAGCCCACCCTTGGCCTCATCAGCCGCAACGGCATTATTCCCATCTCGCACAGTCAGGACACATCCGGCCCGATGGCCCGCACCGTGCGCGATGTCGCCATCCTGCTCGGCGTGATGGCCGGTCCCGACGCAGACGATAAAGCTACCGCTGCGAGCGCCGGCAAAATTCAGCCTGACTACACCAAGTTCCTCGATCCGAATGGATTGAAGCGCGCCCGCATCGGAGTGGTGCGCAAATACTTCGGCTTCAACGATGCCGTCGATGACCTCATGAACAACCTGATTGACGAGATGAAGCGTGGCGGCGCCGACATCACCGATCCCGCCGACATCCCGACCATCGGCAAGTTCGACGACACCGAACTGCTGGTTTTTATGTACGAACTCAAGGCCGATTTAACCGCCTATTTCGCGCGCCTCGGCGACACCGCGCCCGTGAAGTCGCTCAAGGATGTCATCGACTTCAACGAGCAGCACAAAAACAAAGAGATGCCTTATTTCGGTCAGGATTTTTTCGTAAAAGCCGAGGAGAAGGGCCCGCTCACGACCAAAGAGTATCTCGATGCCCTCGCCAACAATCACAAGCTCACCCGCGCCGACGGCATCGACTTGGTGATGGACAAATTCAAACTCGACGCGCTTGTCGCCCCCACCGGAGGCCCAGCCTGGCTCACCGACCTGATTAACGGCGATCACGCAGCCGGCGGCAGTTCCAACGCCGCTGCCGTTGCAGGCTATCCCAACATCAACGTCACAGCCGGATATCTCTATGGCTTGCCTGTCGGCATCTCCTTCTTCGGACGAGCCTGGAGCGAACCTACCCTGCTCAAGATCGCCTACGCCTTCGAACAGCTAACCAAAGCGCGTCAGAAGCCGATGTTCCTGCCAACGATTCCGTTGGGAGCTTAGCCGTCAACTTTCGGCTCTCAGCTCTCAGGAAATTCTCTCGCGCACTTCCGACAGCCGCGAAGTTACAGAAGGTCGGGACGGATTTTGGGTGGCGCAGCGCTTTCAGCGAAGGAAGGAAGAGGAGTTCATTGGAAATTCCGGCTAAGGTATTTCCTGTATGGCTCGATCCTCCTGTACACCCTACCCTTCAAGAAGTCGAAAACTGTCAAGGAGGGCGCAACACCTATGCGACATCGTTTGAGCAATTCGCTCTTCGGGAAAACGGCGCTTGCTGCAGTAGCATTGGGCTTTCTCATGTTCACCGCGGTGCCGCTTCTGCGCGCCGATAAAGACGATTGCCAGCGCCGCGTTGCCCGCGCCGACCACAACCTCCACGAAGCCATTGAGCACCACGGCTGGCAGAGCAGGCAGGCGGAACGCCGGCGTCACGAACTACACGAAGCGCGGGAGCGCTGCTGGAACCGCAGCCATAGATGGTGGGATGAAGACGGACATCGCTGGCATTCAGACCACGATTGGGATGACCACGATCATGACCACCGCTGAGTCTTCTTCTATGGAAATGGCGTGCTCCCGGTGGGCGGCAAAACCCATGTAACCTTGCCAGGAACGCGGACCACCGATAGCGTTATCGTCATGTTAGTTGGAATCTCGATCTGGTGGCCGTGGGGTGCCATTATGGCCGCCTCATTCGCGGCCAGTGTGGTCATGCGGAGCGCACCGCGCGGAACAGAGCTCATGACTTTGCTTCGGTGGCCCGCGAACTGGGTTTCACGTTCACGCCGTGGGCTAATGACCCGCAGTCGATTCCCAGGGTCGAAACAGAACTCTTCTAAAAAGCCAACTGAGAGATTTCCTGCAAGAAACCTCTTCGGTTGCGCAATCGTTTTTTTGGCGCGTCGCACACTCCTACCAATAAGTAATCCGGTGCCTCTTGTTCTAGTCGTATCTGCGTTAAACGTTATTAGCGCGTGGCAATCCCCGACTGGTGATGTGGGCCATCCGCCGCCTCAAAAAACAAGCGATGCCCCGGAACTCGGGGCATCGCTTCTTACCAACTATCGCCTTCTTAACTTCGTAACGACATCAGTTTCGATGCCTTACAGAGTCGAGACCACGAGAACGTCGCTCATGGGGGGAGGCGGCACTGGATCCAGGTCGGACGTTGCCATGATCTTAATCTTGGGACCAGGCGACCCATCGGGGTTGACCGTCGGAAGCCCTCCTTTTGGCGTCAGGGTCTGGGCCCTTCCGGTCTCTGCAAGGAAAATTGGAGGCGGAGCGCCCGCTCCGGGTAATGGGAAATCGGGTGGTACAACTAGATTCTGCTGCCCTTCGACGCCGGAGAGCATGGACACGCGTCCCTCGGGTGGTACGCCCGGAACCGCGACATTGGTGACCGAAACCAAGTCACTGACCGCGTTATTCGTACAGGCCGCACGGGTGGGATCGACTCCGAATTCGCACAGGACATAGAGTTGTTCGGTGGCGAATGAGAAGGGGAGGAAGAGCGTTCCGAACTTCTCAAATGGCGACTCGCTTAGGATGATCTTTCCGACGGGTGCCGAATAAGCGTTGGGAGCTAGCAGGCAAACTGCCAGCGAGATCGCAGGCAGCACTTTTCGCATGCGCGACATACAAACCTCCTAAAGTTGTGTGGATGTTGTTTTCCGATTGTAGGAGCGCGTGCTTCCCGTTTACCACCAAATTGTATCCGGAGTGTGAAGCAACAATAAATATTTGATGAAATGCAATGCTCTGAAACCGAACTCCGAAACGATGTTGGGTTAGGCGACGTGAGCCACCCATCCGCTAAATACCTAAGCTGCGCTATGATCCGGTCTTACCGCGTCGGCCACCCCACTGGGGACTATGGTGTCACTGTGAAAGTTGCGGCACTCTTGGCCGCGCCACCCGGAGTTGTAATGCCGATCTTTCCTGTCTTTGCACCCGTGGGCACGGTTGCCGTCACTTGTGTGTCGGAGTTTGCCGCGAAGGAGGTTGCCTTCACGCCGCCAAAGGTGACCTTAGTAGTTTGAATCAGGCTTACCCCAGTGATGGTCACCAACGTTCCCACCGGACCGCTCATTGGAGTAAAGCTCGTAATCTGCGGCGTGACCAGGAATTTCGCCTTGCTGGTTAGTTTGCCGCCTGGAGTCGTCACGGTTATGCTGCCCGTCTTTGCGCCGCTCGGGACGGTCGCGGTGAGGTAGGTGTCCGAGACGACCTGAAAGCTCGCAGCGGCTCCACTGAAGGAGACTGAAGTTGTTCCGGTGAATCCCTGCCCGAGGAATTCGATGGTGTCCCCCACCTTGCCGGAAGCTGGCAGAAAGCTTACGAATGGTTTCAAGCCGGCGTCCAAGCTGAAGAACACCCCATGATTATTGTTGCCCGTCCCTCCAGTGAACGTGTCTCCATAGAGAATGCCATTCGTGTGCTGCGTCAGCGTGACTAACGGGTTACAGCCTTTAGAACCATCGCTCGGGAAAGTGAACACTGTAGAGAACACACCCTTCGTAGTTATGCGAAAGATCGTGCCGCAGCCCGCAGAGCCGTCAGCCATGCTTGTCGTGCCATACAAATTTCCGTCCGATGCTTGCACCAATCCGCCGACGGGTTCGGTTCCATCGCCCGTGCCGGCAAAGTTGTACAGAACAGTAATTTTTCCGGCGGCGCTCATCCTGAAAATGGTCCCGAGATTGCTCGTTCCGCCTAATTTCACAGTCCCGTAGAAATTCCCATCGGTGGCCTGGATCAGTGGAGCGAAAGGATTATGGCCATGAGTTCCGTCGAAGCTGAACAAGGACGTAAATTTTCCTGTACTTGAGATGCGAAAGATACCGCCGTTATTGCTGGGAGTTCCCCCTTCATTAGTTCCATAAAAATATCCGTTGCTGCCTTGCACGAGAGGGTCTTGTGGAAAGCCTCCACTTGTGAAATCAAGCGATTTCAAAGTAGTAAACGTTCCGGAGGGTGTGATCTTGTACACCGAACCGAAGAATCCTTGCCCCTGGTTTCCATTGGACGCCGTGCCGTAGAAATTCCCGTCCAGGCCTTGGATCGGCGGCGCAAGAGGGTTTGATCCATCTAATCCGTTTGTGAATGTATACATGGTGGTCAGACTTCCGCCTGTAGTTACTTTGAAGATGGTTCCAAGGGCAAATCCGCAGCCGCATGTCGTGCCGTAGAAATTCCCATCCAAGCCGAGAGTGAGACCACTGGTCGGAGATAGGCCCTCATTGCTGCCGTTAAAATTATGCACGATGTTGAATGTGCCACTTGGGGTGATGCTGATCACGGAGCCATAACCGGCTCCGCCCTGAGTCACGGTCGTGTAGAGATTTCCGTCGCGGCCCTGTGCAATGGTTCCCGACCATTGGGGGCCTACGGGGTCGCCGTTGTGGGCTCCGAAATTATAGAGAACGCTAATTGTTTGAGCTTCAGCCGTCGTGCGTGTACCCGCCAACCCAACAATGGAAATTGCAATCCAGCAAAATACCGCGACGCGCAAATTTGACATGTTCGTCATGCCCAACCCCTTCTGCCCCGGAGTAATCGATGTGGGTTATAATCGTTTCCCAGCCCCTCGGCACCCCCTTGGCGGGCGCGGGCCGGAAATCCCCCACACGCTCTGAGACCGCTGTTTACACTCGGCACGCGCTCGAAGTAATTAGAGAGAGCTCAAAAATTTCTCAAAAGTGGTTCAAATGAGGACTGCGAGAGATTCGGGTATGCCGGCAGATGAGATAAACGAGGGGAAAGTTCTTTTCCGGTTTGGTCCCTACCTCTTGGATTCGGTCGAGCGCATCTTGTCTCGTGACGACGAAGTCATCAGCCTCACTCCCAAGGCCTTCGATGCGCTTCTCTTATTGGTAGAGAACAGCGGTCACCTGCTCGAAAAAGACACGCTGATGGAACAGCTCTGGCCTGAGACGGC
>JACXTT010002572.1_pt1 | contig 28620 bp, 28 predicted proteins | sample 9270951 | NCBI WGS metagenome assembly JACXTT01 (sample SAMN15532306, study PRJNA645909) | rock metagenome | isolation source: weathered quartz diorite | place: Puerto Rico | collected 2017-06-21 | reverse complement strand
GAAGTTGGAGCTTCGGCGACCCTACTGTTTTACCGCAGGATTTTCGGGGTCCCCAAATGGGTCTCTCGCTTAGGCTCGTCCGCATCCTTCAGAACCTGTGCATAGGTGAGGTGGAACCAGTAGCTCCCGCCTGGGTTTCTGGAGAGCCCGCACGGATCGATCTTGCCTCCACTGCGCCGGCGTTTCGTCCGGGAAGAATAGCGGAGTTGGTCTGCCATTCCGCGGTCAGCCCTGCGCCGCGGCAATTAAATAGCGATTAGCCCGAACGGCCCTACTGCCGTGTCAACGTCCCCACAACAGCCGCGCCCGGAGGATCGTTAACCATTAGAGTCGCCCCGGTGCTCTTATAAGAAAGGCCCCCGAACCAGGTGTACGTTACTCCGCCCAGAGCATACCTCATTGACAGTTTGCATCCCTTATCAATCAGGTAAGTTCCCACGACATTCTCCGTCACGGGGAGCCCGTTATAGTTCACATTCCAATCCGCCGTGAATCCACCCTTGCCGTCAAAAACGACCCTTCCCGTCCGGCTCAAAATCCCCGCCGGATTGGGAGGCTGGGAGACAATCGTCCCAAACATATCCAATCCGAATGGTCCTCTGAAATCCGAAGTATCGCAGTGATTTTGGGCCTCCTGCAGTTCCGTCTGCTTGTGGAACAGAATCCTGATAGACAGGCCCGAAGGAGAAATGATCAGATTGGCGACCTCGTTGCCGTTATCGGAGATCACTCCGGTTAAATCGGTCGGCAGAAGGAATCCTGGAGGTGTATCCGGGATGGGGATGTGCATGTGAAAGATCACGGTGCAGTCCGGGTTGACTGTGTAAGATCCGCCATAGCTGTCAACCTGAAAGATGATCCCGTTAAAGCTGGCAGAAGTGTGCGATATCACGGCGCCCTCTCCGTCCGCGACGGTTTGTCCTACTCGCACGAAGGGCCCTGCGAGGGTTGGAACAACCGGACTGGGAATGCTGCCCCAGCCGATCTCTCCGAAAGTCCCCTTCAGGGATTTATTCGTACATCCTGTTGTTGCTTTGAGATCCAGCCCTCCGGCGAGGGTAAGAATCAGTGAGAACATCGTTGGCGAAAGCCTTGAAGTCATCTATCCTCCTCGATGAATTCGATTTATTCTGCGGTACCCAGTCCTGAAATGAGCCGGACTGAGCGTTGCGTTTAGCTACGCGGATGCTATCAGCCTTTCCGGGGTGTGTCAACGCAACACACGCGAGATACCGTCTGCATTGGTACTAGTCACCATCGGATGTGAATCAGTTAGGTCCAATTCCGTGATCGAATTATGCTGAGGTGAAGCGAAGGCGGGCAAAATGCTGGCGGATCGGCCGGGACTCAGCCTCTTCTGCGTAGCCGCCGTCTCGAGTACCCAGCCGTAAGAAAGCGCGGTACATCGAACTAATTGATTCCGCACCGGTTAGCGGCAAATCAGCTCAAGGGGGCGAAAACCATCCGAACGTGGTGGCCAAGCCTCTTCTGGGCCCGGAAAACATGAGCTATTGCGAGCCACGCCTGGAAACGGAAGCCTCGTATGTCGACCCACGGGTAAGCCCGCGGGCGAGCAGGCTCATGCAGTCGAGAGCGGGGCCACAGATCCGGCGAAAAAGCGAAGCGCTTGGCCGGTGACGCCGGCTGCGAACCAGCGCTTTCAGACTTGACACACTACTCCGAACTGAACGTCCGGCAATATGGAAAACTCAACATGAACCGGTGAAAGCCCATCGTGGCGCAGAAAAGGGGAATCTTCAACGCCACGACGGTTGGTTTGGCGGTTTAAGCCGGGGGTATGCGTGAACCGGTCGGCGTACCCTTTAACGTGAAGGGGGCCCCTACATCCGGAGTGAAAACCACTTCGAACGAGCCCGTATAGGTGTACCTTCCCCATGAGAGCGTAATCAATTCTGTGATTTCTACTTTGACGGCGACGCCCAGAAGTTGCGGCAGAACGATCAACCTGGACCGCGTCTTGATCTTGTCGCCGTCGACCGTGTCCCACGATCCGTGCGCGCTGGTCGTGAAGGGGAGGGCCGCAATCGATATGTAGTCTCCCTGCGGCATAAAAGTTTCCAGAATCCAGAACGAAGGAGGTAATGGGGCCGGAGGTGCGGCGCTGAACGTCATCAGAGTGTTCCAGGAACCCTGGATGTCCTCCCGGACCGGATCGCCACGGCGGCGGGCGGCGTTCTGCTCCTGATCGTTCCCAACAACGGCGTCCGCGGCTGCGGCTGCGCCTGCGGCTGCGGCGGAGACTGCGGCGGCCGCGGGCAGGCGCGAAAAAAATCTTCGTGAGATCATGAATGGTCCTCTCTATTTAACGATGCGGCGTATTGCGCAATTTATGATTACCAGGCCGCAACCGGTCTACGGAGGTTCCGGAAGTCTGGTGTTAACCGACAAACCTTCCAGAGTTCCAAGCACCGTGCCCGAATTAATCTCGGTAACGGTGATCTTGAAGTTAGCATGGTATTCGGTCGCGGAAACAACCGTAATCGACTCCTGAGTGAGACCCCTCGCGATCGGAGTTCCCGCCGGGCCGTTAACGAAAATCTGGCCGCGCAGCAGGAAATTCAAATAGGATACATGGCTCCACCGCCCGTGGCCTACAGTCGCGCCCGGTATGACCGGGGTTCCGTACGCGATGCCGGTGGGGATGAACGTCGTCATCGTATAGAACGTGTATGGGCATTGGGGCGAATTAGGATTCCCGAGGACAGGCGCAAATATTCCGGTGCACGTGGTGGCCGTCGGGTGGCCCTGCCACGAGCCTTGCAGGGCTTCGAGATCGCGATCCTTACTTCGGTCGTCGCGCCGCGCCTGAGTGGTGTCCTCGGCGGTTTGAGCTTGAGCCTGAATCAGTCCTGGGCCGAAGGCTAGACTGACGACAACGATCGCCGCCACTCGTGGACAGAGAAATGGCGTCATAAACCTTTTTCTGGTCATCGTGTACTCCTTTTAAATTTTCTTTGCGGAGTGATAAATACCTGGCTGGAACGGAATTTTTCCTCCCGCTCCGTCCCCCTCATCGTCACTGAGCAATGGAAGTCAGTATGCAGCATTCCCATCCGGCTGTCAACATCGAAGCACTTTTTCAATTTCATGCAAACACACTTGAGGCTCCGCTGCTGTGCTTCAGGTGGGGACGTGTATCCCCTTTCTGTGGGGATCAACCTTTGCCGCAACGCGTGACGAAGTGACTCCTGGCCGCCAACCATTCCGCCGTCGTTTTGAGCGGCCGGGCATAACCAAAAAGAGCCCCAGCCGCGCCGGCTGCTCGCTGAGCCCCAAGACGGGCAGATGCGTGGTCTTGCGGAATGGCTCTGTCGAACCTGGAATCGGGCGCGCCGAACGGCTGTGGGGCAGGGCGCATGTGCCATCCGCGGCGAGCCGTCTACTAAGGTGGCGCGGCTCCAGAAACTAGGGTCATTATCTGAATATGCGCGCGATCTGTTTCCCCCGGCAATGTTACTGGACGTCTTCAAACACTGGGGTGTCGAACGAAATGAACCGCATGCTGAAAGCCGATAACCAAAAAGTTCCGTGGGTGATGGGCTAATCTTTTAGGGAGTGGCCGCTGATAGCGAAGGTTCCATCTGGTCGGCCAGGCGGCGAAGAGATTCCAGGCCATCCACGTCGCGTTCCAGTTCGTTCAGAATTCGAATCTCCTTCACCTGCCGCCCAAACGTTTCGCGCATCTTCGCGATAGCGCTAAGATGCGAGGTACTGACGCTCCGGTACGACTCCAGAATCTCGGCCGCGAGACCTTCCGGCGCCGCGTCCGGCAGGGCGTGATGCCAGGTGCGGTTCACGCAGATCATTCCTATGGCGAACCTTCTTTTGTCCAGCGCCTCAACAAAGAACCGCGCGTCGCGCAACGCCTTGCCGGGTATGGTCACCACCCGGAACTCCGTGATCTTAGGGTCGCGCAGCAGAGCTACGGTTCTACGGGCGCGGGCGGAATAACCCTCCGCGATCGGATAGAACAGGGAGTAGAAATCAAGCATCTGCCGGACCATGTTTGCACCCAGAATGGACTCCACCCGGCTGTAAAACTCCAGCGCGCCCCGGCCGATTGCGGTCAGCCCGACCGCTTCCGCGAATTGGTACGTCCGGCTGACCAGCCTCACCTTTCCCGAATCGGAAAAATCGGCGAACAGTTCCGGTTTGTCGAACACGTCCAGAGCGTGGCGCGAGGGCGCCGTATCGACCACGATATTGTCGAACCCGCGCAGAATCAATTGATCGATCCGCTCGACAGCCATCAGTTCGTGCATGCCGGAAAGCGAGCCCGCGATCGAGCGGTAGATCGGATGTTCCAGTATTCGCGGCTGTGTGCCGGGCTTTGCGTAGAGCCGGACTGCCTCATCCAGTGTGGCGTTTACATCCAGCAGCGCGGCCCACAGTTCTCCCGGCGCGTCCTCAACCGGCACGCGCTGTTCCAGCAGTCCGTCTTTCAGCCCCAGCGCCGTTCGAAGACGGCGTGAAGGATCCGTGGTGAGGACCAGGCATTTGGCGCCCGCCCGCGCCTGCGTGAGTGCGATGGAGGCCGCCACCGATGTCTTTCCCACACCGCCCGTGCCGACGCAAACGATAATCTTCATGAAAAATGGGAAAAATCCATTCTCTCGCCGATTCTGGCGAGCAGGTCGAGATCGTTCGACCATTGAGTGATTCGCGGAATCAGCACCTGCGGCGACGGCAGAGCGGCCCGAAGCTCCAGGCAGCGCTCCCGCTCCATGAGCCCGCGTTCGACGGCGAATCGCATCGCCGGCGACGATCCGGTCGCCGGTGAGAGGCCCTCGATGTCCGCTTCCGCTGCCGTGCACAGGGCGGAAGCGCAGTTCACCAATAGTGCGGAGCAGCTGACGCCGAAGTCCTTATCCATCGACTGCGCCATTTCCAGCGTCTCGGCGATCGCCATCTCTTCAAGCGGAGTCACCGGCATCAGTTGAATATTCTGTTGATTGGAGAAGAACCTGCGCAATTGCGCTCCCGCGGCCGCCAGCGGCCCGCTCAGAAACACCTCGAAGTTCTTTGCCGATCGAAGGATGGTCAGAAAATGGCCGCTTGCCGGCGCATCCCAGATCAGGTAATCATAGTCGGGCGCGTCGCTTGCCGAATTGTTCTTGCGCCGCTCGGCAAGCTCCTGTAATCTCCCCAGAAAGAAAAATTCCTTTAGCCCTGGAGCAATTTCTATCAGGTTTGTTAAAATCGAACTATTCAGGATTTTCTGTGCCATCGCTGGCGATGGGAAGTGTTTGTATATAACGTCGGCGATCAAATCGCGCGGGTCGATATACAGAACGAACAGATTCGGAGCCGCTGCCGGAAAGCGCGCCGTAAGACCCTCGAGCGACACCGCCAGCGCAAGTTCGGGAAGCGGATGTGAACTGACGACCAGAACTTTGCGCCCGTTCATCGCGTGCTTCAACCCGGCCGCAAGGCTCAGCGTGGTCTTGCCAACGCCGCCCTTCCCGCAAAAGATCACCAGCCGGGCAGAATCAGCCATAGGACTCATTAAAGCACGGTTGCTCTGGATGGGCCAACGCTCAAGAGTGGCAACGCCGTTGCCGTTCCCTCTCACCGGCCTGCCCTGGCTGGCCCATGAGGCAGATCGTTAAGATGTGAATGTGGTTGCGTTATGAAGGGTTGTTAGATGCTGCGCTGGCTCATACCTTGGCCGAGGCACGATACGGGACGTAGACTTCAGGAACCTCACCTCGACTGCCGGCTGAAACAGAAATTACCCCTTCAGCGAACTTGGCAAGCGTCCTCACAGGTGACGGCCTGGACGGAGCCGGCGGTGAAGAAGCACCCGTCGAAGCCGCGTCCACATAATGGAGGCATGTCCTCTTTGATGAAGTCTCCAGATGACCCGATATCGCCAGGATGCTAAGAGCCCGGCTTGGCGTCTCAGCCAGAAAGGTTGCCACGTTATCAGTTGGCCGGATTGCCATCGAGATGGAATCGCCGGAGACCGCGATGAAGCGTTCGCCGTAGGCCGACGGATGAGTCATGCGCGGAGATGTAAGTCCGCAACGTCCCGCATGTCACCCCGCACGCTTCCTGCTTCGTCTCTTCTACTTTCAAGGAAACCGATGTGAACCATTGATTCGAATTCAAACCAGTAGTGCTACAAAACCGGTTACCACCAATGCGATAGCCCAGATCAGGTCCAGATTGAACCACGACCGGCGAAGCATTGCCAGGCCTAATTTCTGATAGACGAGCAACGCCGCCGCCGCGGTCACGGTGAAGTATCCCAGCGTGTGGATTAGCGTGGCCCAGGCGCCGCTAGTGACGCCTTGGGATGCGGCCATATGATGCGCATGGGGCCCCGCCAGCACTACCGGCAGCACCATCAGGCCGGCGCCGTGCGCGGAGGCCATTAGAAATGACCATATGGTGAGGTCGCGAAAACCTACTTGCATGCCGCCCCAGCGAAAGTGCCGGCTGCGGACCAGCTTATACGCGCCCAGTCCCACCAGCGTCACCGCCACGCCGATTCGGATGTACAGCAGTGGCAGCGCCACCTGGGCCAGTTGAGCGATGAGAACTACCACGCCGATGGCCAGCGCGTGGCCCAGGGCGATGGGCGGTAACGACCACGCGACGGCGCGCGCGCGATGCTCTTGCATGCCGCGAGCCACCGCGAACAGCCATCCCATTCCGGGATTTATGCCGTGATAGGCCCCCAGCAAAAAGAGCGTGGACCAAGCTCCCAATTCGCTCATGCGTAGCAGTATGAGTCTGAAGAAGCGTCGCCGCCTTCCAGACGAACCTGGTGACTGCGCAGTTCACCGAAATCGACGAAGTATTTGGGATCGATCTCCATTCCACCGTCCGGTTTGGCGTCGAGCTTCACCATCCAGCTCCGGATGCCTTCCGGATAAAACTGAGCGTCCCACGGAGTATAGAGAGAATTGGTGAAGTAGATGCGCTTGCCATCGCGGCTGAGCTCGACCATTTGCGGGGCGCCGTTCAACGGAGTCTTAGGATGCTTCGGATGAGCAGCCTTGCGGACGATTCCACCCAGGTGCACCGATCCGGTTTTTCGCGGCTGAAATGGATCGGAGACATCGTATTGCAGGAACTCGCCGGTGCCAAAGCAGGACACATACAGGAACCGGTCGTCGAGAGAGAGATTGATGTCCGTGATCAGTGGTGGAACGGCCTTGAAGCCTTGCAGTAGCGGCGGTAGGGTTGCCGGATCGGCAGGCTCGGCGGGAATTTCGATCACCTTCTTGATTCCCCATTTGCCGTTGTCGCGATGCCAGAGCCAGATCGACGCGGAAAGATCTTTCAGCGAGACCACCACTCCCAGAAAACCGTAAGCGCGGGTGGGGTCGTGCGCCGGACGCAGTTCCAGCGCCATCTGATGCTCGGAACCTAAATCAAGTTCCTGCAGATGACGCCTCTTGGGCAGATCCCAGACGTGCACCTTGTGGCCGTAGCCGCCACCCAGCAGGATCTCCGGATTTACTCCCTTGTTCACCATGTTGGGCGTTCCCCATTCGCTGGTGATGAGAGTGTCGAATCCCAGGTGCCACCAGAAATCGTAAGCGAGTTTCTGAGGGCCTCGCTCCAGCTCCCACTTCCCGAGGACATCGAAGCTCTCGTGATCCATCACGAAAATTCCGCCGGGGCCGTCGCCGCCCGGAGCTCCCAACGCGCTCATTAAGATTCCGTCGGGACCGCAATGAACCGTGTGCGGGGATGCGTATCCCGTGCGCGCGGCCAACGTCTCCGGCTCAATCACCTTCACGATTTGGAGGTTGCGCGGATCAGGCTTGGTATCGATGATATGGATGCGCGACGAGTGGATGCCCGGCACCACCAGGTAGCGGCGTTCCACATGGGGATGTGGAGCGTGCGGGCATAGACAGGCGCTGCATGCGTTCCAGCCGAAATGATGCAACTCATCACCGGCACTCGGCATATCCACCTGGCCGACAATATGGCCGTAGCCGGAGGAGGCGGGATCGACGTCCACGACGCCGATTGCGTCGTGGCGGCCGTTATCCTGTCCGTTGACCATCGCGACGTATGCCAGCTTTTCCGCCGGCGCTTCCATCGCCATCTTGGGCGAAGGGTAAAACGTGGGATCGGGGCGCCAAATCGACATTTTGAAATCTCCTTTTCGTTAGATGGAAACAGTGACCCGCATGAAGGTGGCAGGAATAAAAGTGCCGGCGTCCTTGCTCTTGTTCTGCGAGTTCGCCAGTTCCACAAGTTGGTTGTGCAGTTTATCCGCCGTCCCGCTTTTCCGGGCCGCTTCGACGGCGTTCATGGTCGGTCCATAGAATGTTTCAAAGAGCTCTATGAACTCAGTTGGGCTCTTGTCGGGCGACGTAAAGTAGTACGTGTCCTTGACCATGGAGATGTTCTCCTTAGGCACTCCTGCCTGGCCAAAGCGCTCGATGATGTGATTCTCCACACCCCACGTCATGGGACTGACGAAGCCTTCCGGCGGCGGAGGCGCAAACGCCGAGCTGATCTTCAGCAGCTGCGATACGAACGTCGGGTCGTTTGGAATCCAGTTGCCCATTACAATGCGCCCGCCGGGTTTCGTAACGCGCGACATCTCCCTGGCGACATCGAACGGCTTGGGGGCGAACATCGCGCCAAACACGGAAAGGGTCATGTCAAACGAATCGTCGGCGACGCCTTCCAGATTGCACGCGTCTCCTTCTTGAAACTTCAGCCGGCTGAGACCCGCTTCCGCGGCTCGTTTGTTCCCAGCTTCAACAAGGTTCCTGGCGATGTCGATTCCAACCACTTCAGCCCCCAAACGGGCCAAGGGAACCGCCGTAGTGCCATCTCCGCAGCCGAGGTCCAGAACCCGCAGCGGCGGCGTGATCGGGAGAGACTGAATGACCGCCTCACCAGACTGACGCATGAAAGCGGCAATTTCGGTGAAGTCACCTTTTTCCCACAATGCTTTGTTCGGATTCACGAAAGCTCCTTTGCTCGGACTCGCCCGTCACGATGCCTGCGGGGGAGCCCCCCTCAGAGCTACAATCCTACAGTGCCTCTGCCGGTGCAACCATGCCCGGGCGTCGCCATGACTTGCTCGAACGGCTTGCGGAGGTTGATTCCTTGGCTCGAAGGCGAGGGAACTTTGCTGAGAGTCCAGAGGTCCGAATGGATGCGTTCTCCCAAATCCTGAGCGGAGTCAAACTCAACGGTGCGGTGTTCTTCACGGCCGAATTCTCGGCTCCGTGGGGGTTTTCGACACCTGAGTCGAATTTGATGGCGGCTAAGATCGCTCCTGGGGCGGAGCACCTTGTGCTCTACCATTTGGTCATCGAAGGCGGGGCGATCGTCGAGTTAACAGATGGAGAGTGCACCGAGCTGAAGCCCGGCGATGTCGTCATCTTTCCGCATGGGGATCCGCACCACATGAGCAGCATTCATGGGGCAACCCGGGCAACCCGGCCATTTCCGAACTACGGGATCAACGATAAGATCAGGGCGCGCGACTTGAGTCCCTTACACGCCGGCGGTGGTGGTGAAATTTCGCGGTTCGTGTGCGGGTACATGACTTGCGACCCCCACCTCAGCCGCCCAATACTGAGCGGACTGCCGCCCGTTTTCAAGGTCAACATCCGGACCGATCGCTCCGGGCACTGGCTCGAGAATTCCATTCTGCACCTGGTGGAAGAAGCCGCTTCGGGACGAATCGGCAGCGAAGCGATGCTCGCCAAACTCTCGGAGGCTTTATTCGTTGACACCATACGGCGCTACGTGGCAGGCTTGCCCGAAAAGCAAACAGGATGGCTCACGGGAGCGCGTGATCCTATCGTCGGGAAAAGCCTCGGATTGCTGCATAGCCGCGTTGCCCATCCGTGGACGATCGCGGATCTCGCCGACCAGGTGGGCATTTCGCGGTCCGCTCTCGTGGAGCGCTTTACGCGATATCTCTCCGCGCCGCCCATGACGTACTTGACCCGCTGGAGGCTTCAATTGGCTGCTCGATCGCTCGAAAGGACCTCGCGAGGTGTCGCGGATATCGCCGCCGACGTCGGATACGAATCGGAAGCGGCCTTCAATCGCGCATTCAAGCGTGAATTCGGGCAGCCTCCAGGCCGATACCGTAGCGATCACAAGAGAGGGCCGCTTCAAGAACTCCAGCGAACAACTTGAACCAGGGGCAGCCCTGTATCTTTAACGTGAAGCCTGTAGCGGCGGTCCATGTCCATCATCCGCGACGGAGTCTGCCTGCCCGGCGCCTGGGCCGGCTTCAAACCCGATGTTGATTGCCGTTTAGCGATTGATCATACGCTGTGCGCCCTCGCTGTAGCGGGCTCCGTGCACCGTGATCTCGGATGTAGCACTCTCAATCTCGCGAAGATCTCCCTCGCTGAGCTCGATAGATGTTGCCGCGACGTTTTCCTGCAACCGATGTAGTTTCGTTGTCCCTGGAATGGGCACGATCCACGGCTTCTGAGCAAGAACCCACGCGAGTGCGATCTGAGCAGATGTCGCCTTCTTGCGCTGAGCGATTGTCTCCAGCAGATCCACTAACGCGCGGTTCGCCTTCCGAGCCTCCGGCGCAAAACGCGGTACCGTGTTGCGGAAGTCGGTGCTGTCAAAAGTCGTATTCTCGTCGATCTTGCCCGTAAGGAAGCCTTTTCCCAGCGGGCTGAAAGGAACAAAGCCTATTCCGAGCTCTTCGAGAGTCGGAATGATCTCAGCTTCCGGCTCCCTCCACCAAAGGGAGTACTCGCTTTGAACTACCGTGACCGGTTGGACCGCGTGCGCGCGCCGAATCGTTCGCACTCCTGCTTCAGAAAGACCGAAGTGCTTAACCTTGCCCTCCTGAATCAGGTCCTTCACCGCTCCCGCCACGTCCTCGATGGGCACGTCCGGGGCAACACGGTGCTGATGAACAGATCGATGACATTGGTCCTGAGTCGCTTAAGCGAGGCTTCGGCCACCTGCTTGATATGCTCTGGCCGACTGTCCAGCCCAGCCTGTTTGCCGGTCCCCGAATCGAACTTGAAGCCGAACTTCGTTGCAATCACGACTTGTTCACGCACGGGAGCGAGGGCTTCCCCCACGAGTTCTTCGTTGGTGAACGGACCGTACACTTCGGCGGTGTCGAAGAATGTGACGCCGAGTTCGACCGCCGACCTGATCACGGAGATCATCTCCTGCTTGTCTTTAGGCGGACCGTACATGACGCTCATTCCCATGCAGCCGAGGCCGATAGCCGAAACTTCGAGTTTGCTGTTTCCAAGTTTGCGCTTCTGCATAATTTCTCCTTCGGAGCCGTTTCTCACATCTCCAGGTTAAAATCGATCTCCCTACGTTTGTGATGTGCTAAGTATGACTATTCGCGGATCGTTCACGCGGAGTATACTCGTCACTTTATGAAGGGCTTCCTATGTATCGTCGCTGCGGTGCTCGCATCGAGTGTGCATGCGCATCCTCGTGATGCACGAAGTACCTTCGACCTGCTTAAGAAAGGCCGGAATCTTTCAGCAAAGGATGCCGAGAAGCTCGAGGAGCGTGTCAAAAAGAAGCCTGATGACGAGGAAGATCGGATCCAGCTGCTTTCGTACTACGCGGCGCCCTCAAAGGATGCCGATCTCTCAACAGTGAAAACAGCGCGCGCCAGGCACATTCTTTGGATTATCGAAAACGATCCGAAGGATGGCCTCGGATTATTTCAGGTTGCAACGGGGGTTTATCGCTTGCACTGCCAGGGCGATGATCTGGCCGATCCCGACGTTTTCAAGCACGCGAGTGCCATGTGGCTGGAACAGATCAAGAAGAACCCTGGAAATGATGAGATACGCGATGCTGTTGTTAGGGCAATCCGGTTTTGCTCTCCGGAGCAGGCTGAACCAATCTTGATCGAAGCAAAGGACGCTGCTGGATTAGGACGCCTATACGCCGCGGCGGTCCTTGGCATCACCGGCGAGTCATATGTGAACAGTGATCCTTCAGGATCTGATCGTGCCATTCGCGAAGGCCCGTTCGCAGAGAAGGCGCGACGGGCCTTGGAAGAAGCAACAGATCGAGACCTATTAGTGACTGCGGCAGGAACTCTGTTGCGGGATGGCGCGATCTTATGGGCGGACGGAAAACTTGATTGGGATTACACGTCCATCGGCAACAGTCTGTTGGCCAAAGCCAAGAGCCTGGCTCCGGACAATCTGACCCTCCTGACGTTGCCGGCAACACTCCCGGCTCGTGGCGAGCGTCCGCCTGCCACAATTCGCGTCGGTGGGAGAGTACAGCAAGCGCAGCTCATCCGGAAAGTTACTCCCTCATACCCGCCGACTGCGCGCGATTTGCATATCGAGGGGATAGTACAGATGACTGCGCTGATCGGTCTCGATGGCAAAGTTCTATACCTGCATGTTGACGCTGGACCGGCCGAATTAATTTCTGCCAGTCTTGAGGCCGTCCGCCAATGGGAGTACAAACCGACCATGTTGAACGGCAAGCCCTGCTATATCGTGACTCGAATTGATCTGACCTACACGCTATCGCCACAAACTATCGCGAGGATAGCCCTTCCTCTGCCGTAACGTTCTTTCCGAAGAGGTCACTCGAACGTTCGGAGTCGCTCGAAGAGCGGTCACCGAGTCGCGCAGAAGCGATACATACTTTTGGGGAGAATTTGGCGTTCGGGCAAAATCCTCACACTCGCCGATACGCCGACAGCTTAATATGGGTAGCAGATAAATGCGCACCCTTCTCTATCCGCTGCTCGCGCTTGGTGCATTCGCCGCCGACTGGCCTCAGTTGCGTGGTCCGAACGGCTCCGGACTGTGCCCTTCCTGCGGGCAACTGCCAACCGAGTTTGGGCCTCAAAAGAACGTTCTGTGGAAGACAGAGCTGCCGGTAGGGAAGTCCTCCCCCGTCCTGGTGGGGGATCGCATTTTTCTCACCGCTTCCGAGGGCGATGATTTGATTACGATGTGCCTGAGCCGCACCACCGGGAGGGTTCAGTGGCGGCGATCCGTCCGCGCCGCTCGGCGCGAAGCCCAGAACTCCCTTAATCACCGCGCGGCGCCCACCGCGGTGACCGATGGAAAGAGCGTCTTCGTCTTCTTCGCTGATTTCGGTCTGGTTGCTTATGATTTCGAGGGCAAACAGCGATGGCAGTTGCCGCTCGGACCATTTAACAGTCAACACGGGGTGGTGGCATCGCCCGTCTATGCCGATGGAAGAGTGATCCTGGTCTGCGATCAGGACACCGACGCATACATTATCGCGGTGGATGCAGAGAGCGGCAAGACCATATGGAAAAAGTCACGCGACGTCATCAACGGGTACTCCACGCCGATCATTTACCGTCCGGCCCGCGGCCCCGCACAAGTCATCGCACCCGGCTCCTATCAGCTCACCGCGTATTCCATCGTGGACGGCGAAGTGCTCTGGTTCGTTCGGGGTCTCACCTGCCAGCCAAAATCGGCGCCAACAATTGCCGGCGATATTGTTTACTTCAACGGTTGGACTCCCGGGAATGACGCTGGGGAGCAGGTTGAACTGCCCACCTTCGCCGAGGTGATCGCCGCCGCAGATGCCAATCACGACGGGAAACTCTCTCAATCGGAACTTCCACCGCCCTGGCAGCCCACAGGAACCTGGCGTGCGATCGACTTGGATCGGGATGGTTTTCTGAACGAGAGGGAATGGACATTCTTCCGCGCTCGCCGCGCCTCGCGCAACGGTTTATTGGCTGTTAAGCTCGGAGGCAGCGGCGACGTGACAAACACACACGTGCTCTGGCGGTTTGAAAAGTCGCTGCCCGACGTACCGGCGCCCCTGGTTTACAAGAACGTGGTTTTCCTCTTCCGAAGCGGCGGAATCGCGACCACTCTGAACGCTCAGACCGGCAAGGTAATCAAGCAGGCGCGTTTGACGGGCGCGCTCGAAGACTACTACGCCTCACCCATCGGCGTCGATGGCAAGGTCTACATCGCCAGCGAGCATGGCAAGGTCGTCGTGCTGCGTGCTGCTGGCGATTGGGAAATTCTGGCGATTAATGTATTCGACTCCGACATCTACGCCACTCCGGCAATCAGCGAAGGCCAAATGTATATTCGGACCCAACGCACGCTCTATGCCATTGGGTCGTCGAATTAGAGCTGGCAGGTTTGCGCAGAGAGCACCGGCCGGCCTCCCCGCGCCTATTTCGCCACGGAATCCAAGGCCCGCGACGCGCGGAATTTGCGCAATGATGGCGTGGCGATGCGGAGGTTTGGAAAGCGCTAAGCTCGGAGGAGAACGCTTTCTTCGGTTAAAGGAGAGATTATGGGCGATACAAGAGCGGGAGACCGAGCAGCATTCTTCGTTCTGGGAGCGGGGATCGGTGCGGCGGCAGCACTGCTGATGGCGCCGGCGTCAGGCGCACACACTCGCAAGAGATTACGCCGCAAGGGAGAAGAAGTCGCGGATTACCTGATCGACGCGGGTAAGGAATTGGTGGACAAGTGCGAGGATCTTTGCGAGCGCAGCGAGGAGGTAGTGGAGGATGCAACCCACGAACTGTCCCGGAAGTATCGCGCCTTGCATGAGTACAGCAGGCAATTGTTGGACGAGGCCGAAACGATCCTCCGCCGTACAAAAAGTGCCGCCATGGGCCGCTAATCGAGGGGGCCGCTCCGACTGAAAAAATAACGGAGGCCCTAAGGCGGCGGGCGGGGCGGCTTCGGTTTCACCGGCAGGCACACGCGAAGCGCACGAACAATGGTGCGACTTCGCGTGCACGACCGAATCTTCGGCTACCGGGGAGTGAAGTGCTTACTGGTCCTTGCGGAAGAAGTAATAGTCGGCCGTGTACGGCACGAGCGTTTGACTGCCCACATCGCTGGCAGTGGCGCAACCGTCTTCGGGGGCAGATCCCCCGTTGGTGTTCAGGCGCTGGATGAAGGTGGTTTTGCTCAGGATGTTACCGCCCGTTGGCCCCTGTAGCGAACCAATTGACTGCAGCAAGAGGCAGGCAATCGAGCCGGCATTCGGGCAACTCGCAATGTCCGGGCTGGGGGAAATCGCATTTTTATGCAGGACCTGTGCCCACACCCTGCTGCTATCGAGGGAACTCTGCCACGTCGCGCTGCCGAAGGGTAGCGGGTTTGGGGCAGCGTCGTTGTGGTTTATATCGGGGCTGAGGAAGTGGGTAATAATCTGGAAGTCCTGCCCGAAAAAACGTTGAAAAAGGGTGGCTTCGGGGCGCGCGGGATTGACGGTCCAGGAAGCCGTCGATGCACCTACGCTCGTGGGCAGGCAAACATAGCCTTGAGTCCCGGTCGCGTTGCCCACCAAAAATGCAACGTTTCCCGCCGGCGGCGTGATAAGAGTAGGCGTGGCTGGTGACGCAATTCTCTGCGCTGCCGCGTTAGTGACCGTGCCGAATGCACATGCGAGCACGAGAGCGGGCACGTACAGGCTCCGGACTCGCGCAGTCTTTTTCATTTGCTGATCACGATTTCTCATTTATTTGTTCTCCAGTTCTATGTGTTATTTCAGGTGTTACAAACGCTTGAACAGTCAGACTTCGAATGTCATGCTCGAATTCGGAGCGTTGACTTTCTTACTGGTCTGATATTGAACGCGTCAATAAGAACGTGAAAGGTCTGGGATTAAATGTAAAAAGGAATGGATGATCCGGCGACGCCTGAGAGAAGTGTTAGGCGCTATCGGTCCAATTCTCGAGCCCCGGGTTCATTCGCGCCGCGAGTTCGTAGTACGCGCTGAAGTCCGCGATGTCGGAATCGGGAGACAGCACACCTCGCCGGTAGCACTCGATTGAAGTTTTCAGCAGGGCCGTGAGATCACGGTAAGCGAGCCTCCAGGGGGCGTGGATGCAAAGGTGCACGATCTGACCTTCGCTGGGCGAGTCGATGCGGCCGAAGCTGTAGCCGCCGTCGGACCAGTCGGTGAGGAATCGAAACGAATCCCGGTATGGCTGGAAGAAGATTTCTTGCAATTCGTCTCTCATGCCATGCACGATGTCGAACTCCAACAGCGCCTCCTCGAGTGGTATGAAGTAGGCGCCCGGAAGCATCTCGAACCTGCCAGTAGCGCCGTCCGCCCAACTGTAAAGCGCAATGGCATCGGCTGAAATTTGGAACGGCATTTTGGCCATCTTCTCTTTCACGAGCTCTGGTAGGCGTCCGGGGCGTAACCTCGCGGCCGTCGCCGGACTAGCGCGCTGTATCTCGGCGATGAGTTCTGCAAAGAGATGCTGCATACCGCTCCTTCGGCTCTCGTCTCCCTTTAGTCCCACTTCACGCCGATATTCTACATGTCTGCCGACGGCCGCCTATTCGCCCCACTCGAGCTTCGCCAGCTTCTCGTAGGTCGCGGGTAGCTCCTCGGGCAGCACGCGGGTTTCGCCGATGGTGCTCATGAAATTGGCGTCGCCGGTCCAGCGCGGGAGGACGTGCATGTGGATGTGGCCGGTGACGCCCGCGCCGGCGCTGGCTCCCAGGTTCATGCCGATGTTCAGACCGTCCGGATGGTAGGCAGAAGTCAGGTTTACTTCAGCCTGGCGGGTGAGGCGCATCATTTCCGCGAGCGTCTCCTGGGGCGTTGCGGCGAGGGTAGCGATGTGGGCATAAGGCGCGATCATGACGTGACCGTTGGTGTAGGGGAACAGATTGAGCAGGATGAAATTCAACTTGCCGCGATGGACGATGTAGTTTTCGGCGTCCTTGTTCTGGGCGGCTTTGAGACAAAAGATGCAGCCATCGGAGGGATCGGCGTGAGTGATGTAGCGGTAGCGCCATGGGGTCCAGAGGCGGTCCATGGCTGGTCCGGTTAGCGCGGCTGGGGAAGCGGCTGATTGGCGGGCGCGGGATCTTTAGCAGCCCCCGCGGAGTTATTCACCACGTCCTTAAGTTCTTTGCTGGGCTTGAAGTAGGGGATCTTCTTGGCGGGGACGTCGACGCGGGTTCCGGTCTTCGGATTTCGCCCGATGCGCGGCTGGCGCTGGCGCGTGCGGAAGCTGCCGAAGCCGCGGATCTCGATCTTGTCGCCCCCGTGCAGGGCCTTTACGATGCTGTCGAAGATGGACTCGACGATGACCTCGGACTCCTTGCGGGTCATTTCCACTACGCGCGAGACTTCTTCAATCAGATCCGCCTTGGTCATGTTTCAGCCTCCTTCAAAAGCTTTGAAAAACTATGTTCCCTCAATAGATTACAGTCCGCAACAGTATCGCGTGGTTAGCGCGCATTTTGCAACGTCCGAACCTTCGTAATCGCACTTTGGCGGCCGCAGCGACAAAAACCCTCATTCCTGGTAAGTCTTTTTTTCCTTTACACTTACGACCTCTTCGATGGTCGTCGTGGCGGCGGCCGCCTGGCGCTGATAATCTTCCAGACGGGCCCGCTCCTCGTCCTCGGTGACGGCCCGCAGACTCAAGCCGATTTTCTTCTCGGATTCATTCATCTTGATGATTTTGAAGTCATGTTCCTGCCCAATGGCGATGGGCGGCTCGTCCGATTTGCGGCCTGTATAGCCCGGCACTTCCGAGAAGTGGCACAAGCCTTCGACGCCCTCGGCCAGCTCGATGAAGGCGCCGAATCCGGCCAGGCGGGACACACGGCCATGGACCATGTCTCCAACATGGTGCGTCTGGAAGAACCGCTCCCAGGCGTCGGGCTGCAACTGCTTGATACCTAGGGACAGCCTATGGGACTTAGCGTCGATGGCCAGGATCACGGCCTGCACCACCTGCCCTTTTTTCAAGACCTCGGACGGATGCTTAACGCGTTTGGTCCAGGAGAGATCCGAAACGTGCACCAGGCCGTCGATTCCCTCTTCGATTTCGACGAACGCGCCGAAGTCGGTCATATTGCGCACGCGGCCCTCGACTACGGAGCCGACGCTGTAGCGGTCGGCAATGGTAGTCCAGGGATTGGGCTCGAGCTGTTTCAGACCCAGCGAGATGCGCCGCTCCTTGGGATGGACGTCGAGCACCACGGCTTCGACCTGGTCTCCGGGGCTGACCACTTTTGCGGGATGCTTCATGCGCCGCGACCAAGTCATTTCGGTAACGTGGATCAACCCTTCGACGCCGGGCTCGAGCTCGACGAAAGCGCCATAATCGGTGACATTCACGACGCGGCCGACGACGCGGCTGTTCACGGGATAGCGTTCGGCCACGCCTTCCCAGGGGTCGGGCGCCAGTTGCTTGATGCCGAGGGAGACGCGCTCGCGGGGGCGATCGAACTTGAGGATCTTGACGGTCACCTCATCGCCGGGATGGAGAACTTCAGATGGATGGACGATACGCCCATAGGACATGTCGGTCACATGCAGCAGACCATCAATGCCGCCCAGGTCGATGAAGGCGCCGTATTCGGTGAGATTCTTGACGACACCGGTGACCACAGCGCCTTCTTCCAGATGTTCCAGGGTGACGGTTTTGCGTTCGACGGCTTCCTGCTCGACGGCCAGCTTGCGGGAAACCACCACGTTGCCGCGGCGCCGGTTCAGCTTGATGAGCTTGACGGGGATGTCCTGGCCGATGAAGGATTCGAGATTGCGGACCGGGCGGCTATCGACCTGGGATCCGGGCATGAAGCTGGTGACCCCCACATCCACCGAGAGTCCGCCTTTGACGCGGCCCAGCACGCGCCCGGAAATGATGAGCTGCTCCTGGTAGGCTCTTTCGAGGTTCTCCCAGATGCGGAGGCGTGCGGCCTTGGAATGGGAGAGGAGGATGTAGCCCTCGACCTCCGGTCCGTGGTCGATCATGACATCGATCGCGTCGCCGGGCTGGACGTGGATTTCGCCGGTGGGCGAGCGAAACTGATCGATGGGGACCAAGCCTTCGGATTTGTATCCGAAGTCCACGATAACTTCCAGGCCCGTGACCTTCAGCACCCTGCCCTCGAGGATTTCTCCCTCGGCCGGGGGCTCGAAGTGGCTATAGTCGTCTAAGAGGTGTTCGTAATCCTCCCCATTGGTTGGTTCCAACTTCCCGCTGCTTTGGTCGACGGCCATTGGCGATCTCTGGGGCCCCGGATTCGTTAATGGTTCGTGGCAACACTGGTCGCGCGGTATGCCTCAAACACGGAGATAAACCCGAGACTCCGGGTGGCAACTCATCTAGCCGAAATCGCTGCGCCTGGCCACGGACAAACCAATAATAATCAGTATGTTAACAAAATATAGCCGAGAGGCTGGGGGATGTCAACGCCGCCAATCAACCGGGTCGCGACCGGACTTCGGACGTGGGTTATCAATCAGACGCAACGAAGAATGTTTGAATTCCGGTAGGAACACGCATACAATAAGCCCCTGAAATGAGGTTCATCATGCTTCCCAACACGCGCCACCTGTCGAATGGGCTGCTGGTGCTGTTCGCCGGCTCTCAACTCGTGCTCGGCCAGGAGCAAGCCGCGAAGCCGGCCAAGCACCTGTCGCATGCCGAGATGGAGGAATTCCTCCAGAATGCAAAAATCGTGCATAAGAAAGCCCTGGGCACGGGAGTGACGAACTCGGAGCGGGCGACGCTATCCGACGGCACCCTGGAGCACGATGCTCACATTCAGAGCATCGACGTCATGCAAAATTCCTTCAAATCGACGCGTGGCACCGAGATGAATTTCAAAGACTCCTACAAGTACAACATCGCCGCATATCGCCTGGATCAGATTCTGGGCCTCAACATGACTCCGATGTCAGTGGAGCGGAAAGTGGCCGGAAAGACCAGTGCCATCACGTGGTGGGTGGACGACAAGATGTTCGACGAGGTGGACCGGGTCAAGCAGGGCGTCGAGCCTCCGGACAAGGACGCGTGGAACAAGCAGATGTATGTCGTGCGGGTCTTCGACCAGCTGATCTACAACACGGACCGCAATCTCGGCAACCTGGTGATCGACAAGAGCTGGCGCATGTGGATGATCGACCATACGCGCGCATTCCGGATCATGCCGAAGCTCAAGAGCGAAAAGGATCTGGTGATGTGCGATCGCAAGCTGCTGGCGAGCCTGCGCAAGCTCGACGACGGCACGATGGAGGAGCAGTTGCGGCCGTTCCTGACCAAGACCGAGATCAAGGCGATGTTGCAGCGCCGGGACCTGATCGTGGAATTTTTCGACAACGCCGTCAAGGAAAAAGGCGAAGGCGCGGTTCTGTACGACTTGCCGCCGCGCGAGTAAGCATCAGATGGGAAGCAGCACGTCGACCGTGGTCCCTTTGCCGGGCGTGCTGGTGATTTGAATCTCGCCGCCGTGCTCGAACACGATCTGGCGCGAGCTGAACAGGCCCCAGTTCCCGGTCGAGACCCTGCCCGCGGTGACTTTGAAGCCGGGATCGAAAATGGTTTCCAGCTCGACTTCATCCATGCCGCTGCCGTTGTCCTCAACTCTGATCAGCACCATGGAATCCATATTCCGGGTCGAAACCTGAACGTACCCCTCGCCATGAACGGCGGCGATGGCGTTGCTGAGGAGGCTGGAAAAGACGCTAGTGAGCTGCTGGGGGCGGCAGGTTACGGGCGGAATGGACTGGAAGTTGAACTCTAGCTTCACCTTTTCGGTGAGCGCGGGTTTCAGCAGAATGGCAACGTCGCCGAGAAGCTCGTTCAAATTAGACGGCTTCCGTTCGGTGTGATGCAGGTCGATGAAGCGCTGCAGGCGGGCGATCACGCTCTTGAGACGCTCCATGCAATCGTTGACGGAGCGGCGCAGCTCGGACTGCATGGCCACCAGGCGTGGCTGCGCTTCGGGCGGCGCGGTGGCCTGTTTGGCGGCCAGAACGACCATGGTGTCGATGGAGCTTTTGAGGGCGCCCAGCGGCGTGTTCAGCTCGTGGGTCAGGGCGGCGGCCAGGCGTCCCACTGAGATGGCGTTTTCCGAGAGCAGAGCGCGGACGGGCGCGGCCGCCAGAAACTCGGCCATGCGCAGGCTCTCCTGCTGCGCGCGGTAGTGCGCGGTGCGCTGTGCATAGAGGATGGCGCTGAGGGTAGTGGCCAGCAGGGTCAGCAGTGCAAGAACAATCAGTTGAGCGAGGCCTTGGGGCGCGGGATCGATGCGCACCCATCGCCAACCGGCGACGAGCACCACCAGATAGAAAAGCCAGATAGAGGAACTCATGGCGAAGGTATCGCGCGGCCGGAGGGGCGCGATGGCCGTGGCGGCCAGCACGATCATGGCGATTTGCGCGGCGAGATAGTCATCGGGCACACTTCGAGTAGCGAACACTGACGAAGAGATCAGTACCGCCGACGCCAGCCATCCGGAAAAACACAGCAGCGCCGCGGGACGGCTGCGTGCCTCTCGCATTTGCGCCAGCACGAGCGTGAGGAGACCCACCAACATGACCACGGCGGCGGGCCAGACGAGCCAGGCGAACGGCTGGGCCGGCAGTTGGAGCGGTATCCGGGCAAGGAACACGAACAGGGCCACGGCAATTTCCGTCCCTCCGACAACCCGCAGACCTATCACGTGCAGCCGCTGTATCTCGCTGGTAAAACCGCCATCCTGTGTGCCGGCGCCGGCCATAAGATAGGCCCATATGCGGCTGAAATGCATAGCCCTACTGTAGCGCGACGCGGGACAAAAATGAGGTATCGTAAAAGGCTGCGATCGGCACGATTTTGATGCTTAAGTTGCGGGCGGTGTGGCGGAGTTTCTTCGATGTGAGGCCGGGCGAATATCTCCGTACCGTGTTCGTAGCCCTCTACCTGCTCTTCATCCTGTTCGCGTATTACATTCTGAAACCGGTTTCGCGCGCGCTGTTTCTGAATAGTTTCGACATCGACAGACTGCCCTACCTGATGATCCTGATCGCGTTCGTGGGAGGGATCCTGGCCTACCTGTATACGCGGCTGGCGGTGAAATCTTCACTGCCGGCGGCGGTGACCTGGTCAACGGCCCTCACTGTCGGCTGTCTGCTCGCGCTCTCATGGCTGCTGGGATTGAACCAGGGTTGGGTCCTCTACGTTTTCAACATCTGGGTGGGGCTATTCAGCGTACTCATGGTGGCGCAGGGCTGGCTGGTAGCGGCCAACGTATTCACCTCGCGGGAAGCCAAGAGGCTTTACGGGCTGCTGGGGATGAGCGCGGTACTTGGCGCGGCCATCGGGGGCAAGTTCACGGCTGACATGGTGCGGGCCATCGGACCGCGCAAACTGGTGCTGGCCAGCGCCCTCATGGTCCTGATCGCCTATCTGGCTTTCCGCGCGCTGCTGATGCAAAAAGGAGTATCGCTGACCACGGCTCGCGGGGCGGAGTCCGAAGAAGCGGAATTTCACTTCAGCGATATCGTTTCGGCCATCCGTCACCACCGCCACCTGCAAGTGATTGTGGCGATTATTACGGTGACGTTCATCGTGGATGTCACCATCGATTACCAGTTCAACGCCATGGCGAAACTGGCGTACCGCGACAAGAACCAGCTCACGGCGTTCCTGGGGAATTTCTACGGGATCTATCTGAACCTGATTAATTTCTTCCTGCAATTTTTCATGACAGCGGCGGTGGTGCGGTGGTTTGGCGTGGGCGGAACGCTGCAGATCATGCCGGTGACGATCAGCGCCACCGCGCTGGGAACGTTCTTTCTGCCGGGGGTCAAGTCGAGCGCCGCACTGCGGCTGACTGAAGCCGCCACGCGGTACACGCTGAACCGCACCGGCATGGAACTGCTTTACGTTCCGCTGCCAGCGGAGCTGAAGAACCGGACCAAGGCCTTCGTCGATATTTTTGTGGACCGGATGGGCCGCGGCCTGGGTGGCGTGATCCTCATCGTCTGCACCAGTAAGAGTCTGCTGGGATTGACCCCCACGCAGATCCCGCTGGTGACCGTCGGTTTCTCACTGATATGGATTCTGCTGTCGGCCCGGGCCAGCCGGGAATACTTGGCCACTGTGCGGCGGCGGCTGGCGTCGCGGCGCTTGGACATCGAAAGCGTGCGCGTGAGTGTGAACGACCCGGTGACGCTGACCCTGCTCCAGGAGACGGCTTCCAGCGAGAATCCGCGTCAGGCTGCCTATGCCCTCGGGTTGCTCGCCGAAGTGCAGGATTACGATCTCGGGCCGCTGTTGAACAAGCTGGTGGAAAGCTCCGCGGTGGAGCTGCGCGCTAAAGCCTTCGAGCTGGCGCGCGCGCAAGGCTACGTGCCGCTTCTGGATCGAGCGCTGGCGGAGGCGCGTGCTCGTCAATCCTCCGACGCTGGATCATCCGTCCGGGCGGCCGTGAGTTACGCGCTGGCGGTTTCTCCAGAGGCCCAGACGCTACTGCGCGAATTTCTGGAGACGCGCGATCCCTCTGTCTGGGAAGGCGCCATGAACGCGGTGCAGGCGCGGCCCGAGCTGGCAACCGACGTGATCACGCGCGAATGGATTGCGGCAGCAGCGCAGGATGCGGACGTCCGGCGGCGGGCGCTGGCGGCGCGGGCCGTTGCGGTAACGGGCGACCAAGGCAGCGAAGTGCTGCATAGGCTGCTGACCGACCAGGATCCGCGCGTGGTGGCTGCCGCCTGCCGGGCCGCCGGAATGCTGCGGAACCGGGATTATGTGCACGCGATGGTGCGCTGGCTGGGCGATGTTCGCGTGCGGGGCGCGGCGATTCAGGCGCTGGCGGCCTACGGTCCGGCGATCTGCGGCACGCTAGGTGACGTTCTGGAGGACGCCTCGGTTCCCGTGCCGGTGCGCAAGGAGGTGCCGCGCGCGTTGCGGCTGATCGTGCATCAGCGCAGCGTGGATGTGCTGTTGACGGCGCTTTACCAGCCGAACGCGGCGGTGCGCAGCGCGGCGCTGAGGGCGCTCAACCGGCTGCGTGAATCGGCGCCGCAGCTGCATTATGCCGATGAGCTGGTGACGGTGCAAATTCACCAGGAAGCGCGCTACTATTTCGAGCTGCTCTCGGCGCTGGCGCCATTCAGCGATCGGGCGGGCGCGCCCCGCGCGGCAAAACTGCTGGCACGCACCATCGAAGAGCGGCTCGGCCAGACGCTCGAGCGCCTGTTCCGGCTTCTGGGCCTGTGCTACCCGCCGCGCGAGATGTACTCGGCCTATCTGGCTGTCAGCCGGCATACGGGCGAGCAGCATTCCGCGGCACTCGAGTTTCTGGACAGCGTGCTCGATCGTGATCTGAAGAGGGTGCTGCTACCGCTGCTGGACGCCCCGAATCACGTGCTCGAGACGGGCCGGCACCTGTTCGGCATTGAGGTGAAAACCCCGGAAACGGCCATCCGCGTCCTCATCTGTTGCGGCGATCCCTGGCTGGTGGCGTGCGCGGTGGCGGCGGCTGGGGAACTGCGGATGCACCGGCTGGCGCCGGACATCGAGCAGGCGGCGCGGAATACCGGGGCCGATGTCGCCGAAGTCGCGCGGTCGGCGGTGGCATCGCTGGCGGCCTGAGGCGGAATACACATGGCAGGACTCAATATTGTCGAAAAGGTGATTGCGCTCGAGGGCGTAGAGTTGCTGAAGAACCTTACGCCGGAGCAGCTCTCGCGCATTGCTTCGATCGCGCGCGAGGTAAAACATCCGCCGAATAAAGTGATCCTGGACCCCTCGGTGCCCATGGATGCGCTTCTGGTGGTAGTGGATGGCGCGGTCGAGCTGAGCCGCGATGGGGAGGTGCTGCACACTGCCAAGCAGAACGATGTTCTGGGCGCGTGGGCGCTGTTCGACGACGATCCCATGCCGGTCACGGCCAAGACGGTGGAAGATACACGCCTGCTGCGGATCGGCCGCGACGACTTCTACGACCTGCTTTCCGACAACGTGGAGATCACCGCTGCCATCTTTTCAACGCTGGTGAAACGTTTTCGCAAACTGGTTGGACAGTGACCGCCCCGCGGAATCATTGGCAGAAGGGCCCGCGTCCGTGAGCCAGCCCGATCCGCTACAAGCCTCGAACGAGATGGAAACGTTACGCGCGCAGGTCGAGCAACTGGCGGCCCGATTGTCCGAAGAATACAAGATGGCATCGATCGGCCGTTTGCTGGCGGGCATCGTGCACGAAATCAACAGCCCCATCGGCTCGATTCTTTCGAACAACCAAGTGATCGTCCGTGCGCTCGAGCGCGTGGAACAGGCTCTGGCCGGCGGCGATCCGGCATCGCTGGCCAAAGCAAAGGGGCTTGTGGGGACGTGCCGTTCGCTCGCGGCCGTTGACAAGATCGCCTGCGAGCGCATCGCGGAAGTGGTTCGGGGCTTGAAGACGTTCGCCCGCGTGGAGAGCGCCGATCTGCGCAAGGTGAACCTGAACGAGCAGATCCAGAACACGCTCAAGCTGACGCACGGCGAGTTCAAGAATCGCATCACGGTAGAGACCGATCTGGGCGAACTGCCGCCGGTGGAATGTCACGCCAACATGCTCAATCAGGTATTTTTGAATATTCTGGTGAATGCGGGGCAGGCGATCGAAGGGCAGGGCAAGATCACCGTGCGCACGCGGCGCGAGGGCGACCGGGTTCACATTTCGATATCCGACACCGGCCCTGGGATCCGGCCCGAAGACCGTCCGAAGATCTTTGCGCAGGGCTTCACCACCAAGCCGCTGGGCGTGGGCACGGGATTGGGGCTTTCAATTTCCAAGAAAATTGTGGAGGAGACCCACGGCGGTTCTCTCGACTTTGAAAGCGAAGCAGGAGCAGGCACGACGTTCCACATTCGCGTTCGCATCGAGCAGGGCAGACAGGCAGCGGGAAAACCTCCTGGAGGGCGCACTTGAGCACGAATCAAAAATCATCTGTATTGATTGTCGACGACGAGGAAATGGTGATCACCAGCGTGAGGGCCTACCTGGAGATCGAGAGCGAGTTCGACGTCCACGGATTCACTAGCCCCGAAGAAGCCGTAAAGTATCTGGAAAGTAGTCTGGTGGATATCGCGGTTTCGGATTACCTGATGCCGCGCATGAGCGGGATTCAGTTTCTGCACCGCGCCCGGGAAATCCAGCCGGAAGCCAGCCGCGTGCTGCTAACGGGCCATGCGGATAAGCAGAGCGCCATCCAGGCCATCAACCAGGTTGGACTGTATCAATACGTCGAGAAACCCTGGGAGAACGAGCAGTTGTTGCTGATCATTCAGAACGGAATCGAACGGGCCAAACTTCTGCGGGACCTGCGCGCGAAAGTCTGCGAGCTGGATACGGCGCACTCCAGTTTGAAGAACGTGCAGAAGCGCCTGCTGCAAGCATTTCTGTGAAGCCGGAGGAGCAATCAGCCCTCGCGCGCGAAATCGAATATCACGAGCGGCTCTACGCCGGCTTCGCGCAGCAGCACTTCGCGCGGCTGGCCGTACGGGCGCTGCGAGCCCACATGGTGTCACGCATTTTGCAGGCTACAGGGGCCGCGCAGAAAACGCGGGTGCTCAGCCTGGGCTGCGGCATCGGGGATACGGAGCTGCTGCTGGCGCCGTACGTTGCAGAGATCGTAGGCGTGGACCTGTCGCCCGCGGCCATCCGCCAGGCGCGCGGGGATGCGGCTCGCACCGGACAAACTAACCTCCGCTATATCGAAGGCACGGTCGAGTCCGCCGGCCTTCAGGCCGGATCCTTCGATCTGATCATCGCTATCTTTTTCCTTCACCATCTTCCGGATGTAATGCTGGCCGCGTTGCCGCGGAAAATCCACGAATTACTGGCGCCGGGCGGCTGGTTCTATTCGCTCGACCCCAGCCGGCGGCGGCTGTCGGGTGCCGTGGGCCGGCTCCTGATTCCGAAGCTCATGCGCAAATATCAGTCGCCCGACGAGCGGGAGCTGGATGCCGGGACGACGAGAGCCCTCTTCGCGCAAACCGGCCTCAACGCGAGAACAGACTTCTACGATTTCGTCTCGTCGCCGCTAGCGGGCCTGTTTCCCGGCTGGGCCGTGGGTTACCGGGTGGCGCGCGTCGTGGACGACGCCATGCTGCGGATACCACTCGTGCGCCAGATCGGCAGTAACTTTGAAGTCATCGCCAGGAAGCCGTAGCCGCCTTCTATCGCCGGTGTTCTTCGTGCCCGCGCTCGTCGTGCCGGTGTTCTTCCACGCGCTCGCGACCCATGCGAGCCGCCTCGCGCTCATGCTCAGACCGCTGGTGCAGTTCATGGCGCTCCGGCACGCGCGCCCCCTGGTAGCGCTGGACGGCATAGGGGTGAACGTACGTGCCCCTGTTGGCCCAACCCCGGTTCCACGGGCGGTCATTGACGATCACGGTATGCGAATTCCACGCAAAGCGGTTGACGCCCCAGCCCCATGGCCGGAACGCCGCACCGATGGTAATGCCGAAATTGAAGCGGATGGCGCCGCCCACAAAGAAGCCAGGCCGCGGACGGACGAAAACCACCGCGGGGTCGTAGTAAGGCACGCAAATAAAGGCGGGGTTCGCCGGAAGAATCTCGATGTAGGGGCCGCCGCTCACGATGACCTGCGGATTCGTCCTCAGATACCCGTAATCCCGGGCCTGGCGGCGCATCCGCTGTACGGCATCCATCACGTCCGGCCGCTGGGCGAGAAAAGCGTTGCCTAGCTCGCTCGTCCAGTTCATGTCCGACGCCATCATGTCGAGCACCGATGGAAACGGAAGCAGCGCCTGCACGCTCGGGTCCCATGGAAGCCGGTCTTCCGAGATCGCCCTGGCGAGTTCGTCGCCCCTCAGGTAGTGATGCTCGTCCGCCCATCGGGCCGCGTCGGGAATCTGGTCTGGAAACGTGGCTGCCGCGAGAATCTGCGCGAGCAATGGGTCGGGATATAGAGCAATCCGGGAAACCAGCCCGTCCAACTGACCGGGCGGATACGCGGGCGGCCCCTGAGCCATGGCCGCGGCGGCGAACATACCCAATGCGACCAATAGCGTGAGAATGAGCATGGTGGATTTTCTGATCGTTCCACTTGGCGAGCGCATCGAAATTTCCATTGAGATCCTCCAGAGTGTTAGGCGACGTGGGCCGCTGCCGGGTTTCTGAGTAGCTGTCTCAATAAATTAAAACTGATTCAGATTCGGCGAGCATAGCTCCGCCACGGTGGTGAGGCGGCCACCCCGCCCGGTGAACTCGCGCAAGGTCTTGTCGGAGGCCTCCGGGCGCAGCGTTTGAATAGCGTCCGTGACAAGGCTCACCGGCTTGTTCGTCTCCAATAGCGCGAGTGCGGCGAACCGTACGCAATATTCCGTTACGACGCCGTAGACCACATAACGATCTGCCCGCAGAGCGGCGAGCAGCGGCTGAAAGTTGGGGCTCGCGGTAATATCCAGGCGGTTCTTCTCGATGAGGATTTGTTGCACGCCGTCGATGGCGCAGTCCCCGGACGAGACGCCGATGACGGCGCGTTTTTCAAGCAGAGTCGCCGCCGGCTTGAGTTGGCCCACGGTCCCTACAACGCAGTGCGCGGGCCACTCACGAAATTCCGGATCGTCCTCGGCATGAGCGCACATGCTCGAAACCAGTGGAATGCCGTGTGAGGCAGCGTAATGATTTAGCTGGCTGAGCGCCGGAACCAGCCGTTCGGCTCCGGGCACATAGAGACTGCCGGCAGGAAACAGGAAATCGATCTGCGTGTCGATGTCGAAGAACGCGGTCTTCATGCCTGATTTCTGCGAGTACGCTCGATAAGGGCCGTGAGGTCTTGACTGTATTCGACGCGGCGCGGCGCTCCGGGATCAAGCCCGCGCAACTCCGCCGACAGCCTGGCGATCGACTCAGC
>JACXTT010002571.1_pt1 | contig 28622 bp, 33 predicted proteins | sample 9270951 | NCBI WGS metagenome assembly JACXTT01 (sample SAMN15532306, study PRJNA645909) | rock metagenome | isolation source: weathered quartz diorite | place: Puerto Rico | collected 2017-06-21 | reverse complement strand
CGCCGAATCAAACATCCCGGCGAAGTACTCAAAAAGGGTCAACCAGTTGACGCAGTCATAACCTCTATCGATCCCGAGAATCGACGAATGTCGTTGTCGATCAAAGAACTCGAACCCAATGCGTGGAACGATTTCGTGGTCACCCATAAACCCGGCGATCTGGTGAAGGGCAAGATAGCGCGCTTTGCGAGCTTTGGCGCGTTTGTCGAACTAGGGGACAACCTGGAAGGGTTGTGTCATATTTCTGAGCTGTCGGAAGATCGGGTCAACAAGCCTGAGGACGTGGTGCAGTTAGGACAGGAGATGGAATTTCGAATTCTTCGGATCGATGCCGAGAACAAGAAGATCGGATTGTCGGCTCGAGCCGCGGCCCACGACGAACCGATAGTGGAGACAAAGGTCTATACATCCGAAGCCGGCGGCGGGATGGCTTCACTTGGTGAATTGGCGGATTTTTTCCCCGGCAAGACCAGCGACAGCAGCAACGAAAGCTAGCGGTCGAGTCCTCGTAAGATACTGGTGGCGCGAGGTTTCGACCTTGCGGGTACCTCCCCATTTTGATAAGGTTCTACGTCCAAACTCCTTGCTTGCACGAAACGGTTGGTTATTGGGCTAACGAACGGCGGGGCTTCTCTTCAGAGGTGACTGGATGACTAAAGCCGATCTTGTTAACGATGTGGCTGATGCGGCCGAGTTGACGAAGAAAGATGCCGAGCGACTCGTGGAAATAGTTTTCGAGAGCATTATCGACAGTTTGAACCAGGGCGAGAAGATCGAACTCCGCGGTTTTGGCAGTTTTCGCGTGCGCGAACGCGGCGCTCGCCGCGGCCGTAATCCGAAAACCGGTGAGCCGGTAAGCATTCCCGCAAAGCGGGTCCCCTATTTCAAGGCTGGCAAAGAGCTGAAAGAACTGATCAACGCCACCCCCAACTAGCCCGCGGCCCGCATGGGCTGATTCCATAAGCCTCATGGAAAGACTCTGGAGCCCCTGGAGGCACGATTACATCAGTCAAGCGACTACACCGAAAGCAAATCCTGAAGAGTGCATCTTCTGCGTGGTTCGACATAGCTCCGATGATGAGCACAGTCTGATAGTTCATCGCGGTCGATTCACTTTTGTGATCCTCAACCGCTATCCGTACATCAGCGGTCACTTGATGATCGCCCCGTACGAGCATCTCGCAGAACTCGACGCCGCTCCTAAAGAAACAACAGATGAACTGATGGATTTGGCAAAGCGTTGTCAGACGGCGCTGCGAAGTGCTTACAAGCCGGAAGGATTCAATATCGGAATGAACCTGGGTCAGGTGGCGGGGGCGGGCGTGGCCGGCCATTTCCATCTGCACATAATGCCGCGCTGGACCGGAGACACGAACTTCATGACTACCGTTGGTGAAACGCGCGTCCTGCCCGAAGATTTAAGCGTTACCTACCAAAAACTCCTCGGTCAGATCTGATCGACTAATTTTCTGATCGACTATTTCGTCGATATTCCAAGAAACTCTTCGATGCCTTCGAGCAGAGGTCGCAAGCTGTCACGGCTTCGGGCTGAGATCGCCATGACCTTTCTTCCCGATTCAAAACTTGCTTGTCGCTTCATTGACTGCAGGTCTGTCTCGCTCACCAAGTCAGCTTTGTTAAAGACAAGCAGCATCGGAATCTCTTGAAAGCTGAGTTCGGTCAGAATCCGATCGACTGAGACAGTCTGTTGTTGCCATCGTGGGTTCGACGCGTCAACAAGGTGAATTAGCAGGCGGCTGCCGGCAATCTCTTCGAGAGTTGATCTGAATGCTGCAAGCAGGTCGGGTGGGAGATCGCGAATGAATCCCACCGTATCATTGATGATGACCTCGCGCTCTCGCGGCAGGCGCAAACGCCGCGTCGTGGGGTCCAGCGTCGCGAACATGCGTGATTCGGCAAGCACGTCGCTTTGCGTTAGCGCATTCAAGAGGGTCGACTTTCCCGCATTCGTATAACCGACGATTGAAATGATCGGCACCTCGTGACGCAAGCGTTCTTTGCGGCGCTGCTCGCGCCGTTTCACTTGCGAGGCGAGCTCTTTCTCGAGGCGATGAATTCGATCACGAACGCGACGCCTATCGGTTTCGAGCTTGGTTTCTCCCGGTCCGCGCCCGCCGATTCCTCCTGCCAACCGCGAAAATGCCGAATTCTGTCCCATCACCAAACGCGGCAACATATATTTGAGCTGGGCGAGTTCGACCTGGATCTTCCCTTCATGCGACTGAGCGCGCTGCGCAAAGATGTCCAGAATGAGTTGCGACCTATCGATGACTTTTAGATCAGTCGCTTCTGAGATTGACCGTACCTGGGCCGGTTGCAACTCACGGTCAAAAATAATCGCGTCGGCACCCAACTGCATCCCGCGGATTAGCACCTCGTCAAGCTTGCCTTTCCCCATCACCGTGTGAAGGTCGACGGAAGGCCGTCGCTGGATCAATTCATCGACCACCACTACTCCCGCGGATTCCGCAAGTTCATGCAGTTCCGCCATGGAATCTTCCGCGGTACTGACCGCGCCGGTGGATACGTTTACCAAAATGACGCGGTCGGCATTCGAAGCGCGGCGGGCAGTCCGTCGATTTCGGGCCATCTCGCTTTCCAGGGCCTCGACCAGCGAGAGAAAATCGACATTGAGTTGCGAAGGGACTGCTGGATCCAGGAAGCCAAAGCTACTTGAAGTTCCATTCGCGTGGAGTTCAACGGTCGTTTTCGGGAGCAGGTGAGCGGAGCGCACCACGCCGGGTAATCCCGTTTGGGACTCCACCTCAATAGCAGCCATCAAATCCAAACGAAGCAGGGCCAGGTCGGTCAGGTCGTCGCGCGTCAGCTCCTCACCTCGCAGGTGAGTGTGCACGCAACGGAGGCCGCGGAATCGTTCGCCGGCTACGCGGACTCGGCGAATATCCGGCATTTCGATCCGTTTGGCGTCTCCCACCATCACATATTCGACGTAACCCTTTCGATCGATGAGCGCCCCGATCTGGCGATTTGTCTCGTGCGACAATTCGGTCAACTGCCGTGCAAACTCCTGGGTGACGATCTGATGTGCCGGGATGCGGCGCTGATAAAGCTTTTCGATGCGCCGAAGTTGATTTGGTTTTAAGCCATGGGTGTTGCCGTGAAGACTTCTCATTCGGTAGCGCGTGAATTATATCACTGCGATTGATGAGAGCTGGGAACGCGGGCGTTAGACAATGTGGTACGCGCTCGTTACCATGTACCTTTTTTCACGCTAAACGATGAGTACACGTGGGGAAGTGCTTCGGATAAGCCCGGCGGCTGCGATTCCCGGTGGAGAGGTAGCAGTTGAATATGCAACCGTCTCACCGAAAGTCGCGGCGGCCATTGGCTTCAACTTTGACGGCCAGTCGAGCCAAATAGTGGCTGCAGGTCGAAGCCGTGCGCTCGTCCGCGTGCCGGTGGTCGGTTCAAATCAACCCGTACAGGTCGTCAAGACAGTAAACGCTGTCGAGGTCTTCGGTTCAAAAGCGACGCTGGTGGTTGGCCGCAGCATCATCAGCAATGTTCATCCGGTTGCTAATCCAACCTTTCATCCAAATGACGGCTCGCTCTTCGTTACTCGGTCAGGGTCACGGGGCGAGCACGTGCCTGTTTCGATCTATCGAATTGATTCCGACGGGACCGTCGAAGAGTTCTCGGGTGACATCGTTAATCCTACAAGCATCGCGTTCGACACTCGGGCGCGAATGTACGTCACGAGCCGTTTCGATGGCACGGTGTACCGGGTCTCGCCCGTGCGTGAGGTCGTCACATTTGCCGAGGATCTCGGCATTGCGACGGGTTTGGCCTTCAATAGTCAGGGTCAGATGTTTGTCGGAGACCGAAGCGGGACGATCTATCGTATAGACGAACTGGGTGGAAAAGAAAAATGGGCGGAACACGAGCCGTCGGTTTCCGCATATCACCTGGCATTCGGTCCTGATGATTCGCTGTACGTTACGGGTCCGACCGTTTCGAGTTTCGATTCGATCACACGATTTGATGAAGAGGGAAACCCCAGTACGTTTTATCGAGGTCTCGGTCGTCCGCAGGGGCTGGCTTTCGATCGTGACGGAAATCTGTACGTGGCAGCGTCACTGCGTGGTCGACGTGGCGTAGTGCGCATTTCACCGGACGGCTCGGAGGCAGAATTGCTAGTCGCGGGAATGAATGTTGTGGGACTGGCTCTTGGTCACGGCGGCGAGATGGCGGTGGCGACTAATGAGGCGGTCTTTAGCTTGTCTATGGATCTTCATGGCACACTGTTGATTTAGAAGATCCGTTGACTCTATTTCGAAGCTGGTGCTACTTTCGCGAAGTCCATTGGAACGGTTCGCACGGCAACAGGAGGCATAGTCTGGATAGCAACGTCATCGTACAATTCATCTTCTACATGGTGGCGCTGATCTTCTCTCTGTCAGTCCATGAATCAGCGCATGCGTGGACGTCTAATTACTTTGGGGATGATTTGGCAAGGTTGCAGGGCCGCATCTCACTGAACCCGGTTGCGCACGTCGATCCAATCGGAACGTTGCTATTCCCAGCGATCGCTTTCTTTACGGGCGCGCCGCTGATCGGCTGGGCAAAACCCACACCCGTCAATCCATTCCGCTGGCGAAATAAGCGCGTCGCCAATTTTTGGGTGTCGATCGCGGGGGTTATTTGCAACTTCATGATTGCCATTGTCGCCGGGATCCTCCTGAGAATCCTTTTGGCTACGAATGTGGCCGGCCTGGGACTGGGACGATATGGAATTGGGGCTGAAGCTACCACCCATTCGATTGTCGCCGAAGGCGCGGTTGAATTTCTGATGATTTTCTTTACATTGAATGTGGCGCTGGGTGTCTTTAATTTAATTCCGATCCCACCGCTTGATGGCAGCAAGGTCCTGCAAAGCCTCCTTCCGGCGAGCTTTGAATCCGGCATTGAAGCGCTCGAACGCTTTGGATTTATTCTGTTAATTCTGGCGATGTTTACCGGCGTGTTCCGCGGCATTTTCAACTTAGTCATGCCGATCGCCTTTCGACTGCTATTCATTGGCGCCTAATCGAATGAAACGAATTTTTAGCGGCGCTCAGCCGACTGGTAACGTCCACCTTGGGAATTATCTCGGCGCTTTGCGCAACTGGGTGGCACTGCAAAGTGAATACGAGAGCTTCTTCTGCATCGTGAACCTGCACGCTATCACCATACCGCAGGACCCAAAACAGCTTGAAAAAAAGTCCCGGGAGTTGGCGCGAATTTACCTGGCCGTCGGAATCGATCCGAATGTCTCGACTGTGTTCATCCAGTCGGACGTGCCCGCGCACGCGGAGCTGGCGTGGATGCTCAACTGCGTCACGCGGATGGGTGAGCTCGAGCGCATGACGCAGTTCAAAGATAAGGCCCGCAAGCAGGAGGAGAATCTGAGCGTCGGTTACTTCGACTACCCGGTGTTGATGGCGTCGGACATCCTGCTTTATCAAACTGATCTCGTTCCCGTGGGTGAAGATCAGAAGCAGCACCTGGAACTTACGCGTGATCTGGCCATTCGTTTTAATCGCGACTATGGCCAGACATTTGTCGTGCCCGAGCCTTTTATCCCAAAAGTTGGCGCGCGCATCATGTCGCTGTCCGATCCCACCCGGAAAATGTCGAAGTCGGATGAGGACAGTGAAGCGGGTTGCATCATGTTAATGGATGATGCCGATGCCGTCCGTCGTAAATTCAAGCGCGCGGTCACCGACTCAGGGACCGACATTAAGTTCGACCCAAGTCGGCCGGCAATCAATAATCTCTTGACGATTTATCATCTGCTGACGGACAAATCGTCCGACGAAGTCGAAGCACACTTCAGCGGAAAAGGTTACGCAAAGCTGAAGGAAGAACTTGCCGAGGTCACCATCGAGTTTCTTAGGCCCTTTCAGGAGCGCGTGCGGAGCATCGATGATGATAAACTTGACCAACTTCTCGAGCAGGGAGCGGAACGCGCTCAGTCGATTGCCCGCCCCACATTGGAACGCGCGAAAGCGAACATGGGATTGATGGGCGCCAGGCGCTAGCTGAATTCGCCGAGAATTGAATCGATGGAAGAGCCCACCCAAATCGACCCCACGACCCAACCAGCCGCCGAGCCGGCGGAGGCTTCAACAAAAATCAGTGTCGCCGGCGCGAAACCCGAGATTGCGCCCGACCACGAAACCGACCAACTGAAGATTACCCTGGGCGAATTCGAAGGGCCGTTGGATCTGCTGCTTTATCTGATCCGGCAGGAACAGGTGGATATCTACGACATTCCAGTGGCCCGCATCACCGATGAGTATCTGCGTTACTTGAACCTGATGCAGGAACTCGACCTGACCGTAGCCGGAGATTTCCTGGTGATGGCCGCCCAGTTGATTGAAATGAAGTCGCGCATGCTTCTGCCGCGCGATCCGTCGGCCGCGGAGGAAGAGCAGGAAGATCCACGCGCCGAACTCGTCAATCGACTCCTGGAGCATGAGAAGTTCAAAGCGGCCGCGCAGATGCTCTGGTCGCGAGCCACCGTCGAGCAGGCCGTTTTCACGCGCGCTGAAATTGAAACCGACACCAACAATCCGGAAGTCGCCGTCGGCTTGTTTGATTTGTTGCGAGTGTTTCAGCAGATTCTCGCGCGCCACAAAGAAGAAGTCCTCATGGAAATTGAGCGTGAGGAAGTGACGATGGCGGAGATGATCGACCGACTGCGGAACATGGTTCGATCAGCAGGAGAACTGAATCTAATTAAATTCTTCGAGCGCGCACAATCGCGGCGCGAATTAGTGGTCGCCTTCCTTTCGGTGCTCGAACTCGTCCGGCTCAGCGAGATATCGCTAATTCAAAGGGAAACGTTTGGCGACATAACCGCGTGCGCGGTGACGCCGGCAACTTAATCATGATGAGTAAAGCAGCTAAGAAAGCAGAGATTGAGGACCTTGAGACGACGTCCGCCGTCGCTGAAGAAGCCCCGGTCGAAGGTCATCGTGAAATTGGCCAGGCCGAGCTGAAATCAGTAGCCGAGGCATTGATTTTCGTGGCTGAGGAGCCGATTAGCGCAAAGTTTATCGCGGAAGTGATCGATGTTGACCGCGAAGCAGTCGAAAAGGTTATCGTGGATATCGCCCACGATTACGAGTCGCGAAACGGCGGGTTACATTTGCGCGAGATCGCCGGCGGTTGGCAAATCGCCACGCGTCCCGAACATCATGAACACATTCGCGCTTACTTGCGATCAAAGCCCAGCGCAAAGTTGTCGCTCGCATCGTTAGAGACACTGGCCGTTATCGCTTATAAGCAGCCAGTCACCGTGCCTGAGATTCTCGAAATTCGCGGCGTGCAATCTCCCTCAGCGATTAAGACCCTCCTCGATAAGCGGCTAATCGTCGCTAAGGGACGAAAAGAAACCGTTGGCCGACCGATGATGTACGGCACTTCGAAAGAATTTCTAATTCAGTTTGGGTTGAAAGATCTCTCAGAACTCCCGAGCATTGAAGACTTCCAGGATTTGGCTGGAGGTGTCGAGTAATGGTCATCAATATGAATCGGATTGAGGATTTGGCATCACGAATTGCTCATGAGTTCGCACCCGAGAAGATAATTCTTTTTGGTTCATACGCGCATGGCCATCCTTCAAGCAATTCAGACGTTGATTTACTCGTCATACTCAAGTTCGATGGAAAACCGGTTCGGAAGGCCATCGAAATCCGAAATCGTATTAAGCCGCGTCTTCCTCTCGACTTGCTTGTTCGCACACCAGAACAGATCGCCAGGCGTTTGGGGCAAAACGATTGGTTTATGCGTGAGATTCTCGAAAAGGGCCGTACTCTTTATGCAGCAAATCACGGCTGAGTGGGTTGAAAAGGCGGAAGCTGATTTTGCGACTGCGCAACGCGAGTTGGCGGCAACTCGGCGCCCGAATTACGATGCAGTATGCTTTCACGCTCAACAGTGCATTGAGAAATACTTAAAGGCTTTTCTTCAAGAATCCAATGTTTCATTTCCCAGGACGCATGACTTGGCGGACTTGCTGGGGCTTGCATTGTCGATCGAGCCAACCTGGGTTTCGTTAGAATCCGATCTTAATGTTCTGACCGCCTTTGCAGTTGAATACCGCTATCCTGGTGAGTCTTCTGACCTGCAAGAGGCTCAAGAGGCTTTCGAGAAGTGTGAAGAAATCCGCGGGTTGATTCGTCGTCGTTTAAGCCTCTGAAGCTCTTGAAGCATGTCCGCTCAACGCCTCCAGAAACTAATCGCCACCGCCGGAATTACCTCCCGTCGTCACGCCGAGGAGTTGATTACCGCCGGCCTGGTTGCGGTCAATGGAAGCGTAATCACGGAACTTGGCGCAAAGGCCGATCCGGATCGCGATCACATTAAAGTCAAAGGCAAGTTGATTAATCCTCAATTGCGTCAACACGAGAATATTTATGTCCTCTTAAACAAACCAAAGGGATACCTCACGAGCCTCGCTGATCCAAAGAAGCGGCCGTTGGTAACGAGTCTCGTGCCTTCGAGTCTCGGTCGGCTTCATCCGGTGGGACGACTGGACTTTAATACTGAAGGTCTTTTGATCCTGACGAATGATGGCGAGTTCACAAACGTGGTTACGTCCGCCAGAAATCGGGTTCCAAAAGTTTATCGCGTGAAAGTGAAAGGCGTGCCCAGCGACAAAGCGATCGAACGTCTTCGGCGAGGAATCTCAATTGGTGAAGAAGAGCGCACGGCCCCCGCTGAGGTTCGCAAGCTTCGCCGGAGTGAATCGAACTCATGGTTCGAAGTCGTTCTTCGCGAAGGTAAGAATCAGCAAATTCGCCGGATGTTCGACGCCATCGGCCATTCGGTGGTGAAGTTGGCCCGCACTCAAATCGGGGCCATTACGGATGAACGATTGAGAGTGGGGCAATGGCGCACACTCACGATTTCCGAAGTCAAGAGGCTAAAGAATCAAAAGCGCCAGGCACCTCGATAATCAATCCAATCGCGCGCGAGGATGCGCGCCTCTCTTCCTTAGGTTACAATGCTTAGTTCTAAATAACGTCGCGATGCGCCTCATTGCGCCTCGTTGACTCTGAATCTAAACGCCTGGAATGAGTCGCCCCTAAACTCCCGGTGCTGCTGAAATCAAATGCATTTCGAACTGACTGAAGAGCAATTACAAATGAAGATGAGCGTGCGCGAGTTCGCCGAGGCGGAAATCGCGCCGCATGTGATGGAGTGGGACGAATCTCAGCATTTTCCCATTGAGCTGTTGCCAAAGCTGGGAGAGTTGGGCCTCACGGGCATATTGTTTCCTGAAGAATACGGTGGCGCTGGGCTTGGTTACGTTGAGTACGCAACCGCGATTGAAGAACTGTCGCGCGTCGACGGTTCAGTCGGAATTTCGGTCGCTGCGCACAATTCGCTGTGCTCGAATCACATTTACCAGTACGGAAATGAAGCTCAGAAGCAAAAGTATCTTTCGCCACTGGCGCGCGGCGAACAGCTCGGCGCGTGGGGATTGACTGAGCCGGGGGCTGGCTCGGACGCATCGGGAACCAGAACCACCGCTGTAAAACAGAACGGAAATTGGGTCGTTAATGGGTCGAAGAACTTCATCACGCACGCAATTCACGCCGACACCTGCGTCGCGTTTGCTTCCAGCGATAAGAGCAAGCACAGCAAAGGAATCACTGCTTTCATTTTCGAGAAGGGAATGAAAGGCTTCTCGCCTTCGAAGAAAGAGAACAAGCTCGGGCTGCGCGCGTCTGAGACGGCCAGTGTCATCTTTGAAGATTGCGTGGTGCCGGACGAGAATCGGCTGGGTGACGAAGGTATGGGCTTTGTGAACGCGATGGAGATTCTCGATGGCGGGCGCATCTCGATCGCGGCACTGGCCGTGGGCATCGCGCAGGGCGCGTATGAATCGGCGGTGCGATACTCCGGCGAACGTTCCCAGTTCGGAAAGCCAATCCGCGAATTCCAAGCCATTCAGTTCAAGCTTGCCGATATGGCCTTGCAGATTGAAGCGGCGCGCCTGTTGATGTATCGCGCGGCGTGGATGAAAGACGAAGGCAAGAAGACTACGAAAGAATCTTCCATGGCCAAACTCTACGCCGGCGAGATGAGCGTGCGCGTTTGTGAAGAGGCGATTCAGATTCACGGCGGATATGGTTACACAAAGGACTACCCGCCCGAGAAGTATTGGCGCGACTCGAAGCTATGCACGATCGGTGAAGGCACTTCGGAAATCCAAAGAATCATCATCGCGCGCGAAATCCTGAAGCAAGCATGAGTGAATCTCTGGTCGATCGGGTTACTGCCGGCGACGTTAACGCGGTTGCCCGCGCGATTTCGAAAGTCGAAGACAGCGCGAGCGAAGCCGGCGCGCTGATGAAACAACTCTTTCCGCGCACGGGCCGCGCGTTGGTGATCGGGATTACTGGCGCGCCGGGAGCAGGGAAGTCATCGCTGGTTGATAAGCTCGCGGCGTTTTACCGCGCCCAGGGTGAACGCGTTGGCATCATCGCGGTTGATCCTTCGAGTCCATTTTCCGGAGGCGCAATCCTCGGCGACCGCATCAGGATGCAGGCATTGGCGCTCGACCAGGGTGTCTTCATTCGCTCGATGGCTACGCGCGGAAACCTTGGCGGCCTGGCGCGCGCGACCGTGGAAGCGGTGGCGATTCTGGACGCGGCGGGTTATGAAAAGATCATCGTTGAGACGGTCGGCGTCGGCCAGGACGAAATCGAAATTGCCAAGACGGCTGACGTTTGCGTGGTCGTGCTCGTCCCAGGAATGGGTGACGACGTGCAGACAATGAAGGCGGGCATCATGGAGATCGGTGACGTGCTGGTCATTAACAAAGCCGATCGTGATGGCGTTCTGCGTACCGAAAAAGAATTGGAAGCGTTGATGACTCTGGCGGTGCGATCAGACGAATGGCAACCGCCGATCGTGAAGACGGTCGCGATCGAAAACAAAGGCATTCCTGAATTGTCGGCCGCGATCGACCAGAGTCACGAATTTCAAAAGAAAGCGCCCGCCGCTGCGGCCAGGCGCAAGGCGATTGCTCGCTGGCGAATTCTTGAGTTACTCCGTGAGCGTTTGGTCATGCAGGCACTCAATGGCGATTCGACACCCGAGAAACTCGATCGATTGGCGGATGAGGTTGCCACTAAATCACGCGATCCTTATTCGGCGGTCGAGGAACTGTTAGCTAAATGAAAATTGATCACATCGGTATCGCTACGAACGCGATTGACGACGCCGCGCGTTTCTATGTCGAGTCGCTCGGCTTGCAAATAGAACATGTCGAGGAAGTGACCTCGCAGAAAGTACGCGTGGCGATGCTGCCGCTGGGAGAGTCCCGAGTTGAATTGCTCGAACCAACCTCTGAGGATTCTCCGATTTCAAAGTTTCTTGCGAAACGCGGACCCGGTATTCATCACATTGCAGTCAGGGTTAGTGATATCCGAGCATCACTGGAAGATTTGACCCAAAAGGGTGCGCGGCTCATCGATGAACAACCGCGCATCGGCGCGGACGGTTGCCTTGTCGCCTTTATTCATCCATCATCCACGGGCGGTGTGCTCCTGGAACTCGTTGAGCATCCGCAGCAGTGATGGCACTTGTTTGAAAGGAAAGTATTTTGAAATCAACCACTAAAGCATGGATTGCCGCAGCGGTAGGCATCGTTATTTCCATAGGCCTTATTCTTTGGCAAGTAAAGGCCAGTCATGCGGCGCCCGTTAATCTGAGTGCGGATGACATGACGCAAATCGCGTCTGACCAATCGCCGCAGGCTCGTCAGCGGCTGGCTACTGATGACGCGGCGCGGCGCGACTTTGCCAAGAACCTGCGCGAACTCTTATCGGTGGCAGACGAAGCCCGCGCCAAAGGCATTGCTTATAGGCCGGACATTCGGCGGCAAATGGATCTGGTGCGGGCAATTGTAATTTCGCAAAACTACAGTGAAGCGAATCCGACGGCTGCGCCGCCCACCGATGCCGAGATCGATGCATTCTTTAAAGAGCCCGGACAGGAAGAGCGCTTTCAGCAGTTCCTGACGGACGCGAAAGCCAGCAATCCCATGATGGCGGGCCAGCAAATTCCGGACGAACAGCTCAAGGAGATCCGAAAGCAATTGGGGGCGGTCCTGTTGGGTGAGCGCAAAGGCCTTGCCGCCGGACTGGATAAGAAACGAAATGTAGAATTGCAAACCATGCTTGAGCAGTCACGACTGCTCGCGTCCACTTACGCGAAGGAGACTCTGATTCCGGCCACCAAGGCCACGGACGCCGAAGTCAACGCCTACATCGCCAAGCATCCGGAACTGGACGACAAACAGACCCGCGTTAAGGCAGAAGAAGTTTTGAAACGTGCGCGCGCGGGTGAGGACTTCGCGGCATTGGCGAAAGAGTTTTCGAGCGATCCCGGAAGTAAAGAAAAGGGTGGCGACCTCGGCTGGTTCGGTCATGGACAAATGGTGCCTGAGTTCGAGAAGGCCGCATTCGCGCTACAGCCCGGACAAATCAGCGACATCGTTCAAAGTCAATTCGGTTTTCACATCATCAAACTTGAAGAGAAGAAGACGGAAACCAAAGACGGAAAACCTGAAGAGCAAGTTCACGCCCGGCACATTCTGATCGCTGCCGGTGGAGCACAGAATCCGTTTGGTCCGCCGAAGTCGCCCAAAGACCAGGCACGCGAGGCCGTCGAGCAGGAGAAAGAAAAGAATTTGATTGACGAGATTGTGAAGCGACAGAGCAATCACATCAGTGTCGCTGAAAACTTTTCAGTCCAGGCGCCACCGCCGCAGCAGTTGCAGCAAATGCCGCCGGGAATGATGCCGCAAGGCGCCGCTCCGGCTGAGTCTCCGGCCGCGAAGGGTAAGCCGGCAATGACACCTAAAGGCGGAAAGAAATAGACACAATCGGGTGTAGGGATTAGGTGTAGGGTGTAGTGGTAACGTTGGTATCGCGTCCGTCACTGCACTGCCGCCGTCTGACGACATGACAGTCAACGGCTCAATTAAGTGAACAACGGACGTTGCGGGCACCGTTACACCCCACATCCTAAACCCTAAACCCTAAACCCTATGAAGTTCGGAGACTATCGCCTCGAGATAATTCCTGATTGCGAGTTTCGACTCGATGGCGGCGCGATGTTTGGAGTAGTGCCGCGCAATTTATGGGGCAAGGTGGCGCCGCCCGATGATCAGAATCGCATCCTGATGAACATGAACTGTTTGTTCATCGAAGGCGCCGGCGAAAAGATTCTGATCGACACGGGCATCGGTGATAAATGGTCTGACAAGCATCGCGCAATGTATGGCATCGAGCGGCAGCGTTCGTTGAATGACTCTTTGCAAGCGATTGCCGGCGTTACTTCGTCGGACATTTCAGTGGTTATTAATACCCACCTGCATTTCGACCATGCGGGTGGCAACACAAAACTGGACGAATCCGGTAAAGCGGTTCCGTCATTTCCGAATGCACGCTACTTCATCTCGCGAGCAGAATTCGAACATGCCGAGTCGCCCAGTGAACGCGATCGCGCGAGTTACTTCATAGATAATTGGCTTCCGCTGAAAGATTCGGGTCAGCTTGAATTGAAAGAGCGCGACTATGAGGTCGTCCCCGGATTGCGCATGGAGACTTACACTGGTCATAACCGATCGATGCAGTGCGCGCGGCTTGAGACAAACGGTCAAACCCTTTTTGCGTTCGCGGACTTGGTGCCTACGCGCGCGCACGTCCCTTTCGCATGGGTGATGGGCTACGACCTTTATCCGGTCGAGACTGTGGAAGCGAAAAAGAAATTAATTCCGCAGGCCGCAAATGAAGGTTGGACCTGCTTGTTCTATCACGATCCCGCACAGGCGCTCGGCCGGATCGTAGAACACGAAGGTAAATATGAAGTAGCGCCCCCGGAACTTAAATGACCGCAGCGAAAATTGGAATCATTGGCGGCAGTGGCCTCTATCAAATGCCGGAATTGACGGATGTCGATGAGATCGACCTCGATACTCCGTTCGGCAAACCTTCAGACAAATTCATTATTGGCACTCTCGAAGGTGAGCGCGTCGCTTTCTTGCCGCGGCATGGACGTGGCCATCGATACACACCCACGGAACTGCCGTTTCGCGCGAATATCTATGGCATGAAGTTGCTGGGTGTCGAGCGCATCCTGTCGGCCTCGGCGGTCGGGTCGCTGCAAGAGAAGTACGCGCCGCTCGACATGGTAATTCCGGATCAGTTTTTTGATCGGACTCGCGCACGGGCCCGCGAATCGACATTCTTTGGAGAGGGCATCGTCGCTCACATCGCTTTCGCGCATCCTGTCTGCGCCGAAGTCGGCGACGTGCTGGAACAGTCATGCAAGGCTGTAGACGTCACGGCTCACCGCGGTGGCACCTATATCTGTATGGAAGGGCCGGCATTCTCGACGGTGGCTGAATCGAACGTCTACCGTTCCTGGGGGATGGACGTCATCGGCATGACTAACGTACAGGAAGCGAAGCTCGCGCGCGAAGCGGAAATATGTTATGCGACGCTCGCGCTGGTCACGGACTACGACTGCTGGCATCCATCGCATGACGCCGTCACGGTTGAGGCCGTCATCGAATATCTCAATAAGAATGTTCGTAATGCCCAAATCATCATGCGCGAAGCAGTGAAGAGCCTGAGCCAAAAGGAACGTGGCTGTAAATGCGGCTCGGCGTTGAAAAACGCGATATTCACTCCGCCGGATTTGTGGCCCCAAGCAACCGCGCGGAAGCTTCAAGCCATCATTGGAAAGTACGGCAAGAATTCGCAGGAGTAAGAAATGATGAAACACTTATTCAAGATGTTTATGGTTGTCGCGCTGGTGAGTTCAGCTTTAGGAATTGCGAGAGCACAAGGAGGCGCCAAGCAGGGCCCGGACGTCAATCGCGACCCCGACATGGAAACCGAAGCGAAGCACAACCTCGAGGTTGCGCGCCAGTATTTCAAATTGCGCAAGGCTTACGTCGCATCGCTGCAACGTTCTGAAGAGGTGCTGGCAGCGAATCCGGGCTATTCAAAGATCGATGAGATTCTTTATATCGCCGGCAAAAGCAGCTTGAATCTGTCTGAGGGCAAGGGTAAGCAAAAGCCTCAGCAATACGTGATTCATGATGGCGATAAGAAGGTGACCCTGACTCCTGAGGAATTTCGCGACAAGGCGCGTGACTATCTATCGCAACTGGTCAACGGATATCCGCAGAGTGCATTTCGCACCGAGGCCGAGGACGATTTGAAAGCCCTCGGAGGCGCGAAGCCAAAAGAGAGTAAGCCGTAGTCAGTGAGCAGTGAGTAGTAAGAAGTTAGTAGTAAAGCAGTCTACACGTTTTTCACATTTCAAATTCGCAATTCGAAATTCCAGATTCCCTATGTCTCTACTTGTGGTTGGTTCAGTTGCGTTTGACGCGGTCGAAACGCCGTTCGGCAAACGCGAAAAGATGTTGGGAGGCTCGGCCTCTCATTTTTCAATCTCAGCCAGTTTCTTCACGGACGTTCGCGTCGTGGCCGTCGTTGGCGGCGACTTTGGCGAAGAAGAACTCAACGTGTTCAAGGAACACCGTGTCGACACCTCCGATCTGGAAGTGATTCCCGAGGGGAAAACTTTTCGTTGGTTTGGCAAGTATGAATACGACCTGAATGTGGCCCACACGCTCGATACCCACCTGAATGTGTTCGCGGGATTTCAACCGAAGCTCTCCGATGCGTCGAGGAATGCGCGTCTCGTTTTTCTTGGGAACATTCAGCCGGACTTGCAGCGCGGCGTGCGCGCGCAGGTGCCCAACGCGGAATTGGTTGCGTTGGACACGATGAACCTCTGGATCGATACGACGCGCGAGTCTTTGCAGAAGACGATCAATGTGGTTGACCTCTTGATTGTAAACGATGCTGAAGCGCGGCAACTTTCGGAAGAACCGAACCTCATTAAGGCCGCGCGCAAGATTCTTTCGTGGGGACCGCACACGCTGATCGTGAAGCGGGGTGAATACGGCGCCGCGATGTTTACCAAAGATGCGTACTTTGCGATACCGGCGTACCCGCTGGAATCGGTGTTCGATCCCACGGGCGCCGGCGACACGTTTGCGGGCGGACTGATGGGTTATCTCGCAAGCCAGGAAAAACTCGATGAAGCAGCGCTACGGCGCGCAATGATCTTTGGCTCGGTGATGGCGTCATTCAATGTTGAGGAGTTTGGCACGGAACGCGTGCAGCGCCTGACGCCCAAAGAAATCAATCAGCGCTTTCACGAGTTCAAGCGATTCACCAACTTTGAAGAAATCCCATTTGAGAGAGCAGTGCAAGTTTCAGGTTCCAAGTTTCACGTTTCAAGTTAATTCTGATAACGTAACTTGAAACTTGAAACCTTAGACTTGAAACTTGGTATGTTTTGTCCCGTTTGCGAATCTGAATACAATCCCGGCATCACGCGTTGCCCTGACGACGGCGCTGAACTGGTCGACCAACTGACGACCGAAACGGCTGTCCACGACAGCAGTGAAGCGCGTTTTGTGACGCTGCACACCCTGTCGTCGCCCGCCGAAGCTGAGATGGTGAGCGACATCCTGAGGCAGAATAATGTGCGAGCCGTGGTGCAGGCAGGTGGGAATGACGCGTTCGCGCCGGTGTTCTCGGCGGTTTCGCCCGGAGTCGCAGTTCTCGTTGACGAGCGCGATCTGGATCAGGCGAAAGAAATTTACGCGTCGTTCTTTGGCGACGACACTTCGCCTCTTACCGGTCCCGCGGAAGAATCAGAGGACACCGAAGCGGATGAATAGTCGAGAATTCAGATTGAACTTTCAAAGCGGGCTTCTCGCCCGCTTTTTCATGGTCGTCCTCGATTGAAGCAGGGATGTCAAACGAAACGAATCCAATAGTGGTGATGATGACGGCGTCAAATGCTGAAGAGGCGACGCGCATCGCAGACGTGCTGGTCGAGCGTCGGCTCGCCGCCTGTGTGCAGATCCTGCCGCAAATAACTTCGATCTATGTTTGGCAAGGTGAAGTGCAGCGCGAAGCGGAAGTCTTCATTCTCGCAAAGTCAGTACAAGTGAAGTTTGCTGAACTTGAACGGGCAGTGCGCGCGATTCACAGCTACGAAACGCCAGAGATTATTGCGCTTCCCATCGCGGAGATTTCAGAACCCTACTTGAGCTGGCTATCAAAGTGTTTAGAGGGCTCGTAGGTTTGAATAATCTGGACCACCTCGGCGGGCGAATCAGTTACGTGTAGCCGCCGAAAATCCTCTTCCACAATTTTGGCCTCTTTCAGCATCGGTCCTCGCAGCCAATCGAGCATCGGTTTCCAATACCGCGTTCCAAACAGCACGACCGGGAAGTTGTGAATCTTGCGCGTTTGGATCAGGGTGAGCGCCTCGAACAATTCGTCGAGCGTGCCGAATCCGCCGGGAAAAATGATGAACGCGTCGCTGTACTTTACGAACATCATCTTACGCACAAAGAAGTATTTGAATTTCATCGAGAGTGTCAGATAGGGGTTCGAGGACTGTTCGTGAGGAAGTTCGATGTTGCAGCCTACCGAAGCTCCGCCGGCTTCGAAGGCCCCGCGGTTAGCGGCCTCCATGATGCCCGGGCCACCACCCGTGATCACCGAGTAACCAGCCTGCGCCAGCAGGCTGCCGGTTTCCTGGGCCGCCAGATATTCGGGATCGTTTGGCTTAGTGCGCGCCGAGCCAAACACCGCTACGCCATTCGAGACATGCGCGAGGTCTTCAAAGCCTTGAACAAACTCACCCATGATGCGAAATACGCGCCATGTATCGGTGTGTAGAAATTCATCCGCGCGCGGAGTTTGTAGCAGCCGCTCGTCCTGAGTCTCGCCCGGCGGCGGCGGTGGTGGTTTGTAATAATCTTCGTCGGCCACTTGATTACCTCGTAATGTTGGAGGAGAAGCGGAAGCTCAGATTCCCATGACGTTGTAACCGCAATCAACATAAATCGTTTCGCCGGTGATCCCCGACGACAGCGAGCTACAAAGAAACAGCGCGGTGTTGCCAACTTCACTCGGTTCGACATTCCGCTTTAACGGCGCGCGCTCGGCGTGGTGCTTCAGCATATTGCTTAGACCCGACACGCCCCGCGCTGCCAATGTTTGAATCGGCCCTGCGCTGATCGCGTTGACGCGAATGTTCTTCGGGCCCAGATCGACGGCGAGATATCGCACGCTCGATTCGAGCGCCGCCTTTGCCACGCCCATTACGTTATAGCCCTGGTAAACCTTTTCTGCGCCGTGAAACGTCATCGTGACCACACTTCCGCCATCGGTCATCAACGGAGCCGCGGCGCGCGTCAATTGGGTAAGCGAATATGCGCTGACCTCCAAAGCCGACAAGAACGCATCACGCTCGACTTTCATGTACTCCCCTTCGAGCGCTTCGCGTGGCGCGAACGCGATGCTGTGAATCAAAAAATCCAATCGTCCGAATTCCTCGCCAACGCGCTTGAATGTCTCATCGACCTCTTCCGGTTTGGTAACATCGCAAGAGATCAGCGGAGAGCCCGGCATCTCTTCATTAGTTAATTTCTCGACATTCTCTTTGAGGCGCTCGCCTTGATAAGCAAACGCCAACCGCGCGCCCGCTTGGTGCAGGGCCTGGGCGGTCGCCCAGGCGATCGATCGCTTGTTCGCCACGCCAAAAATAATTCCGGTTCTATTCTCGAGCATCATCGGTTATTGATCGCGCTCCTTCATCTGAGCTGCCAGTTCTTTACTCCGATTGTCCGTGATTTCCGTCAAGCACATTGCCGCGACCATCGGCCGCATCGTGCCACCCTTGAATTGGTCCGCGACAAAATCACAATTGGTATCGCGATACTTCAGCCAGGCATTCTGCGCCGTCTTTAATTGAGTCTTTTCGTCGTCGTCAAGCTTCGCTGTGAACTGACGGTAGACTTGATTCAGCTTGGCGTCAGACGCTTTGTACCGATTTCCCCAACAGATGGTCATCTCTGCCTGGCTTTGCGCATCGGCGCATGGTTCTGGTTTCTTCTGCGCGTCGACCCCGACAACTGCGATCAAGACGAAAAGACATGTAATCATTAAGAACTTCAGCATGTGAACTCCTTCTAAGTGGTGCCTGCTGAATCGCCCCGCGAACTGAGCCTGCGGAGCAGGCGGAAGAGTGTAGCCCAGGGTGAGCGAGCGAAGCGAGCGTAACCCTGGGATTAGAACCAAATGAATCAACAAGCCCGCTTTAGCGGGCGGCAGAACCGTCTTATCAGCGCGATACCATCGGGGTCCGCTATCGCCCGCTTCCGCGGGCTTGAGCTAACTCTGGCGGCCCGTTACCTGGGGCTCGCGCCCCCAGGCTTTATGCTGCCGCCTGCTCCGCAGGCTGGAATTAGCTTAACTCCCAGAGTTCATTGATTAATGATTTACAGGCGGAACAAAAACCGTTTATTGGGCAGTGCCAATCCATTACACAGTTCGGATGGTGGTTCCCCAATCCGATCATGTGTCCAAATTCGTGTCTGACCGCGTTCTTGATGTCGAACCGGCGGAGTATGCTCAAGCCTTCATAGTCGGACCACCCATAGATTGCTGGTTCTGGATCTGAGGGATTGTTCTTGAAGCCATATCTCTGATGATTCACTAGGACAACAAGTCCATAAAGAAGCTTATGAGAGCGAAGCTCGTTCATAATGCTATCACTATCAATTAGACAAACTTCAACATTGCTGTTAATCAGCCGCTCAACCAAACTTACATCTTCACTTTTAACGGCGTTTCCGTTAACCGCTTGCAATGGCAGCTTGAACACATCGATCACGTCGTTAATGGCACTAACAACCGCGTCTAGATCATTGAGTTGAACCCCCTCGGTTGAAAAGACACAGACCTCGCCCGTCTGCTCCCATTTCCGATAAGTCTGACCTATTAAGTCGCCTATTCGTTTCATCCTGTGATCTGATTAATGCTTGAAATGGCGAATCCCGGTAAAGACCATGGCGAGATTCTGTTCGTTGGCCGCCGCAATTACTTCTTCGTCGCGGATTGAGCCGCCGGGCTGAATCACGGCCGTAATGCCATGTTTCGCGGCGTCATCAATTCCGTCACGGAAAGGGAAGAATGCGTCGGAGGCCAGGACTGCGCCCGCCACCGGAAGTTGTGCGCGCATGGCGCCAATCTTCACTGAATCGACGCGCGACATTTGGCCGGCCCCTACGCCGACGGTTTGCTTGTCTCGCACATAGACGATCGCGTTTGATTTAGTGTGTTTACAAACCGTCCAAGCGAATAGCAGATCGTCGATCTCCTTTTCAGAGGGCGCGCGCTTACTAACTACTTTCAAATCGTCGCGGCGCAAACGATGTGAATCTCTTGTCTGGACGAGCATCCCTCCGGAAATCTGTTTATATTCCAAACCTTCGGCGGTGTTCGCCTCGCCCGCGCGCAGGACCCGCAGATTCTTTTTCGTCTTGAGGATGTCCAGCGCGTCGTCACCGTATTGCGGGGCAATGATCACCTCGATGAATATTTCAATCACCGCGCGAGCCGCCTCAGCATCAACAGGTTGATTGAAAGCGACGATGCCGCCAAAAGCCGACACCGGATCGCACGCGAGCGCGCGGCGATAGGCCTCTTCCGTATTAGCGCCTAAGGCACATCCAGCCGGATTCGTGTGCTTGATGATCGCGCAGGCCGTCGTATCGAAATCACAAACCAGCTGCCACGCCGCATCAGCATCCACATAATTGTTGAAGGACATTTCCTTTCCCGAAAGCAGCTCAGCGTTAGCGATGCCATCGCCAAAGCCAACTTCATAAAGCGCGGCGTTCTGGTGTGGGTTCTCGCCATAGCGAAGATCGCTCTTCTTTTCCAACATCAGGATCCCCTGATTCACAAGCGACGTCATTTGTGGAGCCGCACGCTGCGAAAACACTCGACTGAAGCTTGTGCCGCCGCCACCAGTTCCGCCGCCAATCCCCTGTGAGCGAGGGCCGTCGATTTCGAGTAAAGACGACGTGAGATGGCTGGAAATGCGCATGTCGTACATTGCGGTCAGCTTGAAGGCGTGAAGCGCGAGTTTTTGACGAGTCGCCGCGGTCAGCGCGCCCGAATGCTGCTCCAACTCCCTGGCAATCGCGGCGTAGTGTTCCGGCGAGACCACTACCGCGACGTCGCGATAATTCTTTGCTGACGAGCGAATCATCGCTGGTCCGCCGATGTCGATCTGCTCGATCGCTTCCTCCAGCGTCGCGCCGCTCATAACTGTCTGCTCAAATGGATAGAGATTTATGACAACCAAATCGATGGGTTCTATCCCGTGTTGCTCCATCGCCGCGACATGTTCCTCTTTGTCACGTACGGCTAGCAGCGCCCCATGAATCTTCGGATGTAGAGTCTTGATGCGGCCGTCCATCATCTCGGGAAAGCCAGTCACGTCCGAGACGTCTCGCACTTCGATGCCGGCTTCGCGAAGGGCCTTCGCAGTGCCGCCGGTGCTGATGATTTCGGCGCCGAATGATTTCAGCTCGCGCGCGAAATCAACGATGCCGGTTTTATCCGAGACGCTAATCAGCGCGCGTCGAATCTTTCGTAAGCCCTGATTGTTCGATGATGTCATTGTTTGTAAATGATTATTTCGGCGCCGGGCGCTCGACAAAGAAATTATGGGTCCGAGCATAGCCTGAGCCGATGACCTGATACTCAACGCTAGTGGGGACCGTCAAACTAAACCGATGCCTTGCTCCATCGTTCGCCGCTTCATTTAAATAGAACCCGAGCAGATACTGACTCCTAAGATCATTCTCGATCTGGCTGAAGACCTTTCCTAGTTCCACCTGACTCCTGGCAGTAAGCGCAGTGCGAATGTCGCCAACCAAAAAATATTTCCCTCCGGTCTTCTCTCCAAGATCACGAAAGCCTTTCGACGGAGCGCGAATCGCGAGCCGCCCGTCGCGTGGTTCCCAAAAAGGCAAATGAATAACGTAGAACGATACACGTTTTGCCTGCGCCGCCTCAATCACGATCTCGGGTTTCGTGATGCTCGCATTGTCCAGGCCGTCAGAAATCAGAATCACGATGTGCCGTTCGGAGCGCACGCGGGGAAGCTGATCAAACGTGTCCACCGCGGCTTTGGCCGCGTCGAAAATCGCCGTGCGATGGTTGGGAACAACCGAAAGTTCAAAAGCGGCCCGCGTCGCAACGCGTTTGCGACCAAACTGAATGTCAATCGCGGCATCGCGCTGTTGCGCGATGATCTGTCGCACACTGCCTGATTGATCCAGGGCAAAGACCAGCGCCACGCGATCCACACCCTGAGTGAGGTACAACTCGCTCGTAACATGATCTCGATCCTTCAGCGATAGTTCGCGCGTCGTCAGTCCATTAACGGCTTGTCCGTGGGTGTCCCGAATTCTGACCGGGAAGAGCAGCAGGTCAGTGCTGACGCGGAGAACTTCATCAGGCTCCTGTGCATTAATTGTAAAAGGTGCGCAAAGAAACACCCCAACCAGGATCGAACAGATCACCACGGCAAATGAGTTGGAGGGATTTGGCCTGCGGCCAATCATGTTGGGCAGGTTAGAACAAGAACCGCCCAAAGAACAGGATGCTGAGGATGATCAGAACCGTGATGACGATGATTTTGACGAGACTCATGTCGCTCCTCGGCGAAGTGAAGTACTGCGAATTCTAAAGATGACGCTCCTACGTGTCAATCCAAATATTGTTAAGAATTGTGAAGTTATTGGCGAAGTGACGCGCAGCATTCTTTGAGGCTCCCAACGTAATTAGGAGATGCGTCCCGCTGTATTCAAAGCAGTCAAAGTTGGTGACTTAAAGCCGTTTTATTGAAGGATAGCGAAGGGCATGTCAGTTGCTCCGTCCGGCGGCGGAGGGCGATTTAAATGCACGCGCGTCATGATCGGATGAGCATATTGAGCAAGGTACCGCAGGTCACGCTTTGGTTCTGGATTATCAAGATCCTGGCAACGACACTTGGTGAAACAGGCGGCGATGCCGTCACGATGACTTTGCAACTGGGGTACGCGACTGGGACGCTAATCTTCCTTGCGTTCTTTATCGCCACACTTGGCGTGCAGGTCGCGATGAACCGCTACCATCCATTTGTGTATTGGGCGGTAGTCGTTGCTACGACCACTGTAGGCACGACGATGTCGGATTATTTTGATCGGACGCTCGGACTGGGTTACGTGAAGTCATCGGTCGTGCTTTTCCTGGGCGTTCTAGTGGTGCTCTTCGTCTGGAAGCTCGTCATGGGGCGCATCGAATTCCAGGACATCGTCACGAAAAAGGATGAAATCTTCTACTGGGTAACGATCCTCGTCTCCAATACATTGGGTACCGCGCTGGGCGACTTTGTGGCGACCGACACTGGGTTGGGCTTTGAACGTGGGGCGCTGGTTTTCTCTGGTCTGATAATCATCGTGGCACTCGCGCATTACTTCACCAGTATTTCCGATGCGGTGCTCTTTTGGGCTGCTTACGTACTGACACGGCCTCTCGGGGCGACACTGGGGGATACCTTAACGAAGCCTCACGCCGAAGGTGGCTTGGAACTCGGCCGCATCAGTTCGTCTCTGGTGATCCTGGCCGTCATGGCAGTCGCGATATTACTCACTTCGAAACGCGCTGGTCTGCTTAGACATCCACAGCCGAAGCCTTCGCGCGCTTGAACTCGGTGCCATTCTTTCGGATGGTTGGGAATTGTCGGGAGCATTTCTTGCCTCGGCGACAATGCACAGGGTATAAGACGCCTGAAATTCATTCCGGACGGCCGCTGGCCCAAACTTGCAGGAGGTAAACCGTGCCCGACAGTCTTCGCCTTAAGTATTTACGGATCGTGTTGATATTGGTAGGCGTGATCTTCATCGCCGGAATCTATCTTTTGATGGTCGTCTGGCCATCGGGGTGGACCTGGCACACTGGCCATTCAGATTATCCGCTGATGATCGTGGGAGTTTATGCGACACTTGGGGTGTTCTTATTGATCGCCTCGCGGAATCCGCTTGATCATCTCAGCTTAATTTGGTTCACCATTTGGTCTAGCGTGGTCCATGCGGGGATCATGGCAGCCCAGTCATTCGCGAGGCCCGAGAATCATGGCCATCTGATGGGCGACGTGCCTGCGCTGCTGATCGTGGCTGCACTTTTGGCAGTTCTCACTCCGCGACGCGGCCGGGTTTGATCACAACTACCGGTCGCGTAGCAATCGCTGGCCGCGAACGGCGGTCGGCAAGAATTATCAATCTCGAATTGCGAATGGCGAATCTGGCGCACCCCACCGCGTCAACTTCGCCCTCCGACTTTTGCGCGGGGATAACCAAGGAAGGACAGATATAGGAAAGTAGGCATCGGTGAATTATCAAGTTGTTACCGAAACCGTGTGTGCGCAGACGCTCGCCGCTGTGCAACGGCGCGTGTTCAGCCGAGACATTGGCCGGACCTGGAAGCCGGCGCTTGATCTCGTATGGGAGTTTCTCCATCGCCAAAATGGTCTGTGGGCCGGCGGACACAATTGTTTCGTCTATCATCATCCCGCTCGGCCCGGCCTGGCAATGGACATCGACTTTGGCGTGCAGGTCACCAGATCTTTTGCGGACGAGAACGAAATAAAATGCACGCAGACTCCTGCCGGTGAAGTTGCCATGACCACGCACGTCGGCAGCTATGACAAACTCGCGGACGCGCATGACGCCATTCGGGAATGGCTCTCCACGACCGGCCGCGCCTCGGGTGGGTGCTCGTGGGAAATCTATGGCGATTGGACCGCCGACGAATCGAAGCTCGAGACGCACGTTGTATACTTATTAGGTTAACGGCCGTAACCCAGCCTTGGCTTGAGTAGATCGCGAATGATTTGAGGAGGTCTTTCGATGGCGAAAATTACTGGAATCGGTGGCGTCTTTTTCAAGAGCCGAAGCGACCACGCCGCGCTGGCAGCCTGGTATCAGAAGAATCTTGGTCTGGCCTTGGAGAGTTGGGGCGGAGCGATTCTGAAATGGCCCGATGACCACGCGGAAGACAAAGGGCTTACGGTGTGGCACGTCGCGGATAAAGACAGCCAATGGTTTAGTCCCAGCGACTCCTCATTCATGATCAACTATCGGGTCGATGACCTCGATGAGATGATCACGCAACTTCGCGTGGCGGGCGTTGAACTCATCAAGGGTCCCGAATCGGATGACAACGGAAAGTTTGCCTGGATCATGGACCCTGACGGGAACAAGGTGGAACTGTGGGAGCCGATGGCGAAGAATGAGCAGACAGTCTAAAAGGTGTCGAGCCGTCGCCATTCACGTGCGTCAGTCGCCATAGAAGTCCGGTGTGGTCATTTAAATCGCAACGCGATGCGACCGCTGAACATTCGCGGAAATCCCACGTGGGTGCCACTGAAGACTGATTCGAAGTTGTAAAGAAACAATCTGTTCGTCAAGTTCTGCACGTCGAACTGCAAGTTCAGATTGGTACGATCCTTCCGAAAAAGATCGGCGCCGACAGAGAAGTTTAAGATCGTCCGCGGTCTGATCCGGCCTCTTGCAAAATCGATCTGAGGGTAGAGTCGCGGATCGAAACCGTCCGCAACGAACTGCGCGAGCGTAGTTCCAGGTTCTACGTCAACGGGAACGCCGGAATCGTAGCGGCCGCTGAAAGTGGCATACACGCCGGATTTATGGTTGTAACTCAGTTGGAATTGCGCTTCGTTGCGCTGATCGTGATCGGCATCGAATTTTAATCCCGGCACAAAGAGGCGCGAAACGTTTTTGCCGAGAAAGAGACCACCGTTTATCGGCGTGAACTCGAAAGCATGCGCATTTGCGAACGACAGAAAGCCGCGGAAGCCGTGAATATCGGTTGATTCAAGACGCAGCTCCTCGCCAGTCACACGGCCTGACGAAATCGCGATCGGAAAGATAATGCCCGTCTCGAAGAATTGATCTTTGTCGGAAAAATTCTCTACCCGTTTCTGATAAGCCGTCAGGTTGAGGCGAAAGTACTTCGACATGGATTGCTGCGCTCCGACTTCGAAAACATTTTCTTTGTCGGGAAGGATCGGCTTCACAGTCTTCACTCCGTCCAACACAGCAATTGGCGAAATCGCCAAAGCTTGATTTGAGCTTGCCAGCAGGAGATTTTCGGCGGGCGGCGGTTGGAAGAAGCGATTGTAAGAGGCGTGCAGCGTAGTCTTGGTTTTTGGAATGAAATATGCAACGCCTACTCGCGGACTCAATGCCTGTTCGCCAATCACGAAACGATAGTTGTCATAGCGCACGCCCGCATCAAGGGTGAAGTTCTTAAAAACGGTAAACCGATCCTGAACATACGCGCTGAGCGTTCGACCAGTGCGCTTGGCGGCGAAGACAAACGGACGCGCCGCGTTAAAGGCGTTGACGGGATTCGGAAAGACCTTACCGCTGTCATCAACCAAATCATCAAAGCGCACCGTCGGATAGAAGCTAAACTTCTCGTGGACGGGCGTAATTGTCGCTTGCCCGCCAAACTTGATGTTGTGACCACGTTGGGTGGTTGCGAGCGAGGCAATCCCACCAAAGTTTCGTAGTGTGCGATCCTGAAACGCGACTACTGGAGTCGAATTGGCATTGCTGGTCAGCCGGGCGGTCGCCGAACGATTGAAGAATGAAATGTTCGCCACCGTGCTCGGCGAAAAGATGTGCATGTAGGTAAGGTTCTGCGAGTTATCGCGTAGTCGCTGTTGCTGATTCTGGCTGGCGAGTTGTTGCTCGAGGCGGTTGGGAACCTGGAAGTTTGATCCTCCCAGCGTAATCGTGGCGCGCAACGAGTCCTTCTGATTGAATTGATAATCGAACCGGAAGAAGCCCTTTCCGGTGCGACCGACATTGTGAAAATTATCCAGCGTTGGCGGATCCAAATAGCGGCGCGAAGTTGAAGCCGAAAGATTTGTCAGGAAGCCAAACCTCTTTGTATGAGTAGAGAAGTCGACCCCCACTTCGCCGGTTGAAAAGCTGCCGCCCGAGAGCGACACGCCCCCTTGCCTGGGTCCTTCCAAACCGGAGCGTGTGTTCACATTGATAACTCCGCCGAGTTTGTCACCGAACTCCGCGGGAATGCCGCCGGTCAAAACTTCGACGGTCCGCAGCGTGCGCGCATCGATGCTGGTTGAGAAGATCGCCGACATGTTGTCCGTGACAGGCACGCCGTCAACCACGTACTGCACTTGCGATTCAGAACCGCGCGGGTGCATACGGCCGTTGTCATCCGTTACAAATCCTGGCGTCGAAGCAACGATGCTTTCGATCGCGCGTGAAGGAGCGGCGCCGGCCGGCCGCTCAAGCACCGATTGAGCAATATCGGTGTCCGATGACGTGCGGTCTGTTTCGAGCATTGCGCTGGTGTCCGCCGTGACCGTTACATTTTCGGTGGCGGAGCCAAGCGACAAGCTAATGTCGAGATTTGTCGGCACGCCGCTCTCCAAATCCACCGACTGTTCGATCTTCTGGAAACCGCCAGCCTCGACCGCGACCTTGTAGGTATTGAAAGGAACATTGACGATCTTGAAGGCCCCTTGTGCATCAGTCGTCGCCGTTTGTTTGTAGCCGGTTACTGGCTGCGTAACGGTGACGGTGGCGTTCGGCAACAGCGCCCCGTTTGGATCCTTGACGGTTCCTTGAATAGTGCCAATGCGTGTCTGACCAGCGGCGACGGTGGCGCACACCGCGCCTATGAGTATCGAAATGAATTGTTTTCTTAAACCTGACATTCTGCTCTACCTCTCTTGATAACCATGACAGACCAAGGGTTGGTATAACCCCCTGGCTCGACAAATTGACGCGGTGCGTCGGAAGCTATGAAAGAGAAGTGAGCGGTGGCGCGCGACCGCGCTGACTCAATGAGAAGTCACCGTGGTGCAAAGAAGGCTTCGCGATGAGATCGAAAGTTGACTCGCTGACGGCGCCTATTACTGGCGCTTCAGTGAACAAAGTATTCGATAGATTCTGGTGAAGCTGACAAATTAAGCAGTCGGCGAGAGATTTTGTCTTTGTCGCTGAGCCTCTGGTCAGGTCGCCAAGTGAAGCGGTGGTCACTTGGGTCTGGGCGGCTCTTTGATTTGATCGCCCGGAGTGTTTGTGCGTGAACTCAGCCGTAGTGCCCCAGCCCAGGCAAGCCAATAGGAGAAGTGCCAACAACCGAATGCGGGTTGCGTGTTTGCCATGGGCCCGAAGAGTGCGTTTGCGAGTCACGATGATAAACTACCGTCGAGTCTAATCGGGCCAGGCATTGCATGTCAACGCGAATTCGCCGAATAATTTCACTAGTTCTCCGAGTTGCCACAGTCCTAATCCTGATCGCCTGGATCAACGCTTCAATCGCGAAAGGTCAGGTCCGCACACTCACTATACGAGTCTTCGCAGATCCCGAATCTCATATCGAGGTTGATGCGGAATGCATCCCGACATCCATCTGGTCTTTTCGCGACAGCTATGCGGGCATGATTGGGTTGGGAAGGAGAGTTAACTCACTGCAGGCGTTCGCAAGCAACGGGGCAGACATCCCCGTGCGTCAGATCGCTCCGGGACAGTACGAATCGTCGACGCCCGCCGTTCAATTAAGATATGAACTGAA